>Ga0315274_10006364_pt1 | contig 17195 bp, 20 predicted proteins | sample YL17G02_20_MG_FD_203700 | JGI IMG/M metagenome (GOLD analysis project Ga0315274, IMG submission 203700) | Sediment microbial communities from Yellowstone Lake, YNP, Wyoming, USA - YL17G02_20 | ecosystem: Environmental > Aquatic > Freshwater > Lake > Sediment | place: USA: Wyoming | collected...
CGGGCCCGACGAGCTGCGCCGCAATGAAGGCGTCGAATCCGGCGCCACAGCCCAGGTCCAGCACCGATTCGCCGGCGCGGATGGGTCTCAGCGAAATCGGGTTCCCCACCCCGACGAACCGCTCGCGGATTGTCTGGGGAATGGCGGCAAGAAGGTTGGGTGGATATCCGAGACCTCTTGCACTCGCCTCGCCGGTGGGATACCGGAAGAGCCCCTCGGGAGAAGCGGCGACCTTTCGGTACTTCTGTGCGATGCCGTCGCGGATGGTGGCAACATCCTGTGCGTTCAAGGGATTACACTTCCTGAACTTCGCTCGCGGAGTTTCCGGATCTCGTCTTTCAGTTCCCGCACTTCCCGGCGCAGATCCTCGATCTCGCCTGCGCTGTGGCCGCCATGTCCGCCCATCATCCGAACACACACGAGGATCATCACGACCATGAAGCCGAGGCCGATCAGCGGGAAGATCCAAGGGAACCCGTGCCACGGCGCCCCCCAATACCCGCCCCACATTGGCATCTGACCCTACCTCCTTCGCGGGCCCATCATCCGACACATCCTGGCCCAGGGAGGCCATTGGAAGTTCGGACTTGCCTTGGTGTCCGTCAGTTTTTCCGCGTACCTCGCGCAGGCCTCCAGCAGGTTCAGCAGCGAGGGATCCGCCAGCCGATAGTAGACAAACGGTCCACGGCGCTCCGTAGCTAGGACGCCGGCCTCGCGTAGGATGCGTAGATGGAAGGAGGCCAGCGTCTGGGGGAGTGCCGTCCGCTCCAGGATCTCGGATACCGAGCGCTCGCCCCCGTCCAGGGCCCGCAGGATTCCCAGGCGATTGTCGTCGCCCAAGACCTTGAAGAACCGCTCCACGGATGCCGGTTCGAAGGCCATGGTTCAAAAACTCCTCATATAAAAATTGACTCATAAAATAGTCCTTCCCGCGTGACATGTCAAGGGGAAGTGGCAAGTCGCTGGCGGGTGGTCTGATGCTCGGACAGGACAGGGCAAGCTGTGAATCAGGATGGGGCAAAGATCGTGAGGGCTCAGAACATCCTCTATCATGACGGCGGGGTGAGGTTGCCTCTTTGACCACCATCTGATAGGCTCCGCCCGCCACATGTCACACAGGAAGGCAGATTGCGCCGTACGCAATCGGCCAGACACTCGCTAGATGCGATCTGCCTGTCAAAAAGTCGGCCGTCATTTCACCGCCTAGCCAAGGGAGTGCGCGATGAATCTTGCCCGGTTCCCAAGACGCAGGTACACAGAAGGCTGGACACCCCTGCACAAGCTGGAGCGACTTTCCCACCTGCTCGGTGGCCCCGACATATACATCAAGCGAGACGACCTCCTCGGGCTGACGTCGGGGGGGAACAAGACGAGGAAGCTGGAGTTCCTGGTGGCCGACGCCCTCGCACAAGGGGCCGATACTCTCATCACCTGCGGCGCGGTGCAGTCGAACCATGCCCGCCTGACGCTTGCCGCCGCCGTGGTGGAGAACCTGAAGTGCCGCCTCGTGCTCGAGGAACGTGTCCCCAGAAGCTACAAGCCCGAGGCAAGCGGCAACAACTTCCTCTTTCGCCTCCTCGGGGTGGAGGAGATAAAGGTGGTTCCGGGTGGGAGCGACCTGCTTCAGGTGATGCAGGGGATCGCCGACGAACTGGGGCGCGTGGGGCGAAAGGGGTATGTCATTCCGACTGGCGGCTCCAACCCCGTCGGGGCGACCGGATACGTGGCCTGCGCCGAGGAGATCCTCGCCCAGGCGTTCGAGAAGGGGATCCGCATCGATCGGGTCGTCTGCGCCAGCGGGAGTGCCGGGACGCATGCGGGCCTGGTTGTCGGCTTTTACGGGAGCAACAGCGGGATCCCCGTGGTCGGGATCAACGTGAGCCGCAAAAAGCTACAGCAAGAAGAGCACGTATACGGTCTTGCCACGAGAACCGCCGCCCATGTGGGGGTCCCGGGCACTCTCCCGCGAGACGCCATCGTCTGCTTCGACGAGTATGTGGGGCCGGGATATTCCCTGCCGACCAAGTCAATGGTCGAAGCCGTCCAGATGCTCGCGCGCACAGAGGCCATCCTGCTCGACCCGGTGTACACTGGAAAAGCCATGGCGGGCCTCATTGACCTGGTCCGCAAGGGGTACTTCAAGAAAGGGGAGCACGTGCTCTTCGTCCACACCGGGGGCTCGCCAGCGCTCTACGCCTACGAAAAGGTGATTCTCGAGGGCGTCCAATAGCAACCTTCTGCCAAAAGGAGACGACACGATGATCTACGAGCTGCGCACGTACTCGGCGATGCCTGGCCGCCTCCCGGACCTCCACAAACGCTTTGCCGAGATCACGCTGGGCTATTTCAAGAAGCATGGCATCCAGGTCGTCGGCTTCTGGACCAACGAGATCGGCGGGCCTTCGGACCAACTGATCTACATCCTGGCCTACGAGAGCCTGGCCGACCGCGAGAAGAAGTGGGGAGCGTTTCTCGCCGATCAGGAGCGCGTGGCGCAGTTCGCCGAGACCGAGAAGAACGGTCCGCTGGTCCGGAGGCTCACGGCGCAGATTCTTCGCCCGACCCCGTACTCGCCGATGCAGTAGGGGCTCGCCGGGGACTCGCCGTGCCATCCCCGGGACGTAACCCCAATCCGAAATTCTCAACCGCCAAGGCGCCAAGAACGCCAAGCTGAAATGGCTCATTCGGAAAAAACGGACGACACTTCTGAAGACCCCATAAGGGCGGCCTCGCGTTTTTCGCTGGTGAGATCGGAACGTCGCATCCTTGGCGACCTTGGCGTCATGGCGGTTCAAAGTTTTTCTCGGATCAGGGGTAACACGCGCCGGTCAGACGGAAACGGCCCGGGGCGCCCGTCTCCTCGTGATGCGCGAGGCAGAGGGCGCCCCGGGAGGTCTCTGGGATAACCAGAGGGAATCCGGCCGGGCCGAAAGCCAGTCGCTTCCTCCTACTTCTGTTCCCCGTATCGCTCGCGGTAGAACTCCTGGATCTTCTGCAACTGCTCCTTGGTCATCCCTTCCTTGAGCCACCGGTGTCCCGGCTGGGAGAACACGTACTTTTCCAGGAGCTGCGTTCCCAGCGGCTCGCCGGCAACCTGCTTCACCTCGGGGATGAAGTGCAGGTAGAAATTCTTGGCGACCTCGTACATGCCGTGCCACCAGGCGTAGTCCGGCCCCGACATCGAGGCGCCGTGGCGCGCCCGCCGGCCCTCGTGGTGCCACAGCTCGTAGTACGTCCACTCCAGCTTCTCGTCCATGGGGGCCGGCGTCAGCTTGTTGGCCTTGTACAGATCGCCCATGATGGCCGTGGCCGGCTTGGCGAACTTCTCGTGGTACAGGTCCACCAGGTTGTCGAACTGCTTGTAGAAATCGGCCACCTGGCCAGTCGCGTGACACTGGCTGCACACATCCTGCATCTTCTCCCGCCGCTGCTGCCAGGTGAGGACCTGGACCACCTTGCGGACCTTGCCATCCTTGGCCTTGAAACTCTCGCCGATCTTGGGAAGCGGCGTGCCTTCCGGCAGATCCTCTTTCCAGAGGTCTTCAAACACGATCATGTTCAGCTTGGTGGAGATGGCAGGCCGTAGGGTCCAACTGATCCGCTGACCCACATCGTGCGTCACCCCCTGGGCCGGAGTGGCGCTCATGTGGCAAGTCGCGCAGGTCGGCGCCGCCGTGTAGTCCACGCCCACGGTCCACTTGTCCCGTTCGATGTTCAGGTTGCGCTTGTTGGCTTCCCAGAGGATGCCGTGCTTGGACTCCTGGTAGACCTCGATCTGCGGGTGATCCGGGCCCAGGTGGCACTTCCCGCAGGTCTGGGGTTCCCTCGCCTGCGCCTTGGAGAAGCGATGCCGCGTGTGGCAGGCGCTGCAGCTTCCCCAGCTACCATCTGGGTTGATACGCCCGATGCCCGTGTTGGGCCAGGTGGCCGGATCGAACTTTCCGTCCGGGAGCACCTTGATCTGCGATCCGTGGCATTGGAAACATCCGACCGCCACCGCAGGCGGGCCCCCAACCACCTCACCCAGGAAGTTGTCCAGGGATGCCAGGATCTGCCCAGCCTTGGCGTGGTGGCTTCCTTTCTGCTCGTCCACCTCTTTCTGGTGGCACTGCGTGCAGTCCTTGGGAGACACGATCACGTGGATCAGGTTCCCGTTGTGCTCGAAGGCATCCGGCGCGCCCTTTTCGGCCCGGTGACAGTCGAAGCAGTTTACTCCCTTCTGCCCGTGCGCCCCCAGCCGCCATTCCTCCACCAGCGCCGGATGCTGCGCACTGTGGCACTGGATGCAGATCTGACCCTCCTTAGCACCCCAGGTAGCCTGAGGCGACTGGGCGAGAGTATCTGTTCCCCACCGGAGGGGCAGGGTGAGCGTTCCCAAGAGAAGGAACGACCATCTTGCAAGATCAAGCCATCGTCTCTTCATGGCCTACCTCCAGACTCGATGAGTCCCCTTCCATGCAGAGAGCCTGACTTCTCTGGCGGCGGATTCTGCCACAACCCGCCCCTGGATTGCCAGATGGAAAATGCTCTTTGGGGGAAACCACGAAACGCGGCGGGTAACGCACAGCAGCATGACACGAATCTCAAGGGGAGAAGGTCGGAGGTGGGGTAGTGCGACTGGTTGGGCGGACGTGTCTTCAACTTCTCTCGATTATATGATCGCGGTAACCCACTAGGCCAGTCGCCGATAGAGTTCGGAGTTCTTCCTGAGGACGTACTCGGCTGCCTGCTTGAATGTCTCATCAGGCCGTGTGAGCAGTTCCTCGATGCCCACCCGAGCCAAGTCCTCGGGGGTGACGTTCAGCCGGGCGGCTATCTCCCGCAACTTGGCTAGGCGATCCTCCGGGAGGCTGATCGTGATCGAAGTCATCGTCGCACCTCTCGTCAGAAGACTACCATTGGACGCAGATAAACGTCAACCTGTGTTCCCAGTATTGGAATTGCAGGGACTGCCCAATAGGGCGGCGGGTCAACGCTGCCCAGGCCGCGAGTGAATCACGGTATCTGACGGTAGAGTTCCGTCGTCGTCGCAGGAAGGCCCGGCAGGGAAGCGGGCAAAGGGGGTCCGAGCTCGACTCGATTCGGCCTTTCGGTCCGCTGAGGGGCCGTCACGGGTGTTGGCCGGCTCAAACCAAGCGCCCGACCCGTCCCGCGCCCCCCATCTCGCAAATTGCTTCTGCACCGACGTCCCCCATTAGGGGTGCGGAGGGCTCGGGTTTACGGCACAACGACAAGGGAAAAGGGAACAACCTGCTGGATGAGCCGAAAATCGCGCTCGTTTCGGGTGATGACCGTCGCACCGACCTGGCGACTGGAGAGGGCAATCAGGCAATCGTTCACCAGGCGGAAGCGAGTGCGGAGGTCGAATCCATGGCGGCGCTGTAGGACCCGGAGGACAGATCCCGCGCGCCAAAAGGTATCGGGGGAGGGCGAAAGCAGCCGGCCCGTCCGAGTGAAAGTCCTGTAAAGGTCGCCCACAGCCTTGGCCGCGGCGGGCTCCAACGCTCCCGCCTGTAATTCCAGCAGGACCACGGTGCTCATGTAGCGGGCGAACCATCTGCCCAGCAAGAGCTCCTCACGCGACCCGATGTTGATCCAGTCGATGTAGAGGTCCGAATCGAAAACCACTCGATCCATCAGCCAAAGAGGCTCTTAATCCGAGCCTTCCCCTTGACGCGGCGCAGGGCCTTGAGGATTTCTGCTTCCGCAAGGACGAGATCCATGGCCCCTTCCAATGCTTCGGTTTCAGTGGCGGTGCCCAGCACGGATTTCACCCGCTCAAGCTTTGCCTGATTCAGGCGCAAGTGTTTGTGTCGGACAGGGACGCAAGCCATGCACAGAGCCCTCCTCCTTGGATGTACATAGATACAAGTATCATGTTCATATACTCATGTCAAGCTGAGGCTCTCCCGCGCCAGTGACACGACGGGGCGAACGGGTTACGTTGCCAGGCATGTCAAGTTGCGCTCTTGAGGAGAGGCGGCCACTCTGCTGCGCTGCGTCTGCTGGGGGGCCGAGGGTCCAAAGCGCATTCAGGGAGTTCCCGGAGTCGCAGCCCGATTCGGCTCGGCCTTCCGCTCCGCGGAGGGGCCGTTACGGATGCTGGCGGGCTCGAAGCAGGTGCCCGACCCGTCCCGCGCCCCTCACCTCGCAAGTTGCTTTTGCACCTACGTCCCCCTTTAAAACTGGTCCAATTCGGTCTATGCAGCAGCGACGAGGCCGGATAGCACCATCACGCCAGGGGGTGAATGGGGAGGGGAAGACCGATCCCGGGAGAGGCACCCTAGGATGGCAGGGCAATCCAACCATTGCAGGACGCGCTGGCGTTGAGAGGAGGGTTCTGCCTTGACGACGAAGAAACGGCCGGGTCCCGCAGCATGTGCGGGGAAAGGAGGTCGCGCCAGCACGGGCCGAGGAGATCCTCTGTTGGAAAGCGTTACTTACTTTTTTGAGGGCGTCCCGCCTCACACGTAAGTCCACTCCGTCAACAACGTCCCGCATTACAACGTCCCGCATTACCGAAGCTCCCCAGGTAGCGCGTCAGGGTCATGGCCGAGCGCATGCGCGGCACCCCCAGGATCGCCTGGACGACCGCGTCCGTGCGCAGCCGCTCCACATGGGCAAACCGCTTGGCCCCGGTGAGGACGGCCGCGAAGAAGGCCAACACGATCTCGACCGCCGGGATCTGGTTCGGCGAGGTGCGCCCGTCAGGCAGGGCCTGCGAAGCTCCGGATGCTCGCGTTACGCGACAATTCGGTCAGCCTGTAGTGGAGGCTTGCCACATCTATGCGACGCTGTATTTCCGAACCTTTTCTTCGTCAAGCTCGACTCCCAGCCCGGGCCCGGGCAATACTTCCACGTACCCTTTCCCTTTGGTCACATCTTCGTAGGTGAGGACCCGCCTGGTGACATCATCAACTTTAGATTGGGAAGCAGGTGCGCACCCTTCGGATCCCATCCCCATCTGGGCCTGGGCCGTGGACACGGCAAAGTGTCGGCACGCCTGCCGACCCACTTCGTAGGTATTAGCTCCTCCCACGATGCATGGAATGCCAGCCGCTTCGGCGAGAGCGGCAATCTTCTTGGAGCGATACAGGCCACCATTCTTTGAGATCTTGATGTTGATGATGTCGGCGGCCCGCTTCTGGATGATCCTCATCACCGTGTCCAAGGAGGTGTTGCTTTCATCGGAGCTGATCGGCGTGTCCACGGCCCGCGCCACCTTCGCCATCCCATCCAGATCCCACCGTTTGACCGGTTCCTCAACGAATTCCGGCCGGTATTTCTCCATTTGCCGAATGGTCTGTATAGCCTGGTCCGGCCAGTATGCTTCGTTCGCGTCCAGGCGAATATTCACATCATCACCGACGGCTTCGCGTACCAGTCTCAACCGCTCGATGTCGCTCGCAGGCTCACGACCGATCTTCACGACGAGGGTTTTGTACCCCTGGCGCTTCCTGAAGAGGGCCTGCTCCGCCATTCTTTCCGGAGTGTCGATGCTCAGCGTGTACGTGCACAGGATCTTCGGATCGGACACGCCGCCCAGCAGCTTACACACGGGTTTATCGAGAGCCTTCCCCATGAGATCCCAGAGCGCTAAGTCAATCCCACACTTTGCCACCAGATTCCTCGGGACAGAGGCATCCATCTTCTGGTGGATACGCTCGATGTCAAACGGATCCTCACCGATCACTTCCGGAGCCAGATACCGATCGATCGTCGGCTTCGTGCTTTCCGGTGTCTCTTCGGACACTCCTCCGCCAGGAACGAAAGAAGCCTCACCGATCCCGACGACGCCTTCGTCCGTGTGAATCCACACCAAGACGTTGCTGAACACCTTCAGCACCCCGTGGGAGAATACGTACGGACTCCTCACTGGGATCTCCACGATCCGGCTTTCCAGTCGGGTGATCTTCATTGCTCCCGCCTCCGCTCCGCCAGCGATTGCCGCCCCACCCTCAGAAGGCGCTCCCAGTCATGCGCCCGCGGCCCGATCATCGAGGACCCTCTACTCACGCACCACGCGCTACGTTGAGGCGGTCGCTCAAACGGCCAGTAGCTTCGCCGTCCTCCGCTCGATCCGCCGCACGCCCTGGCTGAGCGTAAGACAAAGGACCAAGTAGAGCCCTGCCAGAATTGAATACATCCAGATAGGTTTCACCTGGACAGAGTTGATGATCGTGGTGGTTTGCGCCACCTCGCGGAGCCCGATGATGCTGGCCAGAGTGGAATCCTGGAAAGCGATGATGCTTTGCGTCAGCAACGACGGGATCATCCGGTGGACCGCTTGAGGCCAGATGACGTACAGAAACACCTGCCGCGGCTTGAGGCCGGTGGCGAGCGCTGCCAGCCGCTGGTCTTTGTGGATGGACTGAATGCCGGAGCGGATGAATTCCGCGAAGTAGGCCGCCTCGAAGGCGGTCAGGGCGAAGAGCGCGGCATAGAATACATTCAGGTTCGTCCCGCCGACCAGCATCGGAAACGTATAGTAGGTCCAGAACATCACCATCAAGAGCGGACTGCTCCGCAGCAGATTGATGTAGACGGCGATGGGATAGCAGATCACGCGATAGCGGGAGAGCCGTCCGAGGGCTAGGAGGCTGGCGATGGGAAACGCCAGCAGAATGGCCAGGGCTGTGAGCAAGACATTGTATCTGAGCAGCGCCAGGCTCAGGCTGAGGAGATTGTCAACAAACTGCGGGGGTGTCATCCGACTACGCGTGTCCGCGCTGCAGCAAGCCGGGCACTTGTACCTTCCGCTCGACAATGCCCATGAGAATCGCCACGGCCCAGGCGAGCAAGAGGTACACGACGGTGCCGACAGTATTGGCCTCGATCCACCGAAACGACTGGAAGCCAATGCGCTGCGTCATGTACGTGGTTTCCATGACGCCCACGGCCATGGCCAGCGAGGAACCCTTGAACACGGTGAGAAATTCCGTCGTGATGTTGGGGACGATGATCCGGAGCAGAAGGGGAACAACGATCCACCGTTCCATCTGCCACCAGGTGAGGCCGCTGGAGAGCGCCGCCTGCCGCAGGCCGTGGCCCACGGCATTCAGCCCTGATCGGACATGGCCGGTCACTTTGGTCGAGGTGTACACGGACAACGTGAGGACGGCGCTCCCCCATTCCCAGCCGATCTCGTACAGATACCGGCGCAGATGCAGAGGCAGCAGCAGGGGGAGGACGAAGTAGGCGAAGAACAGCTGCACCAGCAGAGGAATGTTCCGAAACACCTCCACGTAGCACGCGGACACCGCCGCAAGCGGCTTTCGTGGCGATTCCGACAGCATGCCCACGAGGATGCCGATCGTCAGGCCGAAGAACCAGGCGATAAGCGAGATTTCAATGGTCACGTAGAGCCCTTCCAGGATCCAATCCCGATAGGGCTGGTCCCAGAGGACCGACCACTGCACCTTATATCCCATGCGGCTGTCCACCTCCAGAAGGTCCCATCCTACTTTTCTTGTGGGGCGGCGACATCGCCTCGGTCGCCGCCCCTCCGGCTACGCTCTTCCGGGGTGAAAACCCCGCCTGCTCTAGTCCGGCCAGGAGTTCATGCGGACGACGAATTTCGAGGTCTCGTCCAGTTCTCTGGGGAGCCCCACGGGCACGAAGTACTTCTGGTACAGCTCTTGCCACCGGCCGCTCTCGCAGACCTCCACGATCGTCCAATTGATGATCGTGGCAAAGCTTGAGCTGTTCTGGCGCAGGGGGAAGGCCTGGGTTGAGGCGTCCACCCCGGCGTCGAAGGCCCTCCACTTTGCCGGGTCCGGCGTGCTCTTGAGCAAGCCATACACGAGGGGCCCGTCGTTCGTGTAGGCGTCCACGGACCCGCCCTGGAGTGCGGTGAAGCCTTCCGACGGATTCTCGAATCCGATGAATCGAACCGGGCTTCTGAACATCCCCTGAGCCTGCAGTTTCCTGGTGAACAGGGTCTCTTGGAGGCCGCCCCGAGGGCCGCCAAGGCGCTTTCCGGACATGTCTGCCGCGCGTCGGATCGGGCTGTCGGCCGGTACGATGAAATAGGAGGCTGTCAGAAAGAACGGGATGGAGAAATCGACGACCTTGACCCGCTCTTTGGTGATGACCGTCGCCCCCGCTTCCATGTCGATCGTCGCGTTCAGGAGGAGGGGAATCCTGGTCCTGCCGGTGACCGCCACGTAGTTGATCTTGAGACTGGTCTTCAGTTCTTTTTCGAGCCGCTCGCGCACCTTCTCCGCGATTTCCGTCGAGAACCCGACGTTTTTGTCTTTGTCAAGGAAGCCGTACGGTGGGTCGGCTTCCCGAACGCCGAGATTGAAGACCCCCGTCCGCTTGATGCGGTCGGCGGTGGATTCCTCAGGGGTCGCCGCCGCCGCTTTCCTCGTCCCGACAGCGCCCGGAATGAGGAGAGCGCCAAGGCCAAAGGCCCCCGCCCCTAACACGCGCCGCCTGCTCGCCCGGAGAACGTCGCCCGTCTTCTGCTTTCCCATTTTTCCACCTCCTGTGAGCGGTTTCACCCCCCGCGTGCATTGCTGGGTCATGCTCAGGAATACACCGGCGAGCGGGTGGCGCAGGGTCCCGCCTGCCTTCCCGCCTCCTTCATGCGTCACGGAAAATCCGTGTGACGTGGCGCACCGCACTCGCCTGAAGCGGTTCGGAGGATACCTGAGACGCGTCTGGCACCTTCAGGAGTGATCGGCGCCGACTCTCCCCCTCCTTGAGGCATACCCCGACGCTGCAAGAATCGAACAAAGACCGGTGTCGTCTGCTGAGCCGCTTCAGCTCCTCAGCGCGCGCCTCCGCTCTTGGCAGTTGATCGGCTCGTTCCGGTCTTCGCGCGGCGTTTGGCCGAATCCCCCGCCGGCTTCAGAGAGCGCAGGAGACCCGCCAGACGGGCGATATCCGGCGTCCGGTCGATCCGCTGCACGATCTCGGCGATCTGCTCGGCGTGCGCGGCAGAGGTGACCGTGGTGGCGAGCGAGAGATATTTCGCGTGAATCTCCTCCGGCGTGAGGGGATTCTCCATGGTGCCCTTGGCGTGATCCACCCGGCAGGAGAGAGACCGCCCGTCCGTCGTCCTCACCTCGACGATCGAGACGTACACCTCGGGCCATCCCTTGTCCAACTCGGGATCGGCCACCATCCGCGTCTTCGCCCGCAGGCGCGCGACCTCGGGATGGCGCATCCTGTCCTGCAGGATGTCATCGATGATGACGCGGCCGAAGACCAGCCCGACCGGTAGGATGTACTGGGCGCAATGGGACTTCAGCTCGTTGTTGTCGATCATGTGCGCGCCGGCCTTGGGGAACCGAAGGACGATCTTCTGCACGTCGGCGGGCTGCAAGTGATGGCGATGGGCCAGATCCAGCAGTGCGTCCAGGCCCGGATGGGTGAAAGAGCAACTGGAGTAGCGCTTGTAGGCGAACTCGGGGAGGTAGTAGTGCTTGCCCCATTCGGCGATCAGGGCCTCCGGGTGCCGCTCGCCCGAGAACGCGGTGAAGACGTCGTACTTGCCCTCGAAGGGGTCGGGCGGGCCACCGAAGCCCAGGGAGGCCAGGTAGGCGGCCGTCGTCCCGTTCCGCGCGGCCAAGCCCGGGTTGAAGGGACGCGAGTTCTCCGTGTGATCGCTGGCCCAGGCCAGCAGGCCGCAGGCCTGCTGCATGGCCAGGCCGAGGGCGATCGCCATCCGGGGAGCCGGCAGGCGGAAGAGCCGGCCAGCGGCCGCGGCCGCGCCGAAGGCGCCGCAGATGGCGCTCGGATGGAAGCCGCGGTTGTAGAGCGCCGTGGGGTTGATGGCGTAGCTGACCCGACAGGTCACCTCGACGCCGAGGAGCATGGCTTCCAGGAACCGGGCGCCGGTGGCGCCTTCCTTCTCAGCCACGGCCAGGCTGGTCGGCACCGTGACCGCGGGCGCATGCAGGATCCCGCCCACATGGTGCGGCTCGATATCGCAGTAGTAGCCCAGCGTGCCGTTCACCAGGGCCGCGTTCACGCAGGAGGTCTTCACACCCTGGCCGACGAGGCTTGACTCCGGTCGCCCGCCGACCTCCCGGGCGAAGTCCGCCAGGATGCGGGTGGCGGAGTACTTCCGGTTCGAGGCAGCGAGCATCGCGCCGATCGTGTCCAGGAGGATCAGCTTGGCGTGCGCCACGACCTCGTCGGGAACGTACTTCAGTCGGAAGGCGGCGATCTGCTCAGCGAAGCGGGCGGAGAGGGACGGGGCTCCGGCCATAGGGACCTCCGTTGCACGCGAGTGAGTGGCTATTTCTGGGCCAGCGGGAGAGGTGCGTCAACCTCCTTTTCGGCACCCCATGGCCAAGTTCGCGCCGGCACAAGCTTCCTCACCGCCTGTGGCGTGTCCGCGTCTGCTTCTGAGGTTTGTACGCATCCAACCAGCGCAGTGCCCCCGGCGTCACTCGCCATGAACAACGTCGGAAGTTGGAAAACGCCTGGCCGGGCGGCCGGCCGAGGAGAACACCGGGAACCGGGCCTGGGAACCCGGCGAAGGAGCTGCCAGGGCACTGGGTCCCCAAATCCCGCCCACACCGCGGGACCGTACCAGTGGCGGCGGGGGAAGTCAAGGCAAATACACGAGCGGGGACCAGTCTAGCTGCGTTCCATGGGGGCCATCGGGCAGCCGCGAGCCTTCCTGGTCCGTCGGCGGGGTGGCAGACAACGAGGTCACGCGGGGTCGGCCCAAAGGTGGGTAGACGGGTGTGTCTTCAGCTTCTCTGGATGATGTGCGCCTTGAGCCAAGCTGTGAACTTGTCGCGATCCAGTTCGCCCGAAGCCACTTGAAGAACGATTCGCTCTTGCTCGTCCACTGGCGCGCGGGTCTCAAAACCGTTCAGGACGAGAAAGACTTCCATCGCCGCATGGCCAGAGCGCTCATTGCCGTCGACGAAGGGACGGCTCTTGATGAGCGAGAAGCCAAGGGCGGACGCCTTTTCGGCAATCGTTGGATAGAGGCCGTGCCGCCGAAGGTCATGCGTGGCTGAGCGAGAGCGGATTCCAACGCATTCAGGTTGAAGACGCCGGACGTGCCTCCTGACTGGGAAATGATCTGGCCGTGCAGTTCCAGCACTTCAGCAAGGGTGAGGTAGCGCACTAGGCCAGTCGCCGATAGAGTTCAGAGTTCTTCCTGAGGACGTACTCGGCTGCCTGCTTGAATGCCTCATCAGGCCGTGCAAGCAGTTCCTCGATGCTGACCCGAGCCAGGTCCTCGGGGGTGACGTTCAGCCGGGCGGCTATCTCCCGCAACTTGGCTAGGCGGTCCTCCGGGAGGGTAATCGTGATTGAAGTCATGGTTGCGCCTCTTGCGCCAAGACTACCACTGGACGCAGAGAAACGTCAACTTGCGTTCGGCGCACAAGCGGGCGCGGGGGCAGGCCCAACGGGGTAGGGGACCACCTGCGGGCAGGACAGCGAAGGAACACGCCATAATGGAAGGCGTAGAAATAGGGATACAGGTTCCAAAGCGCATTTCGGAGGTTCCGCCAGGTCGCAGCCCGCCTAGGCTCGGCCTCGCGGTCGGCTGGGGGCCGTCACGGGTGCTGAGGGACTCGAAGCAAGTGCCCGACCCGTCCCGCGCCCCCCATCTCGCAAGTTGTTTCTGCACCAACGTCCGCGTTGCAAGGCGACTAAGACTGGATCGTCCCCCAGTACATTCGCACTTCGTGCCTTCAACCCCACGTTGGGCGGATCTGGCTATGGGGTTTTGGACGGCTGACTCGTGGTCCAGATGTCACGATGGAGCTTCCAGGTATCCCGGTCATTCTTCCAGATAACGATGTACTTGCCGGCGTCGGCAACAGAGCCATCACCACCGAACAGCTTGTATCGACCCACCTCGATGGCCGTGTCGCCGTGGGCCTCGACCTCAACTGTTTCCAACGCTACCTGCTTCAACCCCATGTTAAGCGCGCCCTGCCAGAAGCCACGTATGGCCTCGGTGCCCTTCACAAAGTCGCTGTGGGCTGGAAGAAGCTGGCCTTGAGCCGTGTAGAGGCTGGCCAAGGCGGCCGCGTCACCACGTTTGAAGGCACTCACGAACTGTCCGTTAGTCGCCTCGATTCGCGAGCGGATATCTTCCGTGGCTTTCATGATCTCTCCTTTCCGTCTATTGGAAATTATAACTGGCGACGTAGGTTCGAAAACCGCACTCCGGCAGTTCCCGGAGGTCGCTGCCCGTTCCCGTTATGCGTGTTAAGCCACCTTCAGGAGTTGGATGTGATCGTGACCTGCTGGCGTCCGCTTCCAGGTGAAGCGCATGCCAAGGGCCTCGGCGATCGGGATGAACTTGTCCCAGAAGCGCTGCGCCAGATCCGGCGCCACCCCGTTCCGCTCCATCACATCCAGGCGGAGCAGGCTCGTCACGGTCGCCTCGGCCTGCCGGTCCTCAATGGTCACGTGCAGGACCGACCCGCCGTTCGCCAGGACGTTGCGCAGGATCCCGTTCATCACAACCTCGGGAGTGTCCCCCCGGCGCTTCCAGCTCGGGAGGACCTTTTCTCCCGTGTAGCGGATGAAGTCATCCACCACGAGCCCGTGCGCCTGGAGGTACTGGAACATGATGGCGATGTGTAAGGAGAAGTTCAGTTGCTCATGCTCCCACAACTCCTTGGGCGTCCACTCGGTGTAGGCTTTCAGTGTCATGCTCGCCTCCTTCCGGATCGGACGTAGGTTCCGAAGAGCATCCCGATAATTCCGGGGATTCGCAACCCGGCTCATCTCAGCCGTTCGATTCGCTCAGGGGCCGTCACCGGTGCTGCGCGGCTCGAAGCAAGTGCCCGCCGCATCCCGCACCCCTCATCTCGGAAGTTGTTTCTGCTCCTACGTCTCCCAGCATAGAGATGATCGGGTCTGCCACAGCTTCTTTGAAGAACTTTCAATTTTTGGCGGAGCGTTCCCCTTATAGCTAGAAAGGCTACCACGTCCCATTTTATGACGTCCCATTTTATGACCGCTACTCTCTGGTCTGCCGAACGGGGCGGCGTCCTGAGCCGCCGCCCCGATGCGCCGACTGCGTAGCGCCGGCGCTGTCCGCGGCCAACCGACCGTAAGCCGCCGGGCTCGCGGCGATGGAGCCACCCGGGGTCACCCAACTGGACCGCAGCGACGGCCGCGCGCGTCGGCGCATCACCCGGCTTCAGCGGCGCGCGTCTTTGTGCGCGTCCGCTGGAAGCCCATGTTCGGCCTCCTTCCACTTGCCAATTCGCGCTTGCGACCTTGCGACAGCCTCGGAACTAAAAAGGTGGGGATACCGGACGACTACAACTTCGAACGCGAAATCCTCCATTCCCATTTCCAGAAGCACCGTGTAGCCAGCTGCGTCATCCTTCCTGTTTACAGCTCGCTCGACAGCGCCGATGATTCCATGACGATCGATCATCTGCCAGGTGCGCGATGCGCGGGTCCTGCGCCCTCTTTTCTTGGTGAGCCCCTCTTCGTATGCGTAGACGGCTCTAAGCGCCTCTTGTTCTGCAACGGTTTTGGCGCCTTGCGTGGCAGCACGCAGTTCCACGGCCCGCCGTCGTGCTTCCCTCGCAAGGGTGGGATCAGACTCCTGCACATTCTTGGCAAGACGCTCACAGTCCTCGGCCGTAGCCAAGCGATCGAGTATGGTATTCATTTCGTTCTCCGTCGCGCCGAGTCACACGCTGCGCAGCCGACGTGGGGGCTCAAGTTATCGATGGGCCCAGCCTTGGGCGGTAAAGCCCCCGAACTTTTCGGTGATCTTGTCGTCGAACTCGTCCGCAAGATCGACGAGCAGTCCTATCACGATCCTCATCTCCTCGTTGCTGAGCGTATCACCCACGAGCCCGTGCTTCAGCACAATATCACCGTCGCCATCGAGGCTGAGCGCGCCGAAGCGGCTCCGGTAGTTTTGCTGGAGAAGCCACTTCAGAAGCTCTGGCGTGCTCTCGACCTCTCGCGCGACCAGGCAGTAGAAATCAACGACACTTGAATGGATGCCAATGGGATTGATGGAAAGACTCGCGACAGCGGACCCATGCTGGACGAAGACTAGCGGTACGCGAGGATCGATGGACACGGAGTCGCCGTATAGGTCAACCGCGTACTTCACAACCCGCTCGTAGGTCGACCTATGGCCCTCGCTCGCAAATGTGATTCTGGTTATTGGGGCGATGGTCTGACCTTCCCACGATGTCTTCATCACTAGAGGGGCACGAGGTCCGAGTCGGTACACCTCGGCAAATGCGCGCCGAACAAGCCCTACGATCGCCTGGTAGTCGCCAGCTTCTAGAGGACGAAACGTTCGGAACCAGTTTTGCCCTTCGTGCTCAGGCTCACGCCAACCGAGGTTCTCGAGTACCCTGAGTTGTTCGACGGTGAGTTGATCAGAAGAATTGAGGTACTGATTGGACACGGCTTCGCAAAAGATTCGGTCACCCTGTATCGCAAACTGGATGTAATAGTTTCGCGTTGTATCCCCGTCGAGTATGACGAAGGTCCCAGGGGTGATTTTGTCGGTCACCAACTTCTTGAGCGCCTCGACAATGTCGCTGTCGGAAACGGCATCGAGTGACATAGCCATTACCTCCCTCTTCAGCTACTTCAGCTACTGGCGGGACCCACAGAAACCTGGAGAAGCCGTGCTCTTACGACGCATCCGGGTTGATGATCCGGCGGCAGGCTGAGGGCAGCCCGGCTCCATGTATCACGACCTGTGAAGGTATCTGATGAGATCATTGGAGTATCGGACCCTCGCGGGGTTAGCCGTCAGAGGTTGTTGAACCACTCCTCGTCAACGCTTGCCAGCTCGACGACTTCTTTGCGGATGCCGAGATTCAATTCTCTCAACTTCTCGGCGAGTTCGTTGCCATCGATCAAATCGATGGGAGGTGCCCCGTCACGTGTCGCCTCCTTGACGGCCGCTGGACTGAAGGTGCCTGTCGAAATGAACAGACCCTTGTCGGCTCGCCCGACCATATCAGACGGTCAGATGGGATCAGACGGGACGTTGGCAATTTCTGCAAGTTATGCTGCCCTAGCCGCGATTCGGAACAGCTTGCCGCATTTGGCAACGACAGTTCTCCTTCCTGGTCGCCCCGACCTCGCTAGCCTGGATTTCCACGGAGCACCATTTGCCTAAGAGTCGGGCGGGCCGGAGGCACGATCGCCGCCTGTCCTGGATCGTGGCCCCCGCCGGCTCGTAGCCCATCCACGCCTGCGCTTTGTTCGGG
>Ga0315274_10006365_pt1 | contig 17195 bp, 25 predicted proteins | sample YL17G02_20_MG_FD_203700 | JGI IMG/M metagenome (GOLD analysis project Ga0315274, IMG submission 203700) | Sediment microbial communities from Yellowstone Lake, YNP, Wyoming, USA - YL17G02_20 | ecosystem: Environmental > Aquatic > Freshwater > Lake > Sediment | place: USA: Wyoming | collected...
GTGAAAATCTCGTGATCGAGAACCCGCCCGTCCGCGATGTCCTCGAACCTGCAATGGGGGATATTCGAGGAAAAAGGGTGGGGTGAGTGAGGGGATTTGAACCCCCAACCATCGGATCCACAGTCCTGCTATCAGGCAGCCACGGTCGAATGCGATAACTGCTGACGAATGAAGGAGTTATGCGGTCTCAGCGGGAGCCTTCTGAAAGGGTGACCTTTCCGTATTCCGTTCCGGAAATTGGCGTTATTCGATTCCATGACGAGCTTCTTGCCGCGGGCTCCCCTAATGTTCTAAGATAAAGACCAGGAACTAGACCGAGGGGACCTTGGAAAAAGACCGGTTTCACGCGCTCCGGACCGCGCTCAGAGAGGATGGAGAATGAAAAAAGTCTGCTTTATTGCCGTGTTTCTTATTTTCTTTGGCCATGGCGCGATCTTATTTGCAGGACAAGAAGAGTGGACGAGGACGGAATTCGGGTCGTTCAAGATCGAACGATTCTGGGAAGAAACAGTGGGCAACTATACTTGTTCCTACACGATTGTCACTTATAGGAACACGACCAAAAAAACATTCTATAAGAATGTCACTATCAGGGCCACTGTTTATGATTCCCAAAAAAAGGTGGTGGACACGAATACTCGGTCCTTTTTTGCAGACGAATACGGACCCATTAAGCCGGGTTTCGAAGGAACAGTAAAGATACCAGTCGAGTGCGCTAAAGGGCAGGCGCGATCAGTTTCCGTAAAAATTGATAACGCAAGATGATATTCAATAATTCTTATTCGACCTGCTATCAGGCAACCCTTGTCGACTGCGATAACCGCTGGCGAATGACCGAGTTATGTGGCCTCAGCGAGAGCCTTCTATAAGGGTGACCTTTCCGCATTCCTTTCCGGAAATTGACATTTTCCGGCGCTTCGACGAGCTTCTCGACGGCTTCGTGCTGGCTCTTCTCCAAGACGTGGGCATAGCGGAGAGTCGTCTCGTACTTCGAGTGCCCCATGAGCTTCATTATCGTCGTCAGACTCTCGCCCTTATCGCGGAGACGCGTGGCAAAGGTGTGGCGGAGGTCGTGCAGTCGAAGTCCTTTGATGCCGGCCTTCTCGCATGCAGCGTGGAACGCTGTCTTGATATCACGGATGTACGTCCCCGTCCTCCTATTATAGAAGACGTATTCATGGTCCCTGGGCAAAGACCGGAGTATCTCGAGGGCAATGCTGTTCAGTGGGACCATTCGCAGCTGCTTCCGTTTACAGTTTGTTTTTGGGATGAGAAGCTGGCTGGTCGTGAAATGCACGTTCTTCCAGCGAAGCGAGAGGAGTTCATTCCGGCGGAGACCTGTATTAGTCAATAGTACCAGGATCGGTTTTAAGTGCCTCGGCGCGGCATCCAGTAGACGGACTTCCTCGTCGGCAGTGAGTGGCCTTTCTACGGGGTCCGGCTCCTCATAGCGAGCCACGGCCTTCACCGGGTTCGACATCGCGTGCTTCCATGTGACAGCCGTCGTGAAGACGTTGGAGAGGAGCGCGATCTCCCGGTTGATGGTACTCTCGGAAACGTCCTTAAGGCGCTTCACCTTGTACTCCTCAACGCTATTTGTCGTGATTTCGGAGACCAAGTTGCCGCGGAATGCCCGCTCCAGGTGGTCAAGCGTCAACCGGTCGCGGCGCCAGGACCTTTTCTGCTTCGAAATCTTCTTGAAGTAATCCTCGGCAAGGTTGTCAAAGCGGATGTCCGTGATCGGGGAGGCTAGACCGTGTTTTTCGTCGAGCAGCCGCTTCCGGTGGACCGCCATGGCGCCCTCGGCCTGCTCCTTCGATTCTCCGACGACGCGGATGTACCGCTTCCCATTGAACCAGAAATCGTAAGCCCATTTGCCGCTATCGGTCTTCCTAACGTTCATTCTAGATCTACCTCCTCTCCACCGTCGATGAATGCTAGAAGGTCAGATTCCCTTATCCGCCATAGACGGCCGTCTGGGAACTTAAATGCCCTCAACCTGCCTTCCTGTATCCAACGAATCACAGTGACTCGAGGCGACCCTAAGAGGGCACAGGCTGTCCTTACGTTGAAAATCTTTCCAGGACTTGAAAGTTTTATATATTCCATTAAAATTCATTATATTCCATTAATATTCGTTAGTCAAGGTATTAAAAAAAATAAAAGTTTAAAGGTTTAAAGATATAAAAGTTTAAAAGTTATTTAAGGTTTAAATAGCCATAAATGTTTGATACAATGCAGGCTATGTCAGGGGAATACATGACAAAGGTCGAGTGTCAGGAGTATCTCAGGATCTCCAAGTCTTCTCTGGAGAAGCTCGTCAAGGAGGGGCTCCCCAGGATCAAGCTCGACCGGAAGGTGATCTTCCGGAAGGCCGACGTCGACAAATGGCTCGAGCGGAAGATCCAAGGAAAGAGGTAGGGGGCAGAAGATTCCCCTTGATGCCAAGGCACCAACGGTGTTGCAGCGGCCAGGATAAGGAAGGCGCCAATGAACACGTCCATCGTCCATGATCCCCTCCTGATAGCTACTGAATTACGCGAACAACTAGCTTCCGATAAGCGCCGAATGGCCTTCTTCTTTGGCGCAGGAACATCCATGGCGGTAGGTGTGCCTGGAATAATCGAGCTAACGACGAAAATCGAAGCCTGGCTGCCGGGGGATAAAAAGGCTGATTTCACCAAAGTGAAGGCCGCCATTAAGGGACCTGCAAACGTTGAGGATGTCCTGAACCGAGTTCGTACTTATCGAGAGTTGCTCGAGACTGGTACCGGTCAGCCCATGGATGGTCTTTCAGCAGAGTCCGCGAAAGCGCTTGACGTCTCAATCTGTGGCGAGATTTCCAGGATAGTCCGAGTGGAGCCGCCTAAAGGGATGAAGCCACATATGACCTTTGCTCAATGGCTCCACGCCCTGCATATGACGCGTGATTGCCCGGTAGAGTTGTTTACTACCAACTATGACCTTCTTCTAGAGCGTGCGATGGAAGAAGTCGGCCTCCCATTCTTCGATGGCTTCGTCGGGTCCGTTGCTCCTTTCTTTATTCCAGAATCAGTGGAGTCCGACGTCGGCCAAAGCATGGCTCTTCCCAAGTGCTGGACGCGCTTGTGGAAGCTGCATGGGTCGGTTGGCTGGCATGTACGGCTAGGCATGAGCACAGGCAAGTCACGCATCGCCCGTCTAACAGAATGTCCCCCGGGAACCGACGAGGAATTGATGATCTTCCCCTCACGAGAGAAGTATGCGGCATCCCGGAAGCTCCCTTTTCTGGCTTACCAGGACAGATTGCGGAGATTCCTTTCAGCTGGCGAGTCAATTCTTTTCGTGATTGGCTATAGCTTTTCGGATGAACATCTAAACGAGATCATCTTCCAGGGCCTACGGTCGAATAATCGTCTGGCCGTAGCTGTTTTCGCATATGGAGAAAAAGGCAACGCTGGGGGATCATCCAAGCTCGCACTGCCAGATGTATTAGCTGCCTACGGACAGTCCTATCGCAACTTGAGCATCTACGGACCGGATAGAGCAGTCATAGGGGGCATAGCCGGCGTTTGGTCTGAACCATCCCGAAAGAAGAAGGAAAATGAAATCTGGCCTTTTTGGGTGGAGGCAGAGAAACGGTTCGCACTTGGTGACTTCACGGCATTCGCGGACTATCTGGAATCCTTTATTGGCTTTCGCCTAACCGACCAAGCTTCCTCGTCCAGCCAGCCAGCTTCGACAAAGACCCAAGAGACCGGGGCATGAAGAACGAAGTCACTTTCCTGGGGTTAGTGCGGCGCGTCGTCGGAGCGAAGGTATTCGTCGAGGTCTCATCCGATATACCGTCCGCAAGTCCAATCATCCATGGCCGCGTTCACCGCCTCGGGCAAGTTGGATCGTTTGTGCGAATCCCCCTGGGCTTTCTAAATCTCTATGGAGTTGTGTCGATGGTCGGGGCATCCGAAGCCAGTGGAACGGACGTACCTGAGGGACCCTTCCCCCGCGGTCAACGCTGGATCGAGGTGCAGCTCGTTGGCGAGTCTTATGCTAAAGAGGACTTTCAGCGCGGCATAAGCATCTTCCCCACGCTTGACGATGAGGTCCATATCGTCACCGAAGAGGACCTCCAAATCATCTATGCCACCTCTGGGCCAGCTATGGTCGAGATTGGTTCACACTCCGCCTCAGAAAGCTTGAAGGCTTCAATCAACTTGGATAAGATCGTCACTCGCCATGCCGCAATCATAGGCTCGACTGGGAGTGGCAAGTCAAATACTGTAGCTGGCTTTCTCAAGGCGCTGACCGGCGGCGCTTTCCCGAGCGCCCGAGTGGTTGTGATTGATCCCCACGGAGAATACGGCGCTGCCTTGATAGGCCGCACTAGGGTCTTTTCTATCGGAAGCACTACCAGCCCCCTTTTCGTGCCCTATTGGGCATTGTCGTTTGACGAGTTGGCATGGTTTCTCGTAGACCGAAAAACCGCCTCCGAGTCTCTGCAGGATTCGGCCTTGCGCGACAAGATCTTTGAAGCCAAACGAGCCCAAGTTGGTTCCCTGGCATCCGGCATTGTTGCTCCAGATGATATTACCGTAGATTCTCCAGTCCCATTCGATATTCACGAATTATGGTATTACTTTGATCGGAAAGACCGGGCTACATACTCGGACATGGGTCGGACGAATGAGGTTCTTATCACAGAAGGCGACGCCAAAAGACTCATATCTGCCCAGTTCCAGCCTGCAGGTGCGGGCAGCAGCCCACCTTTTAAACCGCAATACTCCTCTGGGATGGGCAACTATTTGAACAAGATAGCAGGTCGGCTTCGGGACCGTCGGTTTGACTTCCTATTGCGTCCCGGTAAATACAATGGCGTGACGAAGGATCTCAACCACCTTCTGGCGGAGTGGATGGGAGGTAATCAGGCGATTACTGTCCTTGACTTAGCGGGTGTTCCTCCGGAAGTGACCGACCTTATAATCGGAGTCTTAACCAGAATCCTCTTCGAGGGCATGTTCTGGGGGCGTGACTTGCCTGGGATGGGTCGACAGAGACCGCTATTGGTTGTCTACGAGGAAGCACATGCATACCTTCCGAGAGGCGGCACCGCGCAGTTTGTGGCCGGTTATGCATCGAGTGCTGTAAGGCGAGTGTTCAAAGAAGGACGCAAGTACGGTGTCGGGGCGATAGTGGTTAGCCAGCGTCCCTCCGAACTTGACGAACATATCCTTTCACAATGCGGAACGTTCATTGCCCTGCGCCTCTCAAATGCAGATGATCAAAGTCGTATCAAGAGTACCGTCCCCGACTCGTTGGCAGGCCTCATTGACCTGCTGCCAGCGCTTCGTACTGGAGAAGCGCTTGTACTGGGTGAATCCATCCAGATACCTAGCCGCGTGAGGCTGCCTCTAATTGAACCGAGGCCAAAAAGTGACGACCCAGAAGTATCCAAACGCTGGTCAGAAGCACTGGGGCCCGACCCCGAATATTGCAAAGCTGTAACGGGTTGGAGGCAACAGCGCCTCGCACTCCCGCCAGAGCAAAATCAACCCAGTTAGAGGACAAGAAGATGGATAGAATTCCTGTTCAGTCTTCAACACTAGTTTCCGTGGGTTATGACGTAAGCACAAGCACGCTTGAGATAGAATTCAGGAACAATAGCCTGTTTCAGTACTTTGGTGTGCCAACAGAAGTGTACGAAACTTTAATGGCTTCGGGTTCCAAAGGATCATATTTTCACCATAATATCAAGAACGCGTATCCCTGTTCCAAGATAAGCTAGTATGGACAAGCTCCATATTGAGTAGTAGAAAGGTCACCGCAGCCTCGCAATTTCAGCCTCGAGCCCGGGCAGCTGGCCCTCCAGGTACTCCGCAACGATGACCCTGGCCGCCCAGCGGAGTAGCCTGCATCGCGACGAGCAGAAGCGTTGATGGCCACGGTATCGCCTGAAATTGGCGCCGCAGACTATACACCGTCCATCACTTCGGCCAGGTGCCACATCGTTCGCCCCGGATGATGCGTTAGCACGCAGCCCCCCGGACTCTTTAAGAATATCTGTCTTGCTCATATGTCTTATCTCCTATAAGGCCCAATTTCCGGCCTTACCAGCGTCTTCCTTCCTACGGGGAGTGCCGGCCACCCGACCTCGGCCGGCCTCATCCAAAAAATTGACACAACCTTGACAACTCTTCTTTTGGCCGCGTATACATTCGTAAGCGAAAGCGAGGCACCCATGTGGAGAAAGAACGCAGCTCGGTTTCTCATCCTGGCTCTCACGAGCGTGCTGCTTTCTCCCGGCTGCGCGACGCTGACGCGGAGAAAGGCGCAGAGAATTCCCGTCACATCCTCCCCCACAGGCGCCACGGTAATCGTCAACGGGGTCGAGCAAGGCGTGACCCCGCTCGAGATCAGGCTGGCCAGCAAGCAGAAGGGCCAGGTCATTCGGATAGAATCCCCGGGCTACAACCCCGTCGAGATCCGGGTGAGGCGCAAATTCTCGGGGGTGACTGTTCTTCAAAACGTCGTCGCCGGGGTGGTCCTTGGTATGCCCATAGGTATTGCTGTCTACCAGCGTCATGAACCGGAAATGATAAATGGTTTGGGACCTTGGGCTATAGCTACCGGTGTCATATTCGGGGTGTTCATGATAGGGGACTATACAACCGATAAGGGTTATGATTTCGGTCCGAGCGAGTTGGAATTGACGTTGACCAAGATGGACGCCGCGCCCAAGCTCGACACGATGCTCGTCGACCCCGACGAACTTCGGAACGTCAAGTGGATCCGCGTCCGTGGGGACTGAGCACCCGGACAAGACAGTCTCATTTATCGTCATTCCCATCCTCTTGGCTCGGGCCCGCGCCGGCCTGATTTTTAGCCTGATTTTTGCCTTATCCCGTATTTTTAGCATTCTCTTTATTATCATCATTTTAGAACTTTTAGTTCGCCGCCGGCAGAAAGGAATACGGAAAGGTCGAGCTCGCCGGCAGGGGGCGTTTTCCCCATATTGAGGGGCGCCCTGAGCAGCGGACTGGATATCCGATGCTTTGAGATGTTTTTTCCATTTTCAGTGAGGACGGAAGCCGGCCGGCGGGATGGTCGCCTGGGGCCGCCTTTTCGACCCGTTTTCTGTTTTTCAAGATTGTCTGGAAACAGGGTTCGAGTTTGGATGCCGGCCGTGCCCGTTTTTTGGGAGTGCTCATTTCTAGCTTCAGAAAGGTCCATATGGGGTAACATTCTCAGTTTCCTCTGTTTTTTCCCTGTTTTCAATGGTTCGAAATAAACGGGTGAAATCTGTTTCCCGGTTTTTCTCTCTCTTAGAAGAGAGAAACCGGGAAGATCACGACAAGCTCGGTGGGTAATATCGTTTTGCATTCTTGATACCTCGCTCGATTTTCCAGAGGCCTTCGCGAACGCCTCGGCCGAGCATATTGAGGATGACAAACTTGCTCTTCCTTCCGATTCCTGCGGTCTTCGCCCAAGCGATGATTTGGGATTCATTATTGCCCATACCCTCGCCGGAGATGTGGGTGGCCAGGGCATCCAGGTCTTCGGTAGCCGGATCATCGGCCCGGACGAGGCCGTCCGGGGTTAGGGTCAGGTAGATTGGGTCTGCGGGTGCGAAACGGGTCTTCTTCCCTGTGGAGAGGCAGAGCAGTGAGCCGGGAAGAATCTCTCCGCCCTCGTCTTCCTCCTGTCGGATGCCCTTTACCTTATAGAATTGGAGCGTGTGGTCAGCCAGGTCAGCCCACGCCCCTGACGACTTGAGGTCCCGGTCATTAGCCTTGGGGGTGTGGCTGAGGATTAAGATACTGAACCCGAGATCCCGCAGTTCCTTGCATCGGCCCATCACCAGCGCCGCGGACTCGGAATCGTTTTCCTTTAAATCATGGGCGGCCCGGCCAGTGTCAAAGATCATTAGGGATTTTGGTGGCAGGGTTTTATAGAGCTCCCAATCGGGGCCGTCCAATTTCGGCGGTCTCAGGCTTGCGGTGCTGTGCCAGAGTTGGGCGTTCATGGACATCATAGCGAGCCGGTCGGCCCGTTCCTTCATGTTGGCCAATGGATTTTCCAGGTCTACATAGACGACCGGCCGCTGATTAGTCGTCAGCCCGAAAAGCGGCAATCCCGCCGAAACTGCCTCGGCGATCATCATGCCCAACCAGGTCTTGCCCACCGCAGTTCGGCCGTAAAGGTGCGTGACCGATTCGGCAGGCAAAAGTTGACTGATGGTCCACTCGACCTTGATGTCCAAGGTCCGTAATTCGGGAAAACTTATCAAGAAATTATCTGGCTGAACGTTCACGCTGGAGAGCTTGTCCAGAGCTTCGAGGTCCTGGCGAATCATGGCGACGTCAATGCGGGGGAGCGCATTCTGATCGAGGAGTTTAGACCGGATTCTCGCGGACAGGGCTTGCCGGCGGGCCTCCTTAACCCGGCCGTTGAACAGGGACGGATCCTCACGAAGCGACCCGGCCATAAGAGACCCAACAAATGAATGGGCGTCCTTCCCTCCGATGCGCTCGGCCAAGATAACCGGGTCAATCTCCTCCGGTCTTGATTCCGTCCAGATTTTCGCAATCTCGTTGAACACCTGTCGGAATCGGCCGGCCGGGAAATCGACCTCGGAAAGGTCGGTCGCCTCGAGCAGCTGCGGGCGCAGAAGCAGGCACCCTAGGATTTCACGGGAAAGCTCGTTGCTCATTACCCGGACCCCATATTCCTTGGAGGATAGAAGAAGACGATCAAGTCTATCCGTCCGGGATTACACAGGCCAGGTCATGTCCGCTGCCCGCGCCCGAGCTTCCTTGACCGAATTGATCTTCGCGTCAAGGGCCTTCCGGTCGATGCGGACGCCGAGCCCGGGCAGCTTGAATGAGGGGAGCTGGCCAAGCCTGTGCATCCTGTAGATGTGGTGCTGGCTCAGTCCCAGGTAGCCGGCAACCTCGGCAACCTTGAACCACCTGCGGCTATCGGCCAGGGGAGGGGGGGGCGCCGGCTGGCTTGACTTAGGCTTCGCCTCGGTGCTACGCTTTTTATGGAGTTGGGTACTCATCACTCTTCTCCTATGGCCCCCATCAACGGCTGTTCACGCAGCCGGGGGGCCGAATTAATTTTTACCCTGTCATTTTTTTCCTGTTTCGTTGACCTAGCTTCTCGTGGGCGTGCATTTCTACAAACTTCACAATCATGTTGACGTTAACGATTAACCTCGGGCACGGTGCTTTCACGTTCATTTTGAGTTGTTTCGCAGCTTCGTCGTATGATAAAAGACTAACCAAAAACTGGGGTTCATGCGTTATTATTCTCCCCATAGGACTAAACTCAACAAGGCGTAGCCTGGCAATTATTAGGACGGTGCCATGATGGTCGAAGCGGTCCCTTTCATTGACAATTCGATTCCATAGGCTTTCGCCATTGCTTGCCTTATCCAGCTGGAGGAAGATTTCCCGCACGGCTGTCAGGTGCATCCCGAAGCTCTGCAGATTAGCGATAAGCGCGAGCTTGACTAGATCAAGTAGGGAGTACTTGTTCTTGCCACGGACACCGCGGGCACGCTCGGCCGGCTCAAAGATGTGATAGGTCCGGAGCCAAAGGTAGATCGTCTCGGGCGTGAGGCCTAGGATCCTTTTGAGATCCTTAGCTTCATATAATCTATTTTCTATTTTCATTCATAATAGATTATAAGCCTGCCTATTAATTTGTCAAGCCCTTCGATGATTTAATTTTGCCTTCCCTTATCCAGCGTGTCTCGTGTAAAACTACCTTTCCGTATTTCTTTCCAAAAATAAGCAGTTCTTGATTAGATTGGGCCAATCTGGGACAACGGTCTACAGTCCCCACCGGGGCCGCTAAGTCGTTGATCTCTTGGGGAAAAAGGGTGGGGTGAGTGAGGGGATTTGAACCCCCAACCATCGGATCCACAGTCCACTTCTCAAGCCTCCTAATTATCTCTTTTTAAATAACTTACAGGCCGGCTAATTTCAGCACTTACGGGAGCCTTACGGGTTTCATCGAAGATCTCTCCCAATTTTGCGAGCGCCCGCCGTTTGCTCTCGTCCGTCGGATGACAATACCTCATCGTCATCTGGATCGACGCATGGCCCAGGATTTCTTTGACGCTCACGATATCCGCGCCGAGTTCAATCATGCGACTTGCCGCCGTATGTCTCAAATCGTGAAAGCGGACCCCCTTGATCTCCGCCCTCCGGCACGCGCCTTTGAACGCCGTCTTCACGTCTTTGACGGCGGTCCTCGTGTCGGGATTCTCAAAGACAAACTCCCGTTTGCGGTTCATCTCGTGCAGCGTCTCGAAGACCAAGGCGTTCATGGGGATCCTTCTTGACTTACCGCTCTTCGAGTCACCGATGAGAATGAATCCCTTCACGAAGTCAACGTCCTTCCATCGAAGGCCGAGGATCTCGCCGCGCCTCATAGCGCTATTCAGCCCGATGACCAGGACGGGCCGGAGCTCCGGGCTCGCCGCGTCAAGAAGGCGCTTCATCTCATCGACCGTGAGGATCCTTTCTTTGGCATTTGCCTCCCGGAATTTTTTGACCATAAGCGCCGGATTCTTTTCAAGCCGCTCCCATTCGATGGCTTTCTGAAGGCACGTCACCAGGCACGAGCGCTCCCGGTTTACCGTTGCCGGCTTCATGCCGTCGGCCCGCCGTTTCAGTCTGTACTTTTCGATCAGGTCCGGCGTGATCTCTGAAAGGCGCTTTCCCTTGAAAAATTCCTTCAGGTGATTCAAAGACGTCTCGTCTCTCGTCCAGCTCCGCTTATTCTGCTTTGAATAGAGTTCGAGAAATTCGTCCGCGTGCGCCTCAAATAAGACTTCCGGCTTTTTCCTTCCGAAGCCGTACCGCTCGCGGTAGATATCATTCTTCTGCGCCGTCAAAGCCTCTTCGGCCTCGGCCTTGGAATTGATGACGCGCTTGTGCCGCTTCCCCCGCAGGGTGAAGTCAAAGACCCACTTTCCGTCGTCGCGTTTAATAATTTTCATTTCGTTCCCCTCCTTGATGGATTAAAAGCGGCGCGGAAGGCGGCCGAAGCCGCAGCTCCCCCGGGGAACGAGGAAGGGGCTCCCGCGCCATATTTGTTTTTGATTTTTCGTTCCCCTGAGTTCATGTTCGCTCTATTCGTCTATCCGGCCGCCGGTCCCCCGTTCCGGACGCCCTGTTCGCGCGGAGTGCGCGTAGGTGGATGAGGTCCGGTTCCCGATCGTTCGCCCAGATGCGTGTGACGCATTATTTCAGCCATCCCAGGATGAATTGAGGAGGTAAAAGGGCCAGGGCCGAGAAAATCTGAAAAACTCGGCCCCGACCGCTATCGTGAAAAGGAGAAAAAAACCGATGACCATCGTCGCGTCCAGGATGGCAGGGAAGAACGGAGCGTTCGTCATCGGTTTCTTTGCTTACCTGCGCCCCCGCAGGGTTCTCGCCGATGGTCGATTCCCCAAGTCGGCATCGTATGGTTCCGGCTTATCGACGACACGTCCGACATCCGCCGGCTTCGCGTCCGTGACGAGAATTCGAAGGATCGCGCCGATATCGCGGATCTGCCAGGCTCCGGGCGGCGTGCACTTCGCCAGGACGTCCAGCTTTTCAAGCGCCTGTTTCTTTTCGGCTTCGGTCACGGCCGGTCCAACCTTTCGAGCGCGGCAGCCAGACGGCCGGCTTCCTGTCGCCGAACGGTAAGGCGCGGGACCATTCCCCGGTCCTCTTTGATTTCCTCGACGTTCTCGACCAAGGTGCGCGCCGCCACGATCACCCGTCCGATTTCCAAATCGCGTTTTTCTTTCTGCGTTTTCATGCTTTCCTCCTACAGAGACGGCCAACGATTTTCCGATTCCCCATCCTCGATGACAGATTCCTCTTGTCCCGGGGCGGCTTTGGAAATTCCCCGACTTGGTTCATTGGCGAGCATCGCGTCGAGCTCCTCGTCGATGGCCTCGCGCTTGAGTTCGCCGGCCGAAGCGCCTTTCAACATGGCCTCGATCATCCTTGGATTTCGGGAGTTCAACGCAAGGGAAACGAAGAGCCCGTCCAGCGCACCGCCGTCCGCGAATTTCTTGACCGGCGAGACTCGGCCTTTTTGAAGTGAAGGGGCCGCGCCCAAAACGACTTGGAGGGCGTCTGCCAGGCAACCCGGCATGTTGCCGGCCAGGTATTCTTTCAGCGTACTGACCGCCTCGAGGAAGTCTTCCGCCTGACCGTCGAAGTTCGCCTTTTCGATCCTCTCGGTCGTGACCTTCGCCAGTTCGTCGTCGCCCTCGCAGAGCGCTTTTATCAGCTCGCCCAAGCTCTCGCCCGAGGCCGATTTAATTACGCTGAACCGACGACGGTTGGCCGCCCTATCGACAAGCGCTAGGTGATCTACGGAGATGTCCCTCAAAACCCTGCCCTCGTCCCCGTCCTCCGGTTGCTTTTTCTTCTTGCGATTAATCATGGTAACCTCCTGCGTCATAAATTTCGAAATCGAGCGGGTCCAGCACCGCTAGAGCTCGCAGACTTGAGACCGTTAATCGGAAAATTTTGTCGTCCTGGCTCAACGTTCCGTTCTCGAAAATTCCGAGCAGCCGGGCGTTAAAAAATGCCCTCCGGACAATTCCGTCAATGTCCTTGAAACTAGAACTTTTCCGAGTTTCAATCAGTTCCTCCCAGCCCTTTCTCAGGCGGATAATCGAGTTCAAAAAATCTATGATCCGCTCGGCCATCCTGAATGACGGCAAAAAAATCGTATTTTGCTCGCGCCATCTATAAATCGCTCGGCTCGTGCAGCGCAAGAGTTTTCCGAGGATTTCCGCTGACAGCGCCGACGCCTCTCCGGACCGGCAGAAAGCGGCTAGAACCTCGCGCCGAAGTTTCAAATTATTAGGGGTTTCGTCCGGCTCCGAAGGAAGTGGTTGCGTTGCTTCAGTCGTAGGTTCAGGAGCTATTTCTATTTTATCATTCACTTTTTGTCACCTCATCCAATCCAAATCATAAGACAGAAGAATTCAAATGTCAAGAGATAGCAGACGCTATCGCCTCAATTCGGCCCTTTTCCGGTCACAACCGGTCACAAAAGCGGACAGGGGTTCTTGGCGCCCGCCGGGGCGACGCTCGTCCGCGAGAAATCAGTTCATGAAACTTTTCCTTGACATTATCGTTTAATTAGAATAGAGTGCTATTTAGTTATGAACCCCGTCGTTCAAAACGGATGACGGGACAGAAATGAAGGGGCCGCCAGGGAGCGGCCCTTTTTAATTTTGGGCGAGGCCTCATGGGGAAAGTTGCAGTTTTCATCGATGGCGGCTATCTTGATAAGGTGATGTTCTTTGACCACGGTAAAAAGAGGGTGGACCTCCAAAAATTAATCGAACAGATCTCTAAACCCGATGAACTTCTGAGGGCATATTACTATCATTGTTTGCCATACCAAAGCAATCCTCCCACCGAAGAGGAGAGCGGCCGGTTTGCTTCTATGCAAAGGTTCGTTACGGCTATTTCGCGGTTGCCTCATTTTCAGATTAGATTAGGAAAACTAGCCTACCGAGGCATTGACGAGAACGGAGAAAAGATTTTTATCCAAAAGCGCGTTGATACAATGGTGGGTGTTGATATGGCACTGCTTGCCGGCAAAGGCAAAATCACTCGAGTCGCATTCCTATCCGGCGATAGTGATCACATTCCTGCCATTGAAGCAGTGAAAAATGAGGGAGTTGTAGTAACGTTATGGCATGGATCCTATTCAAAAGAAACATGCCCGAGTCAAGAACTCTATAATATTTGTGATGATAGAATCCTGCTGTCTACGGACCTTGTTTCACAAATCCTCAAATTCTAATTACCATCCTAACTAGCCAATACTCGAGCACCTAATTTAGGTTCAATCTAACAGTGCGGCTCGCCTATTTAGTCGCGCAAGACCGCAGATCTGCCACGTCCTCGAATTCGAGCTGATCTACCGGGAAGAAGCAAAGGAAAGGCAACGGCTTAGTCCTGGCAGAGGGAAAAAAGGTATGTACCAATGATACAGACCTTTTCCGAACTGACAATTCGGCCGGTTATGGCGTGCCAATATAGGGTTGCGGTAGAAAAGTATTTTTAATCCTCTCGACTTCCTCTTCCCCAAGAGCCAGCTTTGTGAACAGCAGGGATTTCCCTGTCATGAGATGGAAGGTGATATTGAGATCTTGAATTACTACATGGGAGACCTGACCCATGTTAATGAATTTCGTTTCGCCCTTTTCCTGAATCTTGAAAAAATGTTGATTATCCATTCTGTTCTCCCTTTTTATCTATATAAGACTTGATCGGGTGGCGTTCCATTATTTAGATGATAAATCAGCACGAGATCGGAGTCAAGTAATGCCGAATTCGGTTTTCAGGGCTACTAGTCGTCCCATGCAGGACCCGGGCCAGGACGCGGTGGCCGTTTTTCCCCGTGGAGACTGTCGCGCAGCCGTCGCTCAAAATCGAGATCTCGCCCCGGTGTCTCGGCGCCGGTATAGACTTTTCCCTTTTGTCTCCCGCTTCGGACCGCGGCCAAAACAAAAGCCCCCGCCGCGGCGTTTGCCAGGTCATCATGCCCGCCCGCGTAGTGCGTGACCAGATCCTTCCCCCCGCTCCGGGACCGGCGTTCAAGTCCCGCGAGCTGCGCGAGAAGCCGCTTATTGTCCAGGAGCTCGACCGTCCCGTTCGATATCAACGGAAGGAAGTTCAAATAGAGCTCGCTCGCGGTCATGTCGGCGTTCTTGACCTCGATCCCGTGAACACGAAACGCCTCGGGGACCCATTCCCCCGCGTATTTATCGGATTCCACATTCGAGATCTTGAACGATTTCAGAACGTCGGCGAATTCGGCGACAACGCCTTGCGGCTGGAAGGGCGGCCGCCGCTCCCGGAGGACGTCCAGGACGATCTTCCCGGATCTTTCCCGGTGACAGATCCCCAACGTGAAAGAGTCCTGCCGCCCTCCCGATGGATCGATGAAGCCGAAGTAGTCCGGACCTTCGATCTTCGGCAACTCGAACCGGCCCGGGATCGTGACGGCCTCCACGAGCTCCGCCGTGATGAACGCCATGATGTCCTCGCGCCAGGCGGCCTCCCACTCGCTCCGGGCCGCTTGCGGATCTTCCTTCAGCGCGTTCTCAATCAACCGATTATCGATCGTCGGATTCATGGTCCGTGTCGCCGCTTTGAAAATCAGCGGACCGCCGGACTTGCCGTAATAATCTCTCCACATCTGGAACAAAATTCCTGACTTGGAATACGGGGTGGAAATTCCGATCAAAAGGCTCTCCGGGATCGTCGCCAGGGCCGGCCGGATCGCGGCCAGGATCTCCTTGTCGGGGTTCGCGGAATCCTCCGATCGGTAGAAGGCCAGCTCTTCAAGGATGGCCGCTAAAACCGTGTAGCCCCTCACGCTCCGAAAGCTCGCCGTCTTCACGCCGATCGAAACCTCGTTCCGAAGTTCGATCGCTTCCTGCGTCTCCTTCACAATCAGACCCCTCAGACATTTCACCCGCTGGAAGATCCCAGAGACATACGCCTTGATGATTCCGGCCTGGGCCTTGTCCACGGCGATGATAAAGATCCAGCCGCGCTCACCCGGGCTCAAATAGAATGACCAATCCCGAAAGCAAGCCAGGAAGACCGCGATCAAAGCCGATGTATAACTCTTCCCGCTCCGCCGCCCGGCGATGACGTAACTCTCCCGGACCTTCTCGCCCGGCGTCCCCTCAAGCCCCGTGCAGTCCTTGAAAAGCGCCAAGTCCTCGGCGCTCTCAATCGGCAGCCCGAATAGCCCGCGGAGATAGACCTCCCATGCGTGCCAAGTCTTCGCGTCCTTGAAAAGCGGCCGAAAAAGATCCTTACGATGCCAGGCGTCGATTATGTTCATGGCCGTCCCCCTCCCGGCCCCTGCCCTTGCCTATCCCCTTCGGGAGATCGTTCATCCTGGGGCTTCTCCGGGCCTCGTTTTTCGCCCTCCGGCCGAAGATCCCCGCTTTCGCCCTCTATCAATCCCCGTCCTTCATGCCCGGAGGTTTGAGGTCGTGCGTCCTGGCCCGCCTCCGGCCCATTGAGAACAGCCAGGGCCCGATCGATGGCCGTCCGGAGATCCAGGAGTAGGGCTTCGTCAAGCGCGAAGCCGTGCTCCGTAGGCTGCGTGGGCATGCTGTCACCCGGCCGGATCCGCGACCAGATCCTGAAGTCCACGTATCGCCCGACCCCGAAGTTCAGGAGGACCAGCCGGATCTCCTCACAACTGTTTTTCGTGAACCTCGAAAGTTCCTGCCCACCGTGAAATTTATCCATGATCATCCTCCTTCCCCGCTTGAATTCTCGCCCCCCGGCGCGTCGTCCCCGCCGTTAACCCGGGGGATCCCTTGGATCCCCGGGACTTTTGCCAGCCACGGGCCGATTCTCGCCTACCAGGGCCGCTTTCTCGGCTTCTCTGGCGTCTTCCTCTGCCTGTTCCCTGTCTATCTGCTCGGCGAGCTCAAGCGGGCTCATGAACTTCTCGCCCGCCCTCTTGTTAATCCCGAGGGCTTGAAGATCAAGCCGGATCGAGTTCGCCCAGGCCAGGTAGGACTTCGAGAGAACCGAGTCCAGCTCCCCGGCTTTCGTGAAGACGCCCTTCTCCCGGACGTGATCCTCTACGCAGCGGAGGATTGAGAGCTTGGAAATGACGCGGTCGATGAGGACGGCTTGGGCCATGCTCAAGTCTTCCTCGAGGGGTCCCAGGTCCCGGATCAAACCCTCCCGGACTTCCGTGAGATAGGCCGTGAGATAGCCTCTCCGCTCAGGGAGCACGCCGGCGCGGGTCATTAGGCTATATCCCCCATGTCGGGGAGGGCGGCCAGGGCGCTTTTTCGTCGATTTAGGGTTCATTTATTAACCTGTTCATTCGGCATAAGATAGGAGTTTCGCGCATAATGAAACCCGTAAGCCTCTCGTAAGTGTCGAAATAAGTCCGCCCGTAAGTTATTTATAAACAAATAGTTAGGAGGACTGAGCATCGGACTATAAATCCAGCAGGCCGCCGCTTTTCCGGGAAGCATCGGAAGGGTAGGCAGGCGGCTGCTTCTTGCGCTCTTTCCGGCCCTTCCTTCCATATTTGCCATATATGCCACTCCTTCTTTTATTGTATTTATTGGCATAATTGGCATAATTGGCATAATTGGATGTCCCATATTTGCCATATTTGCCATATTTGCCATATTT
>Ga0315274_10006366_pt1 | contig 17194 bp, 21 predicted proteins | sample YL17G02_20_MG_FD_203700 | JGI IMG/M metagenome (GOLD analysis project Ga0315274, IMG submission 203700) | Sediment microbial communities from Yellowstone Lake, YNP, Wyoming, USA - YL17G02_20 | ecosystem: Environmental > Aquatic > Freshwater > Lake > Sediment | place: USA: Wyoming | collected...
CAGGTGGAAACACCGCCAGCCCAGGGCGAAGAAGGCGAGGATCACAAGGGACATGACCACGACGATGGTGATCAGCTCACGTCGAGCGTCCGCCTGGCCGGGGGCGATCCTCCCTCCGATCCCGTTGATGAGACTCCTGAGACCCATGCGCGTCGTCCAGATGAGAACCGCAGGGCGGGTATGACACACCCTGCGGCAATACGTGACTTATGCGTCCGGTGGCAGGGACTCTCCGCCGCCGCCCTACTCACTGCGATGGTGGGAGATCGAGGCCGGGTTGATCAGGCTTTCCACGCGGAGCTGCTTTTGCCACAGGTCATGCTGGAGCCGGCCCTGCTCGATCTTGTACCGCCGCAGCGTATAGAAAACACGGTTGTTGGAGCCCCGCAAATACACGCTGACGATCAGCGTGGCCGCGAAGAAGAAGATCACCAGGACAAGACAAAGCCGTGAGCCCATGAGCCGCCACCATGAACAACTACTGCGAAGGCAGCCGCAAACGCATGCCGATGTCGAGCTTGATGCCTGCCTTCAGGATATCCGCATTGAGCTTGGCGATCTCTTCATGCCGGGCCCCGCTGCCAAGCTGCGTGGAGGCGATCTTCCAGAGGTTGTCGCCTTCCTGAACCACATACCACCGCTCGGCTGCCGCCGGCTTGGCGGGCTCCTTCTTCGGCGGGGCCTGCTTCTCGGGCTGTGGCTTGTCCGGGGCGGGGACATTCCTCTTGCCGATGGCCTCGACCTTCTCGAACAGAGTCTTGGGCAGAACGGCGTCGGGCTTGGGCTTGGCCGGAGGCGGGATCACCAGCTCCTGCCCGACGATAATGTCGTTCGGGGTCTTGAGGATGTTGCGATTCGCCTCGAAGATGCGCTGGTTGTTGATGATCCGGTTGCCCTCTTCGGGCCCGTATGCTTTCTTCGCAATGGAAGCCAGGGTATCGCCCTTGACGACGATGTATGTCTTTGTGGCGCCTGTCGGCCTGGTGGTCTCTGTCGCCTGCGTCCGCTCCGGGTTGGGCTCGACCTTGGCCTGCTGTCTCGTCACCTCGACGCTCGGGGCCGGCTCGGTTGTCTTCTCCTGGGCGGCGACCGGACCGGAAGCCTGGGCGAGCGTCTGCACGATATCCCCAAAGCCCTTGGTGAGCCTCTCCAGGCCATCGGCGCTCGGCATTGGAAGAATGGAGCGGATGCCCTCCGTGGCATTGTCCGCTGCCACAGACTGCTCAGACGTCGGCGTTGTCGTCAGCTCGACGCTCTTCGTCGCGGTCACCGGCCCCCTGGACTCTTCGGCCTGCGTGTCCAGCAACTCCGCCCAGGTCTCCTGGGCCTTGCGCTCTCTCTCGGCAAGACCGATGTTCTCATCCTGCGTCGGCATCACGTTTGCGGTCTCGCCCCTGGTCGCCTGCGGCCGCAGGTTGGGCAGACCATTGATAATGAAAGCGATGACGAAGATGAAGATCAGTCCCAGCAGCAAGCCAATTTTCGCGTCCGATGTCATGACTCAGCTCCATTCCTACCGTTCGACTCGTTCCTTCCTGGTGAACTTCTGCAAAACGGAGATTAGGCTTACTTTAGGAAGGAAAAATCGTCTTCTTGATTCTTCCTTCCAAGCAGCAAATGGTTGATGGACCACGGCTTAGGCGGATTATTCAAGGAAATCCCAAAACCGATTTCCCAGAATAATATAAGCCTAATCTCCATTTTGCAGAACTCCTATTCACCGGCCGCGGGCATGTCCGCCCGTCAGCTCTTCTGTGCAATTCGCAGCTTTGCGCTTCTGGCCCTGGGATTGGCGGCAATCTCTTCCGGGCTGGGCACGATCGGTTTTTTCGTCATGAGCTTGTAGATGCCCTGCGCCTGGTTCTCCTTGAAATCACGTTTCACCCGCCCGTCCTCCAGGCTGTGATAGCTGATGATCGCCACATAGCCGTCTTTGCCCAGCAATCCCGGTGCCGCATCGAGCAGTTGTTCCAGGTTGTCCAGTTCATGGTTGACGGCAATCCGCAGGGCCTGGAACGTCCGGGTCGCCGGATGGATTCTCGACCTGTGCCTCTTGCCTGGCACCGCCAAAGCAGCGGCAACGACCCGGGCCAACTGCCCCGTCGTCGTGATTGGCTCCTGCTCCCGACGCCGCACGATGTATCGTGCGATCCGCCGTGACGCCCTGTCTTGCCCGTACTGATAGATCAAATCCGCCAACGATTCTTCGTCAGATTCACTGATTATATCGGCCGCCGTGGTCTCCAAGCTTTCGTCAATTCTCATGTCTAACGGCATATCCGTGCGAAAACTCAGCCCAATTTCACTGTCCGTGAGCTGCGCCGAGCAAAGCCCTAAATCCGCGAGGAGGAAATCCGCTTCCCCGATGCCCAGCTCTCCGATGCGCTCGGCAATCCGCGAGAAATTGGATTTGATTAAGATGACCTTGCATGAGAGGCCTGCCAACCGTTGCCGGGCCCGCTCCAGCGACTTGCTGTCGACATCCAACCCGACGAGCGTCCCCGCCGGACCCAGGCGTCTCCCGAACAGAAAGCTATGACCTCCGTGTCCAATGGTCGCATCGACCATCACCCCATCCTGAGGTAAGCTTATCTGTTCGGCTAGAGGTTCCGAAAGGACCGGAACGTGTTCTACATTTGACTGCGTCACCTATTCATCTGCAAGCCATGTCCCTCGCGCTCAAGTCTCCGGCTGAGGGGTCGCACAATCGATTCAGCCCACCGCCACCGCCTCCGCGTGCTGCCGGAGCTGTTCAACCTGGGGCGAGAACGTGACGCCGGCGAACAAAGGACTCTGCCTCAGCCGCTCCAGGCGATCACTCAACACCGCCACCGAGGCGTACGTCTTCTGATCTACGGGCCTTTTGCCAGTGAGACTGGCGCCCACAACCTGACAATGGCGATCCGTCCGGATCATGATACCTCCAACTCTCTTGACAACTCCTTTGCCTGTTGCTGCATGACCACCTGTCGCGCCTGGGTCATCTGCTTCTGGTACTGCTGCATGTGGTCTGAGACATACTGGTCCCAGTCCTGCGTGTTCCACAGCTCGATATGATCCCTGACGCCAACCAGTGTGACATCCTCCTTGAGTCCGGCCCGGCTCCGCAGTCGCTCGTTGAGAAGCAGCCGGCCTTGGCTGTCCAGCTCCACCTTGCTGGCCAGCGCGAAGCTGATCCGCTCAAACACCACCGCCTCGTCCGGAGCCGTCCCCGGCGGGGCCACAGACAGGGATATCTGCTCGAAGTCCTTCTCCGGGTACAGGCACAAAATCCCATTAGCTCCCAGGACAAGGTAGAAACTGCTGCCATGCAGATCGACGTCGATCTGGTTGCGGAGCTTGTTCGAGACAAGCACCCGCCCCTTGTCGTCGATCATGTGCTGATACTCTCCTGTTAATAACAGCATGGCAGATGTCCCACTCTATTCATCTTTGTTGGGGGATTCTACCACTTATTCCCACCGAGTCAACACTTTGCTCCACATTTTCGTGAATTTTGCAGTGATTTTCTTATAGGACTTGACGGCGTGACAGCGTAACCCCAGTCGAACAGGGTGTTTACAGATTTTTGAGGACTATCCTCGCTGCCCTTGGGCGGATCAGAACGTCCAGAAGTCGATATCGTTCAGCACAGCTCACTGCTGGACCTCCATAAGGTCCATGTCAACCGGCGACGATGTTGCGGAGACGCTACTTGTCAGAATGATCAAACGTATGGTACTCGGAAGGGTGGAATCGGATTCAAAGATTTCCCGGATCGCTGACCAGAGGAGGGCACCGTTCTGGTGGATCGCCGCCACGAAGGATAGATCCCGGTTCCACAGAAAGACGGCCTTGGGCGATAGCCAGTCGTACCTCATCGACAACAACAGACTTCTCCTCCGTTGCTCGTAGATCGCGTTGAGCAACTCAACGCGGGTGTACTCCCGCCCTGCCGCGATGCTGACCGTAATGGTCGCGATCCCGTCGAATACCGTGATTGAGTGCACGCCTGTGCTCATATTATCGACGTGAGAACTCACGACCGCCCCATCGGGCAGGACGACGCACTGGGCCTTGCCGGCCCCGCAACTCAGAGGCAAATCTCGCACCAGCGGCTCAAGATAGGCTAGGTAACCGATCTCGGCGAGAATACCAAGCGGGGTGCACGTGTCCACTCATTTGTCCTTGAAGGGGCCGTGTGGGCGGCTATATAATGCCGCCCATCGGGGCAGAAGAACTATGAGAGATTTCAGCAAGGCAAAACGGGTCGTCGTCAAGATCGGGACGAATACGCTGGCCAAAGCCGGCGGGATCGACGCCGGGTATTTCGGGGGCGTGGCCGCACAGGTCAAGGCCCTGCTCGACAGCGGGCGGCAGGTCGTCATCATCACCAGCGGGGCCATTGGCATGGGGGCCGGACAACTCGGCCTCGCCGAGAAACCCAGAGAGATGAAGATGCGGCAGGCTTGTGCCGCGATCGGCCAGCCGCTACTGATGCAGGAATATCGCAAGGCCTTTCTGCAGCACGGCGTGCAGGTCGCCCAAGTCCTGCTGACCGCCGAGGTCCTCAGCAATCGCAAGACGTACCTGAACCTGCGCAACGCGATCGAGACGCTGCTCCATTTGGGCGTGGTGCCCGTGCTCAACGAGAACGACAGCGTCAGCACGGCCGAGATCGGCACGGCCTTCGGCGACAACGACCGGCTCAGCGCCTTGGTCGCCAGCAAGATCGACGCCGACCTGCTCATCATGCTCACGGATATCGACGCCCTCTACGACAAGGATCCCCAGAAGCACCCGGACGCCAAGCCGATCCCCATGGTCTTTGAGATCACCGAGGAGATCGTCCGCAATGCCGGCGGCAAAGGCTCCGCCCACTCCACCGGCGGCATGAAAACGAAGATCGAGGCCGCCAAGATCGCCGCCAACGCCGGCTGCCGGATCGTCCTGGCCAACGGCCACGAGAGGGACGTCATCACTCGCATCATGACCGGCGAGCCGCTCGGCACGATCTTCATGCCGAAGCGAAAGCTCAGCAACCGCGCCCGCTGGATCCTGAACGGCCGGCACGCCGGCACGGTCCACATCGACGAAGGCGCCCTGAAGGCCCTGCGCAACCACAAGAGCCTCCTGCCCTCCGGCGTCACCCGCGTCGAGGGCTCCTTCGAGCCCGGCGAGGTCGTCCTGCTCAACGCCGCCGCCAAGGCCGTCGCCAGCCTTGGCAGTGCCCAGCTCAAGACCCTCGCCGGCAAGCACAGCACCGAGATCAAGAAGCTCCTCGGCCCCGGCCACCGCGACGTCGTCGCCCTCCCCGAAGACATCGTCTTCATAGATTATTGATGATGGATGATTCACGTAGGGAGAGATGGGATCGCGGCGGCCCCCCGTAAGCATTTTGATCCACGCCTTGTCAGGCGGTCTCGGCTTCGAGGGTGGTGAGGTTCTTCATGGCCTGGGCGAAGCTCTCGGCGCAGACTTCGGGGCTGGGTTTCCAGCCGGCGCAGAAGGCGGGCCTCTCCGGCCTGCCGTAGAGCATGCACAGATTCTCATCGCTGAGGTTCACGCAGCGCGCGCCGGCGGGCTTGCCGGTCGGCATGTTCGGCATCGGCGTTGTGATCGACGGAGCGATGCAGCACGCCCCGCACTTCTTGCAGGGCATGGATGTGCCCGAGCCGTCGCAGGCCGCCGGGATACCGGTCCACGGCAGTAACCCCATTGTTGCATCTTGCCTGGCCACTTCGATCCTTCCACTTTCGCCATCAGAAAAGCCGTCGGCCTTGCCTCTGCCACCCGCCGAGCTGGACGAGACTGCACCTTCTCACCCGTCCTCCTATTGCGGCGGACCGCCGCAGAGCCTGGGACCGGGTCGCTGCCCTCGCGGCACGACCTGGATGAGAATCGTGCCGTCGGCGCTTTTCGGCTCGCCGTGAGCAGGCTCATCGGTAACGCGTACGACGATCGCCGCCGTCATCGGCTGCCTCGGCCTCCACAGGAGCGTGTACGAAGAGATCTTCGGCTTATTGATGATCTGCACACCCTCGGGACCTGCGATGATCTCGGCCCTCGCCGGATCGCTCTCCGGGTCACACCACCTCCGCGTGTGGATCAGCTCCTGTCCGACTTCAAGACGAATCCAATCCAGAAGCTTGCCCACGACGAGATTGGGGTCGACTGGGAAGGGACAATTCCTGATGTCCGGGTAATTCGGCTCGGGACACGGCCTGTTCCCGCCGATCAACAGCGGCAGCACGACGGCCGCACCGGCCAGCCAACGCATCATCTTCTTTTCCACTCCTGAACCCAATGACCGTATACGATTGCCTGGAATCTCTGTCCCAAGGTACCCCTCTCCATGCGAAATGTCAAGATGGAGAACTGCGGCACGCGGACCATCGCCCCCCTAATTTGGCCTGTTTTCCATTCTCGCGGGACAATGTGCGGACAGGACCAATAATCGTTCACATTTTTTGGGATGGGGCTTGACAGGTGTTCTCGGGTATCGCATACTACCGGCTACAAGAGTGAACGAGGCTGCGTGCGCTGTGGGATCTAAGACTGACCGGCAAGTATCGAACGAATGACCGGTTTTGTCGTGTTAGATGAACAGCACAGGTGGCCCCATCGGGATTCAGCGATGAATCTCGCAGGGAAGGTGCTGAGCAGGGCACCAGCATACATAGGCATTTGTTAGTGGCAAAAAGGAGGCCAACCATGGCTCAACCAAGGACCGCAAGGAATACGGTTCCGACCAGCAGCAGCAATCGGACGAGCGGCGCGACAGCCGTTGCCGTTCGCCCCACCACCGTCAAATCCACCTCAACCACAAGAGGCCCGATGCCCACATATGAGCAGGTTTCCAGGCGGGCCCATGAGATCTGGATCAAGCGCGGATGCAAGCACGGCCAGGACATACAGAACTGGCTCGAAGCCGAAGCGCAACTGAAGGCCGAGATGGCGGGCAAATAGCTGTCACAGTCTCCGAGGACCCTTCCGACAGCCGACAGGGCAATCCTCGTCGGTCTGATACTCTATTCGCAGCCACCAGGGCTGAGCATGGGGGATGTTGTGCACCGCTGAGCGGCAGACCTGTCTTCCTGTGCGCAAACATGGTAAGCTTAGTGGTTATGATCGAGATTCGACCCATGGGAGTCGCCGATCTGCCACTCGGGTTGAGGCTGTGCCGGCAGGCAGGCTGGAACCAGATCGAGTCGGACTGGCGGCGATTCATGGACATGCAGCCGCACGGGTGTTTTGTCGCGGAACTCGACGCCGCGCCCGTGGGAACCACAGTGACGTGCAGCTTCGGACCTGTCGCCTGGATCGCGATGGTCCTGGTGGAGGTGACCGCACGCCGCAGGGGCGTCGCGACATCGCTGCTCACACATGCCCTCAACTTTCTGAACAGCCAGGGCGTAGAAACCGTTCGCCTGGACGCCACGGTCGCCGGCCAGCCCGTCTACGAGAAGCTCGGATTCGCGCCGGAGTACGGGCTGACCCGATACGCGGGGACCGCTCCGCAGGTGAACGCGGAGTCGCACTCGGCCGGTGTAGCCGCGAGCCTGCTTCCGGGAATCGTCGCATTCGATCGCCGGATGACGGGTACGCATCGCGAGAAGATGCTCCTGCGGCTCTTCGAGGAAGCGCCCGAGGCCATGCGAGTCTTGCAGCGGGGCGATCAACTGGATGGATTCGTCACGGTCCGCCGCGGCGCCAATGCGACCCAGATAGGCCCCTGCATCGCGACGAGCACCGCCGGCCCCCTGCTGCTGAGCGAAGCCCTCGGCCGCTGGGCCGGCCGGCCCGTGTTCGTCGACGTCCCCTGCGACAATACGGATGCCGTTGAAGCCGTCGAGGCAAAGGGTCTGAAGGCACAGCGCCATTTCACGAGAATGTATCGGGGCAAGCGGATCGCCGACTGCCCGCAGGCGATATGGGCCAGCTCCGGGCCCGAGAAGGGCTGACGTCACGGCGACGGGGCGACCGGCGGGGTCACTTGGCCGTATAGACCTGTGGATTGCCCTTGTCTTGGTCAGGACTGTACTCAGGGCCATACCGGGCCGCTGCCTGCCGGCGCATGTCGTCCATGATCTGCGGGAAGTGGATCCGCGGATTGATCCGCTTTTCCTGGTGAACGATGCGTAGAAGCTTGTTCTTCTCCCACTCGTGGGGCTCGATCTCGACGTTCACGGAGAAACCGTACTCTTCCAGAAGGCTCAGGTCGGGTACGGGATAGGAGACCGGCGGCACGTCGAGGCACTCGGACATGCCCGGCACGACCGTCGGGGTGACAAACCCATCGTCCAGCCCAATGTCGAAATTCCTCTTCTTCATATCGACGAATATCGCGAGATTCCCGGTGAACCATTTTCCTCTGACGGCCTCACTGGCTTCCTTGACCATCCGGGCGGGCTGGATGCCGAGCTTGCGCATCTCGTCCTGCATCGCGATCTCCATGGCCTGGTTGTAGGAGTGCTCTGTATCCCGCATGGCCCGCACGGCGACAATGGTGCCGAGCAGATTGGAGTACGAGTCTTCCCAGGAGAACGCGGAGGCAAACTCCACGGGCAGGCCGATGCACTTGTAGCCGTACCAGGTGAGCATCTCGTGCCAAGTGACCGTCGTGAAGGTAACGTACGGCCCCATGGCGAATGCAACCTCCCGGGCGATGTCGCTTCGCGTTTTCTCGGGCAGGCCGTCCCAGCCCTTGGGATAGGAAATCTGCACGATGGTGCGCGATCGGTCCACGGCGAGCTTGTAGGTGAATTGCCCATCACCCTTCATCAGATGCTTGTACGCTACGGTCGTCAGGTACGCCGTCCAGTCGGCCGCGATCCGCAGATGAATAATGTCAACGTGTCCAGCCCCGCAGGTATAGGCGATGCCATCCTTCTCGAAGGGGGACCAGTGATAGCTGTGTGGCCCCATCCTGCGGCCGACCAGCGGCGTGCCCACGATCGCGCACGGGTACGTGCCATAACGAATCCTCGGCCGCGAGAGGAAACCACGATAGACCACCTGATCCGCCGTACCGGAGTTCGACGCGTCAGGAATCATGCCACAGCCGCCCAGCACAAACGTCAGGGACAGCGCGCCCACCAAGTAGAGCCGCCAAATACACATCACTCTCTTCCCATGCCTCCAGGGCGACGTACGCACAGACCCAATATCGGCGTGTCGCACACACCCAGTTGGTTTCCACCAGATTGCCTGCCCGTGAGGAAAGCGAAATGGCTTTTCACTATTCGTCCACAGGAAGCCGTATTATACCTCTTGGGCCGGGTGATGTCAAGGTCGCGCAAGGCATTTCCGTTCCTCAGAGGGCATGTGGGAATGGCCGCGGATCGTACGTTCCCGCAGGGGCATTCCCATAGCCTTCATCGGTCCTTCCGACTGTGACCCCATTTGTTGGAGCGAAGGAGACCCTTGAGGCAATGAGGCAGGAGACAAGAGCCATGACCGGGAGACATGAATTCACATTCGCCATCGCAGTTCTGTGTGCAGTCATCCGCTTGACCGCCGGAGAATAACACAGCACAAGCAACAGGTGAATCGGCGAGAACGTCGATCACCGCCTCCGGCTGGGGCCAAACGAAGGAATCATCGCCCGGATGCGTCCTCCCGCCAGATAGGGTGCCGCCCGCAGTGCTTTGCCACACATCGGTTTTCGGGGTTGACTTGGCCGCGAAAATCATCCATAATCACGCCCAGGCCGAAGTGGCGGAACTGGCAGACGCGCAGGATTCAAAATCCTGTCGGGCTTACACCCGGTGAGGGTTCGATTCCCTCCTTCGGCAATCCTGGATGGGCTGTCCTTGGCTCCTGCAGACAACCGCAGCAATAGAGAGTGGAAGCTATGGAATTCAGCATCACCCGTTCGCGCGTATCCATAGCCCGATTGTTTGGGTTAGCCGTCATGTTTCTCATGGTCTTTACCAGCCACTCCTTCGCTCAAGATGGTGTTGTCGATCTCGTGCTTGAGATTTCCGGCTTGTCTCTGCTGGGGACCGCCACCCTCGGCCGGCTGTGGGCCTTGATGTATATTGCGGGGAATAAGAAGCGGGTGCTGATTACCACAGGACCGTACTCCATCATGCGCCACCCCCTCTACTTCTTCGGCCTGATCGGTGGGGTAGGAATCGGTCTGGCCTCGGAGAATGTCCTCGTGCTCGCGTGCATCGTTCTGTTTTGCGGCCTGTACTATCCGCCTGTGATCCTCGCAGAGGAAAAGAAACTGACGACGAGGTTCGGGCAACTCTATCTCGACTACATGAACCGGGTTCCTCGCGTGGTCCCGCGGCTATCCCTGTACAGCGCGCCGGAGTGTTGGGAGGTGAAGATGCCGCAATTCATGCGCAGCGTTTGGGACGCACTCTGGTTCGTCTGGGTCTTTCTGCTTCTTCACACGGTTGAGGCGCTTCAGCAGTGGGGTGTCGTCCCCATTCTCTGGAAGCTGCCCTGATCATCCACGATCGCCGAAGCGACCTTTCCGTCGAAGGCCGCTTCCCGGACGACGTCACCAGCTTCAGCATCGCCCTGCTCCCGCCCTTCGGCGGCGAGCCGTGACCATCGCGCCGCCCATTGTGCGCATGGTTGCTGGGAGCCTCGCAGATACCAGGGAACCGCCTCGGTTCGACAGAACTCGCCGAAGCCAAAGCCGAAGGCATTGAGCGGCCGGTGGATTGTTGAACTCCTGGGGGAATGGCGGTATCCTGTTGCAGGTTGGGTTCTCAACGGCATAGATTCTTGTTGTATGAAGGAAAGGGTACGTCTCATGAATAAAGGCATGCGCTACGCATTGGTTCTCCTGGGCCTGTCGATCACCTGCACGGCGTTTGGCGGCGACACGGCCAATCCTTACATCGGGCGATGGGCGCTGACCATTCCCGGCGGCGCCGCCGGCTGGCTCGGCGTCACGCAGGAGGACAGGTATCTCGACTCCAGCATCCTCTGGGGCGGCGGAAGCGTGCTGCCCGTGGACAGCGTTTTCATGGGCGACGACGCCCTGTACGTCGTCCGCCTGCAAAAGGTGGAACGCAAGGACGCCGCGGGCAAGGTCGTTCGCACGCAGACGTTTCCGGAGGTCATCGTGGCGAAAGTCTCGGGTGACGACCTGCAACTGACGCAGATGCAGCCTCGCAGGAATGGAGAGGGCATCGATCAGCGCGAGTTCACCGGCAAGCGGATTCCCCCCCTGCCGGCCAAGCCGGACCTCTCGAAGGCCAAGTACGGCAAGCCGATCACACTGTTCAACGGAAAGAATCTTGACGGCTGGAAGCTGACCGATCCCGGCGCCACGAACGGCTGGTCCATCGAGGACGGCATTCTCGTCAACAAGCCCGTTCAGAAAGAGGGCCAGCGGCACATCAACTACGGCAACCTCCGCACTGTCGCCGAGTTCGAGGACTTCAATCTGAAGCTCGAACTGAACGTCGCCAAGGGTGAGAACAGCGGCGTGTACCTGCGCGGCATCTACGAGGTGCAGGTCGCCGACACGGCCGGCCGCGGCCTCGACTCGCACAACATGGGCGGCATCTACAGCCGCATCACGCCGACCGTCAACGCCGAGAAGCCCGCGGGCCAGTGGCAGACCCTCGAGATGACGCTGCTCGACCGCCACGCCACGGTCATCCTCAACGGCCAGAAGATCATCGACAACCAGCCGCTGCTCGGCTGCACCGGCGGCGCCCTGTGGTCCGACGAATCCAAGCCCGGACCCATCTATCTCCAGGGCGACCACACCGGCATCAAATACCGGAACATCGTCCTGACGCCAATCGTCAAATGACGGGCGAGTTGGCAGCACAACAAGAGAGACCCGCTCCTGCCGGACGGTGGCAACGGTGACGCGGCATTGGCTGGTGAATGGACAGTGGCAATGATCCAGGCGATTCATCTCGGTTTGCTCCTGCAGTTGCTCGTGGCCGGCCCGCAGCACGGTCCAGGGGAGTATATCCGCATCGAACGGCTCTCCCAGCGAGTGGTCCTCGCCTATTGGCCGGGGATCGACCGGCGGTGTAATCTCACGGCGATCCAGTCCCAAAAGGGCCTGGTGATCATCGACACGGAAGCGTCGCCGCGGATCATGGCGCCGATCAAGGAGAAAATCGAGCAGACGTTTCACCGCACCGATTGGGCGTACGTCATCAACACGCATGCCCATGACAATCATTGCAGCGGCAACTACCTCTTCAAAGACGCGGTGATCGTCGGGCACGACAACCTGCCCGAGGACATGCAGTGGCTGATCCGCCGACAGACCGAGCCCGACTGGAAACGCAAAGAGATCGACCACTTCACCTCGATCCTTCGCGAGCTGCAGGCCGCGCTGCCCCGGTACGCCGCCAACCCCGCCTATGCCAAGCTGATTCGCAGCGACCTTATATTCTATGACCTGTTCGTGCAGGACATGCAGGAGGGTTACGAGGTCGTCAAGCCGTCGCTCATGTTTTCCGACAGGCATACGCTGGATTTGGGCGACCTCACGCTGGAGCTGGTCTTCTTCGGCAAAGGCCACAGCAACTCCGATATTCTGATCTACGTCCCCCAGGAGCGGCTCTTAGTCTCCGGTGCCATCGCCTATCAGCCGGGCCACCTTCCCGAGATCGGCGAGCAGTCGCAGCTCGAAGACGTGCACCGCTTCATAGCCGTGCTGGACGGCCTCCTCGCCGACGGCGTGAAGATCGACCACGTGATCCCCGGACACAGCGTGCCCCTGACCCGCGTAGCCCTTCCGCCCATCCGTGACTACTACCAGAGAATCCTCAAGGAAGTCCAGGCGGCCCGTCAGCAGGGCCTGACCCTGGACGACACGATCAAGCGGCTCACGATCCGGGCCAAGTTCCCCGCCTTCCGCGACCCGCCCCGCGGCAGCTACGGCTACGGCGGGCAAGAACGCAATGTGAAGAACCTCTGGCGCATCCTGAGCGAGGAACAGCCGCTCCCGAAACCAGAGAACGCGCAGCCCTGACGCAATCCCGCGAGAAATAGCGCGTGGCCGCAGTAAATTCCGGAGACAGGCGGACTTCTCGACGATTAGCTCGGCGGCTTGCTGAAAGGCCAGCCGAATTTCTCAAAGCGGCCGTTGTACTCGGCGCCGGTCTTGTCCGGTTGGTTGTCCGCCGTTGTCTGCAGGCCTGACTTGACCGATTCAACATGGGCATCCACGAAGACCAGGTTGACCGTGCCCCCGTTCCAGTCGCCGCGCTTGGCCCCGTGGAACGTGCCGAACCAGTCCCGCCCGTCCGGGCACAGGGCGTTGTCATTGAGAACCCAACCGCACCCGGGTCTCGTCCACATGTTCTCCTCACCGAAGAAGAACACCTCGCTCTTGGCCCGCGTGACCTCCGAGCGCTTGATGACGCCGCCCGGGCTCGTACCGTTCCGTGAGCCGAGAAAGGCGTTCATGCTGTAGCTGTAGTACGGATCGATGGGATTCGACGCCACGTGGCTGGGATGTCGCTGCCCCTCGGACTTGGCCAGGACATTGAAGGTCGGGCACAGGTGAATCCTGTCCTGTTTGAGATAGGGCCAGAACGGGCCATCCGCTGGATACCGCGGATCGTGCCACCGGCAGAAACGCTCGTAGCCGCCGACGGGCTGCTCCGTCTTGACCAGTGAGTTCCATGCGGATGGGTAGCGATCGTCGCTGTCATCCAGGTACATCGTTTGGGCAATCCCGTACTGCCGCAGGTTCGTCCGGCAGCCGATCTCCTGCGCCTGCACCTTGGCCCGTTGCAGGGCCGGCATCAGGATGGCCATGAGCAGCGCGATAATGGAGATGACGACGAGCAGTTCGATGAGCGTGAAGGCGTGATGTTTCGGCTTCATAATCCAGTCTCCTTCTCCCCGTCCGGGGAGCCTACGGCAGCCGATCATAAGAGCTCAGAACACGACCAAACCCACGATACAAATGACAATTCTACCCCGCCCCGCCCCCGCTGTCAAGCACTCTCGCGATACACGCAACTCCCGCCTGCAAGCTCTCGGCCTTCTCCGCCCCTTCCCGCGTTCTCGCCCTCCCGCCTTCCATCCTGCGAGCGTCCCAGAAAAAAAATGAAAAATGTCTATTTTCCAGTTGACATTCTCGTGACCATCACGAGAATCTTCGCTATGCAGCGAGTGAGGGTGGGTGAACCGGATTACGGAAAGACAGCAGGTCCGCACGAGAGTTCGGACGGGTTGTGAGTTGCCGAGCACCATGAGATAAGCACCAGCCGCTGGGAGCCATCCCCAGTGACGACGAGGAAGCAGAACCGACCCGATCAGATATAGATGTGCGCATATGCGCTTTGTCTCGCGCGAGTGTCGGAGCATAGATCACCGCACGCGGCATGGATTGCGAGTTCTGAGGGTTGTCATCATGAGGATTCGCGTCAATTGGGGTGAGCAGAATACGAATGCCAAGTTCACCGTTGGCGCCAAAGATGTTGCGGCTGCTGTGCGGTTGTTGGACGCGAGAGACGAATGGGGAAAATTCGAATATGAAATCCTGTGGACCTATGAGGCCAACCCACAAGGCATAGTAACCACAGTAACGCTCACGCCGTCGTACAGGATTACAATGCCGACTTGGCCCGCGTTCCGCCGCCAGCCGGACACGGTCAAGGCCGATTGGAACGTCATGTGGAAAGCACTGAAGAGACACGAGGAAGGCCACAAGAGGCGTTTCCTGAAAAGATTTGGCAAGCTCATTCGCGATATCGAGTCGCTCCGCGACGCGAAAGGAGGTGATATTGATATCCTTGGCACGAAGGCCTTGAACGAGATCGAAGAGAAGCAGCGAAAATACGACGAGAAAACCGATCACGGGCGGAGCAAAGGAGTGACGCTACACGTGCCATAGTCACCGTAGCATTCCAGCCGGGACCGCGCGAAGATCAAAGATTCCGTTAGTGGGAAAGGAGACTCAACATGCCAACGCCAGGTCAAGAACTGTCAAGTATCGATTTTGAGTCGATGATTGGTGGCCCTCTGGTAGCGGTTATCAACGCCCAGGCCCAGGCTGCGATATCGACCGTCAATTTCATCAAGGAGGTGGGATTCAAGAAGCCGAAGACGCAGGAGAACGCAGGAGACGATACAACTACGGAAGACCCGATCTATGTCACGTTCAAGTATCCGAAGGAGTTGAGTCCATATCAACCTGCTGTCCCTGCTGTTCCTGCTGTTCCTGCCGGGCCGAATGACCCGGCTACGGGGCAACCCAATCCCCCTGCTGTCCCTGCTGTCCCCGCTCAGCCCGCGGTGCCCGCAGTGTACGAGACGCAGAAATTGGAGGTGCCCATCCTGACCATTCTGCCCATCCCGTTCATCCGGATCGAGCTTGCGACAATCGACTTCAACGCCAAGATCAACTCGGTCGAATACCGCAAGACCGATACAAGCCTTAAGGTCGATGCATCACTCGAGGCAAAGGCAGGATGGTTGTGGGGTTCGGCCAAGTTGAAGGTGTCGAGCTCGTTCCAACGCACGACCCAGCAGGGCAATACGGTTGACCGGACCTACTCCTTAGCCATCCACGTCAAGGCCGTTCAAGACGAGATGCCTGCAGGAATGGAAAAGTTGCTCAGTATCCTTGAAGGTGCGATAACTTCGACACCGGCAAAGGCGGCTTAGACTGCGGGATAGTCCATCAGACGATGCATCGGTCCAGCTCTAAGCCATAGGGAAATTGTGAAGGAAAACACATGCCGTATCTTGGTGACTATATTGGGCACCTATTGTCTGAGGTGACAATCGCGAGGATGCAGGCTGACATAGAAGCCGTGCGGGTGGCGGAGTTGTATGCCAGCCACCCGCTCCTGCGCAACATGCCGGTGCCTCACTTCCGGTTGCCCAATCTCGACGTGGATGTTCCCGTCGTGGTCAAGCAGATGGAAGAGCAACCGGCAGGGGAACCGCCCCGCGGTGCGCCGGCTCTCGCAGACATGCGAAAAGCGTTTGACGCGGTTGTGACGAAGGGACTCAGCGATGAGCGTATCCGACTAACAGCCCAGCATACGAGGAAACTCCAAACTACGCTTGACCAGAAGATGGTTTCACTCGCCCAACCTACAGACATCGCAGTAGATGTCAATCGCGTTGCTGATGAGTTGGCAAGCGCGGCATCTTCGACGCTGACTGAGTCCGGCGGGCCAGTTGACCCAGCGCGACGCTTGGAGATTGAGGAGAAGCTTGGAGCGGCTGCACGGCTTGAACTCCTCAAGCTTCGGAAGCCGCCCCCGCGACTGCAGGTTCTTGTTACAACCGCGGAAATCCGTGAGGCTGGTCCAAGTGAAGTCATAACGCGACTCAACCTGAGAATCACCGAGGAGGCCTTCGAATGGACCACAATCGAGTCAGAGGGTCGGAAGAAGGACCGCTTGGTTATCGAGTAAGTCCGATATGTTGCACATCGTGAACCTCGAAGAAATACAGGGTATGCTTTTGCGCATCCCCGATTTGGTTGATCTACTGGATCGGCGAGATCCGGCCTTGTTTCACGACGTGAAACAGTGGCTGTCAAACATCGAGAGGGTGCTCCTGAACAATCGCATGCCGGCGGCTGGAAATGTTGCGGCATTGCGGGGGATGCTCATCGCTGCCGAACGAGGGGTCATACCCGTCGGAGTCGGGTTCCACGGCCGATCCACCATCCGTAAAATCCGGGAGGCGGCCGTAGGCTATGTCCTCCGACAAACTGGTGATCTGGTCTCGATCGCCATCGAAAAAGACCGCGAGCGGATTGCTGAAGCAGTACGGATGACGAGGCAAGTTGTTGCGGTGGCAAAGGCCAAGGGGTTAATCCAGCAAGTACCCCGCGGAGACGACTTGACGAACATGCTGAAAGCGCTCTGGCAGACTCTGTCCACTGACGCAGATCTGTCACCAGGCAAGGTCAACGTGGAAGGGCTCGTCGGACCGTATGATGCACTCATTGTTCTGGACCGTATAACAACCAGTGACATACCGAGGGAACAACCCATATTGAATCAATGAGAGAATGGTTCTCGCAGACAGGAGGTGAATAGAATATGCCTTTTGCTGTCGTTGTAGACGCCGGTTCCAGACCCACGCCCCAGATCGTTAGCCCTCGCAAGGTCGTACAGCAAGCCCGGGCTACCGGCAATCCGAATGCCTCAAGAGCTGCGGCCGCCACAGTACCCAGGATTACAGTCGATCAATCACGACTGGAATTTGAGAGACGTCGGAAGGGAGGAGGAATCGAGTTTCG
>Ga0315274_10006367_pt1 | contig 17191 bp, 20 predicted proteins | sample YL17G02_20_MG_FD_203700 | JGI IMG/M metagenome (GOLD analysis project Ga0315274, IMG submission 203700) | Sediment microbial communities from Yellowstone Lake, YNP, Wyoming, USA - YL17G02_20 | ecosystem: Environmental > Aquatic > Freshwater > Lake > Sediment | place: USA: Wyoming | collected...
AGGTTCTATCCCTCTATGGATTCAGCAAGGGGCGGAGAACGGAGAATCACCTCCTGGCTCAGATGAGTGATGGAGATATTCTTGATGCCACTCATCTGCCGCCTGAAGTGGAGACAGGGGTGTTTGGTACACAGATATTCAGCGGCAGTGCCGGGCAATCACCAGGTTCATGGTCCAACCTGATGGATATGCTGGTACACAGCAACGGTATTGACCAGCACCAACTGTGGCCTGGTACGCTGGCCTATGTCGGCAAGTTTGTGGTCTACAAGAGTGCCAGTGCCCTGCCTGATGTGCCGGGGATAGGCGAGGACTATAGCGATGAAGTTAGCGATGGAATCGCTACTAACGTGGGCACTCTGGGAACCATCGGGACCAACGCCACTGATGCGCTGTGTGTCTTCTGCCCCTTAGTGCCGGGTGGAACTGCTGGAACCCCGGCAGGGTTAAAGTTTACTATGGGGTCAACGGTCAATGCCGTTACGGCCACAATGGTAGTATCCTACTGGAATGGGGCATGGACGGCACTCACCAAGACCGACAATACGTTGGCCGGGGGTGCGACACTGCATGTTACCGGAACTGTTACCTGGACCGCCCCTACCGATGCCCTGCCCTATTATATGTATGGGCGCAATGGGTACTGGCTTAAAATCACCTTCAGCGCCGCCCTCACTGCCGGGACCTGTGTGGCCGAATGTGAATACGCCGCCAACATGCAGGACCTCAAGAATCTGTGGAACGGAGTGTTGCTGGATGCAGTTGAGGCCCAGGTGTATGTCTATTCCGCCACGACCCCCAGTTACAAGACCTATGGGGGAGCGGCAATATTGGTAGGAGGGTTGACCTCGTCCGATGAGATATACTTTGCTGCTGCCGATAACACCGAGGAAATATTCATTGATGTAGGGCAGACACCGAATACTACTGCTTCTACCACTATCAATGCTATATACCGGTGGACAGGGGCGTCTTGGGTCAGTATAGGTACTTATGTGGATGGTACTGGCGGATTGAAACAGTCTGGGTGGATCAGGTTCCCCCGTTCATCTTCTGAGCAACCCCTCAATTTCAACAATGCCAATTACTATGCCCACTGGTATAAAATGACAGTGGATAAGACCTTGACAACGGGGATGACCATCTGGATTCAGACCAGACCATATTTCGACATAGAGGAATTGGGCAAAGGGGCATGTAGTGACTCTTGGAAAGGTAGAGGGGTATATTCCTTTGATCGGTGGCCGGATTACCTTTACCTCACTGCACAAAACAACCCTACAGGACTCAATGGCACGGACTATGGTATCATTCAGGTAGGGGATGGCCGTGCTCATAAGGTTGTTGCCATGCGGAAGTTTCATAATGAGTTGATGTGTTGGCAGGAGGAGAGAGGGGAGGAGGGAGGATGTCTGACATTGATAGAGGGGTACAGTCCTACGACTTATGGGAAACTCATACTGTCCTCACGCCTCGGAGCGATGAATGCCAAGAGTGTAGCTGTAGTGGATGGAGTATTGACTTCAACCGCAACGGACGAGGTTATAAAAACATTGGCTTTTGCGCTGTCACGCTATGGGGTTTATATATCGGATGGACTAACGTGCTCGTTGATTAGTGATGATATTGCCAATTACTTTGACCCCACCAAAAGTGAGTGTATCCAGCGGGGGAAAGAGTCGGAGATGTGGCTGGCGTATGACAGTACTTATAATGTCATCCGATTGGGACTGGTGAGCGGCAGTACGGCCACCCTACCCAATGTCTTCCCAGTGTTTGACCTTATTGACAAGACCTGGAGTTTTGACACCCCAGCACAGGAATTATCCTGTATGATTGAGGTGGGGGCGGGGAGTGGAAATGCGCCGGTAGTGCAGGTAGGGGGAGGTATTGATGATGGTCTGGTATATCTTCTCAATACTGGAACCAATGATGTCTCCACCCCTATCACAGCCTCAGCAATTATGGAGATTGATGCTGGGGGAGTGATGTTTGGGATCAGAGAGATGATGGTGAGGTGTAAGGCGCAGACAGGAGATATCACCATCACTCCCTCCATCAACAGTATTGCTAAGACGGCCACGGTGGTGTCGATGACAGCAGAGATCGCCAACCAGACCATACGGCGCAACAAGTTCAACCTCAATCTGGTGGGGTATCATATCTCGTTGAAATTCAGCCACAGTGCCGCCGGGGAGGGAATGCTGCTGGAGGACTTTGCAGTATTGATAGTGCCGTACAGTGATAGGTAGGGGTGGGGGAGGAATGGAGATGGAGCAGAAAGTGAAGGATTGGAGGCAACAGTTTTTTGAGGTGAGGAAGATAGGGCCGGAGCCGGGACTGACCCAGCCCCCGTGGAAGAAGTTTAAACCAACAGAAATTAAGGCTGTAGGGGATGGCAACAAAACACCCAAAAGCCCCACAGATTAATCAGTCACCGTTGGGATTGAGGCCGTATGTCCAGACCAAAGGTGGGTATGTTGAAAAGGTGCGCCGTGTCACGGATAGGGCGTTGGAGTATATGGCGATGGAATACAAGGCATTTATGGCTCAATCTGAGTTCAAGAAGCCCTACGCCAGTCCGACTTATGATGATATGGAGTATGGGGCAATCCCCACTGGTTCTACGATCGGCCCTCCTAATAAGCCTATACTTTATGGTCCTCCTTATATTCGCCCACCTACACCGCCTGGTCCTACACCCCCTGGTCCTACACCGGGTCCTACCCCCCCTGGTCCTACACCCCCCGGTCCGGACAATTGTAGCGGGTGTTGGGGGCCTATTTTTGGGTATTGCCCAGGTCAATGTACCACTATCCCTACCCCTAATCCTTGGTGTCCCAGTGATCCTATAGTTGGCGGTACAACAGGATATGGAACTATTTCTGTTGGTGCAGGTTCAGCTTCTTTCTGTGCAGATCCAGTGGTTACTTTGGCCTCTGTCATGTTTATTACAAAAAAGGGGAGTGTTTGCTACGCCGCCGGGTATGCCAAGGACCCAAAGGAATGTGACCCATGTACGGGTGTGGGAAGTATCGGATATACTACCACCCAAATGAGTGTCAATGAGACCCAGCAGTTGACATCTCTGTGCGGTCAACGTTCCGGTGGCACTTGCATCCCTACCTGGAGTGTGTCAGGTGGAGGGAGTATCACATCGGGGGGCCTCTATACAGCCCCGGCCAGTAATGCTAATTGTACCAATAACCCCGTAATTACCCTGTTGTGTGGGAGTAAGGTGGTGGCTACTTTGAGCATTGCAGTAAATGCTTGGTCAGAACCTACTGCTTCGGCCTATTACCAAAAGGGGGCGTGTAAGGAGGTTGGTTCTCCTGGGCAGTGCTATTGCAACTGCGGGCGCACAGATGCGACTCATGGTTATGATACATATAATTGTAGTGGGGTATATACTGGCCAATCAACTTATGCCTGCCAGGGTGACTTTTATGGCTGTGGGGTACCCAGCGGTGATGATTGTGATGCCTCCAGTTGCCCGCAAACTGTGGATGCTCGTACTTCGACTCTAATAAGCCTTGGATGTTGCCCAGCAGCACTGCTATAGGAGACGAGATGAACAAATTAACCCAACAAGAGTTCCAAGATCGAACTGAGGCTGTGGCCAGGGCCAGGAAGATATTCATCAATAGTGGCCTGACCAATAATATTACCGATGCCTTCACCCTTTACCAGGAGGTGCTGGCCGAGCAGGAGAGGGCGGTGATTATCAATACCCTCATTAGTGGCAACCGGCCTCCTGCACTCTTTGACCAGTTTGAGCGGCCAAAATGCCCTGATTGCGGAGAAAACCTGATGTTTAGGGGTGTTCCTGCCAACCCGGAGGGCATCAAGGTGCAACTGGTTTGTGAGAATACGGAGTGTGATACTGTACTGAATAGTGAGATGTCAATAGAGGAGTGGGCAAAGGAGTTGCAGAGTGGACTTGAGCAAACTGGCAAGGAGTAGTAAGAAGGACCCCCTTCCGGGGACCATTGAGGGGGAAAGTGACCGCCTATGTCCCCTATGTGGCAGGGTCAACCTGATGAAGATCAAACCCTGCTGTGGGGCCAAGAATGGGGCCTTACAATGCCGGTGTGGGTATAAGGAGATACTGCCATGATGGATATAATCCTTGCCCTACTGGGAACTGAGGCAATAACCTACTATCTATTCAACGCTGGACCCCTCCAGTTGCCTCGTAGCTGGGCGATCTCCCATACCCCCTGGCTGGAGGCCGGTGGTGACCATCTCCTGGCTTGTAGGACCTGTGGGAGCTTTTGGGTGGGTATTGGAGTGGCCTTCCTCTACTGGTATGGTCCTATATGGATATTGTTACCCCTGGTCCTGGCCAGGGGCAGTAATTGGCTCCATCTTGTTTTCAGTCTGATCGCTGATTATCAGATGGATATTAGAATCAACCGTAATCGTAACAAGGAGAAGTGAGATGGCAATGCAACTACCGAGCGATGTATGGACAAAGAATCTTTATAGCGGAAACTTGTACCTTCCTGGCACATCCCAGTATGCTGACGCAAGGGTGGCGGAAGAAAGAGAATACAACGCTATGGTAGAACGATTGAACCCCGCCCCTACCACATTGCGTACTACACTGGCCAAACCCACCCTTAGTCCCGGTCCCTTACCACATTCCAGCTATACTGAAAGCACGGGTGTAGAAGGGTTGGGGGGTACAACCACACAAGTTACCCGCCGTGCCGGAGGTCTACCGGAATATGATATGGGTAAGGTAGAATCCTTGGCTCAACGTGCGGCTGCCCCCGGTGTTAGGAGTTTGCGGAGTGCCATGCAGGAGACACAGCAGGGGTATTATGCAAACCCCAATGTCAAACGTATGACCCTGCGGGATGCCTTGGCCGGATATGGTCAGGGGCTTGAAAATGTGATGGGTGGAGCCTATAAGACCGGAGCTGCAATATATGGGCAGGAATACGGGGTACAGGCCCAAGGTGCGATGCAACAGAGACAGATTGCCTCTCAGGAAGCGATGCAACGGAAACAGATTGCTGCTGCGGAGTCCGCGCAGGCATCTTCCATTGCCTCCAATGAGAAATTAGCACAATATCAGAACGAGTGGCGAGCCTACCTCGCCAGTTTGGGATAAGGAGGCAGGCGATGGCAACGTTGAAAGAATTACAGTGGAGCAGGGGAATGTATGGTGAGGATATTGCTACTGTCAATAAACGATGGAAAGAGAGAGCCCAGAAAGAACAGGAGCAACTTGAGAATGAACGGGCAACAAGGGAAGAAACGTGGAATAGGGAGTATGGCCAGCCACTACTTCACCCTACACCAGAGCGGATGAGTGAGAGGGATTATGTCCTGCAACAGAACGAACTTTATAGACAGGGATGGAGAGGGTCTGATTTAGAGGGTGAGAGGCCCATACCTCCCAAGCCTCCCGTGGTATATGCCACCAATATCCCTGGACGTGCCGCCCAATGGCAAGGTGAGGGCAAGGAGCCGACGTTCATTGCCGAGACACCGCAGGCCAAGGGAGAGGCAGAGAAGGCGGGGGTGAAGGAAATACAGAAAGGTGTGGAGTATAAGGAACCGGTGATCCCGGCCAAACCCACTGGGGAGCAACTTGAGAGTTTGGAGCTTGCTACGGGATTTTATGGGCAGATCATGCAGAAGGAGGGGTGGACGGTTGATCCCCGTACCATCAATCCTCCGGCTAAGGGAGCAGAGGAAAGGAATAAGTGGGTAAGTAGCCACCCCGCTCCCAGTGATCTCAAATCTGAGGAGTACAAGGTGTGGGAGAAGCAGGCCAACTCCGTGGGTAAGTATGCTCAGGAGGTGGCTCAACATGATTACTCCAGGGCGACGGAGTTATGGAAGGAGACTTTAGGGGAAATGGGTAAGAAAGAGGTAAGGGATGAGGCAAGGAGGGCGAGAGAGGAGAACCGCCAAGCAAGGATAAAGGCCGCAGTGGATGAGACAGAGAAGATACGTAATAATTGGGAATCCTATGATCTCACTGCCAAACAGAAGGCAAAAATAATGACTACCCCTACTACTGAACGAATCGCCATTCCTACTGGGGCCAGGATGAAACAGGATATAATTAATAGTCTGAACCAGCTGCGGGCACGGGCCGGATTGCTGGAGTTGACGGCAGAGGTAGGTAGACAGGAACCAGGGGAGTACATACGTTGGTTCCCCTATTTCAATCGTGGACGTACGGAGACGACATGGCCGGAAAGGGAAGTAAAATATGTTGAAAAAGGTGGGGGTGGGGGGAAACTGGACCAGTATGGTCATACTGTAGGAGAGACGAAACAAGGCACCGGTAAGTATGCCGGGATGACCTTTATCTATAAAGGGAACAATCAATGGCAATCACAGTAACCAGCGAAGAATTATTTGGTGGAGGTGGGGGTACTGTTGCTCCTGCTGCTCCTATAACTGTTACCTCTGAGGAGTTATTTGGTGGGAGGGAGGAGATGGCTGCTGCCCCCCCTCGTAAGTACACTGAGGAGGAGCTGACATCTATAGTCAATGCCCCCCTTGAGGCTGCACGACAGATGGAGGAATTAGGCAAGATACCACCTACTAAGGAACCTCCACCCCCCACCATTGGTGAGAAATTTATCAACGTTGGCAAGCGTCTCGTGTCCTACCCGGAAACAATTCTCCAGACGGGTAAGGGTCTTATTGAGGCCCCTTTCCGTGCCGGTATTGTTCTTGGGGGGACAGCTGGATTGATGGCTGAAGGTAAATCCTATAAACAAGCCCGGACAGAGGCTGAGCAAGCATGGCAAGAGGTTTCCCCACTACTCTCCGGTATACTTGGTGGTGATCCTAAATTGGAACAAACCAGGAAGAATATGGAAGGTGTTGGAGCGGTCTTTGGGCTGCTCCGTAACGTTGGTACTTGGACTGATGAGCAGATCGGCAGGGTCATACCCAAGTATGCAGAGATGATCCATTATGTCCCTAAGTCAAAAGTGGGGAGATTCATTAATGCTGTTGTTGACGAGGGTATGGATTGGGCAAGTGCTATAGGGTTGTTTAAAGTAGTAGGGGGGAGAGGAAAAGTACAAGAGAAGCTACCTACTACTGAGAATCTCAGAAGGGTGGAGAATGCCGAGAGTATCCGCCGAGTGCAGGAGGAACTTGGGTCGGAGGTGGAGAGATTTGAGAAAAGAGGGCAGCCACAGGTAGGTATTACTGAGGAGGAGATGGCATTACGAGAAAAAGGGGCTATACCCAAGCCCCCTGCACCAAAAGAATTGAAAGCTGCCGAGAAAAGATTTGTTGCCAGGGAGCCAAGAGGGAGACCGCTGGAGAAAGACATTGATCGGCTGGAAGCACTCAAGGCCGAAGCCCGTGGTAAGGGTGGAGAGTTTGGAGAGATGTTCCCTGGTGAGGTAGTTGAGCCGGGCAAGGGCAGACCACTCATTACCAGGGAAGGATATTTGACTCGTGGTGAAAGTTTAGGTGGACGCCTGGGTCCGAGGAAGTTTCCTAAAGTCGAAGAGGAGATTCCGCCCAAACCCCCCGCACCAGAGGAATTAGGAGCAATGGAGGGAAGATTTGGAGTCAGAATGGGGCGAGAGGAAGTCATACCTCCTGCACCTCCACCGCCGATGGAGGGTGTGGGAGTCGGGGCCAGGGGCGAGATACCCCCTGCTGCCCCACCGGTGCGGGGGGAGACTCCTCCTATCCCCCCCACCAAAGCACCCTTTGACTATGAAGCATGGTGGGCAGCAGAGCCACGGACAGCAAAGGAGACAGCCAAGATCAGGCAAGAGACAGCTAATGCCCTACTTGAAAAGAGGACGGCAGAAGTGAGAGGGGAGAAGATTCCTCCTACCGCCCCGTCCGAGCCACCCTTTGACTATGAAGCATGGAAGGAGGTTGTGGGGGGGTTAAAGCCCAAGGCATGGCCAGCACTAAAGAACAAGGATACAGGAGAGGTGACTATCTCCACCTCCCACCTCGGTGCCCTTGAGGGGGCAAAAGGAACTGCCACTCCTGATAATTTTATTTCCGGATGGGTGAAGATGCCGGAGGGGAGATTCCGCACGGATACCGAGCAGAAGGCGTTTGATGAGACGGCAAAACCCACCCCTAAGCCTGCCGGTAACATTGCTATTCAACTTGAGGATGGCAAGACTAACCTAATGAGGGTGGGGGCGACTACAGCAGAGGAAGTGGCGATTGCCAATGGTGTGGGTCCCTCCCGTATACGGAAAGTAGGAGTGTTTGTTGACGGAAAGTGGGTGTTTAACAGGGAACCCTATCGGGCAAAAGTTGACCTGTGGGGTGAACGTGGGGCAACTCTCCTACCAATGGAAATTGCTGAGATGATTATAGAGAGGTCCAAAAAGGTAGGGGTGACTATTGAGGAATACCTAAAACGTCTGGAATTCACTGGGAAGGATGCGGCTGTCATAATGGGGGCTGCTAAGAGTATTAAAGAGAAGGGGGTTATAGGGGAAGAGGTAAGATTGCCAGCACCGATCATCCCTAAAGGGTTACACGATACCGCCAATGAGTTTGTGAAAGGTCCCATTGTAAAACACCGGGAGCTGGGGACTAAGGATCAACCCTTGAAAGCCCCCCCAGTTACTAAAGGTGAGATGGAAGTAGTGAAAGGGTTGCCTAATCTACCCTCCGCCATTGGTCATTGGTCATGGGAGACTTTCCCCACTACCTTTGATAAATTGGGTAAGGGGGCTAAGGAACTACATGAACGCCCTATGGACATCGCCTCCCACAATCTCATTGTAGAGTTTCAGGGTATTGCTGAGAAGTTGAAGGGGATGAAGAAGGGATTGAGTTGGGGTGCTGGGGATCGTATAGGCATTTATCTCCTGGGGGAACGTCAACATGGGGCTGAGTACCTCAAAGCTACAGGAATAAAGGAAGTCAAAACCCTTGTCCCTGAAGAAATGACTGTAGCTAAACAAGTCAATAAGGAGTTTGGGGATTGGTTCAACCGTATCCAGGATGCCCGTGTCAGGTCCGGGCTTAAACCTTTTACAAAGGTGGATGACTATATCACCTTCTTCCAGAACATGGATATATGGCAACGGATGGGTATTGATATCACCAAAGCCCCTACTGAGATGTTAGATGCGGCTATTGTCCACATGCGGTCCACCCCTTTCCACTTCCTACGGAGGAGGCCCAACACCTATAAAGTAATAACTAATGCTTTTGACATCTACAAACTCTATTCGCAACAAGCAGCCAAACACGTCCACATTGGCCCTGAGATTGCCAAAGGGAGAGAACTGATTAATGACTATGTGAATGCTGAAGGTAAGGTGGAGTTATCGCTGCGGGATTCTGCTAAAAATACCTATAGATTCTTATCCGACTTCTACGATACAATGGCGGGGCAGAAGATAGATATTGGTAAATTTAGTAAAGACTATCCCTGGATAGAGAAGGGTATCTCCAAACTCCAGGAGAATTTGTCTGTGTCTACCCTCGGTGGTAATGCCCGGTCCATATTGGTACAACTTACCTCCCTCCTACCATCCTATCTGGAGATAGGTCCCAAGTTCTTTGCTCAAGGGTTGACAGACTTTTTCTCTGGGACTAAGAGGGCAGAGATGATGCAGTCCTCTAATAAGATGGTGGGGAGATTATATGATGTCTCTTTTATGAACGTCTATGCGGATACCGTGTTGGGTAAAGCCGGAAAGGTGTTCAAGGGGGCTAAACGTACCTCTATGTGGGGACTGTCTTTTATGGATGGTATTGCTGCTAAGATAAGCTATCTCGGAGCTATGCGGATGGCGGATTCGCTGGGTCTCAAAGGTAATAAAGCTGTCAATTTTGCCGATGACTTGATGGTTCGCACCCAGGGATCGGCAGCAATGGTAGACCGTGCTCCTATCCAACAGCATGTGGTGGGCAGGGCTATGACCGTGTTCCAAACTTTCGTGATTGCCAACTGGAACTGGCTCAAGCGACATGGAATGGGAATGGGCAATCCAGATATCTCTAACCCCAAAGCATTCCTTAGAGCAATGGAGTTAGTGGGGGGAATGACCCTTGTTAATCTGTTCTTTGAGAATGTCCTCAACACTCAATCCCCCTTTCCAGCTCCAATAAGGGCCTACAAGGAGAAATATGCGGAGACGGGAAGTAAAACATCAGCATTGACATCATCTGCACTGGAAATTGCACAACTTGTTCCTATTGTAGGGGGGTTACGGTTTGGCTCCTCTCCATTTGGGGCTGTACTTGATTATACCACAGAGGTAGCCAGAAAGGTGGGAGGTCGCCCTGCGGCCAAGCCCTACCCGGAGTTGATAGGTAAGGGGGGAGGACTGCCACTAACTGTACAGACAGCAAAGAGCTATAGAGCATTGAAGAGAGGGGCTACTCCCCTTGAATCAGTGTTTTCAACAAAACCCCCAGCAAGGACATTACGAAGGGCCAAACGTGACCTTAAAGGATTGTATTAATGGCTGACCAACCAACCGATGAGTCCAATAAACCAGCACTCAACGTCCCCCGGATGGCGTCGCTGACCGAGATGTCACCCGTGCCGCCAGGTATGGGTGAGTTGAACTATATCCAGACATTGCTGGCGGGGATCATTGACCAGACACTGTATACCACCTCCAGTGTCACCTTTGCTGGTATGATATTGTCGGGGTTGACGGCATCACTCTTGGTAGGGACCAGTGCAACCAAGGCTCTGCAATCCATATCGGTAGGGACCAGTCTCAGTTTGTCAGGTACTACTCTCAATGCCATCCAGGGTATCAGGACTGCGGATAGCCCATCCTTCACCGGGCTGACGGTAGGATCACTGGCCGGGATACTCAAGGCAGCAGCGGGGGTTGTGGCGGCGGCAACCATTGGAACCAGTTTGGACTATACCGCCCCTACCTTAAACGCTATCCAGGACATCCGCACCTCTGCCCGACCACTTTTCGCTGGGGTAGATTCTACCATATCGGCGGGGTCCTCCAGTCTTTTTAAACTAACTGTGGGAAGTACATCAGTAACAGCACAGGCACAATGGATTCGGGGAACAACTATCACTTACGTTGGCCCCTGGTCAGGGGGGGAGTGGCATATATGGAGCAATGAGAACATTCCATTTGTCTTGGGACTGAACAATGCAGAAGTATTCAGGATCACTGCCGCTGGATTGATTAACCCCAAGGCCACCACCAGTATTGGACTCATCAATCCAGCGCAGACCTTCCATCTCCGTTTGATATGCGGGTCAGCCCTCCTTGCTGATCGCAATCTTACCTTTACCCCCGGCGATGCGGCCCGCACTATCACCCTGAGTGGCAACCCCACCCTTGCTGATTGGTTTGACCAGGCAGTGAAGGCGGCCAGCAGTCCAACTCTTGCAGGGTTAACCTTGACTGCCTTCTCTGGATTTGTTAAAGCCACAACGGGAATCCTAAGCGCCGCTGCCCTGGCATCCGGTGACATCCCCAGCAATGCAGCCAATACCTCCGGCACGGCGGGTAACTTGTCCGGTCCGGCAGAGACATCTAACACCCGCAAGTTTCTTATGGAACTCTCCGTAGGTGGGGTGTTCCAATCCCCCGTGTGGGATTATCCAATCCAAGCTGATGTCACAGGACTTAAGACAACCGATTCTCCAGTATTTGTCACCACTAAACTATCCGGCCTGACTGATGGTTATATTCCCTACCACGTAGATGATAACACAGGACTGGCCAATGGACCTACTAAAACTGATGTGGATAGTGCGGTGAGCTTGAAACATGCTGCCGTCACTGTCTCGGCACCTATCGCCCTATCCACTCAGGCCCTTTCCCTAATCAATAATGCTGTCAGCCCCGCCGCCGTCACGGCCATTGATGTTGGGGCGCTGGCCAACAGTGACACGGTCATCCCTACCAGCAAGGCAGTGACAACGGCCATAGCCGCAGGTGGTGGGATGGTCTACCCAGGGGCCGGGATACCCATCTCCACAGGGGCGGCTTGGGGGACCTCTGTTGCTAATGATACCTCCAATGCCCGTAAGTTTCTACGGGAGTTGTCAGTGGCTGGGGTGTTTGCTACACCTGCCTGGGATACTCTCCTGGCTGCCGACATCCCCGACTTGTCTTCCATCTACCGGCCAATAGGTGGGGGGTCTTCTACATTACCAACATTTCTGGTTGCAACTGATGAATCTCAACAAAATATTGCTGTAAATACCTATGTTCAGATTATTTTCCAGACTGAGATAAAAGACCAAGGGAATAATTTTGCATCCAATGTTTTTACTGCTCCGGTCACGGGAATGTATCAGTTGAATGCCGTTCTTTATTTTGCTGGGTATGATGCTTCTCAACAATATTATCTTCGTTTGACAACATCAAATAGAAACTATTGGATGGTGGTTCCTCCGGATTTTTCGTTCGGAGATGGGCCATTTACTGCTGTAATGAGCAATCTTTGTGACATGGATACAGGGGATACAGCACAACTCCATGTCCATCAGGTTGACGGAACCCAGCAAACAGATATAAATGCGAGTTATTTTAGTGGATTTTTAGCCTGTTAGAAAGGAGGAATGGAATGGAATTAACACAAGAGGATAAAGCAATCCTGGCTCATGTAGTTGTTGACCCCGATGATTGGGCGGCTCATGCCCTTGCAACAGTGGGGGAATCGGCGGTCACAGCAAAGATTGAGCGCTGGCGCCCCGTGTATAAAATGGAGAAGGTTAAACCTGGTTATAAAAATCGGGCAGAGAGAGACTTGGAAGAAGAAGATTCCTTAAAACCAACTGTTGAACAGATTATGGCGCAAGAGAAAATAAAGAAAGCCAAAGATGATTTGTTGGCACTGATTGCCGCTCAGGATGCCGATAAGGCCAAGGTTAAAATTGAGGATATTCTCAATCGTCTATACCAGATTGAGATATTAATAAACGTGAGATAGGAGGAATGATTATGGAAAAGGAATTGGAACTGCTACGATTGAAGCAGCAAAATTGCCTGCTCCAGGCCCAATCCCTGGAGCGAGATGTCCTGGTAAGGGAACACTCCCGATTGATGGGGGAGGCTAATGAGATTCAATTAATAATTGTAAAGATGGAATTGAAGATAAAAGAGGAGGTGAGGCAAAATGAGATTAATCAATCGAACCCTATTTATCCTCCTGATTCTGATCCTAACGCTATGTAGTTTTGCTGGCGCCGGACAGGATGTTAAGTTTGCCTGGGACCCACAGAATGATCCCGCCGTCACGGGGTTTAAACTGTATATGGCATCAGTGCCCAATGTAGCGATCATCCCGGCCAATTTGGTGGCGACTATTGCGGGGAGTACCACTGTTACCTACACCCAACTTAATACGCCTACGGGCGCACACTATTGGGTGCTGACGGCCTACCAAGGGATGTTGGAGAGTGGTCCAAGCAACGAGGTATCCTATATTGTGAAACCCAAGACCCCGACCGGTCTAACCAATACCGTCACTTTATCATTTGGCGGTGTGATTGTTAAAGTGGCCAAGACCAAGTAGGAGGAGAAATACCGTGAGCAATGACCTGACTATCTACAATCAAAATGCTCCGATCATGGACACTGGAGATGGCCTACTCTATATCGGTAATGCTGCCATCAGCCACATCATCCAGTGGTGGGTTCATGCTTTCTTCACTGCTAAGGAGGAGAAGGATAAACCTGTCTTCAACCACGGGAACCTGGTGCTGCGCCTGGCGGAGTACGAGGGTAAGACAGATCGTAGGTGGTGTTTGGATGCCAGAGCAAGTGGGGCCTATCCTGTATTATTGTCCCGTTACCTGGAAGAATATGACGGTCATTGTTACTGGTATCCCCTCCAGGATCAATATAACCCCCAACGTATTGCCATTGGGTGTACAGCGGCAGAAATGGCAGGCACACCTTATGACTTTGGGGGCCTGGTGAAAAATGCCATAGGCAGAGTAAGTGTCAATGCCCGCAGAGTGTTTTGCACTGAATCCATGTTCATTGCCTATAGAGATGGAGGGCATATTGTTACTGGGGATAAAGCACCTCGGCCTGACCAGATTCCGGCCCTGGGAATATTCAAAGAACCCATACAACTATTTTAAGGAAGGTGAATGATGATTAAAAAGTTACTTGCAGTATTGGCTGTGGTGGGAATGTTTGCTATGGGGGCCTGTGATCTCCAGCAAACTCAAACCTGTTCACAGGGGGGGAACACCCCTACAAACAATCAGCCGGTGGATTCCAATAATACTACTAATCCAACTCCGGCTCCGTGAGGTGACTTATGAAAAGGGTATCTCTAATCGGATTGTGTTTGATATTCCTGGTGGGATGCGCTTCAACCCTTACCATCAGTAAGGATGGGGCCATTTCAGCCAAGGATTACACCTTGAGAATTGACAAGGACGGCAATAAAACCTATGTCCCCAACAGGTGGTTCACGACGGGGATTTTCAGCAGCCTGTTTAAGACTATAGAGAGCCTGGCTCCCGTTGCTGCCCCTATCGTGGAAAAGGTCATAACAAAATGATTCGGTTTGACTTGCTATTTTGGATATTCGTGGGGGGGATACTGGTAGCCTGGTTCTATTGGTGCCTCCCCCGCCTGATTGGATAAGGGAGGGGGTTAAACTGATGGACAAAGATCGTGAACCCGTCCAAGGATGGTACTGTGAAGAAAGGCGGAGTGAAATGAAAGAAGACATCAGCGCTGTGGAAAAGTGCTTTGAGGACATCAAGAAGATTGCCATGAAGGGGTTATGGGTCTTCGTTATTGGTATCCTTGGCTTCCTCGGTGTACAGATGTTCTCCCATGTTTTTACCGGTAATGGAGGGGTGACAGCCGTACAGATTCAGAAGTTTGTTAGTGATGCCATTGACAAGAAGATGTCCACCCCCACTATCAATCCATGAGGTGAACAATGAGCACCCGTGATCCTGATGACCTGACACCAGAGATGTTTGCCCGCTATCAGATGTGGAGTGTAGGGATGACTGAGGCCGGACTATGGTATATCCTCACCCGTGTAGCCTGTGACTATCAGGAGCAGGTGGCACTGTTTGCCCAAGGGAGGAACAATCTCAATGCCGTCAACGGGTATCGTAAGTTGGCAGGGTTGGCCCCTATCCCCCGCCAGGAGAATCATATAGTGACCTGGACTCTCAACTCTTTCCACATCGTCAGTCTATCAGACAATGACTCTTTCAACGACAAATCCCGTGCTTTTGACTTTGCCATCACTACCCCGGATAATAGGAGAGTATTATGGGACCTCAAAGTGGACACTAATACCTCCAGCGGTCCCGACTACCATGAGGCGGGGGTGCTATGGGAAGGGTTAGGTGGGGTGTGGGGGGGCCGTTGGGCTAAGCCGGATTGTCCTCATTGTCAGTAGAGGAGTACTTTATATTGAATGTATAACCCCTACCAATATTCTTATTCTTCTCTCCATTCTCCTCGGAGCAGAAAAAAGATTTCCACAGTATACTTTCTTCTTCAAATTGTTTCTTAATACCCTCACCATAGACCTCCTTGAGTATTCTCGCCACTCTGTCTTCGAAATGGGAGGCACTGTATACCCTGGTGAAGTACAGATTCCCCCAGAACAGGTATCCACAAGTGACTGTGTCCCCCTCCTGGGTGACAGTAAGCTTACCAAACCACTTAACAATCAACCACTCCCACCAATAGACACGTGGGCCGTGGGTGAATTCTCTATAATGTTTCATCTTGCTCCTTTAGGGGGCAGATGGGCACACCCGGACTGCCCCCACTGTCAGTAGTTTACTCCCTTTAATAATCCTTCCCCTCTTTTATGGTATCCAGTTCCTTTAAAGCACGAAGAAGGTCTTGTATTGCCATAGCCATCTCGGTAATAGCTTTACCGTTAATGTCAATCATGCTTTCAATAAACTTTAACCTTATGTTAATATCTTCTTTTAATCCCATTGCTGCTCACCTCCTTCCAAACACCTCATCCAACTCCTTGAGTTTTGCTTTTGTTCTCATCTGTCAATGGTTTCTCTTTTCCTTTCGCCTGTAGACTGCTTTTACTTTTTCCACCCAATCAGCGCCCATATCATTGGATACCACCCCCTCCACCACAGCTCCAAGGTAATGCCACGCAGAGCAGTGGTCACGGTCCATTATAATCCGGAACAATTCCCATATCTCAGGGCAGATTCCCAATTTGGCACTTACAGACTTGTATTTAAGGGGCGAATTAGTATCCTCCATCTCACACCAATCCTTTCTGCACTGCCAGCCATTCAGGGATAGTGATAATCTCCAGGGCATCTTCATCTTGTAATATAATTTCAATCTCCTCCGACATCATACCTTTGAACTCCTGTATGAATGCGATAGGCACCCATGCTTCAGTCCCATCCTCCTGTCGTACCAATAGTGCCTTATCCGTATGGTGCACCACTTCCTTGATATCCACCTCTATTATCTTCCTGTTACCCATCACTACTCCTCCTTAAGTTGATTTCTTCATGGACCCCCACTTCTCCCCTACTTTTAGTTCTACTGATATCAGGATCGACAACTTCACCGTTGTCTCCATCATCTCTTGAATTATTGGTAGTACCCATTCCTCACCTTCCCTGTATTCAAAAAGTAAATCATCGTGAATCTGGAGCAAAGGTCTTATTACCCCTACCGGTAACTGTGTCAGGAACTCCCCCCACATCTTCACCATTGCCTTCTTGATTATTCCCTGTGCCCCTGATTGCACCGGTTGATTCATGGCATAGCGCAATCCCTCCTCTACAATCTTCTTGCTGGTAGAGTGGACCTCTGGTGTTAGCCTCCTCCTACCAAACATATCTGCTACCCATCCATAGCGCCGAGCATGGGCCTTGATCTCCTCTCGCCAATCCTTTACTCCTCTAAAGATACTAAGCCAGGATGCAATCATGTCACTGCAAGCTCCTTCTGTCCACAGTATAGGTTGTCCTGCAATCCGAGCAGAGGTGTTAGCGCCCTCTGTTTCCATCTTTAACATTAATCCTATTGGGCTGATACCATATAGTATACCAAAGTTTACAGTCTTTGCCGGTCTGCGATGCCTTTCATCATTCAACTCACCAATTGGAATGCCAAACATTCTGGAGGCTGTGCTACTGTGGATGTCTTCTCCTCTATGAAAGATGCTGAGCATGACCTCATCTTGGGATTCGTGAGCGGCTACTCGCAACTCTATTTGTGAATAATCAAAGGATGCCAAG
>Ga0315274_10006368_pt1 | contig 17190 bp, 13 predicted proteins | sample YL17G02_20_MG_FD_203700 | JGI IMG/M metagenome (GOLD analysis project Ga0315274, IMG submission 203700) | Sediment microbial communities from Yellowstone Lake, YNP, Wyoming, USA - YL17G02_20 | ecosystem: Environmental > Aquatic > Freshwater > Lake > Sediment | place: USA: Wyoming | collected...
CCTCCAACGGGAATCGGATCGGGAGCGGGTTACCATCGGCAACGTCTCCTTCGGCCACAGCGGGTCCGCTGTCAGCACGGTGCACCGTCTGCTACACCGAAATCAAGAATATTAAAACACGCTCTTACGGAAAGAAAGAGTATCTCGAGGCGGCGCGGCACGGATATGTGTTTCTTCGAGACAAGATGTTGGATAAGGAATTCGGCGGCTTTTATACCGAGGTCGGCTCGAAGGGCGAGATTAGCACAACGAGCAAGCACATGTATGGGCAGGGGTTCGCCCTTTATGCGCTGACGGAGTATGCAAAGGCGGCCAGAGATCCGGAGGCGTTGGGCCTCGCGCGGAGGCTGTTCAGCACGATGGAGTATCGGGCATACGATCCACAATACGGCGGTTATCGAGAGTCCTTCAACAGGGATTGGACGGCGCCGCCGGCGGATGCCAGGAGCTTCATGGGAACGAGCCCGGATCTTAAACTCTACAACACGCATCTTCACCTGATGGAACCCATGACGACCTATTACGTTGCCACGCGCGATCCGCTGGTTCGTCAGCGGCTGATTGAGCTGATGTTCATTGAGAGCAACGCGATTGTCCGCAAGACAATCGGGGCGTGCTCCGACCGGCACTTCCTCGACTGGAAACCGGTTGAGGATCCGCGATTCTATCGGGCTTCCTATGGCCACGACCTGGAGAACATTTGGCTGCTGGTCGAGGCCTGCAACGCGGCCGCCATCCCGAACGGCCCGCTGATGGACCTGTATCGGACGCTCTTCGACTATGCGCTCAAGTACGGCTTCGACAAGGAACAGGGGGGATTCTATAACGGGGGGCCGTTCAACAAACCGGCCGACGATCGCACGAAGACATGGTGGGTCCAGGCCGAGGCGCTGGTGAGCGCCTTGCGCATGTATCAACTCACGGGGGATAAGCTGTATTTCGATTGCTTTACGAAAACGCTCGACTGGGTCGAAAAGCATCAGGTGGATTGGAAAAACGGCGACTGGTTTGCCGACATTCGGCCGAACGGGCAGCCCACGGGGGCGAAGGCGGGTCCGTGGAAGGCCGCTTATCATAATGGGCGCTCGATGCTGGAGTGCCTGAAGACGCTGGACGAATTGCTTCGGCCATAGTCGTCGCCGAGAGCCGCCGGGATGAGATAAAACAACCCTGCGAAGGGATCGGAATTGGAGCAGCACGTTGTGAGTCGCCGGAGACACTTTGTACTTCTCGCATGCCGTGTGCTTTGGCGCGAGCTGAATTATTACTCTGCGCTATCGCCGCACGACGTTATTATTACTTATCTCGAGCAGGGACTTCACAACACGCCCGAGCGATTGCGCTCGACGCTTCAGGAACACATTGACCGCCCGGCTCAGGGACAGTGCGATGCCATTCTCCTCGGCTACGGATTGTGCAGTAATGGGATCGTGGGACTCCACGCACGCTCGGTTCCGCTGGTGGTCCCCCGCGCTCACGATTGCATAACATTTCTCCTCGGCAGCAAGGAAAGTTACCGCGAGTATTTCGACAGGCACCCAGGGACCTATTGGTACAGTCCCGGGTGGATAGACTGCTCGGATATGCCGGGCCCCGACCGCATCGAGAAAACGTTTCGCACGTATTGCGAGAAGTATGGCGAGGAGAACGCGCGCTACCTGATGGAGCGCACCGAGGACTGGTATCGAAAATACAACAACGTGGCGTATGTGGATTTGGGATTTGGCGACGCAGCGCCGTTCAAGGATTATGCCCGTCGCTGCGCCCAGAGCTTGGGATGGAATTATGATGAGCTGCGCGGCGATCCGGCGTTGGTGCAGCGATTTGTGAATGGTGAATGGAGCGCGGAGGACTTTTTGGTTGTCGAGCCGGGGCAAAAAATCGCCGGCGACTATAACTCTCCCACTATCGTTCGGGCAAAATGAATTTGTGCTGCTTCGAGGGAATGAGTAATGTCCTTCAAGGCACGGAGGCGATCACATGAGGCGAGAAACCGTCATGGTGATGTTCGGAGTGCTGGTTGGAGTTGTCGCGGCGTGGGGACAGGGACTCGATGTTTCGAATCTGGCCACGCTGACGCCCGGGCGGACGGCGGCGGAGAACGCGCTGTGGATCGAGAATCCGCTGACGGCGCGATTCAATTCCTCGAAGCGCGTCGTGGTGGCCGAAATCAAAGGGCCGGCGATGATCACGATGATCCACTTCGCCATGCCGCAGACGCTCAAGCTCAACCGCGACCTGCTGCTCAGGATGTATTGGGACGGCGAGACCTCGCCGAGCGTGGACTGCCCGATGGTGGATTTCTTCTGCGATCCCGCCGGGACGCGCGAGGCGGTCAACACGGCGCTGGTCAACAAGCGGCGCGGCTGGAACGCCTATTTCCCGATGCCGTTTCGGCGGTCGGCGCGGATTGAGTTGGTGTACGACGGGCCGCTCGCGCCCGGCGGCGAACTGTGGAAGAACATGCCGTGTTACAGCTATGTGATGTATCGCGCCGTGGAGCGAATCGCGGACGACGCGGGCTATTTTCACGCCGCGTGGCGACAGGAAGGGCTGCTCCTGGGGCAGCGCGATTACCTGGCGCTTGACGCGCGCGGCGCGGGCAAGTTCGTCGGCTGGAACGTCACGGTCCGCCGGCCCGGACGCAGCGGCTATCCTGTGGACGAAAACGAGAAGTTCTACATAGACGGCGAGACAACGGCCTCGATCGAGTTTCAGGGACTCGAAGATTCGTTCGGGTTCAGTTGGGGTTTCCCGCCGACCGAAAGCATGTTTCCGCTCACGGGCTTCTTTCCCTTTCTCAAGGGGGCGATGGGCTATCGGTTCTTCCTCGCCGAGGCAATCCGCTTCGAGAAGTCGCTTCGCGTGACGATCGGCTTCGGCAAGAACGAAGACGCGTCGTTCCACAAGCAGTTTGCGAGGCCGGGCAACGAGTTGCAGCTATCGTCCACGGTCTATTGGTATCAGACGGAGCCGCACGCGCCGCTGCCCGCGATGCCGTCGGCGGTCGAGCGCGCGCCCGCGCCCGAAGAGACGTTCTGGCCGCGAAAGGCCGAGCCGTTGCCGTCGGCGGAGGAACTTCGCAAGCGAGGCGTTCGGTTGCTGATGCTGTGCGGTCGGCCGGAAAAGGAAGTGGTTTCTGCCGGCGAGGGATTTGGCGCGGCGGCGAAGACGGGCTACGCCTATGACGGCTTTCCGCCGCCGGTCTATCACTGCCGTGCCTCAAACGATGATCTCCAGATCGAGTTGACGGTTCCCAAAGAGGCGCGCGGGACCGTGCGATTGTTCATGATTGATCCTGACAACTTCGAAGGCGGCCGCCGGCAAAACGTCACGGTCGCCGACAAATCGCTCGGTCTCGTGAAGGACTTCCAGACGGGCCGCTGGCTCGAAACGCCGCTGACGGCATCCGAGACCGCTTCGGGCAAGGTCCTCATTCAAACCGCCAACGCTCGCCAAGGCTCGAACGCGGTGATCTCGATTGTCGAATGGGTGGAAGAGAAGTAGGAGCGGAACGAGAAACATGTTGGATCCGGAAGTTGTACGGGACCGTGGATGGCGGCAAGGCCGGGGCCGAGCTGCTCCTGTTCGATCCAAAGTCGAGCTCGTTTGGCAAACGGATCGCGCTCCCAACGATCTTGCTCTTGCTTTTTCCAGGGGCCGGGCAAATGATTGCCGCAGAGAGACGTTGTTCCTCTCCGAGATTCGCCCGTGCTGAAGGGAGATGCCTGTGGGAAAAACACGTGTCCACAAGACTTTCCTCGTGCTGCTGTGTTTGACCGTCACGGCGTTTGTTTGGACTTCGCTGGCCGGAGTGGTTGAGACCGATCGGCCGGCCCAGCCGCAGAAGTCGCAGATCGTGCGACAGGATGAAGCCGCGATCACAAAGGGCGATTGGGGACAGATGTTTCGCTACTTCGCGGGCGAATCGCCGGCCACGCGGAACGTGCTGGTTGCCGTGGCTGTCGTCGAGCCGGGCAAGGCCGTCCATCGCGCCCACCGCCACGCGATGGAGGAATACCTGATGCTGGTCGAAGGCTCCGGCGTCTGGTCGCTCGAAGGCAAAGAGACGCCGGCCAAAACGGGCGATGTCCTTTACGCCGCGCCCTGGGTCTATCACGGACTGACGAACACGGGAACCGCGCCGTTGAAATTCGCGGTGGTGCGCTACAGCGCCAAGGGAGTGGAGCCGCCGCCTCGGCCCGACAGCCAGCCCGACGAACTCTGACCTGAAAGGACCCGGGCAAAACACACCGACACTCCCAAGTATTCCAATGAGAAGGAGGAAAGAAATGGCCGGTCTGAATCCCCGCGTTCTTGCCGCACTGTCCGTGATGGTGTCCTTGAGTGTCCGTGCTTCTTTCGGCGAAGCCGCGCCGCGCGCCACACAGATCGCCATCGTCGCCGGCCAATGGCAGATCAACGGTCGGCTGACCTATCCCGGCGCGAAAGCCGAAGGCCTGTTGATGAACGTCCGAATGGTCAACTCGATCTTCGAAGACGCGAAACGCAAGGACTTCGACCCCGACGCCAACGCCGCCAGGTTCATTGCGCAGATTCCCAACTACGTGGCGCACGGAGTGCGGGCGTTCACGATCTGTTTACAGGGAGGGATGCCGGGCTACGAGGGAGCGGTCAATTCGGCGTTCAATCCCGACGGCACGCTTCGCGAGTCCTATCTCAGACGCGCGCAACGAGTCATCGAGGCGTGCGACCGCCAGGGCGCCGCGGTCATCGTCGGATGCTTCTATCAGCGACAGGATCAGATTCTGAAGGACGCCGAGGCGGTGCGGGCTGGCGTCGTCAATATCGTCCGGTGGATTCGCGCCAACGGCTTCACCAACGTGATGCTCGAGATCGCCAACGAGTTCGATCACACAGGTTTCGACCACGCGGTCATCCGCACGCCGGAAGGCGAGGGCGATCTCCTTCAACTGGCGAAGAAGACCGCCCCGGAGCTGTTGGTGTCAGCCAGCGGTTTGGGCCATGGACGCGCGCCGGAGATTGTTGCGCGCGCGAGCGACTTCATCCTCATTCATTTCAACGGAACGCCGCTCGATGCGATCCCCGACCGGATCAAGGCGCTGAAGAAGTACGACAAGCCTATCGTCTGCAACGAAGACGAAAAGGTCGGCGAGGAGGGCGCCAAAGCGGCGGAACTGTCGGTGGCCAACGGGGCCTCATGGGGATTCATGGCCAAGGCCGTGAATCAGTATTTCGCGCCGGGAGCGAAGGAGCTGAGATTCGACGGCCACAACGACGACCCCGCCGTGTACATGATGCTGAAGCGGCTCACAACGGCGCCGACCCCCGAAGGCAAATGAAAAACGGCGCCGCTCATTCGTTTTGATGCCGTGCGATATTGTCCTTGACCGCTCCCGGCAGTCTGTTTCACCCTAACTCGTTTTGATCCATACCGATTCGCGTCAAGGAGATAGACGCCATGCCTCCCATGCCCCAACGCAACCCTCGATCGGCGTTTACGCTGATCGAGCTCCTGATCGTGGTCGCGATCATCGCGATTCTGGCCGCGATCGCCGTACCCAATTTCATCGAGGCCCAGGTGAGAGCCAAAGTCTCGCGTGCCAAGAACGACCTGCGCAGCCTCGCGGTGGCCATCGAGGCCTACCGCGTGGACAACGACAACTGGCCGATTGGCCCTCAGGACGCCCCCGCCCCCGTTTGGACGGACTTCGTTCCGCCGGGCTGGCGCACGATCAACGGCCAGGCCGTTGAATACGGCCAGTGGTTCCACCTGACCACCCCGATCTCCTATCTGAGCTCAATCCCCCATGACACGTTCAAGCGCACGTTCAACGAGCAGTGGGTGATCTGGCAGGACTACTACCGCTTCTGGAACATCTCGCAGAAACCGTCGGCGAGCTCGGGTTGGGGGGTGCCGAGCACCTACTACGCCATGAGAAAAGGTATCATGGTCGTGCTGGCCAGTGTCGGCCCGGACAACGTCGAGGACGTCTCCGACGGGACCGCAGCCGGGGCCTTGGTGGGCCGCAGCGGCATGGTTCTCTATGACCCTACGAACGGCACGGTCAGCTGGGGCGACATTTACTACGGCCTTCCTGGAACGGGCTTTGATATGCAGCAGAAGATCAACCCCTGACAAATCGTCTTGGGATCTCTCCGAGAACCTTGTGGCATGCGGCACGCCGGCAACCGTCGGTGTGCCGCATTCCACATCGAGCACACGTCCTCAAAAAACTGCGAAACATTCCCATTGAATTGCCTCTTGAAACCCACCCGCCTCGTTCCCCATGGTGAGTCGTTCTCTCGACGAATCTGGAGAACGTGGCAAACCATGTAAAACCGCTTACCCGCAATACCATTGAATCTGAGAAGGAGATTCTGCGATGGGCACTGTGAACAGCATTTCGCGTCGGACATTCCTGAAAGGGGCGACCGCAGCCGCCGTCGCCGGTCCCTACATCATGACCTCGGCTATTCGCGCGGCCAACGGCGCCGCCGCGCCCAATGACATGATCGCCGTCGGCTGCATCGGCGTGGGCGGCCGCGGCAACGCGGTCATGCGGGGAATTCTGACCTCCGGCCTCGATGACGCGCGCATCGTTGCGGTCTGCGACGTGAGAGAGAAGGCGCGGCAGGAGACGAAGGAAACGGTCGAGAAGCTGTACGGCCAGAAGCTCAAGAAGGCGACGTACAAAGGCTGCGACACGCACAAGGATTTCCGCGAACTACTCGGCCGCAAAGACATTGACGCGGTCGTCGTGGCGACGCCCGACCACTGGCACGTGCCCGTCGCGATTGCGGCGGCGCGCGCCGGCAAGGACGTGTACGTCGAGAAACCGCTGGGCCTGAGCGTCGAGCAAGGGCGTGCGCTCTGCAACGCCGTCAAAGAGAACCGGCGCGTTTTCCAGTTCGGCACCCAGCAGCGATCGGACGCCCGCTTCCGCCAGGCCTGCGAGCTGGTTCGCAACGGCAAGATCGGCCGGCTCCAGACGATCAAGGTCGGCTCGCCCTTCAGCGATCGCGCGCCGCTCGATCCGCCGGCGCCCGTCCCCGAAGGGTTCGACTATGACCTGTGGCTGGGGCCGGCGCCGAAGGCGCCTTATTCCGAGAAGCGCTGCGTCACGCCCTATTGGTATTTCATCTCCGACTATGCGCTCGGGTACATCGCCGGATGGGGAATTCATCACGTGGACATCGCGCAGTGGGGCAACAACGCCGACCTGTCCGGCCCCGTCGAGTACGAAGGCAAGGGCGAGTTCCCGCCCAAAGGCGAATTGGCCGACACGGCGACGGCCTGGCTCGTCAACTGCACTTATGCCAACGGCGTCAAGATGATCTACGCCGACCAGAGAAAGGTCCGCCACGGCGTCACGTTTGAAGGTGCGGAGGGCACGGTCTTCGTGGACCGCGAGAAGATCGAAGCCAAGCCGGAATCGCTCCTGAAATGGCAGCCCGGCCCGAACGACGTTCATCTCTACAAGAGCGACCATCACCAGAGGAATTTCCTCGACTGCATCAGGTCGCGCCAGGAAACAATCTGTCCGGTCGAGGTCGCCCAACGCTCCGATACGATCTGTCAGCTGAGCGACATCACGATTCGTCTGGGCCGGAAGATGAAGTGGGACCCGGAGAAGGAACGATTCGTCGGCGACGCCGAGGCCGACAAGATGCTTGCGCGTCCGATGCGCGCGCCGTGGCATCTGTAGAGGCGGACGAGATGAAGGATTTGCTCGACCTTCTTCCCCAAGGTCTGGAAGCGAATCTGCATCGCTTGAACCCGTGGTGGCGTGGGTTGCCTCAAGCCCCGCTTCCGCCGATCCGGCGGTGGGCGTTTCCCATCGCCATGGAACGGCTGCGTACGGGTTTGGCCAAAGCCACGGTCCTGGTCGGCCCTCGGCAGGTGGGCAAGAGCACTTTGGCGAGCCAGATCATCGAGGCGCTCTTGAAAGAAGGAACCAATCCCAGGCGCATCTTTTGTGTTCAGTTCGACGAGCTGCCTGAACTGCGGACGATCAAGGAGCCCATCCTTCGTCTGGCCGACTGGTTTGAGAAGCAGTTGCTTCGAGAAACCTTCAATCAAGCCGCCCAGGAAGGCCACCCGGTTTACTTGTTCCTCGATGAAGTTCAAAACCTGGACGCCTGGGCGCCTCAGCTGAAGTTTCTCGTGGATACCAGCGCCGCACGCGTGATGGTAACCGGGAGTTCCGCCCTGCGAATCGAACAAGGGCGCGACAGTCTGGCGGGACGCATCAGTACTCTGGAAATGGGCCCGTTGTTCTTGCGGGAAGTCATGGAGTTTCTCGGCAAAGGTCATCTCGATCCCTATCTGCCTTTGAATGGTCTGGCGCGTCTGCGAGACAAAAGCTTCTGGATTGGCTTGCGACAGTACGGCTTGGACAACCGGGAGCTGAGAAACGGCGCGTTCAAGGCCTTTTCCGAACGAGGTTCGTATCCCATTGCCCATGCCCGCCCCGATCGCTCCTGGGATGAACTCGCCGACATGCTGAACGAAACCATCATTCGCCGCGCCATTCAACACGACTTGCGGCTGGGACCTCGGGGCGCCAAACGAGACGAGCATCTGCTGGAAGAAGTGTTCCGCCTGGCTTGTCGCTACATCGGTCAATCTCCCAAGCAGTCGCTGTATCTGGACGAAATCAAGAGGACGATGGCCGCGAACATCGGATGGCAGAGGATTCTTGCCTACTTGAAGTTCCTGGACGGGACATTGCTTATACGACTCATCGAGCCGCTCGAACTGAGATTGAAGCGGGCCAGGGGCGCCTCCAAGCTCTGCCTGTGCGATCACGCCCTGCGCGCCAGTTGGCTGCAAGAGGTCGTCCCGCTCGATCCCGAAGGTCTCAAACGGCACGGCCACGTGCGCGACCTGGCCGGCCACATCGCCGAAAGCGCGGCGGGCTACTTTCTTCGGGCCATCCCGAATCTCGATGTCGCGCATTTTCCCGAGCGCGGGGCGGAGCCGGAAGTGGATTTCGTTCTGACGGTCGGCGAACAACGAGTTCCCATGGAAGTGAAGTATCGTTCGCAAATCACCTGGCAGGATTCGCGCGGTTTGCGCAGCTTTATCGAGCGCTCCGTCTATAACGCGCCGTTCGCCGTCATGATCACCCTGTCCGACGAAGCGACCCTTGACGATCCGCGCATCGTTTGTGTCCCCTTGTCCACGCTCTTGTTGATGCGATGAGAATCCGTTGAGCCAAGCGTAACGTCACTCTGGCCGAGTTGCTGTCGCGGCGATTCCCTTTGCCTATCCATCGGCAACTTCGGCGCGCCGAAAAGCTGTAACTTGCAACTTGAAACCTGAAACGGAAAACCCGATGTTCTTGGCCGGCATTCGACATGTCGCCGGACGCGGAACTCTTCCGCTCGGCTGGGCTCGCCGCAAGCCGCCGGCGCCAGTTCCAAAGGGCGAGGTGATGGACTTCATGGGCGTCATGAGATTTGTGGCCGTCGGATTTCTCGGACTTCTTCTCGGCTGCGGGGGACGTCGGTCGCTCGAAACTCAACTTGAGCGCCATCCCGCCGAGGTTCTGCCCCAGGGGGCTGCGCAGATCGCTTCGGCGCGACTCGACCGTCTGCGCAACAACCCTCTCGCGGTCCTGGCTTACGAACGCGCCAAGGCCGCCAACCTCGGTCCCGCGCTCAAAGGCATCCTCCAGGCGCTCGAACCGGCCGGCGACCTCGATCGCGTGGCGCTGGCCGTCTATGGCGCCGCCGTGGGGCGCGACGCGGCCGCGGTCGTGGTCGCCGCGGGACGGCTCAGCGAGGACATCTTCCGCAAGTCGCTTGAATTGGCGCGCCTGCCCTACGTGGAGGGTACGCATGACGGCCGGCGTTTTTACACGTGCGCGCGGGGCGATGAGCGCTGCTATGTCAGCTTTGTTTCGCCCCGGCTGGTCGTGGCCTCCTCGCAGGAAGATCTGCTCAAGCGCACGCTCGACCTTGGCCGAAGCGGCGCGAAAAGCATGGCCCGCGACCGCGGGTTCGCTCCGCTGCTCGACAGCTTCTCGCCCCAGATGGACCTTTGGGTCACGGGGGCTTTCCCACGGGCGCTCTCGTCGGCTTTCGGCGAACAAGTGGAGCAGGCCCTCCAGCTCATTCGGGCGTTCACGATTCGACTGACCGGCGGCGAACCGACACGGTTCGATCTGACGCTCCATTGCGGTTCGACCGAGGCCGCCCAGGCCGACGCCGTGTTTCTGCAAAAACTGCTGGCCTCGACCACCCAGGAGATGGTCGCGGCCGGGTACAAAATCTCCGACCTGATCAATGTCATCAACCGCAGTCGAATCGTCGTTGGAGAGGCCACGGCCGAATTCAAGCTCGAGATCAGCAAGGCGGAACTGGCGGCGACGGCCGCGGCGCTTCGGGCCGAACCCACGGCCCCGCCGATCGTGTTTCTTCCGCCCGTGGCCGCCCCGGGAAAATGAGTGTTGAGTTTTGAATGTTGAATTTTGAATTGAAGGCAACAGCACGAAGTTCTTGCCGGGCGCCCGAGAGGATCACAAGGAACCATGGATTGAGGAAGAAGCGCGGTCGCTCGCTCGAGCGCTCAATTCAAAACTCAGAATTCACAATTCAGAATTCTCAAGGATTGTATCCGTGCATCCCGTTCTCTTTCAGATTGGCCGTTGGGACGTCGCCGTGTACGGCGTGCTGACGGCGCTGGGCGTGCTGGCGGCGGTGTTCGTGGCGGTCCGGCGCGGGAAGACGGTCGGCCTTCCGATCGAACTGATTCTCGATCTGACCTTCTACTGCGTCATTCTCGGCTTCATCGGTTCGCGCGTCTTTTTCATCCTCCAGGACCTGCGCGGATTCGCCGAATCTCCCGCCGACTACATCTTCACGCGCCAGGGCTATGTGTTTTTTGGGGGGCTGATCACGGCGCTGGCCTTTGCCGTCTGGTATGTGCGACGCCACCGCTGCGATCCCTGGCAGATCGGCGACGTTCTGGCGCCGTCCATTCCGCTCGGCCATGCGTTCGGGCGCATCGGTTGCTTTTTCTCGGGCTGCTGCTATGGGCGAATCTGCCCGCCGGGATGGGAGAGTTGGGGCGTGACGTTCCCCAAAGTCACCGATCCCGCGACCGGCGAGCTGAAGTTCAGTTTCGCTTATGTGGACCACGCCCTGCGCGGGCTGATCGGTCCCGAGGCGGCGCGCTCGCTTCCCGTTCTGCCGATTCAGCTCTATGAGGCGGCGATGAATCTGCTGCTCTTTCTGGGACTGACGTGGCTGTGGCGGCGGAGGCGGTTTCGCGGCGAGATTCTCGCCGGCTATCTGGGCGTTTACGGCGTCCTGCGTTTCCTGCTCGAATTCCTGCGCGGCGACTACGACGAGCGGACCTTCTTTGGCCTTCTCGAGCGCGGGCAGATGTCGCAACTGATTTGTCTGGCGGCCATCGGCGCCGGAGTCTGGATTTGGCGGCTGCGGTGCAAAACGCCGCTCGAAGCGCCGGCGGCGGCCTCCGAGGGCGCGGTCGGTGCGGGTTGTCGGCGTGTTAAGAAGGTCAAATAGGTCCTATAGGTCCCATAGGACTTATAGGTCCTATGAGCGGCGCACAGGCCGACAGCCTGGCCCCCACGTTTCTACAAGTCGCTCCCGTGTACCATCGCTCAGCGGGCGCCTTCTTTCACCGGGCTATGCCGCTCTTGCCCAACGCGGCCAGAATGCTCGCAGCGACCTGTTCGGCCAGCGCCTTCGAGCCTTCGGGCGTGAAGTGGACGTTGACCGGCTGCTGAATCTTGGCGAGCTGGGGCAGAGCGAACGCGTACAGGTCGTCAATAGCGACCTGATTGTCGTCCATGATCTTCTTCGCTATGGTATTGTACGCGATGACGTCGCTGTTCTTGCGCGGCGGATTGAGATTGCCGTCGGGAACGGGTGTCGTGCTGGCCCAGATCAGTTTGCTGCCGGTCTTCTTGAGGCGGGCGACCAGTTCGCGCAGATTCCCTTCGTATTGGTCAATGGGGACCTGGTGTTTGCCGTCGTCCATGAATCGGAGGTCGTGCAAGCCCCAGTTGAAATGGATGGCGTCCCATTTGCCGTCGCCGAGCCATTTGTCGAGATTCTTCAGGCCATTGATCGTCGGCCCGCCGTTGATGGGGATGCGATGGACATTGGCTTTGCCCTTGAGCGCCTCGCGCGCAGCAGCCGTGTAGCCGATTGAGATCGAGTCGCCAATCAGTAGGACGCGCGGCAGCGCCGGGTCGTCTTTGACGGCGGCGAACGCGGGATCGGGCGTGGGTTTCTTCCGGGAAGTCTTCGCTTTACTGTCCGCACTCTGCGCGCAAAACGCAACGGAACAAACAAGTCCGAAAACCAGAGTACCAAGAGACATTCGTGCGTTCACGTTTGGCCTCCTTCTTGCGGTTTTGTACGACGTTGCCCTGAGCAATAGCGAAGCGTCAAGAGAGATGTCCCTTTACGCAGGCCGCCGCCTGCTCGCCCGCAATGTAGCCGGTCGAGAAGGCGGCCTGGAGGTTGAAGCCGCCGGTGTCGGCGTCCAGGTCCATCACCTCGCCGCAAAAGAAAAGGCCGGCCACGCGGCGCGAAGCCATCGTGCGCGGGTCTATCTCGCTGAGCGAGACGCCTCCGGCGGTCACGATGGCCGCACTGAGCGGCAGCGGGCCTTTGATGTTGAACCGCAGCGACTTGAGCAGACCCAACAGGTGTTCGCGTTCTTCGGCGGCGATCTGGTGGCCGGGTTTGTCGGGCGCAATGCCCGCCATCTCGACGAACGGCTCGATCATCTTGTGGGGCAACAGTCCGGCGAGGATGCGGCGAAAATGGCGCGCGCCGAACTGATCGAAGTCGCGCTGGAGGCGCCGGCGAAGTTGCGGCTCGTCAAGCGCCGGCTTGAGATCAATCGCAACACTGACCGGGCCGTGATCGAGCGCATCCACGATCGCCAGGCTCATTTGCAGCGTGATCGGTCCGCCGAGGCCGAAGTGGGTCATCATCATTTCGCCCAGGCGGCTTTCGATGACCGGCGGGCGCGCTCGCTTGCCCTCAATGCCGCGGCCCACGTCGTGGCTCGGCGCGAGCGACGGAGCAATCCCGTCGGCCCGACATTGAAAAGCGGTCAGACGGACGTTGCGAAGGCTGACGCCCTGCATGCTCTGAGCGTGCGCGCCCTCCTGAACGACGAGAGGGACAAGCGCGGGACGGAGTTTGACGACCGTGTGACCGAGAGCGGCGGCCATCCGGCAGCCGTCGCCCGACGACCCCGTGGCCGGATAGGAAGCGCCGCCGGCGGCGAGGACAACGGCCGAGGCGGGCACAATGCCTTTGTCCGTTTGCACGCCCGTCACGCGCCCATCGGCGACCTCGATGCCGGTCGCGCGGACGCCGGTGCGCAGTTCGACGCCGTGATCTCTCATGTAGCGTTCAAGCGCCTTGACGACGTCGCGCGCGTCGTCGGAAGCCGGGAAGATGCGCCCGCCGCGTTCGGTCTTGGTCTCGACGCCGTAACGTTTCAGCAGGGCCAGCAGTTCGTCGCGGAAGAACCGGGCGTAGGTGCTGTGGAGAAAACGGCCGTTGGGACCATAGGCCGCGAGAAAGTCATCGAGACCGGCGGCGTTGGTCAGGTTGCAGCGCGTCTTGCCGCTGAGGAGGACTTTCTTGCCGGGGCCGTCGGTTCTCTCGAGCACGACGGCGCGCGCGCCCATCTCGGCGGCGCGCCCGGCCGCCATCATGCCGCCGGCGCCGGCGCCCACAACTACCAGCGATGAGCGCGGAGTGCTGAGTACTGAGTCTTGAGTGCTGAGTGTTGCGTGTCGAGGCATCATCTACCGGTTTGGCCTGTATGGAAGCTACCTTAAGAATAAGTTCGTAGTAGCGCCGCAAGGCGCGTTGAAACACGGGGCCTGAAGCAAGAATGCCGGTTACGCGAAAACGCGCCTTGCGGCGCTACTACGAACCTCTCATCCCTCTCCGGGTGACGCCGAAAGCGTCATGAGCGACTACGAACAAAGGCAGTCCTGGGCCTCTTGGACCCCGGGCCGAAACCGCCAGGATCTTGCTCGGAGCAACGCGCCGGATTCAACAGCCAAGATGTCCGGCGTCTCACGCTCCGGCGCAAAAAAGAATCCCTCCGAAGAGGGATTCTCGCGAAACGATCCTCAACAGCGAATGGGATTATTTGACGGCGTTGGCCGACACAGCGGCGCTTCTCCACCAGCAGACGAAGAAGCCGCCCGGGCCGATCCACGTCTCGCTATACCGAGACGTCATATCGGTGACTTTGGCGGCGCCTTCCGCTTTGGCACGGATCGTCAGATAGTTGACGCAATTGTCCAGACTGGCCGTGTCTTTGTGAAAGAGAAACAAAGAACCCCCTTCCGTATCGCCCGTAAGGACCGGGATCCGGTTGAGCAGGTAGAGGCCCGACACCTTGGCATTGATGTGAGAGACCGGCGTGGTCTTCTCTACCGTCAGGTCCAGTCCGTTGAAACGCTTCGCCGTGGCGATGGAAGCACAACCACTGAACAGACTCGATGCGACGACGGCCACAATCAGGTACCCCACCATTCGTTTCATAGCCGCTCCTCCTTGAGTCAGGTTGAAATGCTTCTGTGGAAACCACACAACCATTCGGAACGGATCACCGACTCCTTCCGTGTCCTCAGCCGCTCGGCAAGTCCCGCCGCCCGCCGCCCGCCGGCAAACCTCGCGGACTCTTCTCGTCTCACCTCCCTTCGGCATTTCCGGCGATTTGGAAACAATCGAGAAAATGTGCCCGACCCTTTTTCCTTCCGGCCTCCATGTAGTCGAAAGCTTGTTCCAGCACAACGGAAAAAAACCAAGAACACACCGCAGCATGAAACCCGACCTTCAACTCATCACTCCCCACTCAAAACTCAACCGTCTTCGTCGGCCTGGCCAGCTCGATCAGCTCGGGCACGTCCGCCGCTTCGAGCAAACCGAAGCAGAACATCGAGGGAGCGTTGTCGTAACGGACCCGCTTGGTCACCAGGTCTTTGAGGCTCTTGTCCATTTCGCGAAGTTCGAGGCGGTCGAGTCCCTGCGGCTCGAGCGCGGCATAGACCAGCGCCGCCAGACCCGACACGTGGCCGACCGAGACGACCTGCAAGGGCCTGCCGGGCCGTCCGCGATGGACCCAGTCCACCACGGCGCCGAGCTGGGCGACCTGAATGCCCAGAGGGCGGCGTCCCACCGCGGCGATCATCTGGGCAAACGACCACGCGGCGCGGTCGGTCGGCATGCATTCGCCCGTAAACAAAAGGTCAACGACCACGGCGCGTTCGCCTCGAGCAACGGCCTCGGCCGCCACTTTGCGGGCGTCGGCCAACCCGCGATCGGCCACAATCAGCGTCGTCGCGTCGGCAACGTCGCCGGCCGGGGCGTACTCAATCAACGGCAACGTCCATTGGCCGCTGACGCGAAGCCGGCGCGCCGAACCCGCCACGCCGCCGACCGTGTCCGCAAACGTCGGGACGCGCGCAGCGTCGGGATCAACCGAGGCGTCCGGCTCGGGCCGCACCACGCCGCGAAGTCGTGCACGACTCTCCTGCCGCCAGCGCGCGATCGCGGCCTCGTCGCCGGTCGGTCGCCTCCGAATCGGCAGCGACTTCATGGCGTCTTCGGCCAACGTGTAGAACGTCGCATTGTCGGGCGGATAGGCGATGGCCAGCGTTTCGGACGAGCGAATCTCGTTATTTACGGGCAAGTCCTCGTCAATCCGCTTGTCCTCGGGCACGAAGTAGCGGTTGAGAAAGCGATAGAACGCCTCGCGGTTGTCTTTGAGATAGTTGTGCGTGCCGGGATTCTCGTTCACGTGATAGGCGAATCGGTCTTTTTGGCCGAACATCTCATAGACCGGAACGGCCGGCTTATAGACCGAGGCCAGCGCGCGCTCGGCCGGAAAGCAGCAGTCGTCTTTGGCGTTGTAGATCAACAACGCCGGACGCGGGGCCAGCAACGCCGTCAACTGCACATAGTCGGCGACCGACACGAGGTCGCAGGCGTTTTGTTCGAGATCGCCCGTGTCGCCGCGATACTCGATGCGCGGGCCAAGACCGATGTAGCCCGCGTTGGGCGCCGATAACCGCACGCGCGTGTCGAGCGCGCTGAGCACGATTGTCTGCCAGCCGCCGCCCGAAAGACCCGTCACGGCGACCCGCTCCAGGTCGGTGTTCTTGTGCGCGCAAAGAATGTCGAGTCCGCCCTTCATCGCCAGATAGAAAACCGACACGCCCGCGCGCCCGCACAGATCGAGATAGGCCTGATCGCGGTGGGCGTAACCGGCGCCGCCCAGCTGCCCCATCCCGATCCATTCGAGGTTGAGCGCGAGCATCCCCCGCTTGACCAGGTTGATGCAGCGGGCCTGTTTGTAGTCCACCGTCATGCCCGGCTTGCCGACGTGGCCGTTGACGTTGAGCACCGCCGGTGCCTTGCCCTGAAGGCCCGCCGGCTCGTAGAGCAGCGCGCCGACCCAAAGGCCCGGCACGGCTTCGTAGCGCAGCTTGTGGATGAAGTAGCCTTCGGCCGTGATGGTGTCGCCCCAAACAATGCGGGGCGAGCCTTGAAGCCAGGGTTTGGGCACGCCGCGAAGGACAACGTCGTCGAGGACGCGCCGGCGAAGTCGCTCGGCCTCCGTTGTCCACGTCTTCGGATCATTGGGCGCCGTGAACTTCGGCGCGCGGGCGAGCAGGTAGGCCTTGAGATCGGCCTGCGTCTGACCGGCCGGCAGGACGCGAAGCGGGGCCGAGGTGGGTTTCTCGCCGGCGCGAAGGGGCGCGGAAAAGGCCGCAAGAACCAAGGAATGAACCACACAGATCGCAAGTTTCTTGAGCATCGCCGTGTTCTCCTCGATGCAGTTGCTGAAGCGCGCGAGATCGTGGCGCAGCAGACCGTTTGAGGTCAAGCGGCAATCGGGCGCAAGCCGCCGCCGGGCGCATCTTGACAAAGCTGCCAATCCGGCTGGTTCTCCGTGTGGGAAAACGCTTTTGTAGCTCAGCCCCTTGTGGGCGTTGGTTTGCCTGTCCATGGCGGCATCACGTGCGAAACGGACCAACGCCCACAAGGGGCTGAGCTACTGCTTACTTGCATTAGTATCTGATATTTCTCTTGACGGTTGTTTTTCGAGTTGAGTAGGAATTCTGGGCAGCAGGGCCATTCCCGTTGTGGAGATGTCCGATGCCCAGAAAAGCGCGCGTTCTCGAG
>Ga0315274_10006369_pt1 | contig 17188 bp, 13 predicted proteins | sample YL17G02_20_MG_FD_203700 | JGI IMG/M metagenome (GOLD analysis project Ga0315274, IMG submission 203700) | Sediment microbial communities from Yellowstone Lake, YNP, Wyoming, USA - YL17G02_20 | ecosystem: Environmental > Aquatic > Freshwater > Lake > Sediment | place: USA: Wyoming | collected...
GCGAGGGTGCAAAGGGCGCATTGTTGAAGGCGAGCCAGCGACGGCATCGCCTTCAACCGACCAACCGCCGCAGGGCATCGACAGTCCTGGTCACCCGCCAAGCGGCCCGGACGCGCTGCTACGCCGCTATGTCCACCATCGCCTCGATCGTCGAGAGCGCGTTGCCTTCGAGCCGGTTGTTGACGTAGATGAAGGTCTTGCGGCCCGTCGCTTTCACCCCATCGGCGATCAACGCCGCTCCGGCTTTCCTGGCCTCGTCGTTGACTTCCTTGGTCCCGTCGTACGGCTGAAAGGTCTTCACCGCTTCCTCGTACCTCCGTCCGGGCTTGAGCAGGAACCGGGCGACGACCAGTACGGGATTGGTCTGACTGCCGGGCATCGCCATCTGCTCTCCGACCGGGGGCATCGCCTCCCATGAATTGAGCACATGCGTCACCTGGTGCCGGGCGAGGCACTCGAAATAGTCGGGGCGGAGCCAGTTTCGGTTTCGCATCTCGACGCCGTAAGGCCAACCCTTGGGCAGCAGGCCCAGGAACTTGTCCAGGTCGGCGATGAATTCGCGGCCATGCTCGTAGTCGGTTGGCCAGAACCGCGAAAACTCGAACATCAACAGGCCGACATTCGGGCGAATCGATTCGCAGGGGTGCAGGAATGCCTTCACGAAGAGATCGGCGTTGAGGAAGTTCTCGTTGGCCTTCCACGCCAGGTCGCCAAAGCGATCCAGTTTCGGGAACTTCTTGATCGTGACGGCGTCGGTCACCTTGAAGCCGAAGAGGAAATCCTCCGGCACATGTTCGGCCATCCGTTCCAGGTATTGCTGACTGGGGAAGGTGTAGTACGCGGCGTCAACGCAGACGCTTTTGAAGACCTCCGCATACTCTCTCAGGCAATCGCGCTCGAAGTAGGCCTTGGCGACTTTGCCCCGGTACTCGTATCGTTCGGCGGTGTAGAGCTGGCCCATCCAGCCCTCGTACTTCCAACTGGACGTGCCGAGGTAAACGCCCTGGGCGGCGAGTGTTGCGGCCCGCGCCTGTATCCGCTCACGGTCGAAGGACATGGTCAAGGGTGGGAAGTGTGCCACGGGCGAGGAGTGAATGGAAGCCAATCGCCTTCCACCGACAGGGCGTGCTCGATTCCTGAACAGCGACGCCGAGTGCTGCCTCTCTCAGGATGAGGCGGTGAGCCGGTAGCCGACGCCCGGTTCGGTGAGGATGAGTTCCGGGCGTGCGGGGTCAGCCTCAAGTTTCTCCCGCAGATGCGCGGCATAGACGCGCAGGTAATGTGTCTGCTCGACGGCATTCGGCCCCCAGACTTCTGTAAGGATTTGGCGTTGAGTTACGACTCGTCCGGCGTTCCGTACCAGCAGGCGCAGGAAGGAGTATTCGGTGGGGGTCAGCTTCACTTCCTTCCCCCGCACGGTGACGCGGCGGCTCGACAAATCCACTTCCAAGTCGCCGCTGCGGAAAACCGCGTTCTCCGGCTGCGGTTGGGCGTGCCGGAGAGCCACGCGCAGACGGGCCAATAGCTCCACCGTGCTGAAGGGCTTGGTCACATAATCGTCGGCACCGGAGTCGAGAGCGGCGACCTTTTCATCCTCCGCATCGCGCACGGTCAGAATCAGAACGGGCACGCGGCTCCATTCGCGCAGACGTTTGAGGACGGTCACGCCGTCGAGGTCGGGAAGGCCGAGGTCGAGCACTATGGCGTCCGGCCTGCGCTGCGCTGCCTCCACAATTCCATCGCTGCCTGTGGCGGCTTCGAGTACCCGGTAACCGTTGGCCTCCAGTGTGACCCGGAGCAGACGGCGGATTTGCACTTCGTCGTCGATGACCAACACCGCAGGCTTGTGTGGGGAGGCGTCGTTCATGGTTGCGATTCATCTTTGGACGGCGGAGGTTCGGCGAGTGGGAGGCGGATGGTGAACACGGCTCCGCCGCCTTCACGGTTCGCGGCTTCGGCCCGTCCGCCTTGAGCCTCGGTGAAGCCTTTGACGATGGACAAGCCGAGTCCCGTGCCGCCCGCCGGTGCGCCCGGAACGCGGTAGAACTTCTCGAAGACGTGGGGGACGCTCTCTGGAGGCAAACCGGGGCCACGGTCGGCCACAGTGAGCAACAGTTCCTGCGCCGAGGCTCTGGCGGCAATTTCGACCAGCGTGCCGGGAGGGATGTAGCATCCCGCATTCGCAAGCAGGTTCAGGAGCACTTGTTCCATCAGCACGGCGTCCAGCTTGACCAAAGGCAAGTGAGGCGGGAGGGACACCGCGACCTTGTGCTGCGCGAGTTCCTTCTCGGTCTTCCGCACGGCGGCGTTCACCAAATCCTTCACGTCGCACCATTCGAGGCGTGGCTTCACGCGGCCTGACTCAAGCCGGGTCATGTCGAGCAGGTTGGCCACGAGACGATTGAGCCGGGCGGTACTGGTTTGAATTTCCCCGGTAAGCGCCCGCGCCAATTCCGGTTGGTCGCCCGGTTTGATGCCGTCCAAGGCGGTGAGTGCCGTAGTGATCGCAGCGATGGGAGTTCGCAACTCATGCGAAACGGAGTTCAGCAAAGACTTGCTCAAGCGTTCCGATTCGGCCACCACACGGGCTTGTTCCGCTTCGGCACCAAGGCGCAGGCGGTCGAGTACGAGTGCCGCCTGCCGGGCGAAGGCATCCAGCAAGTCGCGCTGTTCCAGCGTTGGTGGCCTATCGCTGGCGAGTCGGACGCAGAGCACACCCATGACACCTTGCTTCGTCACGAGCGGTAAGTGAAGTGCCTCCGAAAGCGGGAGGTTGTCAGTGAAGCGACCCGCCACCTTGACGAACCGGAAGGCCCACGCCGCCACGCTCTGCTCCTTTTCGGTCAAAGCGAACGTGCTGGCGGGATGCGGCGTTCGAGCCAAGTTCCCGTCCGCCTCGCGGAGCAACAGCGCGACGGAGCAGTCGAACACCCTGCCCACTTGTGCCACGAGCCGCTGGGACATCTCGTCCACGGTGGCGGCGTCAGCAAGGTCGCGGGTCAGAAGGTAGAGTGCGGTGGAGCGTTTCTCGCGTCGGCGCTCGGCGCGTTCCTGAGCGCGAATCCGCGCCGTCAACTGGCCCAACACCAGCGCGACCACAAAATACATCCCGAACATCAGCGCATCTTGGACGCTCGTGATGTGGAAGGTGTGGCGCGGCGGAAGAAAAAAGAAGTTCCAGAGCAACGCGCTCAGGGTCGCCGCCGCGAACACCGGGCCGCGTCCGACAAAGAGGGCGAGCGCGACCACGGTGAGCAGGTAAATCAGGGCGAGAGCGTAGCAGCCGACGAAGGCGTCGAGCGCCGCGTTGAAGGCGGTAGAGACACCGACGGTGGCGACACCGATGCCATACTGGCGAAGTTGCGACGCAAGAACCGGAGTGACCCGCCGTACCTTGGGTTGGGCGTCAGCTTTGTCAGCCCGTACCACGTTCACGTCTATGTCGCCGCTGACCGCGATGAGCCGTTGCAGGAAGATGGTTCCACGAAGACGGTCGAGAAGCCGCAGCCCGCCCGGCTTCCCAACGACGATCTGCGTGACGTTGTTTTGCCGGGCCACGCGCAGCAGGGCCTGCGCGACATCCGTGTCGGCGGTCGCGATGACTTCCGCACCGAGTTCCCGCGCCAGTGCGAGGTTTTGGGTAAGCCGAGTCTGTGCTTCCTCGGCCAGAGCCTCCGGGCGCTCGACGTGAACGGCCAGCCAAGGGCAATCGAGGCTATCCGCCAGACGGCGTGTCCAGCGCACCATGTTTGCCGAGTAAGGGCTGGCACTGACGGCCACCAGCAACCGATGCCCCGACTTCCACGGCCCGGCGATCTGCATCGCCTGCATGTAGTCGCGCACGTCCTGCCCGACGTGCTCCGCCGCCAGCCGCAGCGCCATCTCGCGGAGGGATGTAAGGTTGCCGATGCGGAAGAAGTTCATCATCGCCGCCTCGGCACGGTCGGGCAGATACACTTTGCCTTCGTCGAGACGCTTGAGCAGTTCATCAGGCGGAAGGTCAACCACTTCCATCTCTGCGCCATCAAGCACGCTGTCCGGCACGGTTTCGTTGATGGTCGCACCGGTGATCTGGCGCACGGTTTCGGCACGGCTCTCGACGTGCTGGACATTCAGGGTCGTGTAAACGTCGATGCCTGCATCGAGCAGTTCGACCACATCCTGGTAACGCTTGGTGTGACGGGAGCCGGGAGCGTTCGAGTGAGCCAGTTCATCGACAAGGGCGAGTTGGGGACGCCGGGCCAGCACCGCGTCGATGTCCATCTCTTCCAACGTCACGCCGCGATACTCGACCTTGCGGCGAGGAATCAACGGTAGCCCAGCAACAAGGGCGTCGGTTTCCTTGCGTCCACGGGTTTCGACGTAGCCGATGACGACTTCCCGGCCTTCGCGCCGGGTACGGTGAGCAGCTTCCAGCATGGCGTAGGTCTTGCCCACGCCTGCCGACATGCCGAGGAAGACCTTGAGCCTGCCGCGTCCTTGCGCGGCGGCTTCCTTCTCGATGGCGGCGAGCAGCACATCGGGGTCGGCTCGGAATGGTTCGCCCACGTCGCTCACTGTAACTGATCGAGGGTTAAATTGAGATGCAAAACATTGACTCGCGGTTCACCAAGGAAACCCAGTTGTGGTGGTTCGACGGACTGCTCGACCAACTGTCGCAGTCGCTCTGTGGTCGCTGCATCGTAATGTCGTGCCTGAGCCACGCGCTGGATTTGCAGCCGGGCCGACGCCGGGCTGATGTGCGGGTCAAGCCCGCTGCCGGAGGCGAACAGCATGTCGGGGGGCACGGTGGCATTGTCGGGGAGTCCGTGCGCGGCGCGGAACTGGTCTGCACGGGCGCGAACCAGCGCCATGAGGTTGGAACTGGTCGGCCCCAAGTTGCTGGCACTGGATGGTACGGCCACGTAGTTGGTGCCGTCGTCGCCTGCGGACGGGCGAGGCCAGAAGTACTTGGCGGCGGCAAAGCGTTGAGCCAGCAACTCCGAGCCGACCGGCTGGCCGTCGCGCAGGACAATGCTGCCGGAAGCCGTTCTCCGCAGGGCAACCTTGGCGATCCCGGTAACGACAAGCGGGTAGATAAGGCCGGTCACGAGCGACAACACCAACAGCATCCGACAAGCGATGAAAGCCGGATGCGGTTCACGGGATGGTTCGGCAGGTGTCATGCTTCGGCGAGGATATGCCTGTGCGCCCCAGTACATCCAGAATGGCAGATCGTCCTTCGAGGTTTTCATGCGAGTCCTAGCAGCGTGATGGCGAGGTCGATGACTTTGATGCCGATGAACGGCGCGACCAGCCCACCGAGTCCGTAGAGGAACAAGTTCCTGCGCAGCACTGCTGCTGCGCCCACAGGATGGTACGACACACCCCGCAGCGCCAGAGGAATCAGCGCGACGATGATGAGCGCATTGAAGATGACCGCGCTCAAGATGGCGCTCTGAGGCGAGGCAAGCCGCATGAGGTTGAGTGCGGCCAGCGGGCCGGGGCCTGCGCCCACCGCCGCGTAGAGGCCAAGAAACATGGCGGGCAGGATGGCGAAGTATTTGGCCACATCATTGGCGATGCTGAACGTGGTCAACGCGCCACGGGTCATCAGTAGTTGCTTTCCGATCTCGACGATTTCAATGAGCTTGGTGGGATTGCTGTCCAAGTCCACCATGTTGCCCGCCTCGCGGGCGGCTTGTGTGCCGGTGTTCATCGCCACACCCACGTCGGCTTGAGCGAGCGCGGGAGCGTCGTTCGTGCCGTCGCCCGTCATGGCCACCAGATGGCCTTTGGCCTGTTCCTCTCGGATGCGTCGCAGTTTGTCCTCCGGCTTGGCTTGGGCCATGAAGTCGTCCACGCCTGCCTCAGCCGCGATGGCCGCAGCGGTGAGCGGGTTGTCGCCGGTAATCATCACCGTGCGGATGCCCATCCTGCGAAGTTGCGCGAAACGTTCACGGATGCCGCCTTTCACCATGTCCTTCAACTGCACAACCCCCAGCACGTCGCGGTTCTCCACGACGGCGAGCGGTGTTCCGCCCTGTCGGGAAACGTCCTCGACCGTCTCCTCGGCATCCTCTGGAAAGATGCCGCCCTGTTGTTCGACAAACGTCCGCATCGCCTCAGCAGAACCTTTGCGAATCCGACGCTCGGCGACTCCATCCTGAGCGGGGAAATCAACCCCACTCATCCGGGTCTGTGCCGTGAACGGAACGAAATGCGCGTGGGCCTGTGACACCACTCGTCCGCGCAGCCCGAACCTCTCCTTGGCCAAGACGACGATGCTGCGGCCTTCGGGAGTTTCATCGGCAAGGGAGGCCAGTTGAGCGGCATCAGCTAACCGGTCGCTGGTGACACCAGGCGCAGGCAGGAAGGCCGTGGCTTGCCGGTTGCCCAGAGTGATAGTGCCGGTCTTGTCGAGCAGCAGCACGTCGATGTCGCCCGCTGCCTCGACGGCGCGTCCACTGGTCGCCAGCACGTTGCGGCGGATGAGCCGGTCGATCCCACTAATGCCGATGGCGCTCAACAACCCGCCAATGGTGGTCGGGATGAGGCACACAAACAGCGCTGTGAGCACTGGCAGACTGAGATTGGCCGCGCCGCGCTGACCGGCTTGCTGCTCGCTGTACCGCCCGAAAGCAGGCAGCGTGACTACGGCGAGCAGGAAAACCACCGTCAAACCGGTGAGCAGAATCGAAAGCGCGATTTCGTTCGGGGTCTTCTGCCGTTTCGCGCCCTCCACCATCGAGATCATCCGGTCGAGGAACGTGTTTCCCGGCTCAGACGTGACCCGGACTACGATCCGGTCGCTGATGACCCTCGTGCCGCCAGTGACGGCGCTGCGGTCGCCACCGCTCTCTCGGATGACCGGGGCAGATTCGCCGGTGATGGCGCTTTCGTCCACGCTGGCGATGCCTTCGATGACCTCCCCGTCTGCCGGAATGACATCGCCTGCCTCGCAGACCACCACGTCGTTCTTCTGCAAGATTGCAGCTGCGACTCTTTCCTCGTGCCCGTTGCGTAGCCGACGAGCCATCGTGGTCGTCCGTGCCTTATTCATACTCTCGGCCTGCGCCTTGCCGCGTCCTTCGGCCAGTGCCTCGGCGAAGTTGGCGAACAGCACCGTGAACCAGAGCCAGAGCGTGATTTGCAGGTTGAAGGCCGAGAACTTGCCCGTGAACACATCGTCCACAACGACGAAGGTGCAGAGCGCCGCGCCCATTTCGGTGAGCAGCATCACCGGGTTGTGCCAGAGCACTCGTGGGTCAAGTTTGCGGATGGGCTCAGTCAGTGCGGGTCGGATCAGCGCCCACGAAAAGGTGGAGGTAACCTTGGCTTTCATAGCATGGAGCCAATCAAAACACGCGCCCTTGCTGCATCAGCAGGTGCTCGACGACCGGGCCAAGTGTAAGCGCGGGGAAGAATGTCAACGCCCCGACGATGAGCACGACCCCAACCAACAGGACGACGAACAGTGGCCCGTCCGTTGGGAATGTGCCGGTGGATGGCGGACAGACTCTCTTGGTCGCGAGGCTGCCTGCAATAGCGAGCATCGGCAGGATGACGGCGAATCTGCCGATGAGCATCGCGACCGCACCAAGCCGATTGTAGAAGGGTGTGTTTGCGCCAAGGCCAGCGAAGGCACTGCCGTTGTTGCCTGCCGTTGACGAGAAGGCATACAGGATTTGGCTCAACCCGTGCGGCCCGGCGTTGGTGATGCTCGAACGTCCTGCGTCGGTCATCAGCGCGAGCGCGGAGAAACTGAGGATGACAACGCACGGCGCGAGCACCGCAGTCATTGCCATGATGATCTCGCGTTTCTCGATCCGCTTGCCGAGGTATTCGGGCGAGCGGCCCACCATCAGCCCGGCCATGAACACGGTAAGCACCACGAAGGCGATCATCCCGTACAGCCCGGCACCCACGCCGCCGAACGCAACTTCACCCAGCATGATGTTGAATAGCGCCACCAATCCACTCAAAGGCGTGAGGCTGTCGTGCATCGCGTTGACCGAACCGTTGGAGGCGGCAGTCGTGGTGACTGCCCAGAGCACGCTGTTCAGGACGCCAAACCGCGTTTCCTTGCCTTCCATTGGCGTGACGCCCGCGAAAATCGGATTGCTCCGGCACTCCGACCACAGCGAAGCGCCCAGCGCCGTGACGAGCATGATGAGCATCGCCCCGAACAAAGCCCAACCGTGCTTCCGCGACCCGATCATGTGCCCGAACATGAACACCTGCGCAGCAGGCAGCAAAAGGATGGCGAACATTTGGAGAAAGTTGGTCAGCGGTGTTGGGTTCTCGAAGGGATGGGTACTGTTCACGCCGAAGAAGCCGCCGCCGTTCGTGCCGAGTTGCTTGATGGCGATTTGCGATGCCACCGGGCCAAGCGGCACGACCTGCTTCGCGCCTTCCAGCGTCGAGACTTCGACATAGGGGGCGAACGTTTGCACGACACCTTGCGCCACAAGCACTACCGCGAGCACCAGCGAAAGCGGCAACAAGACGTAAAGGGTGCAGCGCACAAGGTCTGCCCAGAAGTTGCCCACCGTCGCTACTGATTTCCTCGCCAGGCCGCGAGCCAACGCCAGCAGCACCGCCATGCCCGTCGCTGCGCTGACGAAATTCTGCACCGTGAGGCCAAGCATCTGCGTGAGATAACTCATCGCCGCCTCGCCCGAATACGCCTGCCAGTTTGTGTTGGTCACGAAGCTGACGGCGGTGTTCAGCGCCAGCGGCCACGGCACATTGGGGAGCGTGGCAGGATTCAGCGGCAACCATTGTTGAGCCAGTTGAAGTCCAAGAAGCGCCAGCAGCCCCGCGAGATTGAACCAAAGCAGCGCCGCCGCATACTCCGTCCAGCGCATCTCCTTTCCCGGCGCGCAGCTCGTCAGACGATACGTCCAGCCTTCGACGAGTTTCAGCGGCCACATCCACCGGGGCGACGCGCCTGTGAAGACAGCCGCGAGGAAACCTCCCAGCAATGGCGCGAAGATGGCCAACGCTGCGAAGTAAACCACCAACTGCAACCAGTCCCGTCCGTTCATACCTCTGAAGATGCGGCAACGCTGGGAGGCGGGGTAATCAATACCCAAGGGCTGGGCGTAAAATCCGCGTTAAAAAGGAATCTCGGAGGCGTGCCGGTTGGTTGCCCTCGTTCGAGGAGCCAGGTGGCTGGCGGGCATGTCACCAAGCCGGAGCGACTGCATACGGAGAAGATGGGTGTCGGAATCTTGTGACGGATCGGTGGCGTACTCGACCGCTTGGAACACATTTCTTAACATCCATGCCGAATGAAGCGCCGGACGCTCAAACAACTGCGTCTCCATCGGCAGCCCGAACACCACCACAACGTGTACGTGGTCTTGCTCGACCCTGCCGTGGCCAGGCTCCGCCAAGTCTGCGCCGCCAATCCCGATCGCGATCCGAAAAAGCCCTGCGTGTACGTGGGAATGTCGGGCCTGACACCGGGGGAACGTTTCGCCAACCACAAGAGCGGGGACAAGGCTTCGTCGGTGGTGAAGCGATACGGTATTCGGCTGCTGCCCGAACTGTATGCCCATCTGAATCCGATGCCGTTCGAGGCGGCGGCGCAGATGGAGCAGGACTTGGCTGACGACCTGCGCCGGACTGGGTACACGGTGATGGGCGGACATTGAGTTGCCGTGCCAGGCTCGGCATCGACGAACCCGATCATCTCCGCTCTGCCGGTGGCAGTTCCCCGGATTGACGATGAACCACCCGATTCGCCGGACTGCGCCGCAGCCCCCACACCTTCAAGGCGTAGATTCGGGATGCCCATTCGGTTCGGCAGGCGGTTCCCAGACTGGCATCGCACAGGCTCAACAGGGCGGAATTGTAGCAATACCATCCGAATTGTGGCTGGCTGGAGATCGGACTGCTGTAATAGCCGCTGAAGGCCATCGGCAGGAACAAATCCATGAGTTGCTTGGGGCTCAGCTCGACCATGCTGTGCTTCTGCAAGTACTGGGCGACTCGGCCATGTACACGGGGTCGAAAACCGACCGCATCGAGCAGCTCGTTGGCGGGCCAAAGTCGTTCCAGTTCAGGTTGATCCTCGATGGATTTCATTCTGGTTGTGTGGATCAGGGCCGATTGTTCAGAGCTTCCGCAGGGCGTTGAAGATCCAGATCATGCCCTCAGTATCATGGCCGCAGTACTCTTCCAACTGCCGCCGCACCCGCTGACGCTCCACTTTCGGAACTTCCGTGAAGGTCACCCGCAGAAACTCCAGGCTGGCAGTGTTGCCCTCCTGAATCGCCAAGTGCTCGTAACCGCGTCCGGTCAGCGCCGGTAGAACGGCTTTCATTGACGCGCTGCCAGCCTGCTTGGGGTGGTAGTAATCAAACGAGCGGAACGGTTCCAGCAGATCGACAAATCGGCCCTTGATGTGGGCCAGCCACGGCGCAAAGTTCGGCAGAACCTCGCAGCACTCCCGCAAGCGGCCTTTCTCGAACTTCGCGTTGAAGGCGACGATGGAGCCTTGGCGTCCGATGGCCTCCCGCAGCCGGACTTTGCGGATGTGGGGCTGGCCGGTGACCGCAACCTGCCTTTGAATCGCCTGGTTCTCGGTGAGTTTGGTGTTGTCGGGAATGTCCTTCAACAAGATGACGCCCTGGTCGAGCAGCCCGAAGCCTTTCTTCGTCCCGTGATACAGGTCGAGCACGCTTTGCTCCGGCAGAAAGGCCCAGCAGTGATCGTGTAGCGGGCAGGTGTAGGGATCGTCGCAGTGCGGGCCGATCTTGAGGTCGGGATGCTCACGCTGCCGGATGACCTTGAGCTGGTCGTCGAGCTTGTCACAGTCAAGTCGGGCCGCTCGTTCGGTTGATCCAGGTGGCGGTGCAGATGAAGCAGGACGATGGCCGACGACCTGCGTCGGGCGGGGTACTCGGTCACAGGCGGGCACTGAATCGCCCTGGTTGCCGGTCATTTGAAAGGCATGTGCCAAGTGGACCACTCCAGCTGGCCCACTTCTCGCAGCCGCACCCAATGTGTAACGCCCGCGTCGAGTGATTGCTTCCCAGCGCGGCTGCCGACGAACGTCCCCTGTGCCATGTCCACAATCAGGCTCACGCTGCTGGCCTCGACCGGCTTGGAAGTCCAGACGATGTCTTTGCCATTCAGATCGGTCGCGATCTCGACTTCCCAGGCCAACGCCCCGGCAGATTCCGTGCGACGTAGAGTCGGCGGCTTCAAAGCGGTGATCGGCCCGATCGGTTGGGTGCTGATCACGAAGTTGTCGAACCAGCGGGCCTGTCGCTTCCCAGACCCCTGGTTCCAGTAGTTCTCCAGGAAAACCGCGTTGATGGCGTAGTCGCCCCAAGTGCCGTGCCAGTCGAGGTCCGTCCGAGCCGCTTCCAGCTTCCCGTCCACCCACAGCTCGAAGATGCCGTCGCGTTCGCCGGGGGTGTTGAGCTTCACATGCGATTCGATGCAGACCCAACGGCCTGATTCGGCAGGGCTGAAGACCGGAGTCTGCCCCTGCCGGGAACCCAGCCACTTCAGGTTCGGGAAATCGTTGTAGCCGGTCGTCACCTTGCGGCTGTCACGGATACCGGTGGCTGGGTCGATGCAGAGCACGTCCCCTTTGCCACCCCAGACATGGGCGATGAGGCCCTGGCTCCAGTCGCGACTCGCCAGGCAGGTCGCCCGTGCCAGTTTCGCCGGGTTGCCCTCCCACCCCGGCTCGTGTTTCACGTAAACCCGCCAGTAGATGTCCCGGAACGTTTCGTCCCTACGAAGGCCCCGGCCAAACGGGTTCTGGCCGAACAGCACTTTCAGGCTGCCTGCCGACACCCGGCCTTTCTCGAACTGGCACCGCATCGCGCCGCCGTGCAGCCCCACATCGGGCGTCCAGACGAAACTCTCTTTTTCAGGGACGTATTCAAAGAAGCGGGAGCGCCAATCGGGGAGCTGGTCAAAGTCCTCGTAGAAGATCACCAGCTTGTCCTGTTGCTGGGGCTGGTCAGGGGCCGGAGTGACGGAGGCCACACGGAGGGTCGTCGCTGGTGACTGGGCAAGGGCGAGGCTGGCGGGAAGGACGACCTGGGAGGCGACGAGGAACGCGAGGAGGGTTCGCATACGCCGGTTCTACACCGGGAGCCGTGGCCTGTCAGTCACCAAGCCAGGATGAAGCGTGTAAGACAGCGTGAAGGGGGAGACGGCCTCGGACGATTTCAGGGTCACGACGGGCGCGGCCCAGGCGAAGCGGAAGGGCAGTGCGGATGCGTTCGTCGTGAAGTTGGTGCCGGTGCCGTAGGGCACAGGAGCGTTGGCTCCCGTTGGATTTCATTCAAGTCGGGTTGCCAGAGCGTCTGCACGCTTCAAGAACTCTGGATCGGCCAGTCCAAAAGCCGATTCAGAACCCGGAAAACGTCCAAGAAGTGTCCAAGCAGGAGTTAAGACCAAGATTGGCAAAGTCATAACTCCCTGCTTCTGAATGGCGCACCCAATAGGAGTTGAACCTATAACCTTCTGATCCGTAGTCAGATGCTCTATCCAATTGAGCTATGGGTGCGCCCAGAGCTGCGCAATCTATGGCCCCGATCCCCAGTCGTGCAAGCGATTATTTCCTTGGCCCCTTGGTCCCTTGGTCCCTTGGTCGCTGGCCTCGGTTTTGACCAGTTGGTTGCCCTGGTTATCAGCCACCATCAGGCGGCCTCCGGTCTGGCTCGTGCCCGCGCTGACCAGGGTCTGACCCGGGGGGCTACTTCACGAAGCCTTGCACCTTCAGCCAGAACACGCAGTCCTTGGTCCACGGGTGGCCGTTTGCCAGTCCGATGCCGTGCTGGCCCCGTTGGTAAATGTGGAGGTCAAAGGGCACGCCGGCCCGGCGCAACGCTGCGGCGAAGTCGAGGCTGTTCTCGACTTTTACAGCGGTGTCCTCCCAGGTGTGCCAGATGAAACAGGGCGGCGTCTGCGGCGTGACTTGCTGTTCGTTGGAGAGCAGTCTGACCAACTCCGGCGAAGGGTCTTTGCCCAAAAGGTTCTGTTTAGTGCCCAGGTGCGTGTTCTCTCCCATCGTAATCACGGCATAGCAGAGGATCCCCAGGTCCGGCCGTGAGCTTTGGCGGTCGATCGGATCCGCTGCATCCGCTTTGCCTCCGTCAAAGTGCGTCAGGAGGGTCGAAGCGAGGTGGCCACCTGCCGATGAACCCATGACGCCGATCCTTTTGGGATCCACGTCCCACTCGCCGGCGCGGGCGCGCACCAGTCGGACCGCCCGCGCGGCGTCCTGCAACATGACCGGATGGCGGTAGCCGTTTGAGCCCAGGCGGTATTTCAATACGAAGCCCGCGACCCCCTGCTCGTTGAGCCAGAGGGCGTAATCCTTCCCTTCGTGGCCGGCGAGCATGCCGTAGCCGCCGCCAGGACAGATCACGATGGCCGCGCCTGTGGCCTTGGACGCCTCGGGCAGGTACGGGGTGAGGGTCGGGATGTCTTTGTCCTCTTTGCCCAGGGCGCCGGGCGCACCCTCCGGCCAGAGTGGCAGCGGATCTTTCGTCGCGGCGAGCAACACCAGGTTACCCAGCAACATGAATCCCAGGATCAAGGTTTTCTTCATGATGAGATTGGTTTGGCTTACAGGTTCGACATATCGTCAGCGCCCGGGCGAGTTTTTAGGGAACTGGTCCGTGCGGCACAAGGTTCAAATGAGACTCGCCCTGCCGCGCACCGGGACTTGCCACCCTGGTTGTCCCCAAGCCGAAGGCCGCTGAACGGGCCAAGGCCTGAACCCGGGCAGACGGGCACCGCGCCAGTTGTTGCATCCTGCAAAAGACCCTTTAGCCTGTGCCCGATGCAATCGTCGGAAAGTGTGCGGCTCGACAAATGGCTCTGGGCGGTGCGCCTGTACAAGAGCCGGTCGCTCGCCACCGAAGCGTGCCACGCCGGTCACGTCAAGATCGGCGGCCAGAGTGTCAAACCATCCCGGGTAATGCACGCGGCTGAGGTTGTCTGCGCGTTCACCGGACGGGTCAACCGCACGGTCAAAGTGCTTGCCCTGATCGAGCAGCGCGTGGGCGCCAGGCTCGTGGGCCAGTACGTTGCGGATTTGACGCCGCCTGAGGAGTACGCCCGAGCGCGCGAGGAAGCCGCCCGGGCGCGGGCCCAGTTCCCCAAGGGCTGGGGCCGGCCCACCAAGAAGCAACGCCGGCAGTTGGAGGGTTTGTTCTGAGCTGAACCGGAGCCGGGAACGGTTGCAGATGGCGTGGACGAATACGAAACGGAAAAGCAGCAACCACGGGACAAGCGAACACCGAGCTGTGCCCTTGTGTCAACACCCCGACTGACGCCATGAGCGAACCAATCGACCCTGCGGCCATTCCCTCCGGGCGACGACCAGACGCAGGTCCGCCAATCCGGTGGTGGCCGGCGGCCTTGATTCTGGCGCTCGCCGCATTGGCGATAGTGTACGTCCGTTTCCTCGGGGAGCGCTCGCATCAGGAGCGAAACATCCTGTCGATGATCATCGGCGTGGGCACGACATGGCTGCTTCTGCTCTGGGTGCTCTTCCTGTCGCGACTGCGATGGAGGGTCCGCGGGTTGGTGTTCGGCGGGGTGGTTGGATTGATCGCCCTGCTGGCGGCCATGTTCGAGGTCCACGGTGTCACGGGCGATATACGGCCTGTCTTCAGATTTCGCTGGCAGCGCCCACCAGAACTGGCGGGTGTCCTTGCTCCCGGTCCAGCATCCGCCACCTCGCGGACTTCCCTACCCGTTTCGATCGCAGCCCTGACCAACAGTTACCCGCAGTTTCTGGGGCCGCATCGCGACGCCACCATTCCAGAGGGCCCGAGGCTGGCACGTGACTGGATTGCCCATCCGCCCCAGACCATTTGGCGTCAGCCGATCGGTCCGGCCTGGTCCGGCTACGCGGTAGCGGGTCAGCGCGCCATCACGCAGGAACAGCGCGCCAACGAAGAACTGGTCGTCTGTTACGAACTGGCTACCGGCAGAGTGCTCTGGACGCACGGCGACCCGGCCCGATACGCCACGACGATTGCCGGGGAAGGGCCACGCGCGACCCCCACGATCGTGATGGATCGGGTGCTGACGCTGGGAGCCACGGGTCTCTTGAACTGCCTGGACCTGGCCACCGGCCAGGTGATCTGGCGCAAGGATGTCGTCACCGAAAACCAAGGCCGCCCAAGGGAATGGGGCATGGCCGGCTCGCCGTTGGTGATGGGCGATCTGGTGATCCTGAACCCCGGGGGAAAGAATGGTCGCTCGCTCGTTGCGTATCGCTTGGATACGGGTGGCTATGTCTGGGGTGGCGGCGAGGATGAGGCCAGTTACAGTTCGCCTTGCGCCGGCCGGATCGGTGGCCTGTCCCAGGTCGTCATCTTCAACCAGCACGCGGTCTTCGGGCACGATCCCGCGACGGGGCAAGTGCTGTGGCAATACCCATGGCCGTCGGGCCACCCGCACGTCGCCCAGCCCCTCCTGCTGCCGGGCGACCGGATCCTGGTGAGCAGCGGCTACGGCACCGGCAGTGAACTGGTTTGGGTCGCCCGGGACGAGACCGGGAACTTCCACGCGCAACGGCTCTGGAAGACAACGCGGCTTAAGGCCAAGTTTAATAATCCGGTGGCGCGCGACGGCTTCGTGTACGGCCTCGATGACGGCGTTCTGGTGTGTATCGACCTTGCGACTGGCGCACAGAAGTGGAAAGAGGGGCGCTATGGTCACGGCCAGTTCATTCTCGTCGGCGACGTCCTGTTGCTTGGCGCGGAGAACGGCGAGGTGGTGTTGCTGGATCCCTCGCCGGCGGGCCGACGCGAGCTGACGAAGTTCGCCGCGCTCAAAGGCAAGACCTGGAATCCGCCAGCGCTGGCCGGGGATATCCTCCTGGTGCGCAATGACCGGGAAGCGGCGTGCTATCGTCTGCCGGTGGCGCGGTGAACCTTGAGGCAACTATGAAAATGAAAGAAATCGCCCGGAAAGCCCGGCCGTTCGCGGAGCCGTTCCGGGTCACCCAAGGCAAGGGCTTTCGGCTGAAGGACGTGGACCCTGGCGACACGCTGTGGCTCAAGGCCGAGGACAAGCCCAAGGCCAAGGAGGCGCTGGCCATGGGGATCGAGGCGTTGGCGCAAATCCAGGAACGGCTCTATGCGCAAGACAAGTGGGCTGCGCTCTTCATCTTGCAGGCGATGGATGCCGCGGGCAAGGACGGGGTGATCGAGCACGTCATGTCCGGCGTCAACCCCCAGGGCTGCCAGGTCCATTCCTTCAAGGCGCCGACCGGCGAGGACTTGGACCACGACTACCTGTGGCGTTGCGTGAAGGTTCTGCCCAATCGCGGCCATATCGGTATCTTTAACCGGTCCTACTATGAAGAAGTGTTGATCGTCCGGGTGCATCCGGAATTCCTCGAACGCCAGAAGCTTCCCCCGGGAGTTATCACCAGGAAGATCTGGAAGGAACGCTACGAAGACATCCGCAACTTCGAGCAGTACCTGAACCGCAATGGCGTCATCATCCGCAAGTTCTTCCTCCACCTCTCCAGGAAGGAGCAGAAGCGCCGCTTCCTCGAACGGCTGGAAAAGCCGGAGAAACGCTGGAAGTTCTCCGCCTCGGATATGCAGGAACGCGCGTATTGGGATCAGTACATGGAGGCCCATGAGGATATGATCCGGCATACCGCATCCCCAGGCGCCCCGTGGTATGTCGTGCCGGCGGACAACAAGTGGTTTACCCGCGTCGTCGTGGCCGCTGCCATTATCGAATCGCTGGCCGAACTCGACTTGAAGTTCCCCGAAGTGGACCCAGCCAGGCTCAAGGAGTTGGCCGCCGCGAAGAGGGCTTTGCTGAGGTGCGGACAGTGAACGAGCAAACGCCTGAAGTGGCTGGCGTCGCGAATCCTCGGGACCAGACAGGCAGCCCAGCCTGGCGACAGAGCCGGTACGGTTTTGCCGCCTTTTTCCTGGGGTCGCTGGTCCTGGCCTGGCAGACGCTACGGCTGGCACTCCTGTTGCACTTCAGACCGCCTGGGCCGGCCCTGCTCGCTGAGCTGGCGCGGACGGCCCTGGCTGGCTTTCACGCCGACATCTATGTGGGTCTGGTGCTGAGTCTGCCGCTGCTCTTCTGGTTTGTCCTGGTTCCCAACCGCTCTTTCGGGCGACATTGGCACCGCTGGTTTCTAACGATCGGCCTGTGCCTGTTTTGGCTGGTCGAGGTCTTCCTC
>Ga0315274_10006370_pt1 | contig 17187 bp, 13 predicted proteins | sample YL17G02_20_MG_FD_203700 | JGI IMG/M metagenome (GOLD analysis project Ga0315274, IMG submission 203700) | Sediment microbial communities from Yellowstone Lake, YNP, Wyoming, USA - YL17G02_20 | ecosystem: Environmental > Aquatic > Freshwater > Lake > Sediment | place: USA: Wyoming | collected...
CGGATTGAGGCAGAGGAACACGGCGGTTTGCGCCCTCGACCTCCCATAGTCACTGTTATGGGTCATGTTGACCACGGCAAGACCAAGTTACTCGACGCCATAAGAAAGACAAATGTGGTGGCTACTGAAGCCGGTGGTATCACTCAGCATATTGGCGCCTATCAGACAGAAGTTAATGGACAGAAAATTACCTTCTTGGATACCCCGGGCCACGAAGCCTTTACCGCCATGCGAGCTCACGGTGCACAAATAACCGATGTCGCTATTCTGGTGGTGGCTGCCGATGATGGAGTAATGCCGCAAACTTTAGAGGCGATAAACCACGCCCGTGCTGCTGGCGTCCCCATTGTAGTCGCCATCAACAAGATTGATAAACCGGAAGCTAAGCCAGATTTGATTAAGCAACAGCTAGCTGAGGCTGGTTTGCTTTGCGAGGAGTGGGGGGGCAATATAGTATGTGTTCCAATTTCAGCTAAAACGAACTTAGGCATCCCGGAGCTACTGGAGAATATCGTGGTCGTATCAGAGCTCGAAGACCTCAAAGCAAACCCAAATCAACCGGCAGAGGGAGTCGTTGTTGAAGCCGGGCTGGATAAGACCAAAGGACCGATGGCTACAGTACTGATTCAAACGGGGACTTTGAGACCAAGTAACACGGTGGTAGTTGGCACTACGTGGGGTAGGATAAGGGCTATGTTTAACGACTTGGGTAAGCAGGTAAGAAAGGCTGAACCCTCCACCCCCGTTAAAATTCTGGGCTTAGGCAGTGTGCCTGAAGTTGGTGATACCCTGATTGCTGTCGCCAGCGAACATCAGGCTAGAGCGCTCATTGAGAAACGGCAAAAGGAGCAACAGCTTACTCTGGTCAGCCTTGATAACATTTACGCCCAGATAAGTGCCGGTAAGGTGAAGGAACTTAATGTCATCTTAAAGGCTGATGTTCAAGGTAGCATTGAGCCGATAAGAGCCTCCTTGGAAAAGCTGGGAACGGAGCAGGTTAAGGTTAGAATTATTCATAGCGGCACCGGCAATATTATCGAGAGCGATATCATGCTGGCTATGGCATCCAAGGGGCTTATTATTGGATTTAACACCAGCATCGAGGTCGGAGCTAAGCGGCTGGCTGAGATGAACCATGTGGATGTCCGCCTCTACAATATTATTTATAACCTGGTGGAGGATGTGGAAAAGGCGCTCAAAGGCATGCTGGAGCCTACCTACACTGAGGTTATTGATGGGCACGGCGAGATAATCGCTGTCTTCCCCGTAGGCAAGAAAGGGAAAGTAGCCGGTGTGCGCATTACTGAGGGTAAGGCGACACGCGGTGTTTCGGTTAGAGTCCTGCGTCAGGGCAAAGTAATTCATCAATCTTCGGTGAACAGCCTGAAACGTTTTAAGGAAGATGTTAAAGAGGTAGCCACCGGATTTGAAGCCGGTGTGGGCGTCCAGGATTTTAACGATTTGCAAATTGGCGATGTGATGGAATTTTTCCACATGGAGAAAGCTGGTAAACAATGACACGCCGCATCGAGCGTGTGAATAACCTCATTCGCCATGAAATCAGCGAAATGCTGCAACGCCAGGTCAAAGACCCCCGACTTGGCAATTTTATTAGTATAACTGAGGTTTCCACTTCTGCTGACCTGAAGTATGCCAAAATATACGTAAGCTCTATCCAGAGCGATGAAGAGAGAGAGAAGGTTCTAAGCGTCCTCACGGCAGCCTCCGGTTTCTTCCGCAGTGAGCTGGCAAAGCGGCTGAGGATGAGGCGTGTTCCCGAGCTCAGTTTTCATTGGGATGATTCCATTGAACATGGAGCTCACATCCTGGAGTTAATGGATAAGCTTCATTCGGACAAAAAACCCTAAAACCGTGGATGGCATACTAAATATCAACAAACCCTCAGGCAGGACTTCCTATAGCATCGTGGCTATGGTAAAGCGGCTGAGTGGCGAACGGCGTGTGGGACACGCCGGTACTCTGGACCCTGACGCTACAGGCGTTTTACCCGTTTGCCTCGGCCGAGCAACCCGGGTAATAGAGTTTCTGACAGATGCGGCCAAAGCTTATCGGGCGGAGATTGAACTGGGTGTAGCCACGGATACCTACGATTCCAGTGGTAAAATTATTCAGAGGAAAGACTTTTCAGGGGTTAATCGAGAACACTTGGAAATGGCTCTAGCCTCCTTCCGTGGTCCAATTCAACAGATGCCCCCAATGTATAGCGCTCTTAAATACAAGGGTAAGCCGCTTTACGAGCTGGCGCGGGTTGGGATTCAGGTTGAGCGAAAAGCCCGCCCGGTCAAAATCTATAATTTAGAGATAATAGACTGGCAGCCGCCGCTAGTTACTTTAGAAGTAGTGTGCAGTAAAGGCACTTATATCCGCTCGCTGGCCCATGATTTAGGGCAGTCCCTGGGCTGTGGCGCCAGTCTGAAAAGCTTAACCCGCTTAAGATGCGGGGTCTTTGATATAAAGGACGCTACCTCCATAGCCCAGCTTGAAGACGCCTTTCACCACGGATACTGGCGACATTTCGTTTATCCCCCGGACACTGTCCTTTTACATTGGGCGGCTATGATTGTCGGCGATAGGACTTCAGGATTGATAAAAAACGGCAGAAACGTTGACTATCTTGCGCCAAATCCCCCCGTTGAGAGTCGCTGTCGCGCTTACACCTCTGAAGGCCGCTTCTTGGGTGTGTTGCACTTCGATTCCGAAAGCAGACAGTGGCAACCCAGGAAGGTTCTCTTGTAGCTTAAATAAAAGCACTTAAATAACTTTCAGAGTTTTTAAGAGAGGCGTAAACCCGTGGGAACGACGAAGACGAGGTGTTCAAGAGGGGCATTAGCCCCTCTTGTGTGCATGGTCACAATACACCCTTACCTTTTAGCTTCAAAGTGAAAGCAAATAAATCCATGTAATCATAGGGATGAATACGTTTTCTGTTACTTTAGTTTAAGTGAAGGTAATGGGGTAATAATTTACCCAAGGTGGGCGATACTGTACGAAAGACAGAACCAGAACCTTTGAATTAATTTTCAGTATATGACACAAAATATCGGATGTTTTAGAGAGACATGATCGTAATTGTGGGGTTCGATTTCTAAGGCTAATAGCAGTGAAACCGTATTAACGAGGATGTAACCTTTGATTAAAGATTCAAGACTTGTTATTGCGAATGTTTCTGCCAGCAGGTGCCCAGCAGCTTGTTTTTCCATTTTCCGGGGGGAGAAATTAGGCACAGATGAGAGTTAGTGAAAATAGGATACTTACTTGGGAAGTAAGTATCCTCCACGCACAAAATCTGTGCTAAATTCATTCTCCTTTCTTAAGATTTACATCGGCTGATTTGTGCCTGTCAACCTGAGTTCATCTAACCGATCATTACTAAAGTACTATGTGAGGTCACTCGAATGGGTTATTTTGTTTGTATTTGGTTTGCATTAGACTCTGATTAAGATTTAGGTCAAATGGAATAGGTTTATTTCAATAATATTAGTTATGGGACGCAAGGAGTTGATATGAATCAAAACAAATTATTCTCCAGATTCCTACGAATACCGGTTATCTTTACCTTTGCGCTGATGTCACTTGCAGGTATACAACCGGCTTTAGCCACTGCACACGAGAATGGCACGTCATTGTATGGGGAGAGCGAGGTCGGTTTCTCTCTTGGAGAATATCTACCGGGAATAGCGGGGTTAATTGACCCTTGGCTTACCTTCGTGGGCGGCAGCGGTGATGAAGATGCTCATAGTATTGCGGTGGATGGTAGCGGCAACGTCTATGTCACTGGGGTAAGCAATGCCACCTGGGGTTCCCCGGTGAGGGCATATACGTCAGGCTATGATGCCTTTACTCCCATTGATGCCTTTGTCGCTAAGTTGAACAGCAATGGCGTCCTCCAGTGGCTTACATTCCTCGGCAGCAACGGTAATGACTGGGGCCTCGGTATTGCGGTGGATGGCGGTGGAAACGTCTATGTCACGGGTCAAAGCAGTGCCACCTGGGGTTCCCCGGTGAGGGCATATACGTCAGGCTATGATGCCTTTGTCGCCAAACTCGATAGCAGCAGCGGCGCTCTCGTCTGGAATACATTCCTCGGCAGCAGCGGTATTGACGCTGGTGAGGGCATTGCGGTGGACGGCAGCGGAAATGTCTATGTCACGGGCTCTAGTGATACCAACTGGGGCTCACCGGTACGGGCACATGTGGCAGGCTATGGTTATGATGCCTTTGCCGCCAAACTCGACAGCAGCAGCGGCGCTCTCGTCTGGAATACATTCCTCGGCGGCAGCGGTATGGACCATGGCGGCGGTATTGCTGTAGATGGCGGTGGAAATGTCTATGTCACGGGTTTAAGCTACGCTACCTGGGGTTCCCCGGTGAGGGCATATAAGTCAAGCACAACAGAGGGCTTTGCCGCCAAGCTGAATAGCAACGGCGTCCTCCAGTGGAATACCTTCCTCGGAAGTAGAGGCGGTGACGTTGGCCAAGACATCGCGGTGGATGGAAGCGGGAACGTTTATATCACGGGTAGTAGCCATGCAGGCGCAGATGCCTTTGCCACCAAGCTGAATAGCAACGGCGTCCTCCAGTGGAATACCCCCCTCGGCGGCAGCGGTGATGACCAGGCCTTCGGTATTGCGCTGGATGGCGGTGGAAACGTCTATGTTACGGGTGTGAGCTACGCCACCTGGGGTTCCCCGGTGAGGGCATATAAGTCAGGCGCAGATGCCTTTGCCACCAAGCTGAATAGCAACGGCGTCCTCCAGTGGAATACATTCCTCGGTAGTAACGACGTTGATTATGGCTATGAAATAGCACTGGATGGCAGTGGGAACGTTTATATTGTGGGAATGAGCAATGCCACCTGGGGCTCACCAGTGATGGTATATACAGCAAAAAATGATATCTTTCATTCGGGGAATGATGCCTTTGTTGCTAAATTGAACAGCAATGGCTCAATTGACCCTGCCACGCTAACAACCCTGACCATAAATACTGCAGGTCAAGGCACTGTTACCGGTGCCGGTCCCTTCGCCTCTGGCACGGTAGTCTCCGTCAGCGCCACCCCGGCATCTGGCTGGCAGTTTGTGAACTGGACCGGTGATGCCGTGGCCAATTCTAGCTCGGCCAGCACGACTATCACCATGAACGGAAACAAAACTATCACGGCTAACTTCACGATAAACCCTAAACCACGAAAGAAATAGGGCTAAAGATAAGAGAGGGCCGTTCAAAATACGACCCTCTCTTGGTATCCAAATGCCTCTTCAACTTTTTCGCTTCAATGTGGTTTCAGGGTTGCATTAATATACAACACCACCCAGCCTTAAAATCCAACCTTCGTTCTGGTACGCACAATCCCACTTCGTTATTTATCTCCCGTACCTTGACCACGCCCTCTTATAAATACGATTCCCCTTTCCTTTAACAAACTCCATAAACTTAATGAACTCCCCCTACTTAACCTAACAACTTTACATAACTCTAAAACAATTCCTAGCCTCGATTAGCTTCGAATTGTTTCGTAAAAAATACTATGATGTCACCCCCCTCTTATAAGGGCTTGACATCGTGCGTAGAATACAATATAGTGCAACAGTAGTTTAACGGATGATGAAGGAGGATACAATCAATGCAGGCATATTGCTTTAAGTGCAAATCAAAGAAGGAAATAAAGAATCCTCAGCGGGTTACCCTCAAGAATGGTAAGTCAGCAACGCGGGGAATTTGCCCGACTTGCGGAACTAAAGTATTCAGAATTGGTTAGACCAAACTGCGCCAGTTAGTTTCTGAAAAGTACTAACCGGCATGTATCCTTTCGCTTGGTTGCCTTTATGCTAATCTTCTCATGCCATCTGTTAAAAAGGAGGTTGTAACTTGGGCAAAATAAATGTAGCCATAGTAGGTGTGGGCAACTGTGCATCGTCCTTAGTTCAAGGTGTTTATTATTACAGGAAGGCAAAAGAGGGTGAATTTGTGCCCGGGCTTATGCACGTTAATCTGGGGGGATACCACATAAGCGACATCGAGTTCGTGGCTGCCTTTGATATTGATAAGAATAAAGTGGGCAAAGACCTGGCGACAGCAATTTTTACGCGTCCTAACAATACCATTAAATTCTGTGACGTGCCGAAAACCGGCGTAAAAGTTGAACGTGGTATGACGCATGACGGACTGGGTAAGTACTTATCTCAAATAATACAGAAAGCACCAGGTGCCACCGCCGATATTGTGAGAATTCTCAAAGAAACTAAGACCCATGTAGTATTGAATTATTTGCCCGTGGGAAGTGAAGAAGCAACTAAGTGGTATATTGAGCAAGTTCTAACAGCCGGCTGCGGCCTTGTTAACTGCATCCCCGTTTTTATCGCCCGGGAGAAATACTGGCAGAAACGCTTTGAGGAGAAGGGACTGCCAGTTATCGGAGATGATATAAAATCTCAGGTTGGAGCCACTATTATTCACCGTGTGCTCACCCGCTTATTCAGAGACCGCGGCGTCAGACTGGACCGAACCTATCAGTTGAACTTTGGCGGCAACACAGATTTCTATAATATGCTGGAGCGGGAGCGCCTCATATCTAAGAAAATATCCAAGACCAACTCGGTTACATCTCAGTTAGATTACGAGCTTGAACCCGATAACATTCACGTCGGTCCGAGCGACTATGTTCCCTGGCTGCATGACCGCAAGTTTTGCTATATTAGGATGGAGGGGCGGAACTTTGGTGATGTTCCCCTCAACGTGGAGTTAAAGCTTGAAGTGTGGGACAGCCCTAACTCAGCCGGGGTCGTTATTGATGCAATAAGGTGTTGCAAACTCGCCCTGGACCGAGGGCTAAAGGGAGCATTGGCAGCTCCTTCGGCTTATTTTATGAAATCGCCTCCTGTTCAATACTCGGATGACGAAGCTCGGCGGATGGTAGAAGAATTCATCGCAAGCAGCGTTAAAGGTACGGCGTAGAGCCTATCTTTCTACAGACAGGTAGAGCAAATCCATCAGAGCTATCAATGAAAATAGGATTAGTCTGCCCATACGATTTTACCTACCCCAGCGGGGTAGTCAATCACGTCATATCTCTAGAGCGCCACTTCACCGAAATGGGACACGAGGTAAAGGTTATTGCTCCTGCATCACGGTCCGTCTCAGCCTGTGGTGGCAGGTTTATACAAGTAGGTAAACCCCTCCCTATTCCAGCCAGTGGCTCCATGGTTCGTATTACCCTGTCAATGAATCTCAAGTCTAAGGTGGAGGAAATTCTGGACCGGGAGAACTTTGACATTATCCACCTTCACGAACCTCTGATGCCGATGCTATGCATACGTACCCTACTTTCATCACACTCGCCCACTGTAGGAACTTTTCATGCCTGCTATCGTAAGCCCAAGTATGCTCCAGGTAAGCCTTTAGATGGATACAATTTGGGCAAGCCTCTTTCGACAGTGCTCTTGCGGAGATGGGCACGCAAACTTGATGGCAGAATTGCAGTATCCGAGCCAGCGAGACAGCATGCCTGCAAACACTTTCCCGGCGAATATGAGATTATTCCAAACGGCGTAGATGTGCAGCATTTTTCTCCCGATGCATCGCCAATTCCTGAATTCTGTGATGGGAAGCTGAACATTCTGTTCGTCGGTCGCCTGGAGACACGCAAAGGCTTTGAATATTTACTCGAAGCTTACAAGAAGGTAAAACAAGAAGTTCCTAACTCCCGACTCATCGTCGTCGGCCCCGGCACCATGCTACGTCGAAAGTATGAGAATCAGATTATGACAGATGGGATAAAAGATGTCGTGTTCGCCGGCTATGCTTCATACGATGAATTGCCCGGGTTCTATAAAACAGCTGATATTTTTTGTGCGCCAGCTACGAGCTGGGAGAGTTTTGGCATTGTTTTGCTTGAGGCAATGGCAACCGCTAAGCCAGTCGTCGCTTCAAATATAGAAGGTTACGCAAGTGTCGTGACTAATAGCGTTGAAGGGCTACTGGTGCCGCCGAAAGATAGTGAAAGCTTAGCTCAGGCTCTACTTTATCTTATGAAGGACGAAACACTGAGGCGGGAAATGGGGGCAAGAGGAAGGCTTAAAGCCCAGGACTACAGCTGGGAACACATTGCTCTAAGGATACTGGACTTTTATAATGAGGCGCTTAATAAGCATGTGGAAACAAATGGATTCCAGAATTTGAAGCTACGTCATCTTCTGTTTGAATCAAAAGGCAAGAGACAGTTTGAATAAAGTTGCGTCAGAAAAGCAAGGTTCAACAGCGAGGTTATCTCGCAAAGCCGTAGGCAACCAACTTACCCTCCCCATAGTGCGGCTTTTGACGAGAACATCCATTACCCCTAATACTATAACTTGGCTGGGCTTTTTTATCTCTGCCGGGGCAGCGGCACTTGTTATTACCGATCATCCGTTTGCGGCTGGCTTTGTGGTTCTTATCGGTGGTTTTTTTGACCTGCTGGATGGAGCATTAGCCCGCTATATCAATAAGACGACTCGCTTTGGCACAGTCCTTGACTCTGTCCTCGACCGCTTTTCTGATGCGATTGTGCTCATCGGTATTTTAGTTCTATATGCCTTCGGACGGTCATTCGCTGGTATTATAATCGCCAGCACTGCCCTGCTCCTTTCACTGGTTGTGAGCTATATCAGAGCTAGAGCGGAATCAGTAGGGCTGGAGTGCAAGGTAGGACTGTTTACACGGCCAGAAAGGGTTGTCGTGCTGGCGCTGGGGCTTATACTAAGCCAATTTGCTTTCGCCCTTTTTACTGCTTTAATGATTATTGCAGTGTTTAGATTTATCACCGTTGTGCAGAGATTACATTACGTGCAAAAGCAGGCACAAATTGATAATAAGCAGTAAAGCTGTTTATTTATCGGGCTATTTATGTTAAAAATAATGAGGGGTGAGTAAAGACAATGCCAGTTATTGCAGTTATCGGAGCCCAATGGGGGGATGAAGGCAAAGGAAAAATTGTTGACCTCCTGGCAGAGAAAGCTAATGTTGTAGTCCGTTTCTCTGGGGGTGATAATGCCGGGCACACCGTGGTCAACCCCTACGGTGAGTTTAAACTCCATCTCATCCCTTCGGGCATTTTTTACCCCCACACCATTTGTATTATCGGTAATGGTGTTGTGATTAATCCCTCCGTGCTGATTGGTGAGATAGACCAGCTTAACCAGCGTGGCATAGACACATCCAGGCTATTTATCAGCGACCGGGCTAATCTGATTATGCCGTATCATACCTTGCTTGATGGCCTGGAGGAAGAATCACGTGGGGGAAAAGCTTTAGGCACAACCCGCAAGGGTATTGGTCCAGCTTTTGCCGATAAGACAGCGAGGTTAGGTATAAGAAGCAGCGACCTTCTGGATAAGGAAGCGTTCTTAGAGCGGCTTCGCTCTATTCTGAACTACAAAAATACTATTCTCACTAAAATCTATGGCGTTAATCCACTATCACTGGACGAGATATACAAACAGTACTGTCAGTACGGCGAGCGTCTGGCTACTTATATCAGGGAGACGACTTCCATGGTGGAAGAGGCTTTGAGCCGAAATCAGGTGGTTATGTTAGAAGGAGCCCAGGGGGCATTGCTTGACCCCGATTTTGGCACCTATCCCTACACCACTTCTTCTTCACCGCTAGCCGGGGGAGGCTGTTTAGGCGCCGGTTTGGGGCCCAATAAAATCACTTCTATTTTAGGCGTGTTTAAGGCTTACTGCACCAGAGTTGGCGGCGGCCCCATGCCCACCGAGTTGAAGGATAAAACTGGCGATTTGATCCGTGAGTTGGCTCACGAGTACGGCACTACTACCGGTAGACCTCGCCGGTGCGGTTGGTTCGATGCTGTTGCCTCCCGTTTTAGCACTAGAATTAACGGCTTTACCGGGGCAGCGATTACACGGCTCGATGTTCTTGATGCCCTGCCCGCGCTGAAGATATGCGTCGGTTATAAGCTGGACGGAAAGATTATTGATTACTTCCCCGCTAATGCTTCTACCTTAGAAAGATGCCAGCCTGTCTATGAAGAAATGTCCGGATGGCAGACTCCCACCAGCAACATTCGGAAGTATAAACAGTTGCCTTCTGAGGCTAGGAAGTACATAGCCAGATTGGAAGAACTCACCTCTTGCCCGGCTAGTCTTATCTCGGTGGGGGCAAGTCGTGAGCAGACCATAATGGTAAGAAACATCCTCTAATCAGTGGTTCAGTCTAAAGGAGTGGTATTAATGAAGCTGGAGACAGCACAGACAATAAAAACTGATGTATTGGTCATTGGTGGTGGCGGTGCTGGATTAAGGGCAGCGATTGAGGCTAAGAAGCATGGATGCGATGTGTTGCTGGTATCTGAATCGCCGGTGGGTTTCAGAAATAATACCGCCCTTTCTAAAGCTACGTTTATCGCCGGTATTAAAAAGCCCGGTGATTCTCCTGAACTATATATTGAGGATACCCTCGCTGGGGGACGATTCCTCAACGACCTGAAGATGGTGGAAACGGTAATACGCAGGGCAGAACCGCAAGTCTCTGATTTAATTGAGTTTGGGGTCAATTTTAAGAAGAAGGGTGGAGAACTGCTGATAGGACAGGAAACCGGCCATAGGTATCCCAGGCTTATCTTTGCCGGGGCGCGCAGGGGTATTGACCTTACCATGCCTTTAAAAGACTATGCGGCGAAGGCAGACATAAAATTCCTGGAGGGTGTCCTGGTCTCCAGGCTTTTGCAGAACGAAGGTGTGGTGGCGGGAGCACTGGCAGTGAATAATAAGGGTCAGGTTCTCATATTTAATGCCAAATCAACCATCTTAGCCACCGGTGGGTTAGGTGAGCTTTATCAGAGACACGATAATGCATTGGGATTAACCGGCGACGGCTATGCCTTAGCGTATGAATTGGGGCTTACTTTGCGGGATATGGAGTTTGTTCAATTCTATCCCACTACCTGGGGCAATCACGGAAGCAAGCTATGTCCTTACGAGATGTACATTCTAGAGGGCGCAACAATGTGGAACTCCCTTGGAGAGGATATTCTGAAGAGACGTGGTATAGATAATCCCGTCTCTGTGACCCGATATAGATTGATGAGGATAATAATGGAGGAGGTTGCTGAAGGCAGGGGCATCGAGGGAGGCATTACCTTTGATTTTACTACCATACCTGAGAAAAGGAAGCAAGAGTTGTATCGTGACGGACTGTTGCGAAAAGGTGAATATCCCGATAAATTCCAGGTTGCTCCCGCTGTTCATTACTTCTTGGGCGGCCTGAAAATAAACGAAGAAGCCGAGACCGGTATAAGCGGCCTGTATGCCGCTGGTGAGGTCTGTGGTGGTATGAATGGCGCAAACAGAATCGGTGGGAATGCTCTTGTTGAGATGTTCGTCTTTGGCACGATTGCTGGTGAGTCAGCCGCTGCCAGAGCTTCAAAGGTAAAGCTGACAGCAGTTCCACAGAAAGAGATAAAATCCGGGATGGAAAGTCTGACTAAATTTGCTTCAGGCAGCGGCCATGGAGATATTGAAGAGCTCAAGCAATCGCTCAAGCGGACGATGTGGGAAAAGGTCGGCGTGATAAGGGATGAAAAGAACCTCGAGGAAGCTCAGAAGGAAATAGCTGCAATAAGGGAACAATTGAAAAGTGTATCAATTTCTGACCTTGAGCAGCTGCCGCATGTTGTGAAGCTTGCCAATATGCTAACGGTTTCTGAGATGATAAGCAGAGCAGCTTCGATGAGGAAAGAGAGCCGTGGAGCTCATTACAGGTCTGATTACCCTGAAGAAGATAATAAGCAATGGCTGAAGATAATCGAAATCTGCCGTCAGAAAGACAATATAACGCTCAACTTCGCCCCGGTTGGTGGCGCCGAAAAATATTGCAAGCCCGCCTAGTCCCCCTTACTTAACCGGCAGGTCAATTCTATAGTTCTTTAGCGCATCTTTAATGATGGCAGCCGTTTTCTCATCCGGCTCGGTCAGCGGCAGACGCGGCTTGCCAACATTGAAACCAACGTGATTCAGCGCATATTTAAGCGGGATCGGGTTAGCGACAACAAACAAGGCATTGAACAGGGGAATGAGGTTGCGGTGGATGCTGGCAGCTTTCTCTGTTTTACCGCTGGTAAAGCTTTCAATCATTTCCTTGATTTGCTTGCCCACCAGATGAGAAGCAACGCTGATTACGCCATAGGCACCGATAGCCAGCATAGGCAACGTATCGCCATCATTACCGCTCCACACGACGAAATCCTTCTTGGCGCCACTGATAATCTTGGCAATCTGCTCCAGGTTACCACTCGCTTCCTTTATCCCGATAATGTTCTCAATCTTGCTCAGCTTGACAACCGTGTCGGCAGAAATGCTAGCCACAGTGCGTGATGGCACATTGTAAACTATACAGGGCAAGGTAGTGCTCTCGGCGATAGTTTTGTAGTGCTGGTATAAACCATCCTGAGTGGGTTTATTATAATAGGGGACTACCAGCAGGCAGGCATCAACGCCGACCTTCTCCGCTGCTTTTGTTGCCTCCACGGCTTCGGCAGTGCTGTTGCTGCCGGTTCCGGCTATTACCGAGCCCCGGTTACCTACGACTTCTTTTATCTCGCGGAACAGGCGATCCTCTTCCTTCCTGATAAGGGTAGGAGATTCTCCTGTTGTACCAACGACGACTATTCCATCACTCCCTGAGCTGAGCAACGCTAAAGCCAGTTTCTTTGCCTGCTCATAATCAACCTCTCCGTTTTCCTTAAACGGGGTTACCATTGCCGTTATCAATCTTCCTAAATTCTTCATTTTTGTGCTCCTGTCGGTTTTATCCATTCTCGTTTAATCATTTCTTCAGCAATTTGGACAGCATTCAACGCTGCCCCCTTACGTATGTTGTCAGACACAATCCACATGACCAGACCATTTGGATGTGAAATATCACGGCGGATGCGCCCGACATAGGTGTCATCGGTGCCCGCAGCTACCACGGCCTGAGGGTAAAGGTGAGCTTTCGGGTCATCTACTACCTTAACTCCCGGAGCCTTTGCCAAGATGTCCCGAGCCTCTTGTGGGGACATGGGCTTAGAGAATTCTACAGTTACTGCCTCGCTGTGCCCGAGAAACACAGGAACGCGAACACAGGTAGCTGAAACAGCCATATCAGGAGCATGCATTATCTTCCTTGTTTCATGCACCATTTTCCATTCTTCTTTGGTGTAGTCCTCATCCTGAAAAACGTCTATCTCCGGTATCAGGTTAAAAGCAATTTGATGCGGATAAACCTTGGGGACAGTTTTTTTACCCTCAAGTACCTGTTTAGACTGTATTGTCAATTCCTCTATTGCGGCTGAGCCTGTGCCTGACACCGATTGGTAAGTGGAAACGATGATGCGTTTGATGGGATTAACCTTATGCAGCGGGTATAGTGCTACTACCATTTGAATAGTAGAGCAGTTGGGATTGGCTATAATTCCCTTATGCCACTTAATATCTTCCGGATTTATTTCGGGAACTACCAGAGGAACGTCAGGCTCCATTCTGAAGGCAGCACTATTATCAACAACCACAGCCCCGGATTGGGCAGCTATAGGCGAGAAGTGCTTGCTGATATCAGCACCCGCCGAGAAAAGAGCAATATCTATTCCCTTGAAAGAGTCCGGTGCAGTCTCTTTGACCTCAATTTTCTTGTTAGCGACAAGCAACTTTTTGCCCGCAGAACGGTCTGAGGCATAAAGATGGATCAAGCTCATGGGAAACTTTCGCTGCTCCAGTACTTTTATAAATTCATGCCCTACGAGCCCTGTAGCGCCAACAATAGCTACTCGATATTCCATGGTTATCCTCCCTTACAAACCAAGCAATTTATCTAAGCCGTAAACCAGACCTTTACGCTTAATTATCTCTTTAACAGCTAAAATTATGCCAGGCATGTAGCATTCCCGGCTGATGGTATCATGCCTAATGCTCAGCGTCTGCCCTGACGTGCCCAGTAACACCTCCTGGTGTGCCAGAAGACCGGGCAGACGAACGCTGTGTATAGCTATACCTTCAACCTTCCCCCCACGACTGTCTGCAGGCTTTGCCTGTTCTGCAGATTGTGAGAAGGTTCTGCCTTTGACTTGAGCCATAGCTCTGGCGGTAGAAAGGGCTGTCCCTGAAGGAGCGTCAGCTTTACGGTGATGATGCAACTCTATAATTTCCGCGTAGTCAAAATATTTAGCGGCTATCTTTGCCAGATGTATCATCATAACCGCACCCAAGGCAAAGTTCGACGCAACTACTGCGCCGACCCCGTGAGCATTAGCGAGGCTTTCAATTTCCTTGATGTCATCAGGAGTTAAACCGGTGGTTCCTATCACCACATTTACGCCATGCTTCGTAGCGGTGCGTACCATTGGCATAACGGCTTTTGCTGTGGTGAAATCCACAATTACCTGTGGTTTGCATTTTGTAATAATTGCCTCCAGGTTGGTGGAAAAGGGAACAGTGGAGCCGTTAGGTAGAGGTAGAGAGTCCCCTGAAACCTTAAGCTCTGCAGCACCGACTATTTGGACGTCAGGCTCTTGGCTCAGGGAGTTTACTATCTCTCGTCCCATTTTTCCCAGCGCCCCGTTTATTACAACCCTTATTGGTTCCATGGCTTAACCCTTTAAGAGATGCTATTACTCGCCTTCCATCGGGTGGTCAGTTCCAGTGTGATTCGGCTTGCGTTCTTTGCCGTAATAGCGCTGTTTATTCCTCTCCGGGTAAGAAGGACGGGCAGGTGGTCTCCTTGATGGCGGTTTAGGCGATAGTGAATCCTTTGCCTTTGTGCCGGTTGCTTGAGGGAGTGTTTCAAACACGGCCTTTCGTGACAGATTTACCCTCCCAAGGTTGTCAATGTCAATCACCTTAACCATAATCTCGTCGCCGACTTTGACAATATCCTCAACCTTGCCTACGCGGTAGTCAGCCAGTTCACTTATATGAACTAGTCCTTCCTTGCCGGGAAGGATTTCTACCATAGCGCCGAAGTTCAATACGCGCGTTACCTTTCCAGTGTAAAGGACACCGACTTCCACTTCCTTGGTCAGGTTCTGGATAAGCTCGATAGCTTTACGGGCTGACTCTTCATCTAGCGAGCCAATAAGTACTGTGCCGTCATTCTCAATATCTACAGTTGCCTTAGTTTCCTCGATTATTGACCTGATAGTTTTGCCGCCAGTACCAATTACAGCGCCAATTTTTTCTTGAGGAATCGTTATCTTATACATTCGCGGCGCATAACGGCTAATCTCTTTCCGGCTGGAACTAATAGTCCTGCTCATTATTTCCAGAATGGAAAGCCTGGCCTCCCGCGCCTGGTTCAGCGTTTTCTCTATAATTTCTAGACTCAGCCCCTTAATCTTAATGTCTAATTGCAGGGCAGTGACCCCCTCCGCCGTCCCTGCTACCTTAAAATCCATATCGCCGTAAGCGTCCTCAATGCCTTCGATATCAGTCAGAATGACATGATTGCCCTCTTTGCCGGTAACTAAACCCATGGCTACTCCGGCTACGGCACTCTTGATTGGTACTCCAGCATCCATTAGAGATAGACTTGAGGCGCAAGCACTCGCCATCGAGGTGCTACCACTGGAGCTCAAAACCTCTGAGACAAGTCGAATGGTGTAAGGAAAATCTTCTTCCTTGGGCACCACTGGCTGCAAAGCTCGCTCTACTAAAGCACCATGTCCAATCTCCCGCCTGCTGGGCGTGCCTAATCGCTTTACCTCTCCGCTGGAGAAAGGCGGAAAATTATAGTGGTGAATAAAGCGTTTGGTCTCTTCAATGCCCAGCCCATCAAGTTGCTGTTCCTTTCCTTTAGAACCCAGCGTGGTGATTGTCAGCACCTGAGTTTGACCGCGTGTGAAAAGACCTGAGCCGTGGGTACGGGGCAGAAGCCCTACTTCACAGGTGATAGGCCGGACCTGAGTCAGACTTCGCCCGTCAATATGCTGTGCCCTATTGAGTATATTATTTCTTATTTCGTCTTTGAGTTTTGCCTCAAAAGCAGCAGCAATCTCTTCTTCAGGAAATGACTCGCCCAGATTTTGAACAATCTCTTTCCGCAGGTTGCCTAGCTCCTGTTCGCGCAGTTGCTTTTCTGGCTGGCTTAATGCTTGAGTCAGCTTGTCATCGAGCATCGGTGAAATTGCAGATATTACCTCAGGCTTAATCTCGCTGACAGGAGCTTCCAACTTGGGCTTGCCGCTCGCCTGCCTAAGTTGTTCCTGAAGCTCAATTATCTGCTGGTTTGCCTCATGACCGAACTTTATTGCTTTTACAATAATATCTTCCGAAGCTTCTCTGGCTCCCGCTTCCATCATCACCACCGCTTGCTTGGTGCTGACCACAACCAGATCGATAAGGCTACTCTCAAGCTGGGGCAGAGTCGGATTCAATATTAACTCGTTGCCAATATAACCAACTCGAACTGCACTTACGGGACCGTCAAAGGGTATCTCTGACATGGAGAGTGCTGCAGAACCGCCAATAACTGCCAAGATATCCGGGTCATTTTCCTGGTCAGCGGAAAGGACAGTGATTACAAGCTGAATGTCATTGCGCCAGCTCTTGGGCAAAAGCGGGCGCAGCGGTCGGTCAGTAAGCCGGCTAGCCAGTATCGCCTCCTGGCTGGGACGTCCCTCCCTTCTGATAAAGCCACCGGGAATCTTACCCGCAGCATATAGCCGTTCTTCATAGTCAATGGTTAACGGTAGAAAATCCGCCCCTTCCCGCGGCTCACTGCCTACGCTGGCAGTAATCAGAAGAACAGTATCTCCATAGCGTACGGTTACTGCCCCGCTAGCCTGCCCCGCGAGCTTTCCAGTCTCTATAATAAAACGCCTGCCACCTATTTCACGCTCAAATGATTGGGGGTTTATCAAAGGTTTCTCCTTAAGGCTTTACTTACGCAGTCCGAGTTTGCTTATCAATTTATTATATTTGGCTGCATCCTCTTTGCTTAAGTAAGCTAGCAATCTTCGCCGCTGGCCTACCAGCTTAAGTAGGCCGCGCTGTGAATGGAAATCGTGGGGATTAACCGTCATATGTGTCGTTAGCTCGTTTATCCTCTCGGTAAGCACAGCTATCTGAACTTCCGTCGAGCCGGTGTCCCCCTTTTTCTGTTGAAAATCAGTTATTAAACTTGTCTTTTTTGCCTTATTCA
>Ga0315274_10006372_pt1 | contig 17186 bp, 11 predicted proteins | sample YL17G02_20_MG_FD_203700 | JGI IMG/M metagenome (GOLD analysis project Ga0315274, IMG submission 203700) | Sediment microbial communities from Yellowstone Lake, YNP, Wyoming, USA - YL17G02_20 | ecosystem: Environmental > Aquatic > Freshwater > Lake > Sediment | place: USA: Wyoming | collected...
AGTTCCCGAATGACTACTACCCTCAAACGGTAACGGTTGCGGGCACGACCATGTATGCGCTGTACAAGGGCTGGCAAAACCTGGGCACTATTCGCGTCGCCGATCTTACTCTTTTGAGCGTCACGACCTCGCCGACGTACCAGTCAGGTACCGACATCCTGTATCCCATTGTCCTCACCGCATCCGGCGATGCCCTCTACTGCCTTTTCGGCGGCGGGCAGGCCATCGGCAAGTACGCGCGATCCACTTTAGGACAGGTGTGGCAGCGGACAGCGCCGAATCTCAATGGCACGTTGCTTCCGGAGCACATCTCGGTATCCAACGGCTTCCTTTATTGTTTGTTCAACAGCGGAAAGAAGCTGGGCAAGTACAAGGTCTCCGATTTCACTCGTCAATGGATGAAGGACTGCCCTTCTATTGTGGGCTTTCCTAACTGGTATCCGGGCAAGGTCTCGGTGGCAAGCAATGTGATCTACTTTCTCTTCCGCGACAACAAACGCGTGGGCGCGTATCAGGAGGGGACCAGCGCGGCATTGACGGAGCTTTGGGTGGACGAACTCCCCCCGCCGCTTAATCTGTCGGACCCTCCCGTTTCGTTCACCGTGGCGGATACCACAGCTCCGACGGGATCCGTCGTGATCAACAACGGCAACGCGTACATCAACCAGTCTCCGGCCACCGTCACATTGACCCTTGCGGCATCAGATGCCGGAGGGGCCGTCACGGACATGCGATTCAGCAACAACGGCACGAACTGGAGCAATTGGGAAAGCCTCGCTGCGGCCAAGACATGGACTCTGGCCATCGGCGAAGGCACACAGACGGCTTACGTTCAATTCCGGGACGTCGACAACAACGTTTCTCAAACTTACAGCGACGGCATCCTCGTCGACACCATAGCGCCCACCGGCTCGATGAATATCAACTACGGAGCGGCGTATACGAATTCCACGGCGGTGACGCTTACCGTGAAGGGCGTCGATTTCGGGAGCGGCGTCGCGCAGCAAAGGTTCGGGAACGCTGGAGAGAACTATGGCGCGTGGGAGAACTACGCTGAGACACCACGTTCCTGGACTGTGCCAAGCGGCGACGGACAGAAAACCGTGTACGTCCAGTTCAAAGACGCTGCCGGAAATATCTCGTTGGGGTATATCCGGAAGTCCATCCTGCTCGACACAACGCCGCCCGTTCCACCTATCATCCTGACGGACGGCGGAAACGGCCCCGGGGAAAGCTTCAACACGACGAACCCGGCACTGACACTCGATGGCGCCTGCACGAACGACACGACGCAGATCCGCGTCAACAACTCGACACACAACGTCCAGTATACATCCGGGGCAACGTCATGGTCGTATGAAGCGACCCTCGCCCTCGGGTTCAACATCTTCTCCGTGGTAGCCACAGACGCCGCAGGCAATGTTTCGCAGCCCGATGCCATTCTGGTCACTCTTGTATCGGGAGAAGGTGAAGGCGAGGGCGAGGGTGAGGGCGAGGGCGAAGGTGAGGGCGAAGGTGAGGGCGAGCTTCTGGTCGTGTCTCCCCCGGACGGGGCGGTCGGATTCGCCCCTGCGGGCGCCGAGCGCGTCCCGATCGTTCTCACCGCGATTGCACCGGCGGGGACGACAGTTGTCGTCTACAACATTGACGGGGAGCCGGTAGGACTCGCTGTCGTGCCGCCGTATACCGTTACAGCCGTGCTCAGTCCGGCCAAGGCGCTGTTCGACACGCATCACGTCACCGCCGTGGCCAGCGTTGGCGCCTCGGGAACGGGAATGGTCACTGCGGAATCGGCATTTGCCCTACAAGAAATCCAGCCGGCATCTGATTCTGATGGAAACGGCATCCCCGACAATCCGTTCAACGTGCTTACAGCGTCCGGGGACTTCTGGGTCGCCTCTGTCGACGTCGACGGGCTTGGCAAGCGCTCGATTGCGGTGCTCCGATTCGATCCGACGGACGTGACTTCGGTCGCGGGTGTCCCCGCAGTGGTCACGCTCGAAAACGCGGCTGATCCTTCGCAGACCGTGACCGTCCTCGCGCCGCGAACGCTGGCCCAGGGAAGCGAGGTCGCCATCCTCATCGCGGAAACCGGCAGCACGCTTGAAGCGGTCTACGGAACTGCCGGCGCCGACGCACTTCGGCCGGAGCCGCCGGATCGTTTGCTGGTGACTCGAGGCCAGTACGCTGAAGTGAGCATCATCGCGAGCACGGATGGCGGCGTCAACTTCAGTGAGATAGGCAGCAGCCGCCTTGAAACTCATCCCGTCCGCTTCGTCATGGACGGTCTTGATCTTTCGGGGGGAGGCTTTGCCCGCTTTTTCTCACACCCTACGATGGTCACAAAAGACGACGTGTCGGGCTTTCGGATCGTTCCGGATGCGGGGGACTGGAGCACGACTTACGTGAAGAACCTCGTCGTCCGGACTTCCTCCATTCAGGCCGACTTCACGAGTCTCTCAGCAATTGCGCCTTATGTTGGTGTGGGTGAGGGCGAAGGAGAAGGTGAAGGCGAAGGTGAAGGCGAAGGAGAGGGAGAAGGAGAGGGGGAGGGTGAAGGTTGCTTTGGGCCTCCAGCGGGGACTATCTCGTCGGGCAATCCGTTCGGCGGGGCGGGCGGCGATCTCCTGGTTACGCTATTGGGGACCTTGTTCCTCGCGTTTGCGGGAGCAAGACCCTCCTCGTTTACGAAACGCTCCTGCCATCGGTAGGGTCGAGCTCCTGCTCGACCGATTCGCGCGCCGGATTCCCCGGTCGCGGAGGACCGCGACCCTACCAGCGCGCGCGTGGCGCCTCCGCAAGAATTACGAGAAAGCGGATGTAGCCTTCGATCCCTTTGAAGAAGGTGGGGAGATGTTGTTTTTCGTTCGGGCCATGGATGCCGTCATCGGGCAGCGCAAAACCGAGCATGATCGAATCGAGACCCAAAGATTGCTGCATCATGCTCACCACCGGTACGCTTCCACCTTCACGTTTGAAGAAGGGTTTCACGCCAAACGTTTCCTCGAGGGCCTTCAAAGCCGCGCGCATCGGGACCGAATCCCGCTTGATAAGCGCGCCATGGCCATGCGCCAGCTCTCGCACTTCCCACGTGACCGTGTCGGGCGCGTGCGCTTGCATGTACGCACGGAGCTGACCGTGAACGGCGGCCGGGTCCTGATCGGCGACAAGGCGCATCGAGATCTTCGCGAGGGCTTTTGCGGGTAGCACCGTCTTTGCGCCGGCGCCTGTGAAACCGCTGATGATTCCATTGACCTCGAGTGTGGGCCGCGCGCCTGTCCGCTCGATCGTCGAAAGGCCCTTTTCACCCCACAGCGCCTTTACACCCGCCATTTCCTTCCAGGTTTCGTCTGAGTGCGGCACTTGGGCCAGAACCGCGCGCTCCTCGTCGCTGAGCGGTCTGACATGGTCGTAGAAGCCGGGTAACGTTATGCGGCCGTCGGCGTCATGCATGCCCGCAATGAGTTCGCAAAGCACTTGGGCGGGGTTGTGCACCGAGCCGCCGAAAACGCCTGAGTGGAGGTCATGTCGCGGCCCGCGGACCTCGACCTCGAAGTAGGCCAGGCCTCGAAGACCGTACGTGATCGAGGGTGCTGCCGGTCCATAGATCGATCCGTCGCAATTGAGCACGGCATCCGCCCGGAGAAGCTCCCGGTGCTCTTCGATAAACACGGGGAGGCTGGGCGAACCGATTTCTTCTTCTCCTTCAAGGAGGAACTTCAGGTTGAGTGGGATTCCCCCGGTTGCCTTGAGAGACTCGATGGCCTTGAGCAGGGCCATCATCGAACCTTTCATATCGGAAGCGCCCCGGGCGTACAAGTTCTCGCCGCGGACCTCCGGCCTGAAGGGATCGGACAGCCACTCGTTTAAGGGGTCCACCGGCTGCACGTCATAATGGCCATAGACCAGCAGAATGGGCTTGCGCCCTTCGGCCCGATGCTCCGCGTATACGATCGGATGCACCGCGGAGGGCATTACCTCGACGCGCGTCATGCCGAGTCGGCGGAGCGCCTCGGCAAGCCATTCCGCCGTTCGCCGCACGTCGCCTTCGTTCTCCGGCAGCGTGGAAATGCTCGGGATGGACAACAGGACCTTGTAGTCCTCCAAGAATGCATCGCGGTGCGATCGGGCGTACTCGAGTGCAGCTTGAACCATGGTGCACCTCACTGTGCGATTTCGGCAACCAAAAAGCCCGGCAAAGCGAAGCGCGACTCTTGCGCCGACCTTGCCGGGCAGTTTCCTCGTCCTTTGAAAGAGCTACTTCTGCTCGATGTCCGTTCCTATGACCTTCCAGCCGGTGGCTTCCTTCTTGAGGTCCAGACGCATCGTCGCGGAACCGAAGGCCGCCTTGAGGTCGATCGGGTACACGCTGGCCTTGGTCTTGTCCTTCGCGTCGATGGTGACCTTGGCGTTGGCGGTGTTGAAGTCGGCGTTCTCAAGGTAGCCCATGTCGATGGCGTCCTTGATGAATGCCTTCATTCCGGCCTTGTCGCCGTACTCGTAATGACTGAATTTATCGGAGTACAAGGCCATGACCTTGTCAAGATCCTTGGCTACGCCGGCCGCTTTCCAATCGGCAACGAGCTTATTGATCTGATCCGCGTCGGAGGGTCCCTTGCCGCCCGACCCGCCCGTCGCGCATCCGCCGGCCATCACTGCCACAAGCCCTAATACGATCACCGAAATCACTAACCTTCTCATTTCTCCTCCCTTTCGTGTGTTGGTGCTCTCACCACAAGACAAAACGTTGCGCTCTCACGCGAAAAGACATGATACACGTAAGCGGCGGACGCGTCAACTACTGAGCTTGTGAAAAGACCCTCCAGGCAATGTGGCACAGCCGCCCTCGGCTGTGGGCTGCACTCAACAGGAACGGGCAGTTTCCCCCTTCCACAGCCGAGGGCGGCTGTGCCACATTCTTTCACAAGCTCGCTGTGTAGGTCCGATTTCCAAATCGGACCTATACGAAACCGATCAATCCTTTAACGTACATTTGTGTAATCAAGCACTAATCCCGGCGTCCTCGAGCGATGGCGTCTCGCAGCTCGAGGGCCGCGGCCCGGACGTCGGGAGCGGACGTAACGGCAGTGACTACGGCAATGTGCCGCGCTCCGCGGCTCAAGACCTCGTGGATGTTTTCGATCTTGATGCCGCCCATGCAGGTAAAGGGCACCCGCAAGTGTGGGGCAATAATCTCTATCATCCCAGGCCCTACGGCTCCGGCAGGACCTGACTTGGTCTGGGTCGAGAAGATTGGGCCGATGTTGATATAGTCGGCACCCGCTTGCTGCGCGTCGAGCGCTTCGTCCAGATCGTGCGTGGAGGCGCCTATGATCAGGTCAGGCGCAATATGGCGGGCCACGGTTGTGGGCAGATCGGTCTGGCCGAGGTGGACTCCGTCGGCGTCCACCGCAAGGGCAAGGTCGACGCGATCATCGACGATCAGCAGGGCGCCCGCGGCGCGCGTTCGTTCGCGGAAGGCCGCGCAACGGCAATACGCCTCCGCGTCATCAAGGTTCTTCTCTCGGAATTGTACGAGCCGCACGCCCGCGTCGAGAACGGAATCGAGCACTTCGAGGGCGGAGCGCCCGGCGCAGAATTGTTCCGTGATGACAACGTAAAGGTCCGCCTCTCGAAAACGGGCGATCCGGGCGGCACGATCCATCATCCGCCTCCGACGAAGCGGACCAGTTCGAGCACGTCGCCTTGCTCTAGGACAACGTCACTATAGCAGGATCGTTCGACGATGCCGCCGTTGCGTTCCACAACCGTGGCCTGTGGTTTCAATCCCAACTGTTCCAGGAGACGGATAAGCGAGATGCCATCATCGACTTCCCGGTCGCTTCCGTTGACTTTGATCCGCATGGCCTTTTTCCCGTTCATGATGCCGCCCGTCGGTTTAGATCGAGCCGTAGTCGTAGGGTGGGTGCAGCGAAGCGGAACCCACCTTTCGAATCCTGAAAGCCGGTGGGTTCCACTTCGTTCCACCCACCCTACCGCTGTTGCCTCCGGCCGCTCCTCAGCGCACGGCCAGAAGACACACACCGAGTTTCCGTTCGAGCTCGTTCAGCGCCGCAAGTTTCTCCGCGGAAAGCAGATCCGGTTCCATCTTCACCTCTCTCAACGCGAGCAGGCGAATGCCCTCGCTGTATTCGAGTTCCTGGACCGCCTTGATCTGCTCCTTGCTGAGGTTTGCGAAAACGTACATGCCAACCCTCCTTTCTGTCCCGTTGCCGTTTCCAGAGCGTTGGTCACTTTCATCTACCGCTTGGCAGGCGGCGAAGGCACGCGCAGCTTCTGCCCAGCCACCAAGTGTTCCGGGTGCTCCAGCTTATTCATTTCGGTGAGTCGCTGCACCGTCGTTCGGTATTTCGCCGCAATCCTATAGATGTTTTCTCCTTTTGCGACGGTGTGGGTTGAAGTCGATTCCGTCTTCTCGGATTCGATCGGCGTAGGCATAACCGTCGTAACGGCAGCCGGCTGATCGGGTGCAGTCATCGGAATAGTAACGGCTGGATCCGGCGCAGCCGCCGGCATTGTAACGGCTGGATCGGGCGTTGGCGCAGCAGCGCCCGCATCCGGTGCAGCCCCTTCGGGCGGTGGGACCTCGCCCTTTCCGGCGGCTTCGGCCTCCGTCGCTTCAGGCTCCTCGATCGGGCGATAGATGATGAGCTTGAACCCGTATTTGATGTTCGCGTCGGCCATCCCGTTCCACATCAGGATGTCGCTCGCTCTAACACCGTACTTCGCCGCGATCTTCCCAAGCGTCTCACCGCGCTTGATCTCATGGATGATCTTCTCTGTATTCGGAGGCTGAGGCGGGGGCGCTGTTTCAGGGTTCGCGTCCTGCGGTGCGGCCGATTCCGTCACAGGCTGCGCTTCCATAATGGCCGGTTCCGGTACGGGAACGGGCTCTTCTCGCAACGTTGTTGTGTCCTCCGCGGGCGCTGCGGCCTCGGGTTGAGGCGCGGCAGGAGTCTCTTTCACGGCCGGACTTACGCGCGTTCCCATGTGCTCACCCAACGCCTTCCAACGTTGGCCGGACGCTATGAGCCTTTCCAATGTCAGCGTGCCCGCACCGGGCGCATCCTCAAGCGCACGGCACGCCGCCCGGACACGGTCCGGCTGCGAATTCGGAAACAGAGCGCCGTCGCATCCGGCCGCAAGAGCCTCGACAAGGGCGCGCTCCGGCGGACATGCCGCGCTGATCGCATCGCTCGAAAGGTCATCCGCCAGAACAAGCCCCTCGTAGTGGAACTTGTCGCGCAGGATCGTCTGGACAAGCACTGGGGAGATCGACGCCGGACGGCTCGGACTTGTACGATCAATCTCCGGGACTGCTATGTGCCCTACGATGATTCCCGGCAGGCCTTGGGCCGCCGCCTCCGAGAAGGGATACATCAGTTCGGCGAGCTTCCGCGAAGATGCATCCAACGTGTATGCCGCGCCGCTGTCTCCTTTGCGCTTCAGCCCGATTCCAGGATAGTATTTCGCAATCGGAACCGCGCCGGCTTCCCGGATCCCGTCTGCAAATGCAAGGCCCGTTAATGCCACCTGGCCTTGGCCACTCCCGAAGACGCGCTCCGTTGCGACGTAAGGCTCCTCGTCTTCCTTCGCAGTTCCCTCCTGAACGTTCAGCACGGGTGCGAACAGCACGCCCATGCCGCGCGCAACAGCCGCCTCTCCGCACGCCCGGCCTGCGTCACGCGCCGCTTGGAGATCTTTCTTGCGCCCCAGTTCCTCGGCGCTGGGCGCGTTCTCCACCTTGAGCGGGTTCAGCGCGCCGCCTTCTTGCGCAACCGCGATGAACGGCGGGTCCGCGATGCCTTTGCCAAGGCCCACTGCATCCTTGATCTCGGCCACAAGCGCGGCTACGGCCTCGACGGAGCTGAGATCCTCCGCCTTAAGCATGACTCCGCCTGGCCGGACTTCCTTCAACAGGGATCTCATCTCATCGGTTAGCGTCAAATCATCAATGCCCAGGAACAGGAAACGTCCAGGCCATACAATACCTTCGGCCCCGGCGGGCATTTCCCAAGGGGATTTTTCCACTATCGCCGGTGCTGCCGGAGGCGCTTCCGGCGGAGGCGTTGCCGGCGCCTCGGGGATCGCGGTCTCTTCAGCCGGTGTCGCGACATGAGGGGTTTCCGACGCCCTTTCCCGGGGCAAAGCCGGCTGCCTTCCTCCGAAGAAGGCGTAAGCGATGGAAAAACCGATGGCGACCCCCAAAACAAAGGTCAACAGAAGGCCCCCAAACGGCTTGGTCTTCTTCCTTCTCACGTAGATGTTCACCGTTATCCTCCCCGTATTATGCAGTCATGGCGCGATCTGCGAGCGCCCTGATGCGACAGGGCATTATAGCACCTTGGAAACACTGAGAACACACAGCCATTTCGATGATTTTAGTTGGATCAGATTCTTGCTTCACCAACGGGCAGACGGCCGTCGATCTTTGCGCGGACGGTGTGTTGGCCGGTATTGTACTTTGCGGTCGCGTTGGCACGGCTAGACAAGACTCTTACAGGAGGGGCCTAACATGACGGGAGCGATTATAATGGCGATTCTGGGGCAAATCGTATGCGGGGCCGCACCGACGACGGCGGAAATGGAGGAGGCGCGTCAGTGGGTCTCAGCAAAACTCGAGGGGGTCGTGGCGACAGCGCCGTCGACTGCACGCATCGAGGTTGTGGCCAATAATGATGCGGTCCAGGCGAACGCGCGCGCGGCAAAGCCAATGCGCATCGTGGACCAGCAATACACGCGAGGGCTGTACTGCCACGCAGTGAGCAAGCTGGTCGTTCATCTCCCAAAGCCCGGCAAGACCTTCGAGGCCATCGCCGGGGTGGACACGAACGATCAAACGAGCGGCGGAAGAGGCAGCGTGGTTTTCTCGGTGGTGGTTTCGGATAAGGAGGCGTGGAAATCGGAGGTGATGCATGAGGGTATGCCCGGCATGCCGGTTTCCGTCAACCTCGGCGCCATGCGGGAGTTCATTCTAGCCGTGGGCGATGCGGGCGATGGGATTGGCTGCGATCAGTCCGACTGGGCCGAGGCGAAGGTCATCCTCGAGGACAAGTCCGTGCTTTGGCTGGGCGACCTGCCGCTCGAGCAGGTGCAGAAGCATCCGTATACGACGGACCCGTTCTTTGCGTTTACGTACGGCGGCAAGTCTTCTTCGGACTTTCTGGCTTCATGGAAGTCGGATCGCGTCTCACGCAAGCTCGATGAAAACCGCGTCGAGTATACACTCACCTACAAAGATCCGGACACGGGCTTGGAGATTCGTTGCGTCGGTGTGGAGTATCGCGATTTCCCGACCATCGAGTGGACGTTGTACTTCAAGAACACCGGATCGAAGGACACACCCATCTTGAGCGACATCCTGCCCATCGATACGCGGTTCGAGCGCGGTTCTAACGAAGAGTTCACGCTGTATCGAAACAAGGGCGACAATTGCACCGCGGACAGTTTCGAGCCACTTAAGGATACGCTCGGGCCGAATACGGATAAGCGGATCTCGAACACCGGGGGCCGTCCTACGCAAATCGAATTCCCATACGTAAACATCGCCATGGGCAACGAGGGCCTGATTTTCGTGCTGAGCTGGGCCGGTCAGTGGGCGGTGCAGTACACACGAGACGGCTCGAATGGGCTTCGGCTCAGAGGCGGGCAGGAGCTCACGCACTTCAAGCTGCTTCCGGGCGAGGAAGTGCGCACGCCGATGATCGTCCTTCAGTTCTGGAAGGGCGACCGCCTGCATGCGCAGAACGTGTGGCGCTCATGGATGATCGCGCACAATCTGCCGCGGCCCGGCGGCAAGCTGCCGCCGGGCCCTGAACTTGCGGCGTGCAGCTCGCATCAGTTCGGCGAAATGATCAACGCCAACAAGGACAACCAGATCTTCTTCGTCGACAAGTATCTCGAACGAGGCATCAAGCTTGACTACTGGTGGATGGACGCCGGTTGGTATTGGAACAAGACGGGCTGGCCCAACACGGGCACGTGGGAGGTCGACACGAACCGTTTCCCGGGCGGCCTGCGCGCCATCTCCGATCACGCGCACGGGAAAGGGGTCAACATTATCGTGTGGTTCGAGCCGGAACGCGTGACCGCGGGGACATGGCTTGCTGACAACCATCCTGAATGGATCCACGGCGGCAAGGGAGGGGGGCTATTGGACCTGGGCAATCCGGAGGCGCGGGCGTGGCTGACGGATCACGTGGATAAGCTGCTCACCGAGCAGGGCATCGATCTGTACCGGCAGGATTTCAACATCGACCCGCTTCCGTTCTGGCGGAAGAAGGATGCGGACGACCGCCAGGGCATCACTGAGATCCGCCACGTCGAAGGCTATTTCGCATACTGGGACGAACTCCGGCGCAGGCATCCGAATATGCTCATCGATTCGTGCGCCAGCGGCGGGCGGCGCAATGATCTCGAGACGCTTCGGCGCGCCGTGCCGTTGCTGCGCAGCGACTACATCATGGAACCAACCGGGAACCAGTGTCACACGTATGCGTTGTCTTCGTGGTTCCCGTTCTACGGTACGGGCACGTCGAAAACGGATCCTTATCTGATCCGGAGCACGTTGTGCCCGCACTTTACCGCGTGCTGGGATCAGCGCGATGACAAGATCGACTTCGCGACGATCAAACGGCTTGTCGATCAGTGGAAGGGTTTCGCGCCGAACTATTTTGGCGATTTCTACCCTATCACGTCGTATTCACTCGCGGCCGATCAGTGGATCGGCTGGCAGTTCGACCGCCCAGAGGTTGGGGAGGGTATGGTGCAGGTGTTTCGTCGTGAGGAAAGCCCTTATGAATCAGCGTGCTTCCCGCTGCATGCGGTTGACTCGGATGCCCGGTACCGGGTGACGAGCGTGGATCAGCCCGACAAGCCACTCGAAGTTAGCGGGAAGGAACTCAGAGAAAAAGGATTGCCCGTCACTATCCAGGAAAGATTCGGCTCAGTCTTTTTCCTCTACACGAGGATGTGACGCCGCATCGCTTTCAAAAGTCAACTCGATAGCAGCATGTCCGGGAGGGCGAGGCTGGCCTATTTCTCAGGGCTTGGCGGGTATTTGATCTGGAGGTGGAGTTCTTGGAGCTGTCTGGGCGTGACTTCGCTGGGGGCGCCCATTAGGAGGTCTTGCGCCTTCTGGTTGAGCGGAAACGCGATGACCTCGCGGATGTTCGGTTCGTCGGCAAGCAGCATCACGATGCGGTCCAGGCCGGGTGCGATGCCACCGTGCGGAGGGGCGCCAAAATGGAATGCCTTCCACAAGGCCGGGAACTTTGTTCTCACAACGTCGGAAGGGTATCCGGCGATCTCGAAGGCCTTTAGCATGATATCGGGCCGGTGGTTGCGGATCGCGCCCGAGGACAACTCGATGCCGTTGCAGACGATGTCGTACTGAAAAGCGAGGACGTCGAGCGGGTCCTTGTTGAGCAAGGCGTCCAGGCCGCCTTGCGGCATCGAGAACGGGTTGTGGGAGAAGTCGATCTTCTTCTCGTCCTCATTCCACTCGAACATCGGGAAATCAACAATCCAACAGAATGCGGCGACGCTCTGATCGATCAGACCGAGTTGGTTTGCGAGATAGACCCGCACTTTGCCCATGAGCGCATTGGTAATCGGACGTTCGCCCGCGCCGAAGAAGAGTGCATCGCCTTCTTGCGCGCCGGTTGCGGCCAGCATGGTCTGCTTTTCGGCGTCGCTGAGGAACTTCACGATCGGGCCTTTCAACTCGCCGTCGCGCAACGCGATCCAGGCAAGACCCTTTGCGCCCTCGCTTTTCGCAAAGGCCTCCGCGTCGTCGAAGAACTTCCGCGGCTTGGACGCGACGCCCTTTGCATTGATGGCCTTGACGGCGCCGCCTGACTTTGATGCCATGGCGAAAACTTTGAGTTGCGCCTCGGCAAAAACGCTCGTCAGGTCGGTCATCTCGAGGCCAAAACGGAGATCCGGTTTGTCGGTACCGTACTTTTCCATGGATTCGCGGTAAGGGATTCGCGGGAATCTCTCGGCAGGAATCTTCTTGTTCGATAGTTCCTTGAACACCCTGCACATCAGCAGTTCAAGCTCGTGGAAGAGATCGTCCTGCGTGATGAACGACATCTCGATATCAATCTGATAAAACTCGCCCGGGCTGCGGTCGGCGCGCGAGTCCTCGTCGCGGAAACACGGCGCGATCTGGAAGTAACGGTCGAAGCCGGAGACCATCAGGAGTTGTTTGAACTGCTGGGGCGCCTGCGGCAGCGCGTAAAACTGACCCGGGTACAGCCGGCTCGGCACAAGGTAGTCGCGGGCGCCTTCCGGCGAGGAGCTCGTCAGGATCGGCGTGTGAAACTCCGTGAATCCGCGCTCGATCAGGTGCTGCCGGACAAGCTGCGCGGCGCGGGAGCGCAGCATGACGTTGCTGTGGAGACGTTCACGTCGAAGGTCGAGGAAGCGATGCTGAAGCCGCGTCTCCTCCGGGGCCTCGAGTTCCTGGTTGACCGGGAAGGGGAGGAGGTCCGCGTGGGATTCGAGATGAAATGCGTCCGCGACGACCTCGATCTCGCCGGTCGGGAGGTTCGGGTTTATCGTTTCTTGCGAACGCTCGACGACGCGCCCCGTAACCGTGATCACGCTTTCAAACCGGACCCGTTCCGCGTCACCGAAGAATGCACGATCGGGGTTCACGACGACTTGAGTGATCCCGTAATGGTCGCGGAGATCGATGAAGATCACCCCGCCGTGATCCCGTTTCCGGTGAATCCAACCCGAGACGCGCACCTCTTTTCCCGCGTCGGCCTTGCGCAACACGCCGCAAGTGTGTGTTCGATAGGGATGCATCAAGCACGGTTCTCCATGGATACGCTTCCCACGCCTGGAAATGAGGGTCTGATCCTAATTGGCATCGCGGGGATTGTCAAATCAAAGACGGCTGACGTGAAGCGGTCACCGCATGTCTGAGTCTTGCTCGCGCAAATATCGCAGCAGGGCATACAGGCCGACGACCGTCTTGGCATCCTTGAGATTGTTGGCGGCCAAACGTTGCTCGATCTGGGCGATGGGAACGGGAACCACTTCAATGCATTCGTCGGACTCGAGGTCCTGGCCGACCTTCTCCAAGTCCAGGGCGAGGAAGAGATGTATTTCCTCAGAGGTGTATCCGACACTGGCGTACACGGAGCCGACGGACACCATCCGTCCTGCGCGGTAGCCCGTCTCCTCCTCGAGTTCACGCCGGCCCCGGTGTTCCGGATCTTCGTTGCCTTCAAGTTTCCCGGCGGGTATCTCGAGGATCTCCTGACCGATGGCGATGCGGTACTGCCGGATCAGAATAACGGAATCGTCAAGCAAGGGAACAACCGCGACACCCCCGGGGTGTTCGACCACCTCTCGAACAGCCACGGTCGCGTCATCCATGCGGACCTGGCCCGCGGACACCGAGATCACTTTGCCTTCGAACACCCGCTTCCTGTCGACCCAGGTTTCCATCCGATTCCTCGACGTTCCTGTTGCGAGAAGGACTCTGTCAAAGCTCAGTGGGGCCGCTTTCTCCGAAACCGGATTTGTACCGGACCCTCTCTGGTTTTGGAAAACTTGTGAAGAATCCTCATGGTAATGTGGCACAGCCGCCCTCGGCTGTGTAACCAGCGCAAACATCCCATCCTGCCCGATGCATGACACAGCCGAGGGCGGCTGGGCCACATTTTTTCACAAGCTCGGGAAAACCGGCCCTACTGAGCCGTGGTGGGTGCGATGGTGAGCTTGTTTTGGTATTCCGCCTTCAATTCGTTGATTTGCGCGTTGAGTTGGTTGGCGAGGATTGCACGCAGACCCTGTTCATCCAGTCCGCGCGCGGTGCCGGCCGCCAGACGTTGCATGTCAGGCAGGAAGCCAACGCCGCTGAGAACCTGTGCGTTCTGCGTGAGTTCCCCTTTCAGTTCGCTCAATTTTGAGGTGATGTTGGCCAATCCCGCGTTGGCCGCGCGGAACTCGGTGGGAAACTCGTCGGGAACGGTCTCATATGCCGCTTGGGCCTGTTTCAACGTCCCCATCGCCTCGGAAAGATGGTGTTGCAGCACCTGCTGCTCGGCCGTGGTCTGCAATTGGGCGGCCTCTTCCACGCTGCGGCGTGCAGCTTCGAGGCGCGCGTCGCGCTCAGCGATGAGCGCTTCGGTTTCGAGCCGTTTTCTCTCCGCATCCGGATGCAGCGGGTTGGTCTGGGCGGCCTTGGCGTAAAAGTCATAGGCCTGTTGCAGTCGTTTGAGCTTCAGGGCCTCGTCGCCCTGCCTCACATAATATTCGGCAATCCTGATGACTACGTCGCGGCGCTGCGGTTCAGCCGCGAGCACTTCCTGATATTCCGTGATCGCACGGTCGTAAAGCCCGCCTTCGTAGAACATATCGCCGATGCGCTTGGCCATGTCCGGCGTCTTCTTTGTGAGGCCGGACAGGCGGCGGAAGTTCGCGTCGATTTCGGCCTCGTTCTTGCGTTTGACGTAGAACTCGATGGCGCCGAGCACGTATCTGCGGACTTGTTCATCCGAGACGTTTGCGTGGACGACGTTCTGGGTGAGGACGGTATTCCACACGTCCACGACCGCATCGATGGATCGGCTTAGGTCCTCGGCCAGCGTGGCCTTGGCTATCCCGTTGAACCCGACGCCGTCCTGGTAGTCCTTGATGATCATGTCCTTCCGCGTGTCCGCGAGGCGCCGGGCGCGCTCGAAATACGGGACCGGATCCACGAGCCTCCGCTGCGAAGTCTTGAGCGGCAGTTGCTGCATGTTCTTCTCGACGTCGGCGTAGTAATGGTCGCGGATATTCCGGTCGGCGTCGAGTAAAGGGGCCGTCAAGGCCGCAACGAGCCGGCCTAGAACGCCAAGACGATATGCGAAGTACGGATCAACAACGTCGCCCCGCACCGTATCGAGAAGGCACATTTCGGTTTCGACCGCCCGGACCGGGCCTGTGGCGTATCCGGGATACAGGTTGGCGATCATGTCCGTGGAAACGGCGGCGCCATCGCGGATATCCCTGTCCAACCTGGACAGTTGAGCGATGCCTTCTCTTGAGAACACGTGAACCGCCGTGGTCACCACCGCCTGCTGGGTCGCAGGCCCCCACGCCTGACTCGAGGCGGCCGGAAGAACAAGCAGGACTGAAACAAGGATCGATAGGGCTCGGCTGCTCATCAGGTCTGACTCCTTTCTCCGGCGGCTGTTCCCGCAGGCGCCTGTTCCTTTCCCGCCGCTTGTTTGAGATGGGCTATCATGGCCTGCACTTCCGCAGACCTTGTCCCTGCCTGATTCGGATCAACGAGCGAGAGGTATTTCTCCAGTTCCTTCACGCCTTCGTCGATAGACTGTTGCTTGATGTGAAGCAAACCGTTTTCGAGGTGGGCGGGCGCGTAGTTCGCATCGATCTTCAGGGCCTTCTGGAAGTTCTCGCGGGCACGGTCATCTTCGCCGAGGGCGGCGTTGACCCGTCCGCGAACGGTGTAAAGGGCGGGGCTCGTGATCCCGGCAGCCTCAGCCTTGTCGATGGCGTCCCGGGCTTTCTGCGAGTTGCCTTGAATCAGTTGAAGCTCTCCAATGCGCAGCAGGGCCTCCACGGCGAAGGGACCTTGCTTTTGCGCGGTTTGCTCGAATGTGTTGAGGGCTTCGGGTATCAGCCCCAGCCCTTGCAGGCAGACTGCATAGAAGAACTGCGCCTGCGTCTCATCCTTGTGTGCCGCTACGGCATCGCCGAGGTAGCGTTGGGCTTCTTCGAGGCGGCCCTGCGACACGAGGAGCACGCCGAGCCGGGTGAGCACCTGGCGTTTCGCGGAAGTGTTGCGCTCGACCGCGGCGCGCAGGTCCTCGACCGCCCTGTCCGGTTTCCCGCTTAGGCTCGCCGTGAATCCGAGCGCGGCCAAAGCATCGCCCGATTGTTCGGGGCGCTTGGCCGCTCGGTCGAGCAATTGCTCGGCCCCAGTGTAGTCGCCGCTCAATGCCTGGGCTACACCGAGACTCTCGGAGGCCACAGCGTTGTCGGGCGCATTCTGCACAAGACTCTTTAACGTCTCGATCTCGGCATCGACGTTGTTTGCGGCCCCTTGTTCAAGAGCCAGGAGGTATCGCGCGTCCTCCTTGTTGGGGAAGTCCGCGGTTACTCGTTTGAGAATGTCGATACGGCGATCACGTGTGTTGGCGGCGTTCTCGGAAGCAAGACACAACACGGCTATCATCGCGAGGTCCGGGTCTTTCCGATCGATATCCGAGGCCGCCTCGAACGAAGCCGCTGCTTCCGAGAAGCGTCCCCTTTTCCAGTCGAGCTTGCCCATCAACGTGAGGGCCTTCACGTCGCGAGGATGTCTCTGGAGATGCTTCGAGAGCATACCAGCGGCCTCGATTTCCTTGTTGGCCGCGGCGAGCGCAAGGGCCTGCTGGACCGGGTTCCGCGTTAAGACATACGCCAGGCCGAGAACGGCGAACAGCAACAGCACCGCCGCGATCACGATGGCCAGTACGATCCACGGCAAGCGATTTCTGGCTGTGGCGCCGGGCTGCTGGCGCCCGGCGATCTTCTGGCCCGTCAATAGATTCGTACCGCACGCAACGCAGATGATATCCCCGTCCTGGACCAATGCGCGGCAATTGGGACACGTTTGCGCCGGGCGTGCCTCCGGCCGACGCCCTGGGGACGGTGTTGCCGCCTTCTGCTGCATGGGGCCGCCGCAATGGGGACATGCCTCCAGCCGCGGATTCGTCAGCTTGCCGCAATACGGACAACTAATCATCTGTGCCACGACTGTTCACCTCCGGGGCGGTTTCGAAGCAACGCCCCTTCACCTTTTTGCGGGTTCGAAACCCGCTTCGTTGCGCCCGAAACGCGCCCATTTGTCACGGGTGCGGCCGCGCCTTCATTTCGTCTCAGGAAACTGCGTACCGCAGTGCTTGCAGACCGACGCTTCGATGCCATTCCTCCTGCCGCAGTTCGCGCATTTCTTGAAGAAGAGTGAGGGCACACTGGCCGCGCATATCAACGCAATGATGCCCAACATTACCGCCAGATAGAGGGTAGCACCGGACACTACGACGCGACTCCAAGATCCGACCGATTTGCCCCAGCTTCACTCTCTCCACTTGGATTGTAGGTCGTAACTCCCGGTTCTGTCAACAGGAAGCGGATACACCCGGTGCATGCCCTGC
>Ga0315274_10006373_pt1 | contig 17186 bp, 14 predicted proteins | sample YL17G02_20_MG_FD_203700 | JGI IMG/M metagenome (GOLD analysis project Ga0315274, IMG submission 203700) | Sediment microbial communities from Yellowstone Lake, YNP, Wyoming, USA - YL17G02_20 | ecosystem: Environmental > Aquatic > Freshwater > Lake > Sediment | place: USA: Wyoming | collected...
CCGGCTTCCTCAACACCTGCTAAAAATAGGTCAAACCCCCCTTTTTAGGGGTAGTATTATATACGCATTAAATCAGATTTAACACTCGGATTCTGGTGATAAGATGACTGTAAAGACGAAGATGATAAAGGACTTCGCACAGATCGGATTCGACAGGCTTGGTTCCTCAATGAAGAACCTTAAGCCCGAGCAGCTCGACTGGAAGAGCTGTACACAGGCCAACACGATCAGGTGGGTACTCACCCACATGAGCGAGGAGCTGAACGTCTATATGCCGAAGTTCCTCGGCGAGGCTCCACCGAAGGACTGGCCGAAGGACTACATCGGCAACCCGAAGTATAAGATGGAGAAGATCATGGCCGACATCGAGAAGGGGCACAGGAAGCTCAACGCCGGCCTGAACAAGCTGACGAACGAGAGGCTCGACGAGCCGGTGGAGGCTTGGGCGGGCAAGAAGACACGCGAGTTCTACCTCATGCTCATGGTGAGTGAGATAATCCACCACGAGGGGCAGATCGCGGCCATCCTCGGCGTCGAGAAGAGGATTAAGGGCGCCAAGTAGCCGCCCACCCTTTTTATTCCACCCTTCTAGACACCCTATCTGTTAGGGGGCACCATACATGAGGATAGGCATAACCTGTTACCCGGGCGTCGGCGGCAGCGGCATACTCGCGACGCGGCTCGGCGTCGAGTTCGCCAAGCGGGGCCACGAGGTTCACTTCATAACATATGAGCGCCCATTCGCCGTCCAGGGGATAGACCAGGAGAACGTCCACATCCACCTCGTCAACGTCCTCGAGTACCCCCTCTTCAAGTACCCGCCGTACACGGTGGCCCTCGGCTCCGAGATGGCACGGGTGTCGAAGCAGGAAAGACTTGACGTTCTCAACGTCCACTACTCCATCCCCCACGCGACTGCAGCCTTCCTCGCAAGGGAGATAACAGGCGTCCCCTACGTTGTGACCCTCCACGGCAGCGACGTCACCATACTCGGGAGCGACCCGAGCTACAAGATCGTCAACAACCACAGCGTGGAGAAGGCGGACGCGGTAACGGCTGTATCCGAGTTCATGCAAAGGGAGGCATACGAGAGGCTCGGGATTGAGCGGGAGGTGAAGGTGATACCGAACTTCGTCGACACCCAGGTCTTCGCCCCAGCGCCCTGCGATTCAGCCGAGGCCGACTGCGACGAGTGCGGCGGTATCATCCACGTAAGCAACTTCCGCCCCGTGAAGCGAGTCTCTGACCTCGTCTACGCCATGGCCATCGTGACGAAGGAGGAACCCAAAGTTAAACTGACACTTGTTGGCGATGGCCCCGACAGACACGGCGTCGAGATGCAAATAGATCGCCTCGGGCTACGCAGAAACGTGACCATGACAGGGTTCAGGAGCGACATCCCCAACCTCATGCGCTGCAGCGACATCGGCGTCTTATGCTCGGAGACGGAGAGCGCCCCTCTCACCCTCCTCGAGGGGATGAGCACCGGGCTCCCCATGGTCGCTACGAGGGTCGGCGGTGTACTCGAAATCGTCGACGATGGCAAGAACGGGCTTCTTGTGCCGCTGAAGCACCCGGAGGAGCTCGCCCAGGCGATCCTCCGCCTATATAGGGATCCGAAGCTGAGGAGCAGGCTCGGCGAGAGGGCACGTAAGACCGTTTTGGAGAGGTATACGGCCGAGAAGATCGTCAACCAGTACATCGAGACCTTCGAGGCTGTATCCGCGACTAGAGGTTGACGTAGAAGACCGTCGAGTTCGGCGTCCAACCCCCGTACAGCCTCTCGTATATCTCCACGTTCTCCCCCACGCCCGAAGCCAGCGCGAGGTCGATCCACGACCAACTGACCTCCTGCCCATACTTCTCGGGGGCGAAGTGGCCGAAGGCGTAGGAGAGGTAGCAGTCCAGCTCTTGGGCAATCGCCTGCTTCGCCTTCATCTCCTGCATGAGGGCTGCCCTAGTCGATGGCTCTCCGAGCCTCCGTTTTATGGCGTCGATCTCGGACTCGGCGTCCACCTTCGCCTTACTTAGCGACGTGTAGGTTTCGTCGATGGCCTTCCTGATGCCGGCGTGTGCATGGGCGATGCCCTCGACGTTATTCGCTTTCTTAGCCTCCACCCACCCCGCAAGGGCGTCGAACAGCTCCCTCCGTGAGAGGGTGGTGTACCCCTTAGCCTTGATGGGTCTGCCCGCCATCTCGTTCCATGGCGTGTTGTAGAATACTCTAGCGTAGCGGGTGTAGGCGGGGAAGGGTATGCCTAGCTGCGAGACGCCGGGGATGACCTCGGCGTAGTAGCTCGTCTCTCCCGGCCCGCCTACGTGAGCCAATACAGGGATGACCGAGTCGACGACCACCTGGCGCGAGTCGACCCTGGGCGTTATTATGTTCTCTATCTCCTCGATGTCCGGCCTCTCCGTCGAGAAGGAGTAGCTGTATGTTTGCTCGCACCTCGAACACTTGCCCTCTACGCTCGCGGTTGAGCCCGAACCCGCCCTGTACTTCAGCTCGACCCTGCTTCCGTGGCAGCTCGGTGTCTGGCACTCAAGGAAGAAGGGGACGTAGTCCATTGACCTCTTCCCTATCTGCGCCCTGTATCCCAGCCCTTCGATGAGATCGACGGCGTCGTTTGAAGCACGTATGAAACTACTCCTGTTGGGCTCGGAGAGCAGAACCTCATATCCATGCCTGAAAAAGCCCCTGATCGAAGGGTCCGTCGCCGATAGCATCGGCACGCCCATGTCCGCCTCGAGGTTCACGACGGTGCCGAGGATCTTTGTCGAGAAGTCAGCGACGTTCTCCGTCGAATAGTAGGCTCCTTTGATGATCGTGAAGACATGTGCGAGGTTCTGGATCACTTTCTCCTGCTTTGCGGGTTCCACGTTTTTGAGGAGGCCTCTGTAGTTGCTCTCCACTTTTTCGAGTGTCTTTCTGAGCCACTCCTCGTCAGGGTTCGGTAACCGGCGTATAGGTGCCCCCCCGTACTCCGGTGGGGAGGGGTAGGTGATCAGCATCCCCCTCGCCGATGGACTCGGGACGCGTATGTTGAGAAGCTCCGCCTGCACGCCGTCGTAATCTCCCACGTAGTAGAGCGGGACGTATCCCCCTCCCAGGCCGGCAAGAGTCGAGATGTAGGTTATCTTGTTGAAGATGAAGCTGGGCCCACCCAGGCAGTTCGGCTGCTGCCCCGTCTCGACCACGCCCCTGTCCAGTGAGTCGATCCTCTGCGAGACCCTGTGGGTGAGGATTCCGAGACTCCTCATCTGGTTCTTGATGGCCTTCTTGAGTCCCTCAAGCTCCGGGGGCGACGCGCCGTAATTCGTCCTCATCTCGCCGAAGTACCCATAGCACTCAGCCATGTTCTGGGGCATCCTCCCCCAGAGACGGGTAGCGTACTCCCCGCCTGGGGACTTCTCCGTGTACTTCTGGTATAATGTATGTACTGGGGGATTGTCACTCAATTTATTCACCTCAACAGATTACTGGTCGCCTTAGCATTGTAGAACGGCCCGTTCCTCGTCAGCGATTCCTCGCCGAAGGCCTCGGCATATCCGCAGTTCCCCTGAACCCCCCTCAGCTCCGCCTTCTTGTCACTGAACTTCTGGTAGTACCCCCACGGGAACTTGGCCAGCTGGGAGTCGTACGATCCCACTGCAGCTCTCTTTCTCTCCATCACCTCGGAGACATCGACCAAGACATGAGGGGTGGGGATCAGGGTGTTTATCTCCATGAGGAGGAGGCGCTCGACGAGGCAGGGCTCATCGTACGTAGTCGTGTGGGCCGCCCACTCTATGGCCTCCTTCACGACCTCGTAGGTCGCCCTATGGTCTGCGTGGTAGTCGAAGGGCAAGTGGGTGATGATTATCCTTGGCCTCTCCACCACAATCACGTCAGCGACCCGCTTAACAAGCTCCCTAGAGGGTGCGACGTTGTCCTCAATGAAGACGATCGGTTCGTCCATCCCCAGGGTCTTGCACGCCTTCTCAAGCTCCGATCCCCGGTTCCTTGGGTTGCACGTAAGGCATAGGACCCTAGCCTCACCCGCGTGGAGGGCAAGCGTCCCTCCGCAGCCGAAAGTTTCATCGTCTGGGTGGGAGACGACGGCAAGAATTCCGCCCATGAAGTTCAAACGATTAGGGAAACCACGGCATAAAAGGGGTTCTCCGTAAACTCTGAAGTGTCAGTTATTACTGGCACCTTCGCCTACCCCCCACCCCAAGCCGACTGCGTCCGACTTAAAAGCGCTCCAGACGCCGGGCTGAGTCGGATAGGCATGTCATCCCACTTCCCCCACGGGGCCCCATCGACCTCCTTTCAGCCGGCGTCTGAGATGCTGGGTATAAGGGCATCCACGAGGCCCCTTCAAATGGGCTTCCCCAAGCTGGACGAGATTATCGGTGGGCTGGAGCCGGGGCTCCTTCACCTATTCTACGGCTCAGAGAAGAGCGGCCTACCAGACAAGCTCCTCCACCACCTACTCGTCGAGGCGGTCAAGGAACCCGAGGCGAGGGCGATCCACCTGCTCTGCGGTAACTACCGCCGCTCACGCACAACCCTCGATATGGAGCTGCTCCTCAACCTCGTTGAGCGGGCCGGGCTCGAGCCACGCGACGCCTTCGGCAGGATACACCTAGTCTGCGCCTTCACGGAGAGGCAGCAGATCGAGGCAGTCGACCACATAGAGGGAATACTCGCCGAGAACCCCGGCGTCAGGGTAATTGCCGTCCAGCAGGTGGCAAAGCTCTTCGTGGGCCCACCGCTTGTCAGCAGGGCGACGCGCGAGAACCTCGGTGGCATGGTCTCCCACCTGATCCGGCTCTGCGCCGAGGCGGGGGCACCAGTCGTCGCGTCCGCCTCACCTTCCCCCTATGGGAGGCCGGTCCCCGCACCGGAAGGGGGAGCATACGTCACCCACCTCGCGAAGGTCTCCGTTTACCTGCACGCAATGAAGGGAGGTGGGGCCACGGCATACCTACTAAACCACCACGAAAAGGCGAGAATCGGAAAGAGGATAGACCTAGAGGAAGGTGAACTCGGATTGGGAAGAGTAACAAAACTATCGACGCGCATGAGGCTGCAGGAGCAGATGAGGCAGCTCAGAGACCGTTACAGATGCGCCCTAAAGGACGAGGAGATGAAGACCGCCTTCGACGGCCTCTGGGAAGCGTGGTCGAGCGAGCAGGGCGCCATGATCTACAGCGACGTCCTCTCCGCCCTCGACCTCCTCACACTCACCGCCACAGTCGACAACAGGCGCCAGATCGAGTCCCTGCGCGCCCTAAATCAGGAGACCCGGGAGCTCCTCGAGAAACTCATAGCGAGGGAAGCTCGTGCAGGTTGAGGGGCTGCTCCTCGACGTCGGGCTCGAGGGGCGCGACGCCGTCGTCTGGATCAGGGACCCAGATCAAGGCAGGGTAAAACTCAGTGAACCCTATCACCCCGAACTCTACGCCGAGCCAAAGGACGTAACCCCCGAGGAGCTAAAGACCATCCTCGAGGAGCACCCCGACATCAAGGACGTCACCGTGGAGCGCAAGATATCCACCATTGAGCGGAGCGGTGAGAAGACCGTCCTCAGGATCAGGGCGAAGGACGTCAACTCCTTCCGAGGCGTCAACCGCCTAGTCGAGTACCTCCCACTCGTCGCCAGGGTCTACGACTCCGACCTCACCCCCGAGCTCAAGTACCTCAGCGAGCGAGGCCTCATCCCACTCGCGGGGGTATCCGCGGAGGCGAACGCCGATGGACGGATAACTAGCATCCAGTCCCTCGGCCTCGACACGAACATCGAGCCACCGCCACTCAGGCTGCTCATCTTCAACGCGGAACTAAGCGGCGACGGTGGGAAGGTGACCACCCTCAACCACGCCTTCCAGCCCGAGTACACCTTCAAGGGCCCCACGCGGGTCCTCCTCTACGACTTCCTCGACTACTTCGCCGACCTCGACCCAGACATAGTCGTCGCCCCGAGCAGCCAGCTCGCCGCCGTCCTCCGCGCCGCCGCCCGCCTCGGCATCAGGCGCTTCGGCTCAGGCGACGGCGAACCCGTCCTCTGGGCAGGCAGGAACCACCTCGTCCCACCAATTTACCGGCGCCTCGGCCTCGCGGGTCTCGTCGAACGCGTCCTATTCACCAGGTCCCCCGCGAGGATGTGCGCCGGTTGGGCCGCGGGCAAATGCATAGACATGCGCCAGTGCTACGACGCGAGGCGGCGTGGCATCCTCATCCCACGTGCCGCCGACTACCAGCCCGTCATGACCCTGCAGGGGGCGAACGACATGGACAAGGGCGGCCTCATACTCGCCCCGACGATCGGCCTCCACGAAGACGTCGCCGTCCTCGACTTCGAGAGCATGTTCCCCAACATCATCGTCCGCCGCAACGTAAGTTACGAGACCACCGGGCGCCCCGACGCCGCGGAGGGATTCATCGCCAGCTTCACACAGGAGGCACTCACCAGGCGCCTCCACTTCAAGAGGATGCGCCGTAGCCTCGAGAAGGGCAGCCTCGACTGGCTCTGGTGCGAGGAGCGCCAGACCTCACTCAAGGAGATGCTCGTCGTCATCTACGGGTACAGCGGGTGCTTCGCCAATCGATTCGGAAGCATGGACACCTACATGGAGATCAACAGGATCGCGAGGGACAGCCTCGTCACGAGCATGAACGCCGCCGCCGAGCACGGCTACCGCACCCTCTACGGTAACATTGACAGCCTCTTCCTCCTGCGCCGCGGCGCGACGCGGGGCGACTACGAGGTCCTCGCCGACGAGATAACCCGCCGCACAGGCCTCCCCATGGCCCTCGACGTCATGTACCGCTACCTCGTCCTCCTCCCCCAGAAGGCGGACGACCGCTTCGGCGCAGTCAACAGGTACTACGGCGTCACCGCCGAGGGGGAGTTCAACAGCCGCGGCATAGAGCTACGCCGCCGCGACACACCACCCTACATAACCCGCCTCCAGCAGCGAGTCATAGAGCGCCTCCTCACCCACTCCACCGCGGCGGAGGTCCGCACCACCGGACTGCGGCAGGCACGCGAAGAGGTCGAGGCCGCCGTCAGGGACCTCATGGAGGGGCGCGTCCCCGAGGAGGAGCTGCGAGTCTCCACCGTCCTCCGCCGCGCGCCCGCCGACTACTCGAGCCGCCCCGGCCACGTCGTCGCCGCCGAGGCCCTAGCCATGAACCACGCGCCCCCCGACGTCGGCACCCTCGTTGACTACCTCTACGTCGACTCCGTCAACCAGAACCCCTTCCGACGCGTCAAGCCGGCCACCTACCAGGGGAGCAGGGTCGACCTCGAGAAGTACGCGGCGCTCGCCAGGGCGGCCGCCGCCACGGTCTTCTCCCCCTTCGCGGGCGAGGACACCATCTAGACGACCAGATGACGCGAAAACGATTTCCCCCGGGGCTGACAGATAACGTGTCGCCTTGGTTTCGATGGTGCCTGTCGCCACTTCGGGAGGGGTGACTCTATTATGCCCCGAGGACGGCAGATACTCCTTCTTTAACAGCCCCTACCCCGCGCACCACCTCATGACTGGAGTCGACATATACCCTGACATAATGCACGGCTTATCCGCTCCTTCGCCCATCACCGGAGACGTACTGCAAATAAGGCAAGTTAAGGCGCCACGAAGCTACGAGTTCGAAGCGCCAGAACACGACGTTGTGACCCTCATAAGAAGCGCCCAGAATCCGAATAGAGTTGTGAAGATTCTCCACGTAGACACGGAAGCCGAGGTAGGGGAGACCATCCAAGCCGGACAAGATCTAGGCCCAATGATCAGATCGGGCTACTTCGGTTACCACGCCCCACTACACGCCCACATCGAGGTACGTCCCCCCGAAGACCCACTCCGAGTAAGAGGCGGCTACCACATGGATACACTCCTAAACCTCGACAAACTAGAAGTCACAGAGGAACTAACGGGTACTGTAACGGCTACTCGAAAAGGATACGCCCAGATAAAACTGCTCTAAAATATCCCGTGGATCGTAGTGGATGTAGGGGGCAACCCGGGCATAATCGACGGCGGGATACCGATCTACGGATGGTTCGGCACCCACGGTAAGACATCAACAAAAGGGGACCCCGTGAAACTCCTCGGAAAACAGATAGGGATCGTAACAAATACCCAACCTAGATCCTGCGTCGCAGACTGCACCGAATTTGATGCGAGACTCGGTTCTACCCCCGTTGACCTATTCTTCATACTCACGCCCAAACAGCAGACGATCGTCGCAACCTCGAAGAAACGCAGCGAACTCGACCTAAGGGTGCAGGAAGAGGTCTCCCTCACCCTATCGTAACACCATTTTTCCAATAAATATAAGGGCGAGGACACAACCTACACAGACGAATCCAGATGTCTGACCTCAGTCAGCTCCCCCCAAACGTCCAAGAGAGGATAGCACGCCTCCAACAGCTCCAGAACACCATGCAGCAACTTCTCGCTCAGAAACAGAGACTCGAGGCGGAGAAGGCTGAGACCGAGCGAGCCATCACGACCCTCGGGGAGACGCCTGATGATGCAAAGGTATACAAATCCGTAGGCGCGGTCCTCGTCGAGAAGGAGAAAGCAGCCGTAGTCAAGGAACTCACAGATAAGAAGGACTTCCTCGAGATGAGGGAGAAGGTCCTCGAGAAGCAGGAGGAGAAGACGAAGGAGAAGCTCCAAGGCCTACAGGAAACGCTGCAGAAGGAGCTAGGGCTCCCACGGCAAGGTTAACCCTTTCTGAACATTTTACCGAACCCAGACTGCTTCTGTTCAGCCGCCTTCTTCTGGGCATCATCGGCGCCCCTAAAAGGCGACGAATCAACTCCGAGCTTGAACAACTTATTTAACACATCTATGGCGTCAGCCGAGCCAGCGTAGTCGATGCTCGTCAGCTTGTTCGTGGGTATAAAGATGCAGGCGTATGGAAAATCCTTCTCGACGCACTCATCAAGTATACACGAGTTGATGCCGGATAACGCTCCCTCCCTCAGGGCTGGATAACCCTGTTTCGCGAGATCGACTTTGAAGGAGTAAGTTAAGGCCTTGATCTCGGGTGATACCGCGCTGAAGGGCAAGCCGTCGAGAGAATAAATCTCCTGTACCCCCTTCGCCTTAAGCCACCTTATTAGTTCCTTGGCGATCGGCCAACAGCCCTCGGCCGGTATGAGACTCTCGGTGATGATGAACAGGATCTTCTCTGCTTCGTCCAGGTGGACGCGGAAAGACTGCATCGGCGTGCCGTTGGTTATGAGCGTCATCGGTGGGATGTGGTTGGATTTTACCCATGCTACCTGTTGGAAACCCCTTGTCCGGGTAACAAACATCGTAGCGGTGTTTCCGATGAATCCTGCACCGGCAAACCCCAACACTGCTTTATAGTCCCTCTTCTCTAGTGGTTTGATTTCTTTTATTTCGACGGGGTGGGTTGACATGAGAGTTGTATGTTCCTTCGGGTTTAAATCGTCCTCGGTTCGAATTGTAAATACTATTCAACTATTGTGTGTAGTTATGTTTATATATTCTAACCATGGTACATATTTAACTCGGATTAAAAGATGAGAAATTTGCACTATTTTTATGTAATTTCCACTATCATTTTCGTGAGAATGTCAAAATAAGTATCGTTCAAAATCTGAACTTTACATCGAAAATTATAGAGCTAAACACATACCATAAACTCTATTTTAATACCCGGAGAATTACTTCACACCGCGAGGATAGTTGGGCGTGGATACCTCAGTGCTTCGGGATAATCTCCGGGGAAAAGTGTCAATAATCTGCCATCATAACGCTGATCCAGACGCTATCGGCGCCGCGTATGCCTTTCAACGCCTAATCGCCGTCATCGATCCGGAGGCGGCGACGGAGATATTATACCCAGATAGCGCAAGTCAACTATCCGAGAGGATAATTCGCCACTTTTCGATCGACGCCTCGAACCATACTAAGCTGGTTGGACCTGATACGGTCATCGTTGTTGATACGGGCAGTCTTGTTCAATTGGAGTCTCTAACGTTCTTCGTTGAATCTGCTAAGACCCGGATATTCATTGATCACCACGGCAGGGATCCCGAGATAGATCGACTTGCAACCATTTATATCTCCGATGAAAACGCTGTTGCGACGTGTGAGATTGTATCCAACATTTGGGGTGAGATGGGCTTTGAGCCGCCGAAGGAGGTTGCCGAGGTCCTCCTACTGGGAATTATCTTCGATTCAAAGCACTTTGGAATCGGGACCTCTCGGTTATTTAGAACCGTTGCGAGGCTCATGGATCTCGGCGCGAACCTAAAAGGGGCTCGGGATCTTCTTCAGGCTTCAATGGATTCCTCTGAGCGGATCGCCCGACTCAAGTCTGCTCAGAGGTCGACAATGTATCGCATCGGCTCTTGGTTATTGGTGACGTCTAACCTCGGTTCTTTCGAAGCTTCGGCAGCGAGGGGAATACTGAGTTTAGGCGCTGATGTCGCCATTATAGCTGGAAATGATAAGGAGAACCTGAAGGTCAGTTTTAGGTCTACTGAGGAGTTCTACTTGAAGACGGGTATTCATCTTGGTGACGAGGTCTCCAAACCGCTTGCCGAGTTGTATGGCGGGGCTGGGGGTGGACATCCGACAGCCGCGGGTGTGAATGGCGTCGGAGACTCGGAAGAATTCCTCATCAAGGCTGCCGAGTATCTGGCCAAGAAGATCGGGAAGCCCCACCAGATATTATAGGTGTAACTATTATATTTTAGAGGCCGGAATATCAGAGAAGGCTCGGAGGGCTCCCTTGGGGATGATCGACGTTGAGGGTCTCTGGTACACCTACCCCAATGTACCCGAACCTGCCCTCAAGGACATTAACCTCCAAATAAACTCTGGTGAGTTTATTCTGCTCACAGGCCCAAGTGGCTGCGGAAAGACCACTTTTTGCAGGTGCCTTAATGGGCTCATACCCCACTTCTATAACGGGGAAATCAAAGGGGACATAACGGTCGACGGGTTGCACACGAGGGACCACCCGACATACGAACTGGCAAAACACGTCGGTCTGATATTCCAGAACCCAGACAACCAGATCTTCTCACTCACAGTCGAGAAGGATATAGCCTTCGGCCTCGAGAACCTCGGGTTGCCTAAGGGTCGGATGGTTGAGGAGATCGATTGGGCGATGGATCGGGTTGGCATAGCCTCGCTCCGGGAGAGGGGCACCCACGAACTCTCCGGTGGTCAGAAACAGCGTCTGACGATCGCCTCCGTCCTCGCCATGCATCCGGGTATCATCGTGATGGACGAGCCAACCGCCTACCTGGACCCGATGGGCGCCGAGAGAATATTCAATATTCTCCATACCCTGAATGAGGAGCAAGGCATCACAATCATCCTCATAGAGCACAGGATGGATCTCGCTGTCAAGTACTGTAACCGTATCATCGTCTTCGATAAGGGTCAGGTAGTCAGTGATGGTTCCCCGAGGGATATCTTTACCGCGGATGAGACGCGTCTAATCGGTGTTGGCATCCCCCGGATGGTCGAGCTGGGGAGAAGACTTCGACAGAATGGGGTAAAAATCGATATTCCCCTCGACTCCACGGAGGCGTTCAACAACCTCGCCCCTTACTTCAAGGGATCTCGACCTGCTAAGACGAGAAACGATCTGCCCGACCTGAACGGCGTCGCCGGTGAGTACAGCCACTCTCCAATAATTCAACTTCGGAACCTCGCCTACACCTATTACACGGGCGTCAACGCCCTCAGAGGAGTCACCCTTGACATCAACCGGGGAGAATACGTCGCCGTAATGGGTGAGAACGGCGCCGGGAAGACGACGATGGTGAAACACTTCAACGGTCTGCTAAGGCCGAAGGAAGGAAAAGTCATCGTCGACGGAGAAGACATAGCCAAACAGAGCGTGGCGACGATGGCCCGAAAGGTGGGGCTGGTCTTCCAGAACTCCGATGACCAGCTCTTCGCCGAGGATGTCGAGGAGGAGATCAGCTTCGCCCTCAGAAACTTCGGATACAGTGAAGAAGTCACCAGAGAGCGGGTGAATTGGGCACTCAACCTCCTTGACATAGAGAGGTACAAGAAGTCGAGTCCCTTCATACTAAGCGGGGGCGAGAGGAAACGCGTCGCCCTCGCATCCGTTTTGGCATGGAATCCCGACGTCCTTATCCTCGACGAACCAACCGTCGGGCAGGACTATGGCCAAAAAGAGCGCCTCAAACACTTCCTGCTACAGCTCCGGACACAGGGCAAGACCGTGGTGATCGTGACCCACGACGTTGAATTCGTCGCCGAGAGCCAACCCAGAATAGTGTTGATGGCACAGGGGAAGATCGTCGCAGACGGCCCCGCGAAGAAGATAATGACCGATGCGAAGGACCTTGAAACCTGCTCGGTCGCGCCGCCTGAGGTCACCAAGCTATTCTCAAAGTTAAACAAATTTGGTTTCCCCGGCGACGTGCTCGGAGTCGACGAGGCACTCGACCTCATAACTCGAAAACTGAAGGGGGCGACGGCATGAGTTTACTCGAAGGCCTCCGGTTCACGAAGGGCGACTCCCCCCTCCACCGGATGGATCCGAGGGTAAAGTTCCTCATGACGATGATAATCTTCACACTATCCATCCTCTTCCTAGACCTCATCCCCCTGATGATCGTCTTCACCTTACAGATACCCATCGTCATCTATGGCAGGATCTGGAGGGAGTGGTTGAAGACCCTGAAAGGCGGTGCGGTCCTCGCGGTTATCATCTTCTCCACGAATCTCCTGAGCTTCTACTTCTTCAGGGGGATGACTCTATCAGGGGATACAATAGAATACAGCCTAAGCCTCACGCTGAGATTCCTCTCACTGATCACGAGTTTCAGCCTCTTCTTCCTCACAACCTCGCCGGATAAACTCAGCCTCGCACTCGAAAAGGCCAAGGTACCCTACGAGTTCAACTTCGCGTTCATCACCGCGATAAGGTTCGTACCAGTCCTCGCAGACGAGGCGCAGACGATAATGGACGCCCAGCGATCAAGGGGGCTTGAGCTAGATAGGGGGGGATTCCTATCCCGGATCAGGAAGTATATCCCAATTCTCCTGCCACTGATCATAAACTCGATACGTAGGAGCCTTGAACTAGCGGAGGCCATGGAGTCTCGTGCCTTCGGGGCGACGAAGGACCGGACAAACCTATATGAATTGAAGATGGCTAGATCAGACTACGTCGCATTAATCATCATAATTGCGGCGTTAATCATAGCGTTGTACGCTCGCCTCTATTTGTCACCCTTCCCAAAAGTAATAAGCGGTATCTTATTCGCCTAACCTAATGCTTATAGTTCTTTTCACAACGTTTAAATAATTACTGACTTGACTAGAATCGATATCATCGGGTATCAATAATTACTGTAAGGAAGTTCTACATGGAGCCCAGAAGGATACAGAAGGTCGGCTACTCAACACTCTCCGTCAGCATACCCATGAACTGGGCGAAGAAGATGAACATCAAGAAAGGTGACATCGTCTTCCTTAGCGAGGAGAACGACGGCGCGCTACGCATAGCCCCCGAACCCAGCAAGACCGAGGATACAAGCATCTACGTCGTCAACGTCGACGAGTGCGATAACACAACGATTCTCGCTAGGGTAATTGTAGGTAATTACGTCCTCGGCAGAAACATGATAAGGGTCGAGTCCAGCCGCCGACTCATGAGGGAGCAGATAGAGAGCATACGCGCGGTGACGCAGCGCCTCCTTGGCATAGGAATCATCGAGGAGAGCGACAAGCACCTGCTCCTGCAGTGTAGCATAGACCCTAAGAACTTCCCGCTGGCGACCGTAGTAAAGCGCCTCTACGTCATCACAAGCATCATGTTCAAGGAGGCCATCGACAGCCTCATCGATAAGGATCAGGAGCTCGCAAAGGACGCCATCACACGCGAGTACGAGGCCGACACCATCTACTGGCTACTATCCCGTCTACTCGCCTCGGCCCAGCAAAGCCGAGTCGTCTCAGAGAGCATAGGCGTAGTCGACCCCATGGAGATTGCGGAGTACAATCTTATCGCCTGGTATCTGGAGATGATCGGCGACCGTGTAAATGCGGTATGCCACAACATCCTCAAACTGGAGAATCATAAGAAGGACTCCAACGGAGAACTGATCGAGCGCCTAGGCCAACTAGCCCTAGTCAGCTTTACGATGTTCGACAAGGCCATGAAGAGCATCGTTGACAAGGACATCAAGGTCGCCAGCGACGCTGTCGACCTATACGACGTGGTTCAAGTAGAAGAGGAGAAACTCCTCATAGAGTTCCACACCACAAACTCAGAGCTCACGTCCCGCTTCAACATGATCGCCTGGGAGTTCAAGATTATAGCCGAGCACAGCTCCGCCATCGCCGAGATATCGATCGATAACATTCTCAGGGGAAAGAATTCCATCTGCCGGGTTGAGGATGCGTCTGTGGAAGAGGAATAAAACCTCCCACCACATTTTTTGTTATAATAGAATCGAGTTGAACGTGGCATCGATCAACGATATAATACTTTTCTCAGGTTACAACTTATAGTATATACTCAATGAGTCGGTCGTTTGTATCAAGGAGAGCCATCTTTTAATTGAATTAACGAGGCTTTCCTTACTTTATTGTAAAAACGTCGGCTAATAATAGATCAAGTTGAAAGGGTTTGATTATATAACGGGGTTATCAATGTTTTACTAGCCATTTTTTTGGTTGGGGAGGTCTTTGGTATATTATAATCATTATTGGCGTCTTCTGATAAATAGGTTTATAGGAGCCTTTTTTCAGTCTATAGACAATTCGCGAAAAGGGAATTGAATATCCATGGTACGTTACAAGCAGACAGGCGACATCCTGAAGCTCATGCTCGACAGGGAGCACATCAGGAACATAGGTATAATCGCGCACATCGACCACGGCAAGACGACGATGAGTGACAGTCTCCTAGCGGCGGCCGGGCTCATGTCACCTGACCGCGCAGGTGAGGCCCGCGCCCTCGACTACCTAGAGGAGGAGCAGGCGAGGGGCATCACAATTAAAACGGCGAACATAAGCTTGCTATATGAAGATGAGAAGGGGCAGCCCTACGTCATCAACCTCATCGACACCCCGGGACACGTCGACTTCAGCGGCAAGGTAACCCGCGCCATGAGGGCGCTCGATGGCTGCATTCTACTCGTAGACGCCGTAGAAGAGTTCCAGATCATGACCGAGGTACGCCTCAGGCTAGCCCTCGACGAGGCGGTGAGACCCGTCCTCTACATCAACAAGTTCGACAGACTCATCAAGGAGCTAAAGATGGACGCCGACATGGCGCAGGAGAAGATCCTACGCATCATCGGCCAGTTCAACACCATCGTCCAGACCTTCGCCTCTGATGAGTTGAAGAACGAGTGGACCGTCAACGCTGGCCTGGGTCAGGTCTGCTTTGGCTCCGCGCTGGACCGCTGGGGCTTCACGCTCCCCATGCTGCAGAAGAAGGGCATGACCTTCAAGCAGCTAGTCCAGATGTACAAGGACGGTAGGCTCGAGGAGATACAGCAGAAGCTCCCGTTGGCGGAGGCCATGCTCAGCATGGTCACACAACACCTGCCCAACCCCATCATATCCCAGCCCAGGAGGCTCAAGACCATCTGGAAGGGCGACCCCGATAGCCCGATGGGCAAGGCGATGTACTCCATCGACTCCAACGGCCCCACGGTGGTCTGCATCACTAACATCATCATCGACCCCCAGGCCGGGGTCGTCAGCACGGGCCGTGTATTCAGCGGCACCCTCCACAAGGGTCAGGACTTCCACCTGGTCAGCGCCAAGAAGGACCTCAAGGCGCAGCAGGTCAGCATATACATGGGCCAGTACAGGGAGATCGTCGACGAGATCCCGGCTGGGAACATCTGTGCCCTCCTGGGCATAGGTGAGGGCAGGGCGGGCGAGACCCTCGTCGAGCCCTCGATAAAGGAGGGCGCCATCGGCTTCGAGTCGATAAAGTACGCCTCCGACCCCGTCCTCACGATCGCAGTAGAGCCCAAGAAGCCCACCGACCTACCCAGACTCATCGACGCCATGCAGAAGATGAGCATTCAGGACCCCAACCTGGTCACGACCATCAACCAGGAGACTGGCGAGTACCTCCTCGCGGGTATGGGTGAGCTCCACCTCGAGATCGCCCTCAAGGACCTCAAGCGCGAGTACAACCTCGACGTAACGGAGAGTGAGCCCACGGTCGTCTACCGAGAGACGATCCGTGATAGTGTAGGCCCGTATGTGGGGAAGAGTCCTAACAAGCACAACAGGGTCTACTTCACGTTCGCGCCCCTCGACCCGGTGATAATCGAGCTAATCCGCAACGGCGAGATCAGCGTCATCACGAGCCAGAGGAAGATGGAGGAGGTTCTGGTGGAGAAGGCTGGCTGGACTACTAAGCAGGCCCGGCAGGTCTTCGCCATCAACGAGAACGCCAACATGATGGTCGACACCACCGTCGGTATTCAGGGCATACGCGAGGTCAAGGAGCACATCTCCGGTGGCTTCGCCTGGGCTCTACAGCAGGGTCCGCTCGCGGGCGAGATCGTCCGTGGCCTTATGGTCGATATGGTCGACGTCTCGCTTCACGAGGATCCGGTCCACAGGGGTCCGGCTCAGATGATGCCGGCTGTGAGGGGCGCCATGTATTCCGGCATGCTCTCGGCGCGCCCGACGCTCCTCGAGCCCATCTACAAGATACAGGTCCGCGTCCCCGCCCAGTGGCTGGGCAACGTCACGGGTCTCCTCAGCAGGAAGAGGGGCAGGGTCTATGACATGGATCAGCAGGGAGCCGTCACCGTCGTCACTGGCTTCGTCCCCGTCAGCGAGACAATTGGCTTCAGCGCGGAGATGCGCGCCGCAACGAGTGGAAGCGCCTTCTGGCAGAGCACCTTCGACCACTGGGCATCGGTCCCCGACAGCCTCCTCCTCGACGTCGTAAAGAAGATACGCACGAAGAAGGGCATGACGCCAGAGCCACCGACAGCAGCCGAGTTTATGGTAAAGGAGTAATCCATCCGGCTCCTTTTTTAGACCAGAACTCCCCTTCTCTACCCTAGGTGGCCCTGGGTTGAAGTTCCTCAACGAAGACCGCATCCTATCAAACGGGAAAGGGGTCTATTCTAAGCTGCGAAGCGACGCCCTCACGATACTGGGGTCAGCCCTCGACG
>Ga0315274_10006374_pt1 | contig 17185 bp, 10 predicted proteins | sample YL17G02_20_MG_FD_203700 | JGI IMG/M metagenome (GOLD analysis project Ga0315274, IMG submission 203700) | Sediment microbial communities from Yellowstone Lake, YNP, Wyoming, USA - YL17G02_20 | ecosystem: Environmental > Aquatic > Freshwater > Lake > Sediment | place: USA: Wyoming | collected...
TCGCCATCTGGGACGCGGGCAGGCAGGAGCTGTACCTGGCGCGCGACCGGTTCGGCAAGAAGCCGCTGTATTACACCACCGCCGTGCCCGGCATGCGGCTGGCTTTCGGCTCGGAGCTGAAGGCGCTCACCGTTCTCGCGGGTTTCGACTCCCGCGTGAATCCCCGCGCTCTGGCTGACTACCTCAGCTTCGGCTACGTGCCGGAGGCGGCCTCCATTTACGCCGCGGTCAGCAAGCTTCCGCCTGCCCATTCCCTTCTGGTCTCGCGCGCCGGCGAGCGGTTGCGCCGCTACTGGGCGCCACGCTTTGAGCCGCGCGAGGGCCTGAAGCTGGACGAAGCCATTGAGGAGATCCGCGCGCTGGCGGCCGATTCGGTCAAGCGCCGCATGATCAGCGACGTGCCGCTGGGCGCGTTTCTGAGCGGCGGCGTGGATTCGAGCGCCGTGGTGGCTTTCATGGCGGGCCGGTCCAGAGCCGCGACCGAAAGGGAGCGGGTAAGGGAGCGCGTGCGGACCTTCTCCATCGGCTTCACCACCAAGGAATACGACGAGCTGGATTTCGCCCGGATGGTGGCGGAGCGTTACTCCACGGCCCACTACGAAGAAGTCGTCACCCCTTCGATCCACGATGTCCTCGACGTGCTCGTGAAGCACTTCGACGAGCCGTTCTCGGACAACTCCGCCATCCCGATGCTGTACCTCTCGCGCATGACGCGGCAGCACGTTACCGTGGCCTTGTGCGGCGACGGCGCCGACGAGCTGTTCGGCGGCTACCGCCGCTACGCCTGGGGGCTGGCCGAAGAGCGCCTGCGCCGCCGCTTCCCGGGGTGGTTCCGGCAAACGGCGATCAAACTCGCCGGCCGGCTCTATCCGAAGTTCGACTATCTGCCCCAGGTCTTCCGCGCCCGCTCGCTCCTCATTAACCTGTCGCAGGAGCTCGGCGACGCCTACTACAATTCCATGACCATCTTCCGCGACCCGGACCTGGCCGCGCTGCTCTCCCCCGACGTGCGCGGCGCGCTGGGCGGCTACTCGACCCGCGAGTCCTACCTCGCCCGCTTCGAGAAGGTGAGCCATCTCCCCCCGCTCGAGCAGATGCAGGCCGTCGATCTCGAGACCTGGCTCCCGGGCGACATCCTGGTGAAGGCGGACCGCGCGACCATGGCCTATTCGCTCGAATCGCGCTCGCCCTGGCTCGACTACCGCCTGGGCGAGTTGGCGGGCAAACTGCCACCCGAGCTGAAAATCAGAGGCCTGGTGGGCAAGTGGGTGTTCAAGAGGGCCCTCGAGCCGCTGGTGCCCGAGCCCGTGATCACCCGCCGCAAAATGGGGTTCTCGGTGCCCATGGCGGAATGGCTCCGCACCAGCCTCAAAGAGACTTTTGAAACCACCGTGCTGAGTGGCGAAGCGGCGAGGTACCTTAATCTCGCGGAGGCCCGGCGCCTGTGGGGCGAGCACCAGTCCGGTTTCTCCAATCACGAGCGGAAACTGTGGACCCTGCTGGCGCTGGCCCTGTGGGACCAGGCTAAGGCGCGTTAACCGCCTGGGGCGCCCTCTGGGCCCGGTACCACGCTACGAACTTCGCGATCCCCTCCGCGAACGGCGTGCGCGGCTTGTACCCCAGCAGGCGCCCGGCCTTCGAGATGTCGGCGTAGGTGAGCGGGACGTCGCCGGGCTGGTCGGGCTGGCGGTCGAGGATGGCCTTCTTGCCCAGCGCCGCTTCCAGCGTGGCGACGAGCTCCGCCAGCAATACCGGATGCGAATTGCCCAGGTTGAGAATCTCGTACCGGCACTCATAGCCGAGCGCGGCCATCAACCCGTCCACGATGTCATCGATGAAGGTGTAGTCGCGCCCCGTCGAGCCGTCGCCGAAGAACGGAATCGGCTGGCCCGCTTCCATCAGCCGCGTGAACTTGTGAATCGCCAGGTCGGGCCGCTGGCGGGGACCGTAGACGGTGAAGAAACGCAGGCACGTCACCGGCAATCCGTAGAGGTGCGACCAGGTGTAGCAGAGCTTCTCGCCCGCGATCTTGGTGGCCGCGTACGGCGAGATGGGCAGGTTGAGAGAATCCTCCTCGCTGAACGGGACGCGGTTGGCGATGCCGTAGATGGAACTTGAAGAGGCGAACAGAAACTTGCGGATCCCGTGGCGCCGCGCCGCTTCGACGAGCAGCAGGGTGCCGCGCACGTTGGTCTCCTCGTAGAGAACCGGTTGTTCCAGCGAGCCCCGGACACCGGCGCGTGCGGCCAGGTGAAAGACGATCTCGGGCCGCGCCGCGGCAAACACTGTTTCCACCGTCTCGGCGCTGCGGATGTCGCCCTGATGAAACGCCACCGGAGCGCCCACCGGGCCCACTGATTCGACCGCCGCCAGGTTGGCGCGTTTCACCGCGGGCGGGTAGAAATCGTTGAGGTCGTCGAGAATCGAAACCTGGTGCCCCTCCCTGACCAGCCGCTCGCTCAGGTGCGAGCCGATGAATCCCGCGCCGCCGGTGACCAGAATCCGCATGCCTAATCATCCATTATGGCCCGGCAATCACCTCGCCGAACAGCGCCGCCACTTCGGCCGCCACCTGGTCCCAGGAGCGGGAAGCGCCCCAGCGCGCGATGGCCTCGCGGTCCCAATCCCGGCCGAGCGCCGTCTCCAGGGCGTTTTCCAGGGCGTTCTGGTCGCCGGCCGGCACCACGTACCCGAATTCTCCGGAGGGAATCAGGTCTGGAACGCCGCCGACGTTGGTCGCCACCACCGGGGTGCCGCAGGCCAGGGCCTCATTCACAACGTTGGGCCAGCCTTCCCGCGAGGAGGCTAGACAAAACACATCCGCCGCCGACATCAGCTCCGCCAGCCGTGCCGGCGGCACCACCCCCAGGAAGTGGACGGCGGATTCCAGGCCGAGCTCCGCCGCCAGCCGCCGCAGCCGGTCCTCGAATTTCCCTTCTCTGCCCGGACCGCCGGCGACTTCGAGCTCGCAGTCCACGCCGCGCGCCCTGAGGGCGGCCGTGGCGCGGATGGCATGGTGGTGGCCCTTGCGCTCGATCAGATACCCGGCCGACAGGATCTGCTTCGGTCCAGAGCCGCGACGGGGCGCCCTTTGGGCCGGGAGCGGGTGCGGATGGAAAACGGCCGTATCGATGCCGTTCGGAATGGTACGGGTCTTCGACGGCTCCACCCCGAGCGAGATGGCATACTCCCGCAGCGCTTCCGAGACCGCGATGACGCGCGCCGCCCGGCGAAGCGCCCAGCGCATGGCCATCCGCCGGAACCGGTAGCGCCCGTGCATAATTTCGTTCCCGCGCAGGGTAACGGTGAAGGGCCGGCGGGGGCGCGGGGTGCCCCCTGGGCCGGGCCAGGCGGCCAGCAGGGCCGCCGCAATTCCGTCGGGATAACCGAAGTGAGCGTCGATGAGATCGATAGGGGAGGCTGTGTCGAGGCGCCAGGCCGGCGCCAGCAGGCGAAGAAACAAAAACAAGGCATTCAGGACACCACCGCCCGGAGGGTAAAACCAGCGGGGATGAAAGACCTCCAGCCGGCCCTCGCGTGGACAGGGGGGACAGACCGGTCTGTCCCCCCTCGAGGCGCGGATTCTGGCGTAGTCCACGAGCGGCACCGGGGCCAGCACGCGAACCGAGGCCCTCGCGGCCAGCCCCTCCAGGCGGGCGCGGACAAACAGCCCCAGGTTCTCCTCGGACGGGTTCGGGAAGACGGTGCTGATGCTGAGGATGTTCACTGACGGTGCGATAATCAAGAATAACAATTCATCGTAGGGAGGGTCGGTGTTCTCAAGGGTAACGTTTCGGAGAGTCTTGGCCGCAATCTTTCTCGCTGTGCTGGTTGCGATCGGCTGCGCCCAAGCCCCGCGCGCGGCTTCCAACCGAACGTCCTCCCGCCGCCTGACCCCCAAGGCCAGTCCGGGGCGCCCTGTGGGCCGGGGCGCCCTCTGGGCCCGTCCTCGAGCGGACAAGATCTCCAGCGCCGTGATCCTGACCGCCTCCAAAGCCACCCCCTCGCAGCCTTTCACCCTCTCGCGTGTTTTTGCCCAGGGCGACATCCCGCACTGCGCCCAGGTGGTGCTGGACGGGACCTCCCTGGACACGCAGTGCGACGTGAAGACCCGCTGGCCGGATGGCAGCGTTCAGCACGCGCTTCTCTCCTTTTGGGGGCAGCTTGCCAAAGGTTCTCACCTGGTGGAGTTCATCGACCAGGAGACCAGCCTGCCCGGCGACGGGCTGGACGCCGTAGGAATGCTGTCGGACGAGTTCGGTTTCGCGGCGCGCATCGAGATCACCTCCGAGAGCGGCCAGACGCTCACGGCGGATGCCCGCAACATGCTCATCGACGGCGCCTTCCGGTATTGGCTGAAGGGGCCGATCTCGACCCAGGTGATTATCGAGGATCGCGGCCCCCAGCGGCGCTACGACCTGGGATGGGACGACTACCGGCAGTTCCATCCGATCTTCGTAGCCACGTTTTATCCGGGTTGGCCGGGCGCCAAGGTGGAGTACATCGGCGAGAACATGTGGACGGACCACCTGAGTGACCTCAAATACTCGCTTGCGCTGCGGCTGGGCCCCGACCAGAACAGGCCGCCGGCCTATTCGAAGAATCTTTTTACGCACGACGCCATGACCCGCTGGCGAAAAACAGGCTGGACCAACGCGGCTCCGGACCGGGTAAACGTCGATTTCAATCTCCCCTACATGATTTCCTCCGGCATCCTTCCGAATTTTGATCTGACCACGCCCGTGTCGTCGTCCGCGGTGAACTCGGAGGTCAACCAATTCCTGGCCGGCGACAGAGGGGACATCAACGGCAGCGGCGAGTGGGTCCGCGACTTCGGGGCCGGAGGAGGGAGACCCGAAGTCGCCCTGTTCCCGCGCTGGGCCGTGCGCTACCTGTACACTTTCGACTCCCGGCTGTACGACGTCATGATCGGGAACGCGGAAGTCAGCGGGCATGTCCCCATCCACTTGCGCGAATCCGTACCGGAGAAGCTCTACCTGAAGGGGACCGATATCAGCGCCATGGGACGGCCCCTTTCCGTCGATGCGCGCCCCACGATGTGCTGGGCCGATCTGCGTTTTGAGTCGACAGCGGAAGCGGATCGGGTTCGTTTTCGAGGACCGGTCGGCAACTCCCATGGCTGGCGGCAGGATGTCGCGCACCAGGGCAGCTTCGCTTTTCTGCCCTACGTGTTTACCGGCGATTGGTACTTCCTGGAGGAGATGTACTTCTGGTCCAGTTATAACCTCTCCTGGCCCAACCCGAGCGATGACTGGTGGCTGGGACGCCACTGGGACTGGGGCTTTTTGACTTCGGGTGGACTGCAAATCCGCGGCACGGCTTGGGCCATGCGGACCCTGGGGCACACCGTTCTTCTGGCTCCGGACGGAAGCCCGGAGAAGACCTACTATACGGACAAGTTCTACAACAACATCGCGATCCTGGAGGGAGAACAGGATATCCGGGATGGCGCCTTCTATGATCCCTCCCCGGACTCGCAATGGAGCTGGGGGCGGGATGTGGTGGCCGGGCACGCCGTAAATCCTCTCCATTTCATGACCAAGCCCCCTGGGAACGAGAATTGGGGGATAGTGTCCACCACGCCCCCGGATGGGGCCGATCAGTGTGCCTCTCCCTGGATGTACAACTACGCGCATTCCGTCTATGGCCACCTGGACGAACTGGGCTTCCCCATCGGGCGGCTCCGGCAGGCCCTCGCGCTCCACCTGTTGAACCAGCTTGTCAATCCGGATTACAATCCCTATCTCTCCGGCGCCTATCGCATGCCGGTGTGGCAGACCTCCGGGGTGTATTTCGCGGATTGGAAAGCGGTAAAGAAAGCGTTTGTGCCCGGCTACCAGGAGGCCCAAAGCTGGCCGGACCCCGGATCGGACACCAACCCCGAGGGTTACCCTTTCCTGGCCCGGGCCGCGGCGAGCTTCCTGCCGGGGCTGGAGGACAACGGTCTCAAAGGTGATGATGCCTGGCGCTGGATCAGCCGGAACACCCGCCGGGAAGTGCTCAACGACGACCCGAAGTGGGCGCTGGCGCCGCGGGCGCCCGGACAACTTCAGCCGGCCTGGGATCGACGGCTCAACAAATCCGGCATCCGGAAGAACAGCGCGGGTCGAAGAGCCACAGAGTAAACAGGCAAAGCCGAATGGGAATCCGCCAAGCCTTACTGGTTGTGATCGTTCTGGGCCTCTCTCTGGCAGGCCTGGTACGGGCCCGCATCGGCTTGTATGGGTACACCTGGTACGCCCTGATGAGACCCGATGCCCTGGCCTGGGCCGGCGCCAACCCATACTCGCTGGTACTGGCTATCTGCACCCTCCTTGGCAGCCTGATCCATGTCCCGGCACGGTTCCAGGTGTTCTTCCGCAATCCGCTCCTGGTCCTTCTGCTGCTCGTTCAGATCCCCTTCCTCTGTTCCGTGTTGTTCGCCTACCAGCCGGCGCTTTGCTGGGACGCGTTGGACCAGTATATGCGGGCCCTGCTGATGGCTTTGCTGATCCCGGTTCTGATCACTACGCTGGACCAACTGAGGATCCTGTTCCTCATCGTGGCCTGCTCGCTGGGATTGATCGGCGCCAAGTACGGCGCGGCGGGCCTTTTGCACGGCGGCGTCCGTTTTGCCGGCGGCTATGCGGGCATGATCTCGGACAACAATTTTCTGGCTCTCGCCCTCTCGATGGCCATCCCCCTTATGTGGTTCGGCGCCCAGACGGTGAAGCCCAAGTGGGCCAAGCTGGCGCTGATCGGGATGGTGATTCTCAATGCCGCGGCGATCTTGATGACCTACTCCCGGGCGGGAGCCGTAGCCCTCGCCGCCGCCTTTCTGTTGATCGCCTGGCGCTCGCGCCACAGGGTAGTGATCCTGGTGGCGCTGACCCTGGTAACCGTGCCGATGGCCTTGATGCTGGGCCAGGCCTACATCGACCGCCTGGCTACGCTGAAGGCCCCGACCGAGGAAGCCTCCGCCCTGTCGCGGCTCGTGCTGGCCAAAGCCGGCCTGAAGTTGTGGGCGGATCATCCCTGGCTCGGAGTGGGATTCGGGCGGCAGAACCAGCAGCTTCTCCTCCCCCGGTACATGCCGGAGTGGTGGGGAGGATTTCAAGGCTTCGTAATCCACAATACCTGGATTCAGGTGCTGACCGATTCCGGCATCTTTGCATTCCTGCTGTACGTGCTGCTTTACCTCTCCTGCTTGTGGTGGCTGGGACGGGTGTTCCGGCGATCACGCAAGGATCAGTCCCCCTGGGCGCCCTACGCCGCCGGCCTGCATACGTCACTGGCAGCCTTCGGAGTCGGCGCCACCTTCGGCTCCCGGGTCGACTTCGATTTGTACTACATCCTGATCGCCACCGTGGCGGCCCTCTATGAGATCCGGAAAAACTGGATCCCCGCCGAGGAGGCCGCCCCGGCAATTCCGACGCTCCGGCCGCCCCAGATTACCCACTCCCTTCCGGTCGCGGCTCTGTTAGATGGAGCCGCGCGCGAAAGCAAGCGGGTTCGACCGAGCCGCGCGCGACAGCAAGCGGTTACGACCGAGCAAAAACCAGGATGAGCACCGCACTCGAAGAGATCGCCGCTGGAGAACGCTTTGCTTTTGGTGAGAACTGGGCCGAGTTTCTGCGCGGCCTGAATCCGGAGCGCATCGCCGGGGCGGAGCAATCTCTCCGGGATTTTCTGGAAGTCGCTCACCTCGAAGGGAGTAGTTTCGCCGACGTGGGCTGCGGGAGCGGCCTGTTCAGCCTCGCCGCCAGGCGTCTTGGCGCGCGGGTCCATTCGTTTGATTTCGACCCGGCGTCGGTGGGTTGCGCCCGGGAACTCAAACGCCGCTATTTCCCGGACGGCCCAAAGGGCGCCCCGGCCTGGACCATTGAGCAGGGCTCCGTGCTGGACACGGGCTACCTTGCAAGCCTCGGCCAGTTTGACACGGTCTATGCCTGGGGCGTGCTTCATCACACGGGAGCGATGTGGACCGCGCTGGAGAATGTCACCCTGCTCGTCCGGCCGGGGGGCAAGTTGTATATCTCTATCTACAACGATCAGGGCGGAACCAGCCGGCGCTGGCGCCACGTCAAGAAAATGTACAACCGTCTGCCCAGGCCTCTCCGCTTCCTGCTCCTTTGGCCCTCGGCCGTGTGCCTCTGGTGGCGGGTCGTCCTGGGAGATTTTGTCCGGCTGCGGCCTTTCGCCACCTTCCGCAACTACCGGAAGCAGCGTGGTATGTCAGCCTGGCGGGACGTGGTCGACTGGGTCGGAGGGTTCCCCTTCGAGGTGGCGAGACCGGAGCGGATCTTCGATTTCTATCGCCAGCGGGGATTCACGCTGGAACGCCTCCGCACCACTTTGTCTCTGGGCTGCAACCAGTTTGTCTTTCGCCGCACGGGGCGCCCTCTGGGCCCCGGCGCCCGGCTCTAGGCCTCTTCCGAAGGGGTGAGGCTGACCAACTGGTCCTGTCTCTCCTCCCCGCCCTCCGCCGGAACGTCGTAAGCCTCCTCGCGGCAGTTCCAGGAGCAGGCATCCGGGGCGCGCCAGAGCATTTTGTGGCGAATTTCACCGAGCCGCGGGGTGTTGTGGATTTCCGCGAAAGTCTGCTCGCGAAGATTGCCCAGCGCCTGGTGTATGGAGCAGACGCGGTAGTCCCCTTTCCACGAGATGATCGCGTGGAACCACGGCAACAGGCAGTACGGATTGGCCTCCCGCCGGCTCCCGGGGGCACAGACTTGTCTGTCCCCCCTTTCCGGAATCAGGTCGGGGAGAAACAAGTCCACGCCCCGTGACTCCGCCTCCTTCCTCGCTTCCTGGGCCACCGAGTTGAAAACCTTCGTGTACGTCATCTGCTCCCGGCAACTCTTCTCCTCGTCGGCGTAGGACAACAGGTGCCGGACGTGAAGACCCCGGGCGTCATGGCCGGCCGCGAACTGGACCATGGCCGGCAGTTCGCGGATGTTGCGGAGCATGCAGGTAAAGTTAATCCTTGCTTTCGGGTACGGCGTCGATGCCTGCCGCTTCATGGACGCCAGCAGATCGAGGTTCTCCAGGAGCTTGTCCCACTTGCCGCCCCGGCGGATGTATTCGTAGGTTTCCGCCGTCGCTCCGTCAATCGAGAAGATGATTTCCGAGGTCTTCGACTCGATCGACGCCTGAATCACTTCCTTCTTGAGCAACTGGCCGTTGGTGCAGAAGGAGGTGAACGGCACTTTGTACTCGCTCGTCGCCCGCAGGAAGTCGGCGAAGTGCTTGTTCATCAGCGGCTCGGTAGCGCAGCTCAGGTACAGGAAGCGCGTCTTCGGAAAGACTTCGCCGGCTATCTTGCGGAACAACGGCAGGTCCATCTCGTCCTTCTTCCGGTTGTAGTCCGACGAGTAGTAACACATCCGGCAGCGGAGGTTGCACAGGTTGATGGTGTCCATCCGGACTACCAGATACCGCATGCCGAGCCGCCGCAAGGTCTCAAGCGCAACCGCCTTCACCTTGCGGCTCTTGATGCGGCGGTAGGCTTGAATAAGAATCTCTGGATTCAGCATCGCTTAGGTCCCAGATCTGTTAACAGGATACACCAAACCCCGGGGGGACAGACTTGTCTGTCCCCCCTTTCCGGCGTCCGATTGCGGGGGGCGCCGCCGCGCGCGTAGCCTATAAGTTCCGGAGTTTGTCGATTCTCACGGAGGCGAATGGATCACCAGAAACAAGCGGTCATTATAGGGGCGGGCCCGGCCGGCCTGACCGCCGCCTACGAGCTGCTGAAAAGAACCCCGATCCTGCCCGTGGTTCTGGAAAAAAGCGAGTGCGTGGGCGGGATTTGCCGGACCATCGATTACAAGGGAAACCGTATCGACATCGGCGGGCACCGGTTCTTTTCCAAGTCGGATCGCGTCATGGAGTGGTGGCTCCGCATCCTTCCTCTACAGGCGCTCGAAGGAGCAGGCCTCCGAGCCGCGCGCGACAGCAAGCGGGTACGACCGGGCCCGGGGCGCCCTCTGGGCCCGGAGAAATCCGATCAGGTGATGCTGCTGAGGCCCAGGAAGTCCCGCATCTATTATCTGCGCCGTTTCTTCGACTACCCCATCACCCTCAGCCGGGCCACCGTGTGGAAACTCGGTCTTCTTCGCACCTTCCGGATCGGCCTCAGCTACCTGCGCAGCGTGCTGTTCCCGATCAAGGACGAGGCCAGCCTCGAACAGTTTCTGATCAACCGTTTCGGCCGGGAGCTGTACCGGACGTTTTTCAAGTCCTACACCGAGAAGGTCTGGGGGGTTCCCTGCACGGAAATCAGCGCCGAGTGGGGCTCCCAGCGCACCAAGGGACTCTCCGTCCGCAAGACGGTCGCTCACGCCGCCAGGAAGGCGCTGTGGCGTTTCTCGCCGGCCGACATCCGGCAAAAGGACACCGAGACTTCTCTCATCGAGCAGTTCCTCTATCCGAAATTCGGCCCCGGCCAGATGTGGGAGGAGGCCGCGCGGCAGGTGAGGGAGATGGGGGGCTCCATCCTCACCGGCCACGTGATGAAGCGCGTGATCACGGACGGGCACAGGGTTCGCGCGGTGGTCGCTACAGACCTGGCCACCGGGCAGGACCGGACCTTCGAGGGGGATTACGTCTTCTCCACGGCCCCCGTCCCGGACCTGCTGCGGGCTTTCGATGCCCCGCCGCCCGCCAATGTCAGGGAAGTGAGCGAGGGCCTGGTCTACCGCGATTTCGTCACCGTCGGCCTGCTGGTGAAACAGCTTAAGATCCACGAAGACGGCCCGCCGGGCCCAGAGGGCACCCCGCCGCCGGTCCGCGACAACTGGATCTACATCCAGGAACCCGGCGTGCTTGTGGGGCGGCTCCAGATCTACAACAACTGGAGCCCGTTCCTGGTCAGCGATCCCTCCACCGTCTGGCTCGGTCTGGAGTACTTCTGCAGCCAGTCGGACGAGATCTGGAACTCCCCGGACGAACGCATGATCGCCCTGGCCAAGGAGGAGCTGAGCAAGATCGGGATTATCGAGAAGGCTGACGTGCTCGATGCCACTGTCATCAGGATGGAAAAAACCTACCCGGCCTATTTCGGCGCCTATGCCCGGTTCGCCGAGATCCGCGAGTACGTGGACCGGTTCGAAAACCTGTTCCTGGTGGGCCGCAACGGCATGCACCGGTACAACAACCAGGACCACTCCATGCTCACCGCCATGATGGCCGTCGACAACATCCTGGCCGGCGTGACCGGCAAATCAAGCCTTTGGGAAGTCAACACGGAGCAGGAGTACCACGAAGAAGCCAAGAACGGGACAGAAAGCGGTATGGCTTGATCGTCCCGCCGCTTCGGCGCCCGGAGCTTCAGCCTTTCTTGCGGAACGCGCCAACGACTGCGTCATAGTCGATGGAAGTGCCGCCCCCGATCCAGGGCGGAGGACCGAACCGGCCTCGCCATCCGTGGAGGATGCCCTGTAGCACTGCCTGGAGCTGGAGCGCCGTCTGTTTCCCCGGCCGGGAACTCAGAATCTGCCGGAAAGAACTCAGGGCGAGGTGACAGATGTGGACCTTAAAGAGGCCCGGACTCATTTTGAGCCCGGCCTTCCTCAGGTACTCGAAGGCCAGGAAGTTGTTCCGGATCCTGAGGTAGTACACCATCCGGGACGGAGGCTGAGCAGGCATCCTTCTCCGGACCCCGAAATGGTTGACATAAATCACCAGGGTCTTGAGCGAGGCCAGGAAGCCATAGAGGGTATCGTCCAGGTGAAAGAAAAAACGGGGATCCGGGTAGCCGGCCAGCTCGACCACCCGGCGGTGGATCAGGGCCCCTTCAAAATTTCCGGCCTGCATGGGAACCCACTCACGGCCGGCCTCAAAGCCCACCTCGACGGGGAACCGGGAGGGCAACGCCCGGGACACGTCCCAGGTCGCTTCCCAGACTAAGGGCCCCTCGGGCGTCATCTTGCGGACGTGGATGAAATCCGAAACAGCCCGGTACTTCAGCATGACCTCGAGAGTCTCCGGGCCCACTTCGATGTCGTCGTCCATCGTCCAGATCCCGTCGAAGCCCTCCAGGTACGCCCATTTCATGCCGGCGTGGAATCCTCCGGCGCCGCCGGTGTTGGCCGGGAGGCGCAGGACCCTAACCTCGGGAAACTCGGCGGCGAGCATAGCCGGCGTGCCGTCGCTCGAGGCGTTATCCACCACCAGGATCTCATCCAGTTTGCGGGTTTGAGCCAGCAGGCTGCGCAGGCAGCCCCCCAGGAGAGCGCGCCGGTTGAAGGTGACCACGACGGCACAGACGCGCTCCGTGGCGGGACTCGGGCTCTCCGGCATTCAGAGATCAGTGTAACAGGGGAAGATGCCGGGTCTTCCCAAACATGTGGGCGTGGGGTGGTAGGCGGAGCAGGACTTGAACCGTGCAACCTCCTCTATGTGTAAGAGGCGCTCTAACGTTGAGCTATCCGCCTGGAAAAGCGGCCGCGCGGCCGGCCAAGCCCGCGCATAGGCTATGGTACCAGTTCCCCGCGGCTACGGAAACATTCGGATCAGCAGCGGGCCGAGCCGGCGGGCAACGGGCAGAGGCAGTTTTTGCCAGGCGCGGATAAAGAGACTGAATTTCGGATTATTAGGACTGACATTAGGGAGGCTTTTTCGCTTCACGAGAAGTATTTCATAGGGCAGCTCGCGCAGCTCCATGCCCCAGTGGGCCTTGAAGTCGTATGAGCCGCTGCCTTCTTTCTTGCTCCGGCCGAAGTCGAAGACACGGTAGCCGTTGCGCCGGCCCCAGCGCATGAGATCGAAGTACATGAAGTTGTTGGGCTGGACTTCGTTGGCGGCGGGATCGGAGGCGCCGTAGTACGGCATGACGCGGTCGCGGAAATAAAACGTCAGAACGGCGGCCACCACCCGGCCCTCGAAACGGACCTCGCGCACGTCCGCCAGGGAGCCGAAGTTGCGCAGCAGGTTGGTGAAATGCCGCTCCGGAAAGGCCGGCGTACCGAGCCGGCCCAGGTTGCCCGTATACAGATCGATGAACGCGCCGGGACTGGCGGCCGTCTCCATCGACAGCTCGTAGCGGAACGACTTCCGCACCGCGGCGCGGGTCTTGCGCGGAATCGCCTCCAGGATCGATTGCTCGTCGGGGCCGAGCTCCTGGAGGAAAGTCGCGTAGCGGTCGACTCGCTGGAAGCCCAGGCGCTGCTGGGGAGAAAAGTTCCGCAGTTCCACGTACTCGACGCCAAGGGAGCGCCCCAGCGACCCCACTTTGTCGCGGAGCGTACCGGCGGCTTCAGGCGACCCGGCCAGCGCGCCTCCGTAGACGGCGAACGGAGACGAGATGAGGGCCTTGCCGGTCAGCAGGCTCCGGGTCAAGAACAGCGGCAGAACGCCCTGCATCCGCTCACCCTCCTCGGCCACCAGGCAGAACGAGCGGTAGCCGAAGGTCTCCTCGATGCTGCGTTTCCAGGCCGTCAGATGAAAGGGGCTGCCGTGAGGATGCCCCAGAACAAACTCGTCCCACCGCGGGGCGTCGCTATCTTCGAACTGCCGGACGTTGAGTGTCATGCGCTGGGCCCAGAGGGCGCCCCAGAGGGCGCCCCAGAGGGCGCCAGGGAATGCACCCCCGTCAGGGTGGAGAAACGGAAGTCCGACAGCAGCGCATCCAGCTTGGCTTCCATACGGTTGAGCCCGGAGTAGGTCCGGACACGGGAGAAGAGGCCTTGGGCCAGGCGCGGCTGGCAGGAGTCGAGCTCCCAGGGGTGGAAGTACAGGCAGGCGGGCCGGCCTTCCTGGTGGTTGATCCGGCGGAGCCCTGCCGCGGTATAGCAGTAGGGCAACAGGCGCAGGTACGCGCCCCCGCCCACCGGCGCCACCGTGCCGCCCGGGAGCTTCACCGTGGCGATGGGAACTTCCAGAATGGGCCCCGAGGGCGTCTCGACCATGCGGGCATGGCGGCTGAAGCCGGGTATGCCGTAGCGGTCGTGCGCGATCGGATAAATGCTGGAGTCGTGCGTGAAGCCCAATTCCGCCAGGATCTCCAGGGCCCACATCGACCGCTCCACGATGGAGTAGCTCGGCGCCCGGTAGACCACCGGTTTGCGGCCGCACGCGTCGGCGATGACGGCCTGCGCGCGGAGCGTGTCGGCGCGAAATTCTTCGGGCGTCATCTCGAAAACCAGGTGGTGGGCATAGCTGTGACACGCCACCTCGTGACCGGCCCCGGCGATGCGCCGCACCAGCGCCGGGTGGCGTTCCGCCACCCAGCCCAGGACAAAGAAAGTGCCGGCCACTTCGTGCCGGGCCAGCAGGTCCAGCACCCGGCTGGTCGCTGCTTCCACGCGCGAGGGCAGCGTCCCCCACAGCTCCGCAGCCACCGCTCGCCGGACCTCGCTGGGGTGGAAGTAGTCCTCTACGTCAATGCTGATGATGTTGAGCACTTCAGGAAGCGCCCTTCCGCAGCCTGAGAATGAAGACGGCCACGCGGAACGCGAAGCCAAAAGTCCACAGAATGATGGTGTCGGCCATCCGGCGTAGCAATGCAGCCATTATAGGGTAGAGGTAAGGATGTTGGCGAAATAGCAGGGTTTTGTGAACACCATAATCGGCCTGCTGGGCCGCTCCGAAGGCGCCCGGAACTGTCGCGGCAGGCTGGAGGTCGGGATGACTTCCGAGTGCGCCGTGATCCGGGCCCTACACCTCAACCAGTCCTGTCCACACCTGCGGCCATGGCTTGACTTGGATACTCGCTGTGAAGCCCCACTACGCCGGGGCTTCGGCCAGAAACCCTACGCCGAGCTTCTCCAACATCTGGTAGTTCGAGATGGTCCGGCCGGTCACCGGAAGTTCTCCACCAGCATCAGGTCGTTGACGGAGGAGTCCACCCGGGAATAGAGAATCGTGCGGCCGTCGGCGGAGGCGGCGAGGCCCATCTGAACGTCGCCAAGGTTACGGGCCACGGTCGTGGACCTGCCGGCGGCGAAGTCGAAGAACTGAAGCCGGGCTTCGCCCGTGGGCCGGTCAATATAGTAGATGCCTCTTTCGAGCACCACGAAGGCCCGGGAAACGACCCCCTCCACCAGCTTGACGGGCTGGCCGCCGGAGGTCGGCAGGCGCCACAAGTCGCTCGGGGGGTTTGCAGTCTGCGTGTAGTAGACGTGGGCGCCATCCACCGACTCGAAGACCGCGTATCCGACGTTGTGTGTCACCTGGACGGCATCTCCGCCAGACGCCGGGATCTTCCAGATCTGATACTCGCCGCTTCGGTTCGAGCTGAAGTAGATCCACCGGCCGTCCCGGGAGAAGCTCGGAACTTGGTCGGTGGCCGGATGGGAAGTGAGACGACGGGGCTTGCCGCCCGCGGCGGGGATCACGTAGATATCGAGCGGACCTTCCGGATTGGAGTGGAATGCGATCATCTGGGCGTTGGGAGACCAACGGGGGGTGCCTGTGAGTGGAGCGCCCATGGAGGTGAGCTGAACGGCGTTGGCGCCATCGGGATCGGCCAGCCAGATTTCCCAGTCTCCCGAGCGAGTCGATTGAAAGGCGACCCGGCGGCCATCGGGGGAAAACTGGGGGTTCCAGTCCATTCGTGTGGAGGAGATGGTGACCGCAGGCGGAGACGAGGCTGGGGCGCCCGGAGCAGAGGTCTCGACGCGCCAGACATTCCAGTCGGCGAAGCTGCGAACATAGACCAGCCGGGACGGTCTGCCCGGCTGGGGGCGCGAAACCACCGGCATCAATCCGTCCTCGCCCACGTAGGGGAGTCGCGCCGGAGGGCCGCCGCCGGAGATGGCCAGCCTCCAAAGACTCCCCCTGGCGGAAAAGAGGATCTCTTTGCCGTCGGGCATCCACGCTGGGTACGCGGCACTCAGCGGGGCGTTCGCGAGGCGCCTGGGTTCGCCGCCGGGGGTCAGGCCTTTCCCGAGCGGAAGCAAGTACAGCTCACCGGCAGTGTCGGCAAGGTTGCGGCGGAAGAGCAGCGAACGGCCGTCGGGAGAGACCGCCGGGTTGCTGTCGCCGAGCACCGGGGATTGTGGATTCGTCACCTGCCTTTTCTCTCCGGTCTCGAGCGATACCACGAACAAGGCGTCCGGCTTCCCCTCGCCCGGGGAATCCGTGACGACCAGACAGGTGCTATCCGGACACCAGGTAAGGTACGGGGGGGCGACGAAGACCTCCCGTACCCGGATCTCCAGCAATTTGCGCTCCGGCCCGCCCAGCGGGGGAATCAGCAGTAATTCGCCCCTGTCGGCCGGACCCCGGAGGAAGGCGATCCAGCGGCCGTCGGGCGACCAGACCGGGTTGTTGTCGCTACCCGGGTCCGTGGTTAGCCGCAACGGAGCGCCGGCGCCTATCTGCTGCACGTAGATGTCGGGATTGTCCTGCTTGGGTCCGGTCCAAGTGAACGCCACATGGTTGCCGTCGGGGGAAATCGAGGGATGGCTCTCAACTCCGGGGAACGTGGTCAGCGCGACGGCGCGTAGCGGCTCCGCGGGCTGCGGCGCGCGCCACGCCTGCCGCGCGAAGAAACCCGCGACCAGCAGCGCCGGCAACGCGATCGCAGACGCAATCCAGATCCACCGCCGCCGGACAGGCTTTAGTGGCCTTGCCGCCGTGCCCGAGTCCGACTCCTCTTTCAACTCCTGCAAGGCCAGCTTGACGTCGTCGATGTGCTGCGCGCGCCGCTCGGGGCCCTTCCGCAGACAACGAGTAACGATCTTCTCAAGTTCCGGCGGAACGCCCTCCATTGCCGGCGGTTCCTTGTGCAGGATCGCCGACAGGATCGCCATCTTGCTGTCGCCCCGAAACGCCCGCCGGCCGGTCACCATCTCGTACAAGAGCGCGCCGAACGAGAAGATGTCGGACCGTGCATCCACCTTCTTGCCCTCGGCCTGCTCCGGCGACATGTAAGCTGCCGTGCCTACTACCGTGCCCTCCTCCGTGGTGGCCCTGAGGGTCTGTGTGGGCGCGGCTTCGTCCGTGGTGACGATCTCCGTGAGCTTCGCCAAACCGAAGTCAAGCACTTTCACCAGCCCGTGCTCGTCCACCATGATGTTGGAGGGCTTCAGGTCACGGTGCACAATGCCTGCCGCGTGCGCCCGGGCCAGGGCATCCGCGATCTGGATGGCGTACTTCAGCACGTCGTTGAGCGCCAACCCCTTGCGTCCGATCATCTGGTCGAGCGTCTTGCCCGCCACGTGCTCCATGGCGATAAAGT
>Ga0315274_10006376_pt1 | contig 17183 bp, 9 predicted proteins | sample YL17G02_20_MG_FD_203700 | JGI IMG/M metagenome (GOLD analysis project Ga0315274, IMG submission 203700) | Sediment microbial communities from Yellowstone Lake, YNP, Wyoming, USA - YL17G02_20 | ecosystem: Environmental > Aquatic > Freshwater > Lake > Sediment | place: USA: Wyoming | collected...
GGACGCCGCAGAGGAAGCAAGGCCCGGGGGTGGTTACTCTTACGTACCGCATGATGTCCGAAAGTCCTCCGGTCATTCCCCTGAAGCTGAAAGTGGAGATCAACTCCAGGGAACATTTTACCGTGCTGGGCGCGCAGAAGAAGCCGTTCTCCATCACGTCGCCCTGGTTCACGGGGCATTGCGACATTTCCACCTTCAGCCTGAACGAGCTTCTGGCGACCAAGCTTCGCGCCCTGTATCAACGCCGGAAAGGCCGGGACCTGTTCGATCTGTGGCTCGGGTTGACCGAGGGGAAGGCCGATGGACAACAGATCGTCGGCACATTTCGAAAATATATGGAATTCGCGGGCCTCCAGGTGAGTCGCGGGGAGTTTGTCGAGAACCTGGCGGCGAAGCGTCGGCATCCGGGATTCACGGCCGATCTTGGGGATTTGTTACCCGTTGCAACCGATTACAATTTCGAAGCAGGCTTTGCGGTTGTCGAACGCGAAATCGTGCCGCGGCTATGAGCCATGAGCCAAGGAGAGCCCGTCAACCTCCGGCTGGCGTTGGAAGATGTCCCGATGCAGGCCGCGTGACCCCGCGGGGCGAGGATGATTAAAAGAGGCGCGAAATGACCGCAAAGAAGAAGCCCGGACACGACGATTCCGCCGCCCCTTCGACAAGCTCAGGGCAGGATCTGAGCAAGCGGGCGAAGGAGGCGCTGCGGGAAAGTAAAGACTTCGTAGAAAACCTCATTGCTTCGATGCAAGATGGGTTTTCGGTACTGGATAGTGACGGCGTTCAAATTGATGTCAATGCTGCTTTTTGTCAGATGACTGGGTTTTCAAGAGAGGAACTCATCGGGGTTGGGCTGCCGCACCCCTATTGGCCACCGGAGGCATACGAAGAGATAGAGAAAGGATTCCAGAAGACCTTGCGGGGCGATTTCAGTGACCTTGAATTGGCTTTCATGCGGAAAAACGGCGAGCGCTTTCCAGTAATCGTCAGCCCCTCCTGGGTCAAGGACAAGCAAGGCAATGTAATCCAGATTTGCCGATAGAGTAAGGGTTTACGGGATAAACCCTTCTGGTATAAGGTTTTGTTGGCACAATCATCCTCACCCGGAGGGTGAAGACCTTAACCAGGAGGGCTTTTTCATGATACAGCAAGCGATTCTCCCCTTCAAGCTTGAACGGACCGACGAGCAAATCACGGCCCGGAGCGGTCTGGCGCTGTTCGCCGAGCTTGTCCGAGCTTTCAAGGTCGAGGACAAAGTCGAACGCTATTTTCCCCGACCCGGGTCCAACCGGGGCTATGAGGCCTGGTCGTATGTCGAACCGCTGCTCCTGATGATGGAAGGAGGCGGCCGTCATGTCGAAGACCTGCGTGAGATTCAGGACGACGACGCGCTTCGGACATTGGTGGGGCTGGAGACGATGCCGTCCTTGTCGACGTTTGGGGACTGGATGGCGAGGGCCGGAGCGCAGGGCGGTCGCGCGGCTATGGGGGTGGTCAACGAGGACGTGGCGAAAGCGATTCTCTCCCACCTCCCCTCGCCTGCCTATACGCTCGACGTGGATACGACCGTGATCGAAGCGGAGAAGGAGGAGGCGGCCTGGACTTACAAGAAAGTGAAAGGCTATCAGCCGATCCTCGGCTACTTGGCGGAGAACGGGGTCTGCCTGGCCCATGAGTTCCGGGAAGGGAACATCAACGCCCAGACCGGGGCCCGGACCATCGGCCAGGAAATGGGGCTGGACAAGGAACGCGTAGAAGGCCTGCGTCTGACCGGGATCATTCATGACATCGGAAAGATATCCGTCCCCGCCGAAATATTGAGCAAACCGGGCTCCCTGAACGAAACCGAATACAAGCTGATCCAAGCCCATCCCAAAGTCGGCCACGACATCCTCGGCGACATAGACTTTTCCTGGCCCATCGCCGAAATAGTCCTCCAGCATCACGAGCGGATGAACGGATCCGGATACCCGGCGGGGCTGAAGGGCGATGACATCCTTCTTGAGGCCCGAATTCTTGCCGTATCCGACGTCGTGGAGGCCATGGCCTCCCATCGGCCTTACCGGCCCGCCCTCGGAATCGAGGTGGCTTTGGAGGAGATCGAGAAGAACAAGGGCGTCTTATACGACCCGGACGTCGTGGCGGCGTGCTTGAAGCTGTTCAGAGAAAAAGGATTCATCTGGAGCTGAGGCTCCGGCGTCGGAATTTCAAATAGGCCAGGAGTAGATAAGCGGTCAGCGCGATCTTGACCTCTTGACCGCTCCCTTCGTCGTCCGGAACTTCGCCTGGAAGGCCGCTCCGTTTTCGTTTATAATACTCATTCTCAGCCATTTCCATCAAGGAGGCATAATGAGACACCGTATCGCACATCCTAAGCTATCGGCCGCGCTCCTAACGAGCCTCGTCCTCGCGCCTCTCCTGGCCTCGGTCCTGGCCGGTCCGGCCCAGGCCGCCGGCTTTTCGGACAAGGTCAAGGAGTTCAGCCTGGCCAACGGGATGAGGTTCCTCGTCTACGAGCGCCACCAGGTCCCGACCTTCGCCGGGATGATCATGGTCAAGGTCGGGAGCGTCGACGAGGCGCCCGGCGTCACGGGCATGGCCCATTTCTTCGAGCACATGGCCTTCAAGGGCACGACCGTGATGGGGACCAAGGACTACGCCAAGGAAAAGCCCATCCTCGAGGAAATGGACAAGGTCGGCGACGAGCTGGCGGCCGAAAACCTCAAGGGCGCCGGCGCCGACCCGGCCCGGGTCAAGGAGCTCCGCGACCGGCTCGTCACGCTCCAGGAACAGCACCGGGCCTTCGTCGTCAAGGACGAGCTCGACAAGATCTACTCCGAGAACGGCGGCGAGTTCCTGAACGCGAGCACCGGGCCGGACACGACCCAGTACTTCGTCATGCTGCCCGCCAACCGGCTCGAGCTCTGGTTCCTGATCGAGTCCGAGCGCTTCAAGGACCTCGTCTTCCGCGAGTTCTACTCCGAGCGGGACGTCATCGCCGAGGAGCGCCGGATGAGCGAGGACAACGACCCCGACTCCTTCCTGAACGAGGAGTACCAGAACGTCGCCTTCGTCCTCCATCCCTACCGCCACTCGGTCGTCGGCTACATGGAGGACATCCAGTCCTACACGAAGGACAAGGCCCTCCGCTTCTTCAAGTCCTTCTACACGCCCAACAACATGACGGCCGGCATCGTCGGCGACGTCAAGCTCGAGGAGATCAAGCGCCTGGCCGAGAAGTATTTCGGCGACATGTCGCGCGGCCCGGAGCCGCCGCGGCCGTCCTTCGTCGAGCCCAAGCAGAAGGGCGAGCGCCGGGTCACGGTCCGCTTCGACGCCGAGCCCAGCCTTGTCATGGGCTATCACATGCCCGCTCCCTCCGACAAGGACAACCTGGTCCTGGGCCTGATCGGATCGATCCTGAGCCGGGGCGCCTCCTCGCGGCTCCAGCGCGACCTGGTCACCAATCGCAAGATCGCCCAATACATCGGAGCCTACGGGAACAGCCCGGGGGCGCGCTATCCGTCCCTGTTCGAGATTTCGGGTGCGCCGCGCCATCCCCACACGACCCGGGAGCTTGAGCAGGCCGTCATCGAGCATCTCGAACGGCTCAAGACGGGGGCGATCAGCAAGGAAGAGCTCGACAAGGCCATCAACCAGGCCGAAGCTTCGCTCTACCGGTCGATCGGCTTCGCCGAGAACGTGTTCCTGGCCATGCGGCTCCTGCGCAACGTGGTCCTCTTCAACGACGTGGACGCCGATTTCAAGCGGGTCGAGGCGTTGAAAACGATCACCCCCCAGGAAATTCGGGATGCCGCCAGACGCGTCTTCGACGAGTCGAACCGGACGGTCGGGATCCTGCTCAAAAAAGGATCGGACAAGACGGGAGGTGAAAAATGAAAGTCCGGAACGTTCGCCTGATAGCGGCGGCCGCCCTCATCCTGGCCGCTTTCTCCGCGCTCGCCCTGGCCCAGAAGGATCCCGGGACGCTCAAGTTTCCCGATATCGTCTTCAAGCCCCAGCGGCCGGCCGCGCTGAACATCAAGACCGGCGTCCAGCTCTACGCGATCGAGAACCGCGAGACGCCGACCGTCAACGCCTTCCTCGTCTTCAAGACCGGAAGCCTGGCCGATCCCAAGGGCAAGGAAGGGTTGGCCGCCCTGGCCATGAGCCTCGCCAAGAGCGGAGGGACGAAAACGCTCACGCCCGAGCAAGTCGAGGAAAAGCTCGACTTCCTCGGCTCCACGATCGCCTTCTCGGCGGGCGATGAATTCTCGACGGCCTCGGTTTGGTCGCTGGCCAAGAACTTCGAGGCGACCTGGGCCATCCTGGCCGATATGCTCTTCAACCCGGCCTTCGACAAGGACCGCTTCGACCTGGGAAAAAAGCGGGAGCTCGAGAATATCCGGAGGCGCTGGGACCAGCCCATGTCGGTCGGGATGTATCTGTTCCAGGAGCTTCTCTACGGGCAGGGCTTTCCCGACGCCCGGCGGACGACCTCGGCCAGTATCGACGCGGTCAGGCTCGACGACGTCCGGAATTTCTACGAGACCAACGTTAAAAACAGGGAGGTCGTGCTGGCCTTCGCGGGCGATTTTCAGTCCGCCAAGCTGAAGGCCCTTCTCAAGTCGACCTTCAAGAATTGGAAGGGCGCGCCCGCCCCCAAACTCGACCTTCCCAAGGCCCAACTGGCTTCCCGGCCCGGCGTCTACCTGATCGACAAGCCCGACCTGACCCAGGCCATCATCTGCATGGGCCACCTGGGGATCAACCGGCTCGATCCCGACAACGTCGAGATCGCCATTATGAATTTCATCTTCGGCTCGGGGGGCTTCAACTCGCGGATGATGCGGGAGGTCCGCTCGAACCGGGGGCTGGCCTACTCGACCTTCGGCTCCGTGAATCCGGGCCGCGACAGGGGCGACTTTTTCAACTTCTGCCAGACGAAGAGCGCCAGCGTCGTCGAGGCCATCACGGTTATGACGGGGATCATCGCCGATATGACCGCGAATCCGGTCACGGCCCAGGAGCTCGAGACGGCCAAGAAGTACGAGCAGAACGCCTTCGTCCACCGCTTCGACGGGCCGATGGCCGTTCTCCGCCAGTTTATCTACCAGAAGCTCCAGGATTATCCGGTTGACTATCTCGATACTTACCTGGCCCGGATCAAAAAGGTCGACGCGGCTAAGGTCCTGGAGATGGCCAAAAGAACGATGAATCCCAAGGAGATGATCGTCCTCGTGGTCGGGAAGAAAGCGGAGGTCCTGGACCTCCTCAAGGGCCTGAACATGGGGCCGGTCACGGAGCTGCCGCTTCCCAAGGAATAGTCAGGTTCGCACCGCGCAAATCCGCTTGACGATGTCCCTTTTGTCGGCGGAAGCGGCCAGCGCGTCCCAGTTCCAGAACACGACCCCGCGCGAGGGCGGTTTCAGGGCTTCGACCAGAGCCGCCTCGAATTCGGCCGGGAGCAAGGCCTTGTCGATATAGGCTTCGCCGACCTGGATGCTGGGGATGACCGGCGTTCGGACCTGGCCCGCGACATCCTCGACAACCGCATGAATCCAGTCCGGCGGCCTGAGAACCATGTGGTGATAGCACATCGGCGAGACATAATCGACCGAGCGTCCGATCCGAGCCAGGTCCTGGGCCGCGACGGTCCGGATGGCGCCGCCGAAATCCTCCTTCCTCCAGGGGACGGCATGGACGTTGACCTTGATCCCCGGCTTGATCCGCCGCGCCTCGCCGGCCAGGGCTTCGACCATCGAGGCGATCGTACCGCACTTCCAAGCGGTCCATTCCCGTAAATGCTCATTCAAGATCCGGCGGGCTTGATCGGCCGCGCCGGAGACCCCGACAGGCATCCGGATTCCCGTCTCTTTCTGGAAGCGTTCCAGGCAGGCGGGGCAGAAGCAGGTCTGGGGGAGGGTGGCGGGGTCGCGGTCGGGATAGACCTTTTCCCAAAACACGAAAGTGCGGATGAAATCGAGGCTGATCCCATCCGGGTCGCAATCGCGGACGAGGCCCTTGACATATTCGATCTGGCGCGCCCGGTAATCTTCGCGGGACGGGCAGACGAACTCGACCCATTCCTCGCGGGCGGGTTTCCCCTCGGAGGTGATCGCCGCCAGGTCGGGTTTTTCTTTAAGCGCCTCGGGATTAAAGAATGTGGGAAGGATGATGAACAGGGCGACCTTGTTCTTTTGGGCCAGTTGCCTGAACTCGGGGTTCGAGGCCAAGGCCGCGCTGACAAAGGCCGTATTGATCCCGAGTGAACGCCATTCCCGGAAGAGCTCCGGGAAATCGCCCGCCCGCTCGTATATCTTGACTCCGATCATGAGATCCCGGCTTCCGGTCGCGGCCGTCTGAAGCCTTCCGGAGCCGATGATTCCGCCGGCGAGCAGGACAATGAAGGGAAGGCCGACGGCTCTCTTCCCAATGCCCGGACGTTCCGACATTGTTCCGCTCCTACTTGAGAGGCAGGACGTCGCGCAGGCTGAAATCGACCCAGATGATCCCGCAGTCCTGCTGAATCCTTCGGGCGATCGCCTCTCCCATCGTCTTGGGCGGGTCGGGGATTTTCTGCCACCAGGGCTTGTCCGAGTTGTACCCGATCTGGAACAGGACCGGGTTCGGCTTGAAGGCCGCCCCCCAGGCCTCGAACTCGGCGGCCATTTCGTCGAAGTTCTTGAAGATCTGGCTGTCGTCGACGAAGACGAGGTCGCCCCGGTAGGTCGGCGGCATCCAGAGCTGATCCCAGTGCTTGACGAAAAGACGATACTGGGGATTATGGGCCTTGACCCAGGCTTCCCACTGCCGGGCCGCGTCGTCGCTGACCTTTTCGCCCCTTTCCGGGAAATCGGCCTCCTTGTTCCACTCGACGTCGACCCCGAAGCCGATGACGCAGGGGTGGCTCTTATAGCGGCCGAGGACGAGGTCGATTAAAGTCTTCATGTCAGCGTTGGCGGGCTCGACCTGGAGGAAGATCTTGATGCCGGCCTTGTCGAATTCGCTCAGGAAGCGCTCATGCTTGTCGAAATCGAGGAATTCGATGTTGGGGAAGTTCTTTCCCTCCGAGGGGAAGTCGAGCTTGCAGTTCCGGCGTTGGCTGAGATGGCCGACGATCCAGACGGCGCACGGCGTCGATCCCGGGAAATAGCCGCCCATGGTCGAGATGGCCTTGATCCACTCCGAAGGCTCGGGAAAGGGCTTGATGCCGTAGGCCGAAGACCGGACCCCGGCGAACTTGACCAAAGGAACTTTCTCTTGTTGGAGGGCGGGCGGCCCGCCTTGGAGAATTCCCAAGGCGCCGGCCGTGACCATAATGATACCGCACAGGACCGCTGCCGAGATTCTCGATTTCATGGCGTCTCCTTTCCGGCGGAATTCACGCTCTATTATCCCATATTTTTCGAATGGAGGAGAAGGGGCTCTTGGCGAGATCCCCGGCGGGACCGGGCCCGATTGAGGTTCAGCCCCGGTCCAGGACGCGGAAGGAGCGCTCGATTCGGCGGCCTTCCTTGTCGACGAGAATCAGCCGATGGAATCCCGGCTCCGGCTGGAGGGCGATCCTGTGAAAATGGCGGGTGGCGGCGATGAAACGGTCGTCCAGGTGCCAATAAACCGTCGCATCGGGCTCGCGGTGTACGGCTTGAAAGACGACTTGACCGAGCCGACCGTCCAGATCGATCGGAACATAGATTTCCGTTCCTCGTTCCGGGTAGATCAGGCTCATGACCCGGCGCGAGGCGACGGCGTCCAAGTATCCCGGGCAATCGGGGCGATAGGGTGGAAGCTTGTGGTATTCGGGATGGTATTGGGCGTAGTAGAATTCCTGAATCGGCGGCAGAATGAACCAAGGGCGGTGGACCATCCGGTCGACCGGCTCGCAGCGGCTGTCCACCTGGAACCGTCCGGAGCGATCGAGATGGACAAGCTGGCAAAAAGTGCAGATGCGGGAAAAGGAACTCTCGAAGGGAACCCAAACCTTGGTTCGAGGGCAGTTGTCCGTGGGCAAGCAGCCCGAGTGCCGGCAGACTTCGATGACCTTCAAACTGAGCAGCGGCCGCTGAAAGCTCCCGCCGGTTTCCAGCTGGTTGAAGATGTCGAAGAGAACCGGGGCGGCCGTGGCGAGTCCGCTCAAGTCCGGCTTGCCCTCGCCGTCCGCGTTGCCGGCCCAGACACCCACGGTATATCCGGGCGTCACGCCGACGGCCCAGGCATCTCTCCGGCCGTAGCTTGTCCCGGTTTTCCAGGCGATCCACTTCGAGGAGGAGAAGCTTCGCCAGAAGCTTTCGTCGCCGGGCCGGGCAACTTCAACGAGCGCTTCGAGCGTGAGAAAGGCGGCGCCCGTTCCCAGGTCGGCCATCCCGATTGATCGATGGGGGGCGTCCTTGAGAAAAGCCACCTCGGGGGTGTCTCGGCGTCCCGATCGGGCGAGCTGAGCGAGTTTGGCGTAGAGACAGGTGATGTCGAACAGCGTTCCCTCGGCGCCCCCGAGGATCAGGGTCAGCCCGTAGTCATCGGGCGGCCGGACCAAGGTCGTCATTCCCCATTTTTTCAGCGAGGCGCAGAAGCGGCCGACGCCGAATTGGCGCAGCATGCTCACGGCCGAGACATTGAGGGATTGGGCCAGGGCCTCGCGGGCCGGCAGGGCGCCCCGGAACTTCCGGTCGAAATTCTCCGGACTGAAACCGGCGTAATGAACGGGCGTATCGGGCACCAGCGTTTCCGGGGTCAGGTCGCCGCTTTGAAGCATGGCGGCATAAAGAAACGGTTTGAGGATGCTGCCCGTGCTCCGAGGGCTCCGGATGAGGTCGTTGGCCTGTCCGGTGTCGCGGCCGGGTTCGACCTCGACGTTTCCCAGATAGCCGACGACCGCCGCCTTCCGGTTGTCGATAATCAGCGCCGCCAAGTTCTTGATGTCCTGGGCGTAGAGTTTTTCTCCTTGGGACCGTCCGATCCGGGCCAACATTCGCTGGAGGTCGATCTCGATTGTGGTGGAGAACTGCCGCTGCTTGGGGTAGAGACCGATGAGCGTTTCCAATAGGTGAGGGGCCCAGCGGGGCGGAACTTGGCGTCCCCGCGGGATCGGCTCCGCCAGGGCCAGGGTGTGCTCCAGGTTGGATATGATTTTTCGCCTCAGCAGGGCCGACAACAGGCGATTTCTCTTGATCCGGAGCGATTCAAGCCCGCGGGCCGAGCGGATGAGGCCCGGGTTGTTGGGCAGGACGGCCAGGAAGGCGGTTTCCGCCCAACTGAGTCGCTCCGGCCGACGGCCGAAGTAGAGCCAGGCGGCGGCGTCGAGGCCCACGATATTCCCGCCGAAGGGGGCGTGCGCGGTATAGAGAGACAGAATCTCCGATTTGGATCGGGATAGCTCCAGGCGCACGGCCAGGATCATCTCCTTCAGTTTTTCGACCAGGGTCCGGGGGGGATTGTCGCGGGCGAGCCTGATGACCTGCATGGTCAAGGTGCTGCCGCCGGAGACGATCCGCCGCTTTCTGAGATTCGCGACGAAGGCCCGGCCCAGCGCCAGGGGATCGACCCCCCGATGGCCGAAGAATCGCCTGTCCTCGAACTCGAGCAACACTTTGAGATATCGGGCGGGGATTCGGGATTGGGGAGGGAAGCGCCACTGTTCGTCCCCGGCGATGGTCGCGCCCAGGAGCTGTTCCTCCCCGTCATAGAGGACTGCGCAGGTGGGATCGTTGAAGAGCGGCTTCGGCAGGGAATTCCAAAACAGGAATCCGGCCCCCGCCAATAGGGAGCCCGCGATCAGCCGGACCTTGTATCTTTTAATAAAATCCCGGGCACTCAGCGGATGATCTCCAACCATTGGCCTCTGCTGTTGGCATGAATGGAGAAATTGTACATCGACTCCACGACAACACCGGGCATGTAGTAGCGGCCGTTGAAGGAGGCGTTCAGCGCGATTTTGAAGATCTTCTTGTCGCCGGCTTTCAGATCGAAGTAGGTGTAGACGCGGTCGTCTCGGACGTCCTGATAGTCGAAGGGCGCTATCGGCAGGGCTTCCAGACCGAACCGCGGATTCTGGATCTGGCAGCCGGCCGGGACGATCTGGGTGAGGACCAGGTTCTTATAGTCGGCTCGGCTCGGGTTGACGACCTCGATCGTCACCAGGAAATCCTGGCCTTGCTCGATCTCGGCGATTTCAACGGCGTTGCCGTCAAGATCGGTCGCGCCGACCTGAAGCTGAATCTGGCTGGCGGACTCCGTTTCCTCGCCGGCGGGCGGAACGCCCATTGTGATGACCGTGAGATAGAGGGGCAAGGCCGAAGGATTGTCGACCTTCAGGGTTTTGCCTGCCTTGGGAAAATCGGGATAGACCCGCTGGACGATCGGCGTCCCGGTTTCGATTTTTTCCGCGGCTCCGTCGTCCCAGCTTAAAGCCGCCTTGGAAATCTGGGCCGGATTCGCGGCATAGACCGCCGAGACGGCCATCAGGCAGTAGGCGGTTTCCTGAGTGCTCAGCCAGGCATCTTCGGACAGCAGCCGAGTTACCTCGTTGATCAAGGATTTGGCCTTGTCCGGATGGCCCAGCTCGACAAGCGTGCGCACCAGGATGCTTTTATCGCGGCCGTCCGAGCCGTAGGTTCCCCCGTCCTCCCGATAGGGAGCGACCTTGTAATCGCATCGGCCGAGGAGGTCCTCCGCCGCATCCTTCTGTCCTGCCATCTGGTAAGCGGCCGCGAGCTCCATCAGAGCCGGGGCCTCAAGATGTTCCGCTTCGCGAAGACGATTCATGGCGCCCAGGTCGGGATTCTTGGCGAGAGACAGGGTATAGAGACGGAAGGCTTGGATCAGCCGGGCGCGGCCGTCCCCGGCGGTCCACTCGTTGGCTTTTTGAACCTGGTGGGATTTCCAGGCCTCGAGAAGTGCCGGCGGGATAAAATAGCCCTGCCGGGCCGCTTCCAGCATGAAGTGTCCGGCGTAATTGGTGGCCCAGGGATCGGGACGGGGGGCGCCGGGCCAGAAGGCGAAGCCTCTGTCGGGAGTCTGGAATCCGGACAGCTTGCCCAACGCCGCTTTGACGTTTTTCTCAACGCTTTTCTGCTGGTCTTCGCTGAGCTTTATCAGATTCTTAAGATAGAGCTGAGGAAAAGCCGCGGATACGGTCTGTTCCAGGCAGCCGTGCGGATAGTTGATCAAATAGTCCAGCCGTTTTCCCAGGTCGATGGGCGGGATGGAAGACATCTCGACCACAACCGTGTTGGTGTTTGCCATGCCGTGGGGAACGATCGCCTGCCGCCAGGATCGGCCGGGTTCGACGACCGCCTCGACGGTCTGGATGGTCTTGGCATTGGCGCTGAGAACCGGAATAGAGATCGTCTCCTTTGCCTCGTTCGATCCGGCTTGAGCCTTGAAGACAACGGACCCTTGGCCCAGGAAGGCGGCCGTTTTGGCGTTGAAAGTTATGATCTGGTCGCCGGGCTGTTTGAAAAGGACGGTTTTCTTTGCCTCGCCCTCGACCTGGAACAACTCGTTGGTGTCGACGGAGACTTGGACTTCCTTCAAGCTCGGATTGTTGACGAAGACGGATACGGGCATCAGGAACGACTCGCCGGGCCGCGCTACCCGCGGGAGCGTGGGCAGTATCATCAGATCCTTGCGAACCGGCACCGTCTTTTCGGCCAAACCGAAGGCGCCGTCGCCTCCCCCCACCACCATGACCCGGACCGCGCCGAAATACTGCGGCATTTTCATCACGTGCGAGACGGTGGCGTTCGCTTCGAGGACGAAGGGGCCCTCGAACAGCACGACCGGCGGGAACCGTTTCTTGGCGCCCTCTTTCTCGCGGGCGGCCGCTTCGTCGCCGCCCAGAGCCAGGAGCCTTGACAGGCTGGCCCCGAAGGCCTCGGCGACATCGTCGAAAAGATCCCAGCTGCGGACTCCCAGGGCTTCCCGGGCGTAAAATTCCTTGTGGAGATCGGGGGTCGCGTATCGGGTCAGGCCGAGCAATCCCTCGTCCACGACGGCCAGCGTATACGTCATCGGCCGGCCGTTCTTTTCGCTGATCTTAACCTTGATCTCCTCGAGCGGCTTGAATTCGTCGGCGGTTTGGATCTGAGGAGCGATCCGGGTCGCGGGGTTCTCGACCAGAACGGGGACGACGCCGTAAAGCCGGATCGGCGTGTCGCTTTTTTTCCCGGTATGGGGTTGAAGCAGGGTCACATGAACGTAGATGTTGGGGGTCATGTCCCGGGTGATCGGGAACTCGAACTTATTCTGACCCGCCTGGGTTTCGACCCACATCTGCCGGAGAACGGCCGATCCGTTTTCCAAGGAAACGAGGGCCCGGCCCTGGGCGGCTTCGGGCAGGAAGACGACCGCGCGATCGCCCACCTGGTACTTGTCTTTATCGACGGTGAAGTTGAGGCGCGTCGCGCCCGTTCCTTTTTCCTCGCGCGCCCGGCCGGCCCAGCCCGGCCAATCGACGTATATGATTTTTCCGGCGGCATGGCCGCTTTCCGGATCCTCGACCCGGATTAGGTAGCGTCCCCAGTCGGGATATTTGATTTGGAATTTCCAGGCGCCGACGCCGTTGCGGGTCGCCACCGTGCCCGATTGAAGCTGCTGGGTGCGTTCGGCGGAGGCGTATTCGGCCAGGGATTCGGCCGTCTTGTCCCACCACCACTTCCACTCGATTTTATACAAATAAACATTGAGCTTGTCCCGGGAGACGGGATTTCCCCGGGCGTCGATCGTGACGATATCGACCGGATGGTCCCTGTCGGTCAGAAGCATGCCGCGGGCCTCGTCGCCCTTGGGAGTTTTAAGGCCGACGTAGTTCGTATAGGGATGGAAGGGCAGGCTGAGGACGTCGCTGCTGTAGTTCCCGCTTTCCTCAAAAACCCGGGTTTGGAAGGCGGCGTTCAGCATGCCGGGAGAGGGTTCATCGACCTTGAGATCGACTTTGACCCGGGCTTGGCCGTTCGCGTCCAGGTTTCCCTCGAACACGTTCTGCTCTCCGCCGGCGAACTCCCGGGTCGGGTCGTCGAAGACGTAATCCTGATAGCGGTCGAAACGGGTCGGGCGCGTGGTGAAGCGGACCTGGACCTCGGCCTTCAGGTTCGCGGCGCTGGCGCCGTGGAGCCATTGGCTGGCCAGCGAAGCATCCAGGGGCATTTCGGAGGCCGTCAGGATGGTTCGGCCCAGATCGAAGGAGATTTTCAGCCGGTTGGGGACGACGGTCTCGATCTTGACCTGGCGTTCGAAGGAGAGTCCCCCGACAAGGACCTTCGCCTTCCAATTTCCGGTCGGGGCCGATTCTTCGGTCGGGATGACGAAGGAGTGGAAGGCGTTGAGGGATTTCGTCGGCGAGGCCGTCCGGATGAGCTGTCCCCTGGAATTGCTGAGCTCCAGGACGACCGGATGATCCTTGGGGAGGACCTTGTCGCGGTCGTAGAGCACGAAGGTCAGGTACAGAGTGTCCCCGGGCCGCCAGACTCCGCGTTCGCCGTAGAGAACGCCCTTGACGCCCCGGTTGACCCTCTCGCCCCCGATGTCGAAATGAGAAAGCGGGAGGGCGCCGTCCGCGTTGACGCGCAGGTAACCGATCTCGCTGCCGGATTCGGCCTGGAGGTAGAACGGCCGGCCGGGCAATGGCGAGGAGAAAAATCCGGAGCCGTCCGTCGCGCCCTCGGCCTGGAGCTGGTTCTGATAATTGAAGACTTTAACCCGGGCGGATGAGATCGGCTCGGCGGTCCGGATGTCGGTGACGACCGCCGTCAGGTTGTTGTTGTCGTCGAGCTTGGCGATCAGCCCGAGGTTGGAGGCGATGAAGTTTTTCCCTTGGCGGGCTTCTCTGTTGATATTGGGGTTGTAATAGGCATCCTTACAGGGGTTGTCGCGCTCGCCCCAATCGCCGCGCCCACCCCCGGATTCTTCCTGCCAATAGTCCCAATTGGAGGTGTCGACATACCTCTCGTCCTCTTTGTCCTCCAGGGGCGGTTCCGTCACCGGCGGCGCTGCGTTGTCGATGTCCGAACAGGGAAAGGCGGAGTTGCCGCGGTGGAAGGAGAGATAGATCCGGAACAGGCTCCCGGGATGCTCTTTGACCAGGGAGGTCACGTCCAGGCCGTACCGGGTCCATTGGCCGAGCGTCAGGGGATCCTCGCTGAGCGGGACGGTCTTGCGCCACAGATAGCGGCCTACCCGCGTCAACTCGGAATCCCCCTCCAGGGTGTTCAACTGGAAAAACTGGGCCATGTTGTTGGCGTAGACCTGGAAGGCGGTGACCTGGACCGAACGCAGGTTGACGGCCTCGAAAGGCACGGTCAGCTTTTCTTTTTCGGGAAGGATGGAGCCGCGGCCGACGTAGCGGACGGCCGGTCTGATCCTCTCGAAGACGATTTCCCTTTGGGCAACGGTCTCCAGCCTCTTGTCGAGGTCGTTGCGGATCCCTTTTTCGATCGTAACCGTTACCGGGCCATAGAAGGTTCGGTCGGAGTAGATGAGGACGGTGTTGTCGACAATATCGAAGGTCGGGCGATGGTCGGGGATGCGAATCAGGCCTTCCAGCCGTTGGCCCTTTTTCAGCTTGTCGGAGAAGCGGGCCACGATGTGGCGGGGTTCGGACAGAACGGCCGCGACGTCCAGAAGCCTGAATTCGCCCTCGGCGGGGACGGGAACGACGCGCTCGCCGTTCTCGTCGACGCCCAGGGAAGCTCCGTTCCATCTCAACACAACCTGGGAGTCCGTGTCGCGGCGGGCGATGTTGTTGACGGTGAACCGGTGAGCCCGGCCGTCGCTCTCGTGTCTCCAATCGATCGGGAGCGCCATTCCCTCCTGGAACGACTCGATCGCCTTTTCGGCCGGCGCGTTCTCCGCGACGTCGGCCGTATTGAGGACACCGCCGAGGACAAGAAGGCCCTTGCCCTCTTCGGGGGATGGAGACAGGCCGTCGAGGAGGATTTCAAGGCCCTGGCGGATGACGAAAAAGCGGAAGGTGAACCGGCGCATGGCCTTCGGCATCTTGAGGATTTTTCCCAGCTGGAGGACGGCCTTGTATTCGGTCCCCGGCTGCAGCCCCTTCTCCGGCTTGAAGACCAATTCCCGGCTGGACTGCCATTGAGTCTGTCCCTTGAGGGATGGCGAGAACTCGAGGACGCCCTCCAGGGCCGAGGGAGGCTGGGCGACGGATCCGACGTTGTTCACGAACAGGACTCGGATGTTCGAAGCCCGGGACACGGAACCCGACGTGTAGGCGCTGATGGTCCGGTACCAGTCCTGGGGAGCCGGCTGTTTCTTCTTGCAGGCAGGAAGAACCAGGGTTGCCGCGCAGACGAGTAGGACTACAGACAGTTTTTTCATGGCTGTTTTCTCCTCCCTCTTTCCTTCGAATCTGGATACACGGAGATTACTGCCATCATATCCCGGTTCGACGACCGGGGTCAAGCAGATGAAGCATGTTGCAAGCATCGCCGTTTCCGAGAGAGTTTCGTCAGCTGACCTGACTGCGACTGTATCACGGTTTTAGAAATACTTCCGGGCCGGTTGACATCGACGGGAAGGGCTTTTATAGTAAAAGACCTGTTTTTGGGAAAAATGGATCCGAACCAAGCTCAGAGGCCAAGACATTCTCTTGCCCCGGCCATCCGTGCCGCTTACGGGGCCGGCCAGGAGGACGAGGCCCTCGAGCCCATCGTCAAATGCGATGAGGCGGGCCGTCCGATCGGTCGCTTGCGGGACGGCGACGCCGTCGTCTTCTACGACATCCGGGGCGAGCGCGAGGTCGAGCTGACCGAGGCCCTGACGGACCCGGCCTTCGGCCGTTTCGCCGTCCGGCCCGGACTCAGCCTCGATTTCGCGACCATGATCGAATACGCGCCCCGCTTGAACGTCGGGGTCGCGTTTCCGCCCGAGGGACGGATCAAGAACACCCTGACCGAGGTCGTGACGGGCGCCGGCCTTCGCCTGGTCAAGATATCGGAATCGGAAAAGGCCATCCATATCGGATATTTCATGAACGGTAAGAGCGACGAGGTTTTTCCGGGCGAGGGGCGGGTCATCGTGCCTTCGCCCCAGGGCGTCGCCAACTATGCCGAAACGCCGGCGATGAGCGTTCGAGGCGTCGTCGAGGCCGTCCAGGCTAAGATCGGGGACCCGGCCTGCCGAGTCATCATCGCCAACATGGCCAACGTGGACGTCATCGGCCACATCGAGGACAAGGCCGCCGTCCTCAAGGCCGTCGAGGCCGTGGACGCGGCGCTGGGCGAGGTCGAAACCGCGGCCCGCGCCGCCGGCCTGACCCTGATCGTCAGCTCGGACCACGGCACGGTCGAGGAGTGGCTCTACCCGGACGGCGCCGTCAACACGGGCCACACCAAGAATCCCGTTCCCTTTATACTTTGCGATTATACCGCTTCCGAGCCGGAACGGGTCCGGGCGCGGGATCGGGGCGAACTCGCCGACATCGCCCCGACCGTCCTCGGGCTTCTCGGGCTCGATCCGCCGCCCGAGATGACGGGCCGGAGCTTGGTCCTCTCGAACCCGAACCCGATCCGGCGGGCGGCGCCCCGGCGGGTCCTCCTGTTGATCCTGGATGGCTGGGGCGCACGGGCGGAAACAAGGGGGAACCTCATCGCCGAGGCCCGGACTCCGAATTTCGACCGGCTCTGGTCCCGCTTCCCCCATGCCCTGCTCGAATCCTCGGGGGAGGCCGTCGGGATGCCGGCGGGCACGGTCGGGAATTCCGAGGCCGGCCACCTTCATATCGGCGCGGGACGCCGCATCCTGCTCGACCGGGTCAAGATCGACAAGGCCATCGAAGACGGATCCTTTTTCCGGAACGAAGCCTTCTTGGGGGCCATGGAGGGCGCCCGGCGGCGCGGCGCGGCGCTCCATCTGCTGGGGATCGTTTCGTTCTACAGCTCGCACGGCACGCTCAACCACTTGTTCGCCCTGCTCCGGATGGCCCGTGAACAGGGGATGGAACGGGTTTTTATCCACGGCCTGATCGGCCGGCGCGGCGAAAAGCCCGAGAGCGGCGCCATCTACGTCGAAAAGGTCGAGGAGGAATGCCGCCGGATCGGCCTGGGGGATTTGGTGACCGTCATCGGCCGGTTCTGGGCGCTGGATCGCGAGGAGAACTGGGACCGGATCGAGAAAGCCTACCGGGCGTTAGTCCATGGAGAGGGGACCCGGGCCGGAGCGGGCTGAGA
>Ga0315274_10006377_pt1 | contig 17179 bp, 8 predicted proteins | sample YL17G02_20_MG_FD_203700 | JGI IMG/M metagenome (GOLD analysis project Ga0315274, IMG submission 203700) | Sediment microbial communities from Yellowstone Lake, YNP, Wyoming, USA - YL17G02_20 | ecosystem: Environmental > Aquatic > Freshwater > Lake > Sediment | place: USA: Wyoming | collected...
TCGTCGGCCAGGGTGCGCAGTTTGCCGTAGAGCTTCTCCGGCCAGCGGAGGTCGTCGCCCGAGCCCGTGAGCTCCAGGCTGAAGAAGAACGCCTCGATGTCGGCCAGCTTTCGTTCCAGATCCTCCCCCGTCTTGACCACCGGTTCGGCCTCCGTGTTCCCTTTCAGAACCTGTTTCAGGTTTTGGATCTGCCTCCGGAGCCATTCGATCCGGTTGAGGAGGTCGGCCGCAGAGTTCAGGTTCCCGTGGATCTCCAGCAGGACCTTGGTCTGGGCCCGGATGTCGTCCTCGCTCCCCGCCGAGTGCGGGTCCTTCAGGACGACGAGCTTCTGCGAAAGTTCCGTTTTTCCGGAGTTCAGCTTGACCGTGTAGGTCCCGGGCGGAACGAGGGGGCCGCTCATCCGGCTTCCCCCCGGGAACGTCCGCCAGCCCTCCGGGTTCACCGTCGCGTGTTCGTGGCCCGAAGCCCCGGTCCTCAGCCGCGCCATCTTCGTCTTGTCATACCTCAGGTCCCACCAGACTCGGTTCAAACCGGCCTTTCGTGGGACCTCGAACGGCTTCGCCTCTTCATCCTCGTAGTAGGCGGGCTCGATCTCGTCCTTGGTCTCCTGCCGGAGCGTCCGGACCGTCTGACCGTTCTCGTCGAGAATGGAGACGGTGACGGCTTCCTTGCTTTCCTCCTTCAGGTAATAGGTGAGGCTCGCGCCGTAGGGCGGATTCTCTCCCCGGCAGGGGTCGTTGGGGGAGTCGCTCGGGCCTTCGATCCCCCGGAAGCGGTAGGCCGGCCGCGGCGCGAAGAGATGAACCTCCGATGCCAGGGCCTCGGGGGAGATCCCGCGGAGGGGCGCGATGTCATCCAGGATCCAGAACCCCCGTCCGTAGGTACCCACGACCAGGTCGCTGAAGTGCTCCTGGACGGTCAGCCAATGCGCCGGAGCGTGGGGAAGGTTGGATTGGAGCGGCAGCCATTTCTCGCCGTCGTCGAACGAAACGTAAACGGCGTTTTCCGTCCCCAGGTAGAGAAGGCCTTTTCGCCCGGGGTCTTCGCGGACGCAGTGGGCATAGCTCAAGGGGCTTTTCGGGATCCCGGCCGTGATGAGCTTCCACGTCTTGCCGTAGTCGTTTGTCTTGTAGACGTAAGGGTCCCGGTCGTTCACCTGGTGGAAGTCCATCGTGATATAGCAGGTCCCGGCGCCGTAACGCGACGGCTCAATGTTGCTCACGGTCCCCCAGGGGGGAAGGTTCGGGATGTTCTTTGTGACATTGACCCAGTTCTTCCCGCCGTCGCGCGTCTGCTGGATGAGGCCGTCGTTCGTCCCGGCCCAGATCAGTCCCGCTTCCAGGGGGGATTCCGCGAGGGCGAAGATGCAGCAGCAGATCAAGGGATTGGCGTCGTCCTGCGTGATCCCTCCCGTCCGCTCCTGCTTGGTTTTGTCGTTGGTGGAAAGGTCCGGACTGATGATCGTCCAGCTCTGGCCTCCGTCGGTTGTCATGTGCACAAATTGGCTCCCGACATAGACGCGGTTGTGGTCATGCGGCGAAATGGCGATGGGGAAGGTCCACTGGAACCGGTACTTGGCGTCGTTGCCGGCATGGCCGCTGATGGTTTCGGGCCAGACCGTCACACCCCGGCTTTGCAGGGTCTTCAGGTCGAAGCGGTCAAGCAGGCCGTCATAGTTGCCCGACCAGACGATGTCGTTGTCCACCGGGTCGGGAACAGCGAAACCGCTCTCAAAACCGCCGATGGGGTGCCAAAGCCCCCGGGGGATGCCCGCCCGCTCCATCCGGCTGTTGCTGGGCCCGCGGTATGAGGTGCCGTCCTGCCGGTTGCCGTAGACGTAGTAGGGCACCCGGTTGTCGACATAAACGTGATACATCTGGGCGATGGGCAGCTCGATGCCGCGCCAGCTTTTCCCGCGGTCAGAGGACAGGGCGAGCCCCTGGTCGTTGCCCACCATCATGCGCCGGGGGTCGAGGGGATCAATCCACATGTCGTGGTTGTCGCCGCCCCAGACCCGGAACCTCCTGAGCGTTTCGCCGCCGTCGAGGCTCATATGGAAGCCGGTGGCGGGGAAGTAGATTTCATTGGCGTTGTCCGGAGCGACGACGCATCGGGTGTAATAAAGGGGCCGGTTCAAAATGGCGTGGTCCCGGTTGATGAGCTTCCAGGTTTCGCCGCCGTCGTCCGACCGCCAGAGCCCTTCGTCCTTGGTTTCGATCAGGGCGTAAACGCGGTTGGAGTCTTTGGCGGCCACGGCCACCCCCACCTTTCCGATATCGCCCTCGGGGAGACCCTGCCCCTTGAGCTTAGTCCAGGTCGTGCCGCCGTCGACGGACTTGAACAAGCCGCCGCCGGGACCGCCGCTCCATTTGCCCCAAGTCTTGATCAGCATCGGCCACATTCCCGCGAACAGGACCCGCGGGTTATTGGGGTCCATGGCGATATCGGAGCAGCCGGTGTTCTCGTCGACGAAGAGGACCCGATCCCAGGATTTGCCGCCGTCGAGGGTGCGGTAGACGCCCCGCTCCTGCTGGGGACCGTAGCAGTGGCCCATGGCCGCGGCGAAGACGATCTCGGCGTTCCGGGGGGCGATCACGATCCTGGCGATGCGGCCCGTATTGTCCAGCCCCAGGCGTTTCCATGTCTTGCCGCCATCGGTGGATTTGTAGATCCCGTTTCCCTGGGAGACGTTGCTTCGGATGAAGGCCTCGCCCGTTCCCGCCCAGACGATATTGGGATCCGAGGGGGCGATGGCCAGGGACCCGATGGACGAGACGTCCTGGCCGTCGAAGACCGGTTTCCAGTTGACGCCGCCGTCCACGGTCTTGAAGATCCCTCCGGAGGCGGCCCCCACAAAGGAGATATTGGGCTCGCCGGGAACGCCGGCCACGGCCGTCAACCGGTTGCCCACGGGCCCGATATGCCTGTACTTGAGCCCGCCGAAGAGCTCCGGCTTGATCTCGGCGCCGCTCGCGACGCCGGGCCGGAATGAAAGAAGCACGAGAACGACGGCCGGTATGGCCGAGGTCCGCTTGAACGCCGGGGATCCGCTTTTTCTCATGGGACGTCTTTCTCCTCTCGTCATCTATCCGTTTATATATCCGAACGAGGCCGCATCTCAACCGGTTTCTTTGCCCGCGGACCCAATTTCCTTATTTCGTGTCCTTGATGTCCGTCCGAGAGCGGCCCTAAGCGTTGCCGTTTGAACCCGAAATTGCCGATAGGATTCTTTCTTCTCAAGAGATAACATTGACTTCTGGTGATACCCGGAATTCCGACTCGCGTCCTATCGGCAATTTTGGATTTGAATTCCGCGCTTGCCTCTGCGTCCGACATGGATTATCCTTATCGCCAATCCCTTGAAGGAGCCGATCATGAAAAAAACCTTGATTGCCCTGGCTGTATTCGCGATCGCCGCGGCCCTTCCCGCCGCGCAGGACAAGAATGCCTCCGTCAAGGCCGAGATCGACGTCCTCCTTACCACCTGGCACAAGGCGGCGGCCACGGCCGACGCCAAAACCTATTTCGGTTCGATGGCGCCGGGCGCGATCTTCCTCGGGACGGACGTGACCGAGCGATGGACAAAAGAAGAGTTCGAGGCCTGGGCAGCGCCACGGTTCCAGGGGACGTCGGCGTGGGTTTATTCGGCGATCCGGCGCAGCATTTCTTTGTCCGCCGACGGGAACACGGCCTGGTTCGACGAGGACCTCGTTTCCAAGTCCTATTGGCCGTGTCGCGGTTCCGGAGCGCTGGAGAAGATCGACGGGGCCTGGAAGATCCAGCTTTACAACCTGGCCTTCACGATCCCGAACCAGGTTGTTCCGGAGATCCGGCCGGCGGTCATGAAAGCGTTCGCCGGCTCCGGGAAGAAGCCGTCTTAAGCGACGGAGGATGAATCATGGCCCACCTGACGGCACGGGACGGATATCAGCAACTCGTGAAGCGGCTCAACCGTTCCCCCCAGGGGGCCCCGCCCTCGGAGCTGCTGTTCAAGATCCTCCGGATGCTTTTTTCCGAAAATGAAGCCGGCCTCGTTTCCTCCCTGCCCATCAAGCCTTTCACGGCGAAGAAGGCCGCCCTCATCTGGAAAAAGCCCGAAAGCGAGGCGCGGAAGGTCCTGGATTCCCTGGCCGAACGCGGCCTCCTGGTGGATAACGAAAGGCACGGACGGAGCCTGTACTCCCTGCCGCCTCCCATGGCCGGCTTCTTTGAATTCTCGATGATGCGGGTGCGTCAGGACATCGATCAGAAGCTGCTCGCGGAGCTCTTCTACCAGTATCTTAATGTGGAGGAGGACTTCATCAAGGCCCTCTTCGTGAACGGCGAGACCCAGCTCGGACGGGTATTCGTCCACGAGCCCGCCCTGCCGTCCGATCATTCGCTTGAAGTTCTGGATCACGAACGGGCGAGCGAGGTGATCAAGACTGCCAGGCACAGGGCGATCGGTGTCTGCTACTGCCGCCACAAGATGACGCATGTCGGCCGCGCCTGCGACGCCCCCCAGGACATCTGCATGACCTTCAATACCGTGGCGTTCTCACTCACCAAGCACGGGATCGCCAGGCCGGTCGGCGTGAAGGAGGGATTGGACCTCCTCGAGCAGGCCTATGAACGAAACCTCGTCCAATTCGGCGAGAACGTCCGCCGGAGCGTGAGCTTCATCTGCAACTGCTGCGGCTGCTGCTGCGAGGCGCTCCTCGGCATCAAGCGTTTCGGATCCGTCTTCCCGATCCACACCAACTATCTTCCCGGGATCGACGAATCGACGTGCTCCGGATGCGGCAAGTGCGTGGACGTCTGCCCGGTCGAAGCGATGAGCCTCGTTTCGGCCAACGACCCTCACCAGCCCAAGAAGCGCAAGGCGCGCCTGAACAAGGAGATCTGCCTGGGCTGCGGCTTGTGCGTACGGACCTGCTCGAGCCGGAGCATTACCCTTGTTCCCCATCCGAAAAGAATCATCACGCCGCTCAACTCGGTCCACCGGGCCGTTCTAATGGCCATCGAGCGGGGCAAACTCCAGAACCTCATCTTCGATAATCATGCCCAATGGAACCACCGGACGATGGCGGCGATTCTCGGCGTCATTCTGAAACTCCCCCCGGTCAAGAAGACCATGGCCGGTCGGCAGATGAAATCGCGGTACTTGGAATACCTGATTGCGAAGATGGCTTGAGGTTGTCCCATGACCCAGGTAAAACCATTCACCCCGGCTAAGCTCATCTGCGGGATGATCTCAAGCCGGGAGGACGCTTTCCGGACGGGGGAGGAGCGGCTCGTTGAACGCTTCGGTCCCGTCGACCTCAGGAGCTCGGTTTTTCCCTTCGCCGGCACGGATTATTATGAGAAAGAAATGGGCCCCGCCTTGAAACGCGCCTTCTTGAGCTTCGAACGGCTCGTTCCCCCCGATGACCTCAGCACCATCAAACTCCAAACCAATGCCCTGGAAAGGGAGATCGGGGCCGCCGCGGCAACCGACGCCCGGGTCGTGAACCTCGACCCCGGCATCCTGACATCGTCCGCGCTGATCATGGCCACGACCAAAAACTTCGCCCATCGTGTCCCCCTGAGCGGCGGGATCTACGCCCACCTCGAATTGCTGTTCACAAAGACCGGCGTCAAGACCCTCGACTGGACCTATCCGGATTTCCGGGGGGAGGGTTATCAGAATTTCTTTCTGGAGGTCCGGAAGATCTTCATGAAACAGGTTAGGGGTCTTGCCTCTAAAAATGGAAGCCGAAGCTGACGCCGGCCCCCGAATTGATAAATCGGGTGATAAATCGGGGACACAATACCAATTTCCGAATTTCCATTTTCCTGCCTGATTTTCGAGCGTTTTTTTTAATTCGGTAATTGGTATCGTGTCCCTATTTTCATTCCCCCGTCAATTCGAACGCGTATCTTCCCGATCCCATTTTGATGATGATCGAACCGGACGCTTCTTTCGCTTCGATCACGCCCTCGACACCCGGGACGAACGCGCCGTCCGCCCAGATGGTCCTTCCGCCCTCTTTGACCGATATGTTCTTCAGATTGAACTTCGGGATGACGATCTCCGCCTCGACGCCGAGCGGAACCGCCGCATCCAGGCGGACGCTCCTGTCCGTTCGCGACCAGGCGCAGGTGACGTCGCCGCGCACGGTCCTTACGGACCCTGATGCGTACCGAAGATCCCTGATCATCCTCGGCCGGAGGAGGAGTTTCTCGAATCCCGAGGAGCTTTCGGCCTGTTCGATACCAGCCAGGGTTTTATACAACCAGGCGCCGACGCTCCCGAACATGGGATGATTGTGGGAGTTCATGGACGGGCCTTCGCGCTTCTGCCACAGCTCCCAGAGCGTCGTGGCGCCGTCGGCGATCATATAGCCCCAGCTCGGGTAGGTCGTCCGCGTCGCGATATCGTAAGCAAGATCGGAGCTTCCCATCCGTGTCAAGAGCTCCATGACATATTTCGTGCCGAAAATGCCCGTCGTCAGGTGCGAGTCATGGGAATAGACGAGGTCGTCGAACAGTCGGGACCAGGCGCCGCCGCGCGCGTTCTCCGGCGCTAGGTCCAGGAATAGGGCCAGGGTATTGGCCGTTTGGGTGATCCCGTAACTTCCCGTTTTCGGGTCGTAATACTCTTTGTGGAAAGCGGCCCTGATCCCGGCCGCGAGCCGGTCATAGATCTTCGCGTCTTCGACCTTCCCCAGGACCCGGGCGATTTCCGCCAGGACCTTCACGTCGTAATACTGGTAAAAGGATGAGACCAGGCTCCCCGGGCATTTCTCGACCGCGACCCAGTCGCCGTAGGAGCTGAACTTGACGAGCCCGTTCTCGGCCTTGCTTTGCAGGAACCCGACATATCTCTTCAGTCCGTCATAGTTTTCCTCGAGGACCCGCGTGTCGCCGTAATACTTGAACATGTACCAGCAGAGCAGGGGATAGGCGGTCCCCCAAGCCGGATCAGCCGGCCGGCCCCCCCAGATGTGGGGCACGGTATCCGTGATCCGGCCCTGGTCATCCTGCTCGTCCCGGATGTCGCGGACGAAGTTCGTATAGAAGGCGGCCATATCGAAGTTCATCATGGCCTCTTCCGCCGTCACCTGGGCGTCGCCCATCCAGCCCATACGCTCGTCGCGCTGGTCGCAGTCGGTCGGGACGCTGTGGAGGTTGGTCTTCTGGCCCCAGACGAGGATCCGCTGGAGATCGTTGAGGACGGGCTTGGAGCAGGCGAAGCTCCCCGTGGGCTCTACGGCGCTGTGGACGACCCGGCCGCGCAGGGTATCGAGCCCCGGCGTTCCCGGGAATCCGGTGACCTCGACGTAGCGGAAGCCGTGGTAGGTGAAGCGCGGCTCCCAGGCTTCTTCTCCGCCGCCCCTCAGGACATAGTGGTCTTCGGCCCGGGCGGCCCGCAGGTTTTCCTGGTTGATCATGCCGTTGTCATAAAGGAGCTCCGCGAACCGAAGTCGGACGTCCGTCCCGGCCGGACCTTCGACCCGGAGCCGGGCCCAGCCGCTGAAATTCTGGCCCATATCGAAGACAAAGACACCGGGGGCCGGATTGGTCATCCGGAGCGGGATGACCGTGTCCACGACCCGGATGGCCGGCATCATCTGGGACGAGAGAACGCCCGCCGGGCCCTTGACGGCCCCAGCCGGCGGCCATTCCCTATCGTCGAAGCCGGGGCTATCCCAGCCGGGCGTTTCGCGCCGCGCGTCATATGCTTCTCCGTTATAGACGCTATCCTCGAGTAGGGGACCGTCGGCGGCCTTCCAGGAGGCGTCGCTTGCGACTTCGACCCGGCTCCCGTCTTCCAACTCGATCACGAGCTGAAAGAGAAGGGCGCGCGATTTGAACCAACCGTTTCCCAGGATGACGCCCACGGCGTTCGGGCCTTGGCGGAGCATCCGGGTCACATCGTGCGTGACATAGAGGACGCGTTTTTCGTAGGTCGTCCAGCCTGGGTCGAGAACGTTGGACCCGGCCTTGCGCCCATTGATCCTGAGCTCGCTGTATCCGAGCCCGCAAATATAGGCCCTGGCCCGCTTCGGGCGGGAGGCCAGAACGAATTCCTTTCGAAGCTGGTTCTTCCCCCCGATCCACTGCCCCTTCCAGTCCGCGCGCTCGTAGAGCCCCGTATCGAAGACGGCCGTCAGGCTCCATGGACTCTCCTTGCCGTCGCGGTCCCACCAGCGGACCTTCCAGTAATAGGTCCGGCCGCTTTCAAGCTGTTTTCCGCCGTAGACAACCTGGATGGACGTTGCGGAGGCCGTCTTCCCGCTGTCCCAAGCGTCGCCATCGACGGCGTCCTGCAGCGTCGAAACGACTAACTGGTACGCGGACTGAGATTGCCCGCGTTCCGGGTGGTCTGCCGTCCAGAAGAAGCGCGGCCGGAGGACATCGACGCCCATCGGGTCCGCCAGGTACTCACAGCGCAGGCCCGCCGGAGCCTGGGGCGCCGGGGTTTCCGCTGCCGGCAGGGTTGCAGGTAAAAGCAAGCTGGAGAACGCGATTGCCATGAACGAAAGGGTACGAAGGGAAGAAAACATCGGACACCTCCTTCCTCCAATTATTTTTTAAAACGGTGGATTTGTAAACAGATTTCTGAACGCCGGCCGTCAAGAATTATTATTCAGAAACGGTCTCGCCGGAGAAGATCGTCGATCTCGGCGCGGTGGGGGGCGGACGGCTGGGCGCCCATTTTGGTAACTGACAAGGCGGCAGCGGCGTTGGCGAACAGGGCGGCCTTGGTGAGGGACATGCCTTCAGCGAGGGCTACCGCCAGAGCGCCGCTGAAGACGTCACCGGCGGCCGTGGTGTCCACGGCCTCGACCTCGAACGCCGGGATCAGCTCCCGGAGATCGGCCGAGGCGGCATAGACGCCTCGGGATCCCATGGTGATCAGGACGGCCTCCAGGCCGATGGCCAGAAGGGCATCGGCCGCGGCAGGGAGGTCCTTCTCCTGGTCGATCCGGAGGCCTGTGAGGATCTCGGTCTCGGTCTCGTTGGGCGTCAGGATGGAGACGTGTCGAAGGAGGCCTCCGCCTTGGATAGGTTGAGCCGGGGCCGGGTTGATGATAACGCGGACGCCGCGCGCCGAAGCGATCTCGGCGGCCCGGTGAATGGTTTCCATCGGGACTTCGAGCGGCATCAGTAGGACGGAGGCGGACGCGATCAGGTGGCTCGCCGCGTCGATGTTGAGGGGGGAGAGGCGGGCATTGGCGCCGGGGGCGACGGTTATGGCGTTCTCTCCCCGGGAGTCGACCGTGATGAGGGCGACCCCGGAAGGGGCTACCGGGTCCGTAAAGATGTGGTCGGAAACGATCCCCTCACGCTTGAAGCCTTCGAGGGCCTTCCGGCCGAACATGTCGTCCCCGATGCGTGCGATGAAGACGACCTCGCCGCGTAAGCGGGGATCGAGAGCCCGGGCGGCCGCGACGGCCTGGTTAGCGCCCTTACCGCCGGCCGACATGAGGAACTCGCCGCCAAGAATGGTCTCTCCCGGGCGCGGCAGGCGGGGGGCCTTGATGGTCATGTCGGTGTTCGAACTTCCGACGATCACGATCCTTGGGGCCGACCTGATTGTTGCCATGATCTCGCTTCCCGGAAGTCTCCCGTTCGATCCGACCCGATTATACCCGGGTCCATGCCGATTAGCAACCAGAATGCCGGGGCAAAACGTTGTCTCCGTTCTCCTCCGTCGATTAGCCTGAGCTCGGAATGACCCGGACCCCTAATGCCAACAAAACCGGGCATCGCCCCAGCGCCATGGCCATTTATCACATGAAAAGAAACGCTCCCCATACCGCCCAAAATGACCGATAGGGCATGTGTCGGAATTCCGGTTATCCCCGGAAGGCGGGGTCATCCCTTGTGATGAATGAATCCTTGTGGCAATCTTGGGATACCGGCGCCTGCTTGACGCAACGTCCGGCTTTGGGTAATATGGGTGCACCTCGTGGGGCTGTAGCTCAGCTGGGAGAGCGCTTGAATGGCATTCAAGAGGTCGCCAGTTCGATCCTGGTCAGCTCCACCAAACAAATCCCTTATTTTCCAGACATTTCCTTGATTTTGTCTTTTATATTACAGACCCGTAATTTCAGCGGTTTTCAATCGAATGTGGCACACCGGTGGCACCCGGGGAGAGGTCTGTCTCTTCATTTAGCTCGCCAACTGAGCTCAGTCTTAGCCTTTGAAAAAACCCGGGACACCCGAGCCCCCCTTGCCATTCTCACTTGGGGAGCAGGAAATGGTCGGCATATCTATGATAGCCACCTATAGTTTTTTTGGATCAACAAGGCCAACCAGGAGGCAGACTCACCAGGCGATTGACAGGGCCAACTGGCCGGAGATATGGTTCCGATATGGATAGGAGGGGAGATTTATTGTCCGGAGCGGGAATTCGCCGCGTCGCAGAAAAGGAAACTCTTTCTATCCTTTCAAGAGCACGGCACAATCCATCTTCGCGAATTCTCGATACGGCATCTTGACAACGTCTTTTCACACTCGTATATTTTGTTCATCTCACTCAGTTAAGGAGGAAGTGCATGAAAAAACCTATTGTCCTGTGTCTTTCTTTCTTCCTGCTTCTGGTATGGGCGGTGGTCCCGGCTTTTTCCTGGGGATCGGCGACACACGCCTTCATTGCCGGCAAGATCGGGAAATTCTTTCCCCTGATGAACGCCAATGAGAGATACGGCATCATGGCAGCGGATATTTTTAACTATGTCCTCTCGACTTATGGAGACCCGACGATCAAGGCCTACACGCACGGGATCATCCAAACCGGGGATGATTCCTTCATGAAGGTCTGGCAGCTGGCCAAGTGGTGGGGATACGAGAAGAGCTTGGGCTTTGGGTACGTCGCCCATAACGAGCTTTGGGGCTGCGACTTCACGGCCCATATTCAGGCAAGGACGACGGGCCAGGCCGAAGGATATGTGATCACCAAGGCCAGGGCGCTCATGCCCTATCTCAGAGCCGCCCTGCCGCCCGAACTGAATCCTTATGTGACCGACGACGTGCTCCTCGAGCTCTGCCACAACCTCGTCGAGAGCGCGGGCGACATTATCCTGACTCGGGCGGACAGACAGATCGGAGAGAAAATCGTCTCCTGTGCCATCCTTCGGAGTAACGATTTCCCCGGGCTCGTGGCCAGGGCGATGGGTCCCAGCTGGAAGGATGCGGTCTTCGCCGCCGAGAAAGAGTTCCGCAAGACCATGATCCTCTACGGCGCGGCCCTCACGCAGGGCGAAGAAGCTGCGATCAAGGCGCTTTCCGAGCAGATGGCCCAGATCGGTGTCGAGTTCATCAAGATGGCCACCGGCGGCCTGGTGGTCCTTCCGCTTGACCAAGCGAAGCAGCTGGCCGAGTTCGGCATCCGGACGGCCATTTCGCTTTGTGAGAATGACTACATGACGGAGGTCAACGCTACGACCAGGTTCGTGAAGGCGAACCTCGCGGCCCACGGCGTCCGGTATTGAGGAGCCGGGGAGGGGCAGACCAGAAAAGCGAACAAAGAGCCGAACAAAAAAGGAAGCGGCGGGCCAAGAAGCGGTTGAAGGACCCGTGGCGCATGCCGCCGGGACGTGACCTCCATTCAAGAGGTCGCCAGTTCGATCCTGGTCAGCTCCACCAATCTTCGTTTCCCTCCCGCAACGGAAGCGGTGGAAGCTTCGCGCGAGAACGGACTTCCGGTCGGGATGTTAGAGGGGATGAACATGGAACTCCAAACCCGAACCGAAAAGGGAGAACCTCGATGAAGAGAAAACAAGCCTCTTGGATCCTCTTGCTTCTGGCCCTTGCATTGTCGGCCCAATGCAAGGGCCAGGCGGACAAAGGAGCGTTCTTTCGGAGCGTCGTTTCCGGAATGCCGGACTACCGGGAATTTCTGACCGTCGATGAGCTCAATGCCTCCTTGCAGGACTTGAAAGATCGATACCCGGACGTGGTGTCTTTGGACACCATCGGGAAAACGGACCTGGGAAGCCCTATCATTGAATTCCGGGTAGGGAAGGGGAAGCGCCATGCTCTGTTGTTCGGCTTCCCCCATCCGAACGAGCCCATCGGAAGCATGATGCTTCACTACCTCACCGAAGAGTTGGCGAAGAACGGAAAGCTGAGGGACTTTTTCGATTTCACCTGGCACATCGTGGTCTGCGCCGAGCCGGACAAAGCTAGGCTGAACGAAGGCTGGTTCAAAGGGACTCTGACCCTCGCCAAGTACGCCAGGAATTACTACCGGCCGCCTTCCTTTCAGCAGGTCGAGTGGACCTTCCCGGTAACTTACAAGAAATACACGTTCGACACGCCGACTCCCGAAGCTTTTGCCCTGATGAGGATCATAGATGGAAACCGGATCGATTTCTCCTTCGGCCTCCACAATTCAGGTTTCGGCGGGGTCTACTATTATTGGTCCCGGGACGTGCCCGAGCTTTATCCCGTTCTCTATGCGTTCATCGCCGACCAGGGGCTCCCGCTGCACCTGGGCGAGCCGGAGGTCCCCTGGGGGAAGAAGTTCGACGGCCGGGCGATGTTCCAGATGCTTTATTTCAAGGAAGGTTATGACTGGATGGAAAAATACTCCCCGACGCCCCCGGAAAAAATAACGAGCGGCGGCGAGTCCAGCGATGATTATATCCGGGACAAGTATCATGGCCTGACCGTGAACTGCGAATTGCCGTATTTCTACGACCCCGGAATCGAAGATACTGCGCCAAGCGATATGACGCGGGCGGAAGCCGTGCTTAAAGGGCTGGAAAATGAAAGGAAGTTCCTCGTCTTTCTCGGGGAAGAGTATCGGAAGGCCAAGCCGCTGCTGACGGTCCGATCGCCTTTTGTGGACGCCATCGAAGAGCTCTTGAGGACGGGCGAAGATGAGATCGTTTCGCAGGAGAACGCCGTTAAGGCGGAAAAAGAATACGCGAAGCGAGCGACAGCCGCACAGAAGTGGGATGCCGTGACCCTGCGCAAATTCTATTCCGTTCTGAACCTGGGGCAGTTCGTCAGGCTCCTGGAGTTTGAAAAGGCCCGGACCGCTGCGGCCTTCCCGGCGGCGCTCCAAACGGTCTTGGACGAGAGCTTAGCCCAGTTCGAACAAAGTTCCGGGGAGGCAGAACGGGAGTTCAGCTACACGGTTGTTCCCATTAAAAAACTGGCCTCTGTCCAGCTCCTAACGGCCCTCTACGCTATGGACTACGTCCAGCGGCAGTGAATTGGGCATTGAATTGGGGACACTATACCAGTTTCCGAATTGTTAAAACCATCGGTTTTCCCAGGGGGGAGCGAGCTAATTCGGAAATTGGTATTGTGTCCCCGATTTAAAATGTAATGAAATATTACGTTCTCGGCGGAGGCGGTGCCGGATAAGGTAGGAATTGTCCATTTTAATGGCATGAATTTTGCTGGAGAATGGTTGAAACAGAAAAGGAAAAAATGAGAAAGACGAACATGTTTGCAGCCCTCGCGGTTTCGATTTTGAGCGCCTTCTTTGGGACGACCGCAGCTGGGCAGGAGGAATTTCCGTTCCGTGTCAACAAGGTTTCGGACAGGGTCACGGTGTTTCAGGCCCGGAATTACATGGAAGATGCCTGTGTCACGGTGATCACGACGAAAAAGGGGCTGATCATCGTGGATACGGGAGGTTATCCGACGCTCGCCGAGCGGTACAAAAGGAAAATCAAGGACGTCCTCGGGCGAGACGATTTTCTTTATGTGATCAACACCCACGATCACATCGATCACACCGGAGGCAATCAGGCCTTCGCCGGCGCGGTCATCGTCGGCCACGAAAATGCCGTCCCGGTCATCAAACGAATGTCAGCCGACAAAGACCAACTCTATACCCCTTGGCGCAACGCCATCTACCGTGGGGAGATGGCGCTCAAGGCCATGGACCCGAAATCCGAAAAAGCCCTTTCCCAGGCGGAACTCGTCCGTTGGTTCCAGGAGCTCATCGGGGACCAGGGCCGCTTCATCCCGACACCGCCGACAAAAACCTTCAGCGACCGGCTGACCCTTCAGGTCGACGACCTCAACCTCAAGCTCTATTATTTCGGCCGGGCCCACAGCGATAACGATATCCTGATTCATGTCCCGGAGCTCGGGGTTCTATTTGTCGGGGACCTGTTTAATTCCAGTCGCCTTTCCGCCCTCATCAGCCCGGAACTCTCTCCCGAAGTCCCGCGTGGACTCAAGGTCCTGGGCGAGGTCCTCAAGAACAAGGGCGATATCCAGACGGTCATCGGGGGCCACGCTCACATTTTCAGCCTTGAATGGATGACCCTTCAGTATCGTTACATGAGGGACCTGTGGGAGGCCATAACAAGTGCCAAGAAAGATGGGATGAACCTGCAGGCTTTTCAGGAGAAGAACGCCCTCGATAAAAAATTCGCTTATGCCCAGAAATTCTTCGATCTCAATTCAAGAGAAGTCCGTGACGGCCATCAGTCCAATGTTGAAAAGTTTTGGCGCGTGGGTCAGAAATCGGCGGCGAAAGATATCGAACAAACCCTGGACGCATTGGGGGTCGAAGCGGCCCGCAAGCGATTCGAGAAACTCCGGAGCAAAGAAGTCGAGGCGTTTTATCTCGACGAGCGGGAAATGAACGCCCTCGGCTACCGGCTGATGCAAAACGGAAAGATGCCCGAGGCGATAGCTGTCTTTGAGATGAATACCGTCGCCTTCCCGCAATCCTGGAACGTCTGGGACAGCCTGGCCGAGGCCCACATGAACAGCGGCGACAATGAGAAGGCCGAAATCTACTATGAGAAATCATTGGGCCTCAATCCCGATAACATTAACGGCAAGAACAACTTGAGCCAGTTGCGGGGATACAAGTCGGACGCACAGGGCGAAACGAAAGAAGCGGCCGGATTCAAGCCGGGCGATAAAACAGGCCTCCAGGGACCGTATCTGGGACAAACCCCGCCCGGGCTCAAGCCCAAGGTTTTCGCCCCGGGCATCGTTTCAACGGCGGGGAATTTCGAGTTCGCGATCACCTTCAGCCCTGACGGTAAGGAGGTGTATTTCACGCGGCGTCCGGACGGCGGCGGGCAAAACACGATCATGATGTCCCACTGGGAAAAGGACGGCTGGTCGGCGCCCGAGGAAGCGGCTTTCTGCAAGGGTTTTCCGAGCAACGAGCCCCACGTCACCCCCGACGGCAATAGGCTTTATTTCGGATGCAACCGCCAACAGCCGGGGGCCGATCGGGCCGAATACGGGATCTGGGTCACGGAACGGACGACCGGAGGCGGCTGGGGCGAGCCGCGTTATCACGGCCCGGGCATGTACGTTTCGGCCGGCCGCAAGGGCCATCTTTATATGACGGACGTCACCATGGTCGCGGGCGGTGGGCTCATCCGCTATCCCTTCGCCGGCGGGACTTTCGGCCGGCCGGAGAAACTCCCGACGCTCCTCAACGAACCTACGCCCATCGCCCACGGGTTTATCGCGGCGGATGAAAGCTTCCTCGTCTTCGACTCCTACAATCGGCCGGGCGGCCAGGGGGGCGAAGGCGATCTCTGGGTTTCGTTCAAGAAGGTCGACGGCACTTGGGCTGAACCCGCTAACCTGGGCGATACCGTCAACACGCCGGCGACCAACTTCTGCCCGTCTCTCTCCCCCGACGGAAAATTCCTGTTCTTTTCGACCTGCCGGGACATCACCTGGGTCAGCGCCGAGGTCATCGAGCGCCTCCGGCCGAAAGAGGTCGGTCCTGCTCAAGCCGCGTTCGATCCGCAAAAGAAATATCCGGCCGAAGCTCTCAAAGAAGACCTCAAGGTCCTTTGGGACATGCTGGAAGAGGGACACGGCGGGTTCGACCGATACACACCGGCCAGCATGCTCAAGAAGAGCTTCGATGAGGCCATGAAAGGGCTCACAGGCCCCCTGACGGAGTTCGATTTTTACCTCAGGCTCCTGCCGCTCATAGCCGAGGTGAAGGACGGACATACCAGAGCGCAAATCTCACCGCCTGCCGGCGCCTTCCTTGATGATCAGCCTATCGTCATCCCCGTCGGACTCCGTTTCCTGGGCGGCAAGGCCTGTATCTTCCGTAACCTGAGCGAGGATAGGGGTATCCAGGAGGGCGCTGAACTGCTGACCATCAATGCGATGCCGGTGGGAGAGATCCTGTCGAAGCTCCTTCCTCTCATCCCAAACGATGCCGGGATCCAGACCCGCAAACTTCGTCAACTGGAATACCCGGCCACTTTCGGCAGGCTTTTTGCCCTCCGGTTCGGCCGGCCCGATTCGTACAGAATTCGTCTCCGGCTCTATCAAAGCAAAGATGTCCAGGAGATCACGGTGCCGGGGATCAAGGGGAAAGACGTTGTCCGGATTCTGTATGAACGTTATCCCGACGCGGCCACGCGGCGCCCTCTCTACGAACTGTCCTTTCGGGGAACGGCCGCCATCCTTACCATCCGTGGTTTCGGCGATGACCCGGGAAAAGGAAGCCTCCCTTATCCGGAATTCCTTAATAACGCTTTCCGGACGCTTGAAGAAAAGAAAACTCCGAACCTGATTATCGACCTGAGAGGTAACGGCGGGGGACGGGACGAATACGGAAAACTCCTTTTCGCCCATGTCATGGACCGTCCGTTCCTTTATTACAAGGCCCTGGAAACCAAGAAGGACCATTACGATCTCTTCCGGTTCACCGATGAATCCCCGAAAGATGTGGAAGATCTGGCCAAACAGGTCAAACAGAACGGGCGCGGCTGGTTTGATGTCCTCGCCCATCCTAACTCCGGGCTCCAGCAGCCCGAGAATCCCGGGTTCATAGGACGGGTCGCCATCCTCCTCGATGGGCTGAGCTTTTCGGCGACCGGCGAGACCACGTCCCTCTTCCATTTCTACAAAAAAGCCGTGTTTTTCGGAGAAGAGTGCGGCGCCGGCTATTACGGCAACACGTCGGGATTCATGGTGATGGCGACGCTCCCGAACACCCGGATCCAGATCCGGATTCCGCTCGTCCTCTATACGGTGGCGGTGGACGGTTATCCCAAGGACCGCGGCATCGTTCCCGAGGTCCCCGTGTCGCCGACGATCGAAGACCTTCTGACCGGTCGGGACCCGGTGCTGGAACGGGCATTGCAATATCTGGAAAAGAAAGAAATCCAACCCGGCAGGAGAATACCATGATATCTGTGGGGAACAAGAAAGCCAGGTTCGTTCTTATCTTGTCCTTTCTGG
>Ga0315274_10006378_pt1 | contig 17179 bp, 13 predicted proteins | sample YL17G02_20_MG_FD_203700 | JGI IMG/M metagenome (GOLD analysis project Ga0315274, IMG submission 203700) | Sediment microbial communities from Yellowstone Lake, YNP, Wyoming, USA - YL17G02_20 | ecosystem: Environmental > Aquatic > Freshwater > Lake > Sediment | place: USA: Wyoming | collected...
TGACGGGGACGGGAGTGGATCGCGCGATCAAAATCATCGGCGGGCCGCTGGCGTTCGGCGAACGCGACGTGGACGCAGGGCCGACGCCGCCGCTGTCGGTCACGATTCGCAACGAAGGCGGCGCGTCGCTTAACTTCACGGGCCCCGGAATCGCTCTCACGGGCGCCCATGCCGGCCAGTTCCGCATCGCCAACAGTCCGGCGGTTACGCCGCTTGGGCCGGCGCTGGAACGAACGGTCAGCGTGGCCTTCGATCCTTCGACCACCGGGCCGAAAGCGGCCAGCCTGACGATCACGACCAACGACGCGCGCTGGCCGATGCTCCAGGTGGCGCTGAGCGGGACGGGCACTGATCAGGTGCTCACGGTCAGCCCGCTGTCGCTGGCGTTCGGCACGGTGGACGTTGGCGCGGGCGCTGTTGGCCCGCAGACGGTCGTGATCATCAACAGCGGCACGGCGGCGCTAAACTTCACGGGCGCGGGGATCGCATTGAGCGGCGAGGCGGCCGGTGAATTCCAGCTGACGGCCGCTCCGACAACGACCACGCTTGCGCCGGCGGTCTTCCGGCTCGTTTCGATTCTGTTCGATCCCGAACTGCCCGGCGCGCGCACCGCCACGCTGACGATCACGACCGACGACGTGCGGCGCGGAACGGTCTCGGTCGCTCTCACGGGCCGCGGCGTGGGCAATACGGCCGTCCGGCGCGACTGGCCGCTGTACGAATAAAGCCGCGCGGCGAATGCCTTGTCTCAGGGCACACGAAAACGCTTGCACAGCCCACCAGGACTCTGCACAATAAAAGCGCTCGAGAAGTTCCGAAACAGTGAAGAGACAGACATACGTGTTCGCGACCTCTTTCGGATTTGCGGAAATGCCAAATCGTAGCGCAAAAATCCTGCGCTTGCTCTGGTTGACCGCTCTGCTGGCGGCGAGCGCCTCTCTTTCGTGCCGCCACGCGCCGTTCGCGCCGAACCGCGAGACAGCGAACCTGCGCGTGGCCACGTTCCGAAGCGACGTTACGCCGCCGCCCGGAGCGCCGCTGATCTGGGTCACGCCCGTGGTCGCGGTGGACGATCCGTTGTGGGCGAAAGGGATCGTGCTCGACGACGGGCGCAACCGCTACGTCTTGTGCGCGGTGGATTGGTGTGCGCTGTGCAATTCGGCCGAGTCGCTCTTCCGGCGCAAGATCGCGGCGGCGGCCGGGACCGACGTTTCCCGCGTGGCTGTCCACACCATCCATCAACACACGGCGCCTTACGTGGACGGCGATGCGTACAATCTTCTGGACAAACTGCCGAGTCCTCCGTTGCGCCTCAGCGAGCAATTCCTCGAAGATGTGACCAACCGCCTGGCCGATGCGGTGCGACAATCCATCGCCCGTCTGGAGCCATTCGATCGCGTCGGAACCGGCGAGGGGCGCGTCGAGCGCGTGGCCTCGGCGCGGCGGCTTCGCGGCGAAGGGGGCAAGATCGTCGTCCGGTATAGCAACGCCGCGCTCAAGCCGGACATGGCGGCGGCGCCCGAAGGAGACATTGACCCGATTCTCAAGACCATCACGTTCGCCCGGGCCGACCGCCCTCTGGCGCGGCTTCACTACTATGCCACCCATCCGCAGACCCATCAGTTGGACGGCCGCGCGTCGGCGGACTTCGTCGGAGCGGCTCGCGAGGGCCTTGAGCGCCAGGAAAAGGTTTTCCAGGTTTACTTCACGGGGTGCTCCGGCGACGTCACCGTGGGGAAATACAACGACGGTTCGCCGCGGGCGCGAGACGAACTGCGCCAGCGCCTGCAGGCGGGGATGGAAGCCTCAATCGCTTCGACGCAATGGGCGCCGGCCGGACGCCTGACTTGGCGCACGGCCTCGCTTACGTTGCCTCCAAAAACCGACCTGACCTCCGCGACGGCCATCTATCGTTCCAAAATCGGGAACCGCGACAAGGGTCGTGACGGCGCAACACAGCTGGCCGGAGCCGCCGATTTGTATCGCAGTGCGATTACTCTTGCTTTTGCACAACGTCACACCCCGCTTATGTTGACTTCGCTTCAGATCGGAAACGTCCACATTGTTCATCTGCCCGGCGAGCCGATGCTGGAATTTCAAAAGTCCGCGCAACGCGCCCTGCCGGGCCGCTTCGTTGCGGTCGCCGGTTACGGCGATTGTTGCACAGGCTACATTTGCACCGATCGAGCGCACGCCGAAGGCGGCTATGAACCGACCGCCTCGCTGGTCGCTCCCGGCGCCGAGGCCCTAATGAAGAATGCCATTCAGCAGCTGCTGCGAGAGTGAAGTCTGAACGATGAATGATGAACGAGGAATGATATACATAGCGTCATTAGTATGGCAGAGTGATGGGCGCAAAAGAGGCATTTTCATTGGCTAATGTGGGCACGCACTCTGCATTATTTATGACGCTATGTATAACTGCAAAACGGCAAGTGTTTCGATTCTTAACTTTCAACTTTCAACTTTGAACCTGGAACTTCTCTTTTGAAAGGAGACGAATCCCATGTCACGGAATCGGGCAAAGGGCAGGCGGGGGAACTCGCGGCGCGATTTTTTCAAAACGAGCGCCGCGGCTGTTGCTGGATTGGGATTCGGCGGGAGGTCGTTCGCCGCCGGATCGAAGGAAACACTGGCGTTGGACGGCGGTCCCAAGGCGGTTGCATTTCCCGATAACCGCCACAGCGTTGTCACACGATGGCCGCGTTTCGGCGCCGCCGAGAAGGAGGCCGTGATTGCGATCCTCGATAACCATCGGTTCTACCAGGAGCTTCCGCTGTTCGAGAAGGAATGGCAAGACTACACGAAATCTCCGTTCGTCAAAGCGCACATCAACGGAACGAGCGCCCTGACCTCGATGTTCTTCGCGCTCGATCTGCCGCCCGGCAGCGAAATCATGGTTCCGTCCTACACCTTTTTCGCCACCTGTCTGTCCATGCGCTTTTTCGGATATGTACCAGTTTTCATAGACATAGACCCGCACACGGCCTGTTTCGATTTGGATTACGCCGCGAAACATTTGACGAAGAACACGCGCGCCCTCTGTCCCATGCACTCATGGGGAATGCCGTGCGAAATGGACAAGATTTGCGATTTCGCCAAGGAGAAAGGGCTGATTGTGATGGAAGATGCCGCCCACGCTCATGGCGCTTCGATGCAGGGAAAAGCGATGGGCACGTGGGGCGCAATGGGCATTTACAGCTTTCAGGCCAGCAAGGTCCTGCCCGCAATCGAGGGCGGGATGGGAATGTATCAGACGCGCGACTACTACGAGCGCGCGGCGGCGTTCGGCCACTACGAAGACCCCGTCAAATTCCCCAAGGACAGCCCCGTTCGTCGCTATGAGGGAACCGGGTTCGGCCAGAAGTACCGAATGCATCCTTTGGCGGCCGCGCTGGCCCGACAACAGCTCAAGGACCTCGACCGCCGCAACGCCATCGTCGCCCAGCAGGTCCGCAAGCTCAATGATCGTCTGGTTCAACTGCCAGGCCTCACGGAACCGCGCTGCCGGCCCGACCAAAAGCGCGTCTATTACAACGCCAGCATGATGATTTTCGATGAAGACAAGGCGGGCTTTTCGCGCAACGCTTTGCTCAAGGCGATGAAAGCCGAAGGAACCCGGATCAGCACCTGGGTGTATCCCGAACAACACAAGTTGACGATCTACTCGGAGCCGAAATGGTGGCACCACGCGCCCGAAATCCCCAGTGTGCTGTCCGGAACAGAAGAGGTCAATCGAACCCACATCTTCATTCCACTCTTCTATGAAGATGTGCCCGAATTAGTTGAGCAATACGCACAGGCGTTCGAGAAAGTCTGCGCGCATCGCTCGCAATTGGGAAAGATTACATAGCGCGCCTGGAGGAATGAATGTAGCGGGGGCCTCCGGCCAGGATGGACGGCAGAGGCCACCTGTGTTCTGACTTCCGCTGGTCATCCCGCGCAACGGCCGCCTACGGCGGCGGTCCGGCGTGGCGCGTGCCCGCTGGGCTAGATCGAAACGAGGCGCGGGCAGCCGCCGTACGGAAGCCCGCAGACCTTCTCGTCGCGCAACCCCAGGGCGCGCTGGGCCGCCCGGCTCTCGGCCTTCGCTTGGAACGGATGGAGGGCCTTCTCCACCGATAGTCCGCGGACTTCGATTCGCTTGACGTTGTTTGTGCCGACGCCGACAGCGGCCAGCAGCCGCAGATGGTTGTCGCCGGGGAACGGCGGCTGGCTATGTGGGGCCTGGGGGTCGTACCCCATGACGGCGGCGCACACCGCATCGGTGCAAACGGGATTGCGTCCGGCAAACAATAACTTGGGCTCCGTGATTTCCACGCCCTTGTTCCACCATCCCTCGCCGCCGCGAATCGTGAGGATGCCGTCAATGATGGCCAGATCCACGGGGCGCGCGCCGACGATGTCGGCGGTGTATCGCGGCACGCGGTTCTTCGGATCGGCCGGCACATTGTGATCGTTCTCGCCGGGAACGCCGTCGGGCACCTTGCGGCTGCCCATGTGAATGATCGCACCCCGCGCCTTGAGAGTTTTCTCATTCGGCGCATCATCGGCATAGAGAGCGGTCGGCGTGACGCCGAACAAATTCTTCGCCGTCATGGTCACACCGGCAGTTTCGTGGTTCTTCATCTTCCCCAGCGAAACGAATACGTCCGTGTTGATGTACCACTGATTCACATCGAAAGCGGGAAAGATGTATCCGCCCCACGGCACCTTGATCCGGCCATAGGAAGGCCAGCTCCCCTTGTTGCGCGTGTTCTCAATCGTCACCTGGCCGCCGGCCGAACGAATGGCGGCCAAATCCCAACCCGCCGTCGTCAGCACCTCTTCGGGCGGCTCATTGTAGTACCAGGCCTCGACCAGCACGATCCGTTTTGCGCCGGCGTCGTGGAGCGCCCCGCACAAGGCCCCCACCGCGTGGGGATGAACGTGATACGTCTCATAAGCGGGCCGCCCGAACAGCTGGCGCACCTCGCCCGTGCAGTTCAACTTCACCGTGACCGTCTTGCCGCGAACCAGGTTTCCAATCCCGCCGATCTGATCGAGCGCCGTGTCGAGCTGGCGGCGGACCAGCTTCGGCTCGTACGATTCGCATCGCTGAATCGAGACGGGCGCGCTGGGCGCGTCGTCCGAGCGGTCGGGCAATGGCGCGACCGCCGGCGCCCCCTTCGTCGTCAAGACCGCGGGCAATCCGCCCGCCAGCACACCCGCCGCGCCCAACGCGCGGGTCATCATCTCACGTCGGCTGATTCGCTTCGACATGGCTCGATCCTCCTTCGCGCCCGTAACACCCGGGCAATGTGGTTATCCGTCTGCGCCCGTTCGGTACAGGGACAATAACCCGTTTCCCTTCACCCGGGAAATCGCCCAAAGAAACACGTTTCAGCCTACAAGAGTCCCGACGGCGTGCGCAACTGTTTTCGACGGACGACTCTGCTTCGGCCGGAAGTCGCGATGAAAAAAGGGCAGGTCGCCAACCCGCCCGACTCGCCCCCCGCAACTCTCTCGCTGTTTTCTCTGCACAAATTCCTTATCTTCCTCGGCAACTCGTCGTTGACACATTCCGGGAGCCGCCTACACAATGCTCGTGACCGCCGTGATTCGCATGTTTCTCCATGAGGGGAATTCTGCCATGAAGCAACGATGGGTGGTTCTGATCGGAATGGCGATCTCGATTCTCGCTGTCGAGCAATTGATGGCCGCAAATCTGACCCAACCGGCCAACACCTGGGTCAAACGCAGTCCGTTGCCCGGCGGGCCGACCTCGCCGCGCATGGGCTATGAGTGCGCCACGGCCTGGGACAGCATGCACAAGGTTCTCATTCGCTACGGCGGCCACAACCAGGGCGGGGGCGGCGAGCAGAACGCCGAGGTTTGGACCTTCGATCCCCTCACGGCGAAGTGGACCTTGAAAGAACCCAACCTTTCGCCGCCGGGGGTGTGTTGCGATCAGCAGAACGTTTTCGATCCCGTGAGCCGCCGTTATATCCGCTTCCCGTCCTTCAGCGGCAGCCACGGCTGGCAATGGTGGCGCGAAATCTATCTCAACGACTCCACCGTGTGGACGTATGACCTGGAGACCAATCTCTGGCGCAACCGGCGGCCTTTGCCCGCGCCGCAAGTCTCCCCGCTGCGGTGCGCCTCGTGGGACAGCGACGCGCAGGTTGTTGTCATTTTCGGCGGCGAAGGCAACCGCGAAGGGACCGTGGTTTATGACCCCTATGCCAACACGTGGACGAAGATGAACCCGCCCATCCAACCCGAATTCCGAAGCGGCGGGAACGTGGTCTATCACGCCGACCGAAACGTACACGTCCTCTTTGGCGCTCAATTCACGGACGATCCGCACACGTGGGCCTACGACCTGCGGAAAAACGAATGGCGCGATTTGAAGCCCCCAACGATGCCGCCGACAAAAGAAAACGACGCCGTAATGGCCTATGACTCAGTGAATCGCGTTGTCGTCGCCGTCGTCAAGATCACCGAAGGCCAGGAAGAAAGCGCAAAACATCGCCTCGAAACGTGGGCGTTCGATCTGGCGGCAAACACGTGGACCCCGGTGAATCCGCCGCGCGAACCCGACTCCAGCGGCAGCCGCCGCCGCGTGATGAACTTCGTTCCCGAACTCGGCCTGACGATCATGGAGAATCGTTGGGATCCCCCCAATGCGGAACATGAGCAGCAGATTTGGACCTATTGCTATGGGCCGCCGAGAACGCTTTCGAACCCTCCTCCCGAACCCCCGACCGACTTGCAGGTGGTCGCGACGAGCAACAGCGCAACTCTGACCTGGCGCGCAAGCGCCTCCGCGCCTCCGACCCAGTACGTTATCTATCGCGGAACCGGAAAAACACCGTGGCAAGTGGGACTTGAACAAATCGGCGCCATGGACGGGAAGCAAACGAGCTACCGGGACACCAATCTGAAACCGCGCACCGCATATTTCTACGCCGTGCGGGCGGCAAACGCCGATCGCCTCAGCGATAGAAGCATGGTGGCTCGCACGCAGCCGCGCGTTGTGGAAGATGCCGTCGTCTCTGTCCTTTCCGCCAACCAAGTGGAGATCGCCTGGACCCCGCCGCCGGAGAAGGACATTGTGGGCTATCACGTCGAGCGGGCCGCTGTCGAAGTCTTGACGGATGACCAACTGAAGCGTCTGAGTTCGCGCACAACGCCACTCTCGCAACCCTCCGTCGGCGCGCTGCGGCGCATCGGACCGTTCCAGCAACTTACGCCGGCGCCGGTCAGGACCACGGCATTCACGGATGTCGTGGACCTGACAAAGTTCCAGAAGGTCGAGGGCACCCCTTTGATGGAACACAATTTCCCTGCCGACCAACTGAATCCCAGCGGCAAACCCTATCCCTACGCCGTCTTCGCCTATCGAATCCGCGCGGTCAATGCGCTCGGGGTCGAAAGCGGCCCCTCGCCGTTTTTCCTGACCATCCCGTCGGCGCCGCAATGGGTTTTCTCAAAAGAAGAAAGCGGCAAATGTCGGCTGAAATGGGAGGCAAATCCTGAGAAGAATCTGAAAGACTACCGAGTTTACCGGATGGACGGGCGGTTCGACAATCAGCCGATCGTACGTCTGACCGCCGCTCCCGTCAGCGCGACGACATTTGCCGACGAGGCTCCGGGAAAGACGACGCGCCGCTATCACGTGGTGGCCGTAGATACCCTGGGACAAGAAGGATCGCCTTCCGCGCCAGTGTGGTACGAACGGGAGTGGAAACGGTTCTACACCCCGTTTGTCGGCGAGTGGCATCAGTGAGCGCGGTGGACTGCCAATCACAGGCGTTTAGTGGTTTTCGCGCGGCGAGTTACGTTTCGACAAGATGACAGGATGGACCAGATAAAACGAAAAGAGGAATCCTGTGAATCCAATCCACAGGGATCATCCAGTCAATCCAACGGAATCGGGAGGCGCGGAGAACCCGCAAGGGCATTGACTCGTGCCGCCTTCTCAGGGTCTTAGCGAACCGGTGAAAGACGGGAACGAACACAGGGCTTGGCGCGGCGGTGGACGCGTGGGTTTTTGGGATGAGCCAGAAACGAGCAGGGAAGATGAACAGGACGGCGGGCAAAGGATGTCCCAGATTTCAGAATCCCGTGAATCCTGTCATCCCGTCAAAGGCTTCAATCGAGATTCTTCAGGCAACCAGGGGATGGGAAACCGCTGAACGCGATTGACTGCCAATCTGTCCGGCCTCTCCGTAGGTCAATTCTGACTTGGCCGGGCCAGAACCAGGGTGTACTATGCTTGCATTCAATCTGGTCGTTCCATACCCTTCACTACTGTGCGAAAGGCAACCATCATGCAGAAGTTAACGCGCTGGATTTGTGGCCTGGCCATTTTCTACGCAGCAAGCGCGCCGGCGACAGCGCAACACGACCGGACCACTGACTCGCTACACCGAGGTCTCTTCGGCCAACACCTTTCGGACTACAATTCGGAACTCCGCCGCGCGGCTTCGGACCCAAGTCCCCAGCGAGCACACGGCCTTCTGCCGCGGCCCCTTCGGCGTCAGAACCGACTCGACCAACACGTGGTTGACGTAGGTTTTTCCGCGGACCGTTTTCTTGCTCTCTCGAATATACATGAGTCACTATATGACTCATCACATACTCCACCTGTCAATACAAATCGTAACACAAAACGACACTGCCGAAAAACATTCGTCACTATTTAGACCCGTTCCAAACATGCACCCCTGAAAACACAACACTTCCCCCATGCCTACCCCCCAAAAACATTTGAAAACGACCCTCCGCGTGCGGAAGTTGGGCTAAAATGGGAACTACGATCTCGTCGTCCCGCAAATCTTACCACATCTGGAAAATGTCCTCGTCGCCCATGAGCTGAAGGGCGCGAATCTCGACCACGCGGTCCTTGTTCTTGCGGCGCTTCTCGACGGTGTTCTTGAGGTTCAGATATTCTTGTTCGAGATTCTTCAGGCGCTCTTCCATGTCACCCTGACGGACTTCGAAGATCTGGTTCACGAGTTCTTTCAGCTGCGCCTCGAGCGGCGGCCGCTTGTCCAGCTCCGCCCGGCGATAGTCGAGAGCGAGCTGCTCGCAGCGCGCGTCGAGTCGAAGCATTTGCTCGGCGTGCGCGAACGCTTCCGAATTGTCGGCCCGCAGGCGCTCGAGGTCCATTCGCTGCTCGAAGCCCTCGCGCAGGGTCTGATAGAACTCGGCGGGATTGCGCGACTTGTTCCGTTCGATTTCAAAGGCGCGCAGCGGGTGATAGGCGCGGACGAACTCCAGGCCGATTTTTTCCTGTTCCGGCTGCGGGATCTGTCCCGCCGGCCGCGTGTCCGGGGTGTCGGCCCATTTGAACGGCGCGGGCAAGGCGAGCGTTCCGGAAGTGGCCGGGGCGACCGGCACCGGGGGTTTTTCCTGCGCTCGGACGGCGAGGACGGCAACGACGAGAAGAGACAAGCCTGTTTCCACAACGACGAAGAACCGGTTTCGCGAAGTCATGGGTCTTTCCTCCTTTGGTCTGCTCGTGCGCCCATTTCAGTTGGCGTTTCGAACCACCAGCGACGCACTAAAGTGGGGACTACGAACTTTTCATACATCGCCGAAAACGGACAGGTTGCCAACCTGTCCTAATTGGCTTTCCTCGAACCCGGCGGTGGCACCTTCTCCGCCCGCTCCCGCGCATACTTCAACCAGGCATCCAGCGGCGCCTGTGGGCCGCTTTCGCGCAGGCGCGAGACTTTCGCTTTCTGCGCAATGGTCTCGAACCGCTCGATCAGCGCCAGGACCTGTTCGCGGTTCAGCTTGTCGGCCAAATCGCGCGAGGTCAGCGCGCGCGCAATCCGCGTGTAGAGGATCGGCAGCCGCGCCGTCTCGACGCGCAGGAGAACGGTCAGATTCTTTGCCGCTGCCTTCTCAGCGCGATCAAAAAGCGCCGCGGCCTGGTCGAGGGCCGCCGCATTCAGGTATTGCGACGTCGGCGGCGAGTAAATGCGAATGTGCTCGGTCGTGGCCTGCGAAGAATCGTGCATCAGCTTGATGTAGCGGCGAATGGAAGGCGAGGCCGCCTCATAGTAGCCGTCCGTGAACTCGCGAATCGCGCGGTTGGTGTCGTACTTCGGATCCCACAGCGTCTTGGCCATGATGTAAGATCGCAACTCGGCCATCTCGGAGCTGCGGGTGAAATAGCACGCTTCTTCGTAAATCCCTTTCACGCCGTTCTGAATGAAAAAACTGATGTTCGGTTTGAGCACGTAGAGATTCGGGAACGGCATGATCGAGTGGGCATAATTGATGACGTAGTCCCAGATGTAGAGGCGGTTGCAGATTTTCGACCATCCCACGATGTCGTCGCGGAACGACGCGTTATACTCATCGGTGGCCAGCGGATGGATGAAGCAGCATTCGATCGAGCACAGCCGCACGCACACATTGGGGCGCGGGCGGATCGTCCTGGGCGGCTTGCGCGTGTATTGATAGGCGAGCGTGTCCACAACCACATGAGGGTAGTCTTTCTCGATGTCTTCGGCCAGCGCGTTGACAAAGGCGAGGAGCGGGCCGCTCTGACTGCCCTCGCGTTCGGCCAGCGCGGTGCAGGTGGTGCACTCGCAGTAGTTGCGCCAGTCGTTTTGCGAGACCGAAAAAATCGTCGCATCGGGAGAGCGCGCGATCCACTCGCGCAGCCGTTGCTTGCCGAGCCGGAGGACGTCGGGATTGGTCAGGCACAGTTGGCTTCGCTCCTTGAGCCGCGCGCCTTTCACCAGCGAGAAGTAGTCGGGATGCTGATCGAAATACTTTGAGGGCGGAACCAGCGATTCGAACGTGTGAACGAACGGGCCATACTTGACGTTGCCGCCGCGCTCGATGCCGTTTGGGTAGTGTGTGCCGTTCATCTTGTTGCGGACGGCCCAGTCGCGGTCGCGCGTGGCGGGATAGTCGGTGTCGCGATATTCGAGCGCGGGCGCGACGCGGCGGTTAATCCGGCCCAGGCGAATCGTCGGCTTCTTCGGAATCCGGCTGCAATCGGCCGTGAACCAGCGACAGCCGAGTTGGTCTTCGAGAAAGGTATAGACGCCGTAAAGCGTGCCGCGGTCTCCTCCGCCGGCGATGGCCAGCCCGCGCCGCGTCGTGCGGATGACGAAGCCTTCGTTGCCGAGGCCGTCGAGTTTGAGGTTGGCGCCGATGTCTGCCAGACGCTTGCTTTGCCCGATGCAAACCACCGGCCCGGCGAGCGACGCGGTGGCTGAAGTGATGGGCAACGTTGCGCCCGAAATCTCTTTGATGAAATGACTGAATTCGTCGGCTGCGTGCCGTTCCGCCGGCGAACACGCCTCGCCAACCACGATGGTGTAGGCCGACTTGCCGCGCACAACCAGCGGCTCGGGCACCTTGCCCCAGTTCCACGGAAAAAGGCCCGTCAGAGTGATACCGATGGCGAACAGACTTTTTCGCGTCATTACCGTTCTCCCTTTCTCCCTTCAGATTGTGGACGGGAGGGACGCAATGGACAGAATGGACGAAATGGACTCACGAGAGCTGCGATCCTTTCTCCCACTCTCCCATTCTTCTATCATTCCTCCCCAAACGCGGCTTCCGTGTGCCGAATCTCAATCACCCGGTCGTTCTCGTCGAGTTCGATGCCGACCACGTCAAATCGAGTCCGTTGCGGCCAGCGGTTCCAGGGTTGGAGATACCAATTCGCCGCACGGATAATCGTGCGTTGCTTCTCGCGGTCCACGGCCTCTTCGGGCGCGCCGCTCGCGAGCGACTTGCGCGTCTTGACTTCGACAAAAACCACCGCGCCGCGATCCTCCGCGATCAGGTCAATCTCGCCGACCTCGCAGCGATAGTTGTGTTCGAGCAGACGAAATCCTTTGCGAAAGAGATAGCGCACGGCAATCTGCTCGCCGGTTTCTCCCGTTCGACGGCGGCGCAACGACCATTTCATGGGACTGGAATCCCCAGCTCGTTCAACCGCGACGCGTACAACGCCTCGATCTCTTTCATTTCGCGCGGAGGCAGCCGCAATGCCGCCCCGTGGATCGCCAGGCGCACGAGGCGGGCGGCCTTCTCGCCGCCGATTGCCTCGATCACTTCCCGCAAGTAGTCGAAGGTCTTCGAGCGGCGCAGCTGGGCCTCGAACCAGCAGACGCCGCGAAAGGTCAGGCGGTGGATCGTCGTCGGCCCGAGCGCGCGAAGCGCTTCGAGATGGGCCCGCGTTCCATAGCCCTTGTGCGCCGCGAAGCCATAGCCGGGATATTCGCCGTCGTAGTCGCACATCAACTCGTCGCGGGCGACCTTGGCGATGATCGAGGCGGCGGCGATGGAGGCACAACGCTGGTCGCCGCGAACCAGCGGCTCGACCGGCGCGTCGGCCCAGGCCAAACGCAAATAGTCGGTAAAGAAATAATCGGGCTGCACGTCCAATTGCTCGACCGCGTGCCACGCGGCCCGATAGGTGGCCGACAAAATGTTGGTACGGTCAATCTCGTCGGCCGACACCACGCCCACGCCAACCGCAAGGGCGGACGCGCGGATTTCCTGGGCAAGCTCGCGGCGTCGCTCCGGCGCGAGCTGTTTCGAGTCGGCCAGACCGTCCATCCGAAAGTCGGGCGGAAAAATGACCGCCGCGGCCACGACGGGTCCGGCCAGCGGCCCGCGGCCCGCTTCGTCAATGCCGACGACGCGCTCATGACCCGCCCGGTGGGCCTTGCGTTCGTATTGCCAGCCCGGTTTTGCCGACATCGTTCCGTTCCTGTCCCGCGGTCTTAGATTCTTTTCTCGTGCACGTGTGAGTGTGCTGTGGACGGAGTGGACGGAATGGACTCTTCTCCCGTGCACGGTTCTTGGCTCTTGGCCGAGAGTCTAATGTCGAATGTCCTCCTTGGTTGCGCTCACTGGCCGCCTTGGAGTGTGTCTCAATATCTCCTCGATTCATGTTCCCACCGGCACAGGGCCGATCGGGACATTCCTCAAGAGGAGTCGTAAGAAAGACTCCCACACTCCCTGTCAGAAGACAAACCGCCCGCGCGCGACTGTGTCAATCCGAAAAGCCGACGTTTCGCGGGCGGGAGCGCATGGAGCGAAAACAAAACCCACGGCGCGGGCCGTGGGCCAGAACAATCCGATACGGTGAGATCGAGCGGCGAGAGCCTCATCCCTTCTTTGGCTTTTCGCTCGCCGACGCCGACGCTGCCGTCGCCGTGACTGCTGCCGCCCGCTCGCGGCTCATCCAGCCCAGAACCATTGCGCCGGTCGTCATCACCGTGACGATGATCGCGGCCAACTGGCCGATGATCGGCGTCAGGAAGGCCAACTCGATCACGGCCCCACCCCAGCAGTGCGCCCGCGTGCTCGGCAGCCCTTCAGGATCGCTGATTTCGCCGACGAGACGCGTTCCAAGCAACTGATAGATGATGGTGCGGGAGACATACATCACCAGCAGCAGGGCGATCAACAGGAGCAAGCCGAAGACGACCGTCACCTTGAGGTTTGCCAGCGCCAGTCCGACGATCAACGCCAGCGCCACATTGACCAGCCCGACGAAAAAGGATTTCACGGGGGAAGCGACGAGAATCTCGCGGCCCTTGCGAAACAGCGCGGGTCGCCATTCGGCGGCGCACAAATTGAACGCCACGGTCGCGGCCTTGCCCACCAGCATCAGCGCAACGATCAGCAGCGTCGCGCATCCCGCCGCCAGCGACCGACGCGAATCGCCGCCGCCCGGGCCGGCCCAGGCCGCCTGGCCGCCCAGAGCCGCCGCGAGCAGTCCGACCCACACCCACAGGTTTCGGAATCGGGTTTTCATGTTGCGTTCACCTCGCCTTTTTTATTGCAGACTGTGACGGTCGCCAGAGGGCCAAGTCACAGCAGTTCATCTTTCATCGTTCATCGTCGGTTTCTCAGGCTCTCTGAACTGCCTTGCGCGCCTGAACGAGGTTGAAAACAACCATCGCCAGAACTGCGGCTACCGCCAGCAACGTCATCCACGTCGGCGACAGGGGCCCCTGCCGTTGGTCCGCCCAGTTCCACAATGCGGCGACACCCGCGACGGCCTCGCCGCCGGCATCGCGAACCTCGCTCACAACGGACCCGAACAGACCGCCGATCGAGCCGGCCGCGGCGACCACCCCGTCGTACAGGGCGTCGTTTGCGCCGAGGAACATGGGCGCGATGGCTGCCGCCAGAAAAATAGCCGCGATGAACTCGATCCCTGCCGTCGAGGTTTCATACACCGGCTGTTCGGCCTCGACGCGCGCCATGACGCGGTCGGCAAATCGCGCGCCGGGCGAAACGGGCTGTAGGCCGCGCGCCCATTGCTCGATGGCAAACAGTTCGTCGCGCTGCCGCGCGCACGGTTCGCATTGCGCGACGTGCTGCTCGAGCGCGCGCCGACCCGACTGGTCGAGGTCGCCGTCGAGAAGATCCTCCATCCGTTGCTTTGCGTCGCTGCACTCCATTGTACTTCACCTCGGCCCTGCTTGGATCAGCTGCCGGTTGTTAGTCGCTGGTTGCCGGTTGCCGCACCTTTCTTCGATCACGCAGGCCTCATCCGGGTTTTCAGGGTTTCGCGGACGCGATGAAGCGCGACTTTGACTGCGCCCGAACTCATCCCGACCGTCTGGGCGATTTCGGCAATGCTCATCTCTTCCTGATAGAAGAGGGTGAAGATCATCGCAGCGCGCGGCGTCAAGTCTTCGAGCGCGCGCGCCAGACGCCGCTTCTGTTCTCGGATGGCCGCCTGGTCGGCGGGCGATCCGTTGGGCGAGGCCAGAACCGGCGCCGGATGCGTCTCGTCGCCCCCACTGTCAATGCTGAGGATCGTGGCGCGCGGCCGGCGAAGGGCGTTGAGCGCCAGGTGGCGCGCGATGCTGAACAGCCACGTCCGAAACGTCCATCGGGGATCGTAGCTGTCGAGATGACGCCACGCCCGAACGAACGCCTCCTGCGCAAGGTCTTCGGCCTCCTCGTGGTGCCTGACCATGCGGAGCAGGAACGTGAAAAGGCGATCCTGGTAAGTCTGCACCAGCGACCGAAACGCTTCGGGGTCGCCGTCTCGCGCGGCGGCGACCCAGTGGCGCTCTCGCACCTCGGATGATTCGCTCACGATGGCCGCCGATGCATTCACCGCGTCACGATTCCTTGTTCCTCTTCACTCCGCATTCCGAATTCCGCATTCGTGTCAGTTCGTCATGGCAGGTTGACAACCTGCCCCACTCATTCCGCATTTGTCTCACCACTGCGCGGGCACGGGCTTCTCGCCGGGGACCTGTCCCGGCCCGAGCGCGCCGCCGCGAACGCGGACGCCGCCGAGGTTGGGGCGTTGCGCGCGATCCTGTGCAATCCGCTGGCGCAGGACATCGCCCGCGTCGGCCACTTTGATCTGCGCCTTCACCTCGACCGCGTTGCCGCTCAGGGCCGCCGTCATTTGGCCGGCCACCTCGGCCAACTTCGGAACTTTATTTTGAATCTGTCCGACCGCAATCGCGCCGCGGGCGATGTCGAGCCACTTGGCGGCAATCTGCGGCGAATCGGCCTGCACGCGAGCGACCACGGTCAGCGCGTCGGCGCCGTCGAGCAGATAGAGCAAGACCGACTGAAGATTCTGAATCGTCGGAACACTGGTCAGATTGGGAGGCATCGCCTGGGGCCGAAGCGCCACGACCAGGGCCGCAGGATTGGCGCCGCATTGGGCCAGGTGGGCTTTGATCGTCGGGTTTTCGGCCAACGTCTTGCCCTGGCCCGTCGAGGCCGCCTGGGCCGCCTCGACCGCGCTGCTGTCGCCGATGACGGCCAGATTGTTGTTCAAAAAGGTCAGCGAGTTGATCGTCCCTTTTCGGTCATCGCGAAAGCGGATGATCTTGCCGCCGGGCTTGTTGACTTCGGCGTAGGCGGGATTCTGGGCAAACAGGCCCTCGATCCGCTGGCGATCCCACCGACCGTTGATGTACAGGCACCCGTCGTTCTGTTGCGCGATCTTTCCGGAGGCGGCCACGATGTCTATGTCGTTGAGGAGATTGACGCCGATGAATTGTTCCACCGCGGCCAGGCGCGTGGAGGTGTCCTGATCGAAAATGGTGGGTTTGAGATCGTTGAACAGCTTGGACTTTCGCATCTGCGCGATGTCGCAATAGATGAAAACCTCGTGCTCGGCCGGAGCGAGTTTGACAAAGTCTGCCGGGCCCGCCGCCACCGCGCCGCCCAAGCCAAACAATGCGAGACCAACCACGCACGCCATAATCCCGACTGCGATCCCACTTCGGTTGCCCATGATTTCCTCTCCTTCTCAGAAATGACGTCGCTTGCCTCGAAGCCCTTGCCTATGGATACACCCACGAATGGGAAAGGTTACATCGGACGTTCGCCAAAACAAACGGCCGCGGCAACATCGGGTCGCCGCGGCCGTCGCTCATTCAGCCTCTTCCCACTGCCAACCTCCCGCCTCCCACTTCCCGCCTCTCACTTCACAACCACCCTCGGCGGGTTGGCGTACTGCTCGTAAACCGAAGCGATCTTGGCGTCTTCGGTCGTTCCGCTGTGGATGAGGATGCGGTAGCGGAAAGTGATCGAGCCGCCCTTTTCGATCGTGTGGCTGCCGTCTTTGCCCTTGCCGCCCGGGAAATCATGGATGCCAAACGGATTGGCCGCAAACAGGCCATAGGTGCGGACGTGCCAATAGGTCGGATGGCGAAAGCTGCCGGGGTGATCGAGGACGGCGATCCCGACCGCTTTTCCGCCGACGGGGCCATAGTAGTCCACCCAGTTGGCCGCTTTGCCCCAGGCCTCGTCATTTTTGAGTCCCTCGGAGTTGACAATCGCGCCGCCGAGTTTGGGATCCATCTTTCTGGCGTCCACCTTCATGGTCGAGGCCATGCGGAAGCCAAACATGCCTTCTTTGGTGTCGCCGAATTTGACCGGCCCTTCAGTCGCTTTGACGGTTACTTCGTAGTCCAGGAGCCGGCCCACCGCAACTTTGTAGAACCGAAGTTCGCGCGTATCCTCGCAGACTTTCTTGCCGTCGGGGGCGATCCAGTCGGAGACGGCGCGGATTCGACCCATCGCCGGGCCGCTTTCGACGGCCTCAAACGCGCGATGAATCGTCTTGCCCGACTTGGCGCCTTCGGCCCAGAAATCAATGTCGTTGACGCTGCCGTGGGTGAACCAGAGCGACCGCTGATGGGGATGGTCGGTGTCCTTG
>Ga0315274_10006379_pt1 | contig 17177 bp, 16 predicted proteins | sample YL17G02_20_MG_FD_203700 | JGI IMG/M metagenome (GOLD analysis project Ga0315274, IMG submission 203700) | Sediment microbial communities from Yellowstone Lake, YNP, Wyoming, USA - YL17G02_20 | ecosystem: Environmental > Aquatic > Freshwater > Lake > Sediment | place: USA: Wyoming | collected...
CTTGTGGAGGCGCGGCGAATCTTGAAGGCCAACGGGAGTCTTTTCTTTCACATTGACTACCGAGAGGTTCACTACTGCAAGGTCCTTCTTGACATGATCTTCGGGCGCAACTCCTTCCAGAACGAGATTATCTGGGCCTACGACTACGGCGCCCGCTCCAAGACGAAATGGCCCGCCAAGCACGACAACATTCTGTGGTACGCGAAGAACCCTGAGGACTATCAGTTCCGTCTCGAGGAGTGCGACCGCATACCCTACATGGCGCCCGGTCTTGTCGGACCAGAAAAGGCCGCGACCGGGAAGACCCCCACTGACACGTGGTGGCACACGATCGTCAGCCCTAACGGGCATGAGAAGACAGGGTATCCGACACAAAAGCCAAGAGGTATCATAGACCGGATTGTCAAGGTGCACTCGCGGCCGGGAGACGCGCTTCTCGACTTTTTCGCTGGAAGCGGGACTCTGGGTGAGTCCGCCACCCATCTCGGACGCAACTGCATTCTTGTAGACAACAACCCCGAAGCCCTTAGAGTTATGGAACTACGCTTTGCGGATCAAGACGTTCAATGGCACGACTGGACACCCCAAGACTACGGCGACAAACCCGTACAGATGAGACTTTCCCTATGAGCACCACTTACCCAACCCAGGATTCCGACCGTTCATGGAAGCGTTTTTCGCAGTACATGGCTTGCGAGACCGGCACCACGGGGTACGGGCGCCAAGCACTGCGAAGGCAATGGCGTAACCTAAGGAGCCTTGCCTCGACCTGCTCTGCCAAGATATCGGACGCAGAAATCAGTGGCTTGTTAGGAAAAAGCCGAGCCAGCCTTGATCCAGAGAAGAACGATCTAAAGGCTCTGGTCGCGTACTGTGTGGGCAAGGGAATTGCCGAAGGCAGGGCTCTGATTGAGGCACTTGAACGAGACCTGACGTCGGAGCCAATGGCCTTTCTGGCGGAACACAGCGGAAAATCCTTCGGTGAGAAATGGGCTCCAGTTATCGCGAAGTATTGGCTCGCAAACCGAGAAGACCACTGGAACAAGATGGGTGCGAAGGACTTCTACGACATCGGATGGACGCCGACGGAAACGCAAAGAGAAATTCGTTTGGAGCTGAAAGCATCGTCCGAAGCGCCTGCGTTTCGATTCCAGCAGGTTCGGCATCCGCGCCTCAGTGGAGCTACCTCTGGATACGACATACCGTTGTGCCTGGGCGTCACGGCTTCTTCTCTTGAGTGGTGGGTCATTCCTACACGGGCGCTCGGCGGCATTGCGAACAATGGTACCACTGCTTCAAAAAGAATTGTGATCCGAAAGCATCACGGGAAGGATGCCCCAATCTGGAACAACACTGCGGGTTACACAGATGAGGGATGGTTCTCCACAGACGAACGCTGTAGAAGCATCCTTCGTCCCTATCAGACCACAAGCGAAAACCTATTGAGCCTCGCAGATCTGATTGACGCGTTAAGTCCAGTAAAATGAGCATGTTATATGTCACACATTATCGCGAGACTCAATAAGGACGAGAGTGATGCAGATACTCAACCAGGGACGGCCTAATCCGCGCCTTGAGCACGACGCGGAAGACCGCACGGCTCAGGCGCAGCGTTAGGCCCATTTGGGGGTAACCTTGATAGTAAGCCTCAAGTTCTGCCGCCGTATCCTCCTGACCACCGCCGGTCTGTTCGTCGCGAGGCGGGGTCTGGAGGAAGCCCAATCCCAATCTGCGGGGCGACGAACAGGAACCGGATAGGAGGTGTGGTGCGTCCGGGGCGATGCTTCGACTCGCTGGCGGTTCCACGACTGCTCGCGCCCGACACGAAGGAACCGAACCGCCGTGGTACGCGACCCGTATGCCCGGCGGCTGAAAAACACGTTCGCAGACCGGGGAGCGGGAACTCTGGCGGGTTTCTGGCCTGTGTTGTCTACTGACTGTCCGGGAGGTGCAAGCATTATGTCCAGAGATTTGAAAGAACTCGAAGAAAAAGCAATGCTCCTTCCGCCTCAACAGCGGGCCGAGCTTGCAGAGCATCTCATCTCAAGCCTCGACAGTCTCGACGATGCCGAGTACGAGCGTCTCTGGGTTGAGGAGGCGGCGAGACGATACGAGGAATACAAGAAGGGCAACATCTCGGGTAGGCTGGCGGAAGATGTCTTCCGAGACGCCCGGGATAAGATCAGATGAAAAAGGTCCGTCTTCTTGATCCGGCAGAGCAGGAAATGCTGGACGCCGCGCGGTATTACGAATCGCAAGCCGCCGGCCTCGGTGACGACTTCCTGTCGAAGGTTGAAAGTGCGGTTAGGGACGTTGCGGAGCGCCCCGACATGTGGCCCGTGATTCGCCTTGATATCAGACGACGTCTCGTGCATCGCTTTCCCTACGGTATCCTGTACAGAATCTGCCCTGAGGAGATCGTTGTTGTTGCTGTAGCGCACCTTCGCCGCCACCCGGCTTACTGGATCGGCAGGATTTGACTTGCGAACCATGCCTTCCTCCGGACCTCGCTATCGCGCCGCCGGTGAAGGCCACGTTCGCTGAAGATCAGGTGACTTGGCTGGCCAGCGGTGGTACACTGCGTGCAGGAGAAAGGCGACATGCCGGAAATAAGCAGATTCCTGGGCATCGTTATCGCCATGCACTACAAGGAGCATGCCCCGCCGCACTTTCACGCCAAGTACGGTGGCCAGAGGGCATCATTTTCAATTCAAGACCTGCGCATGATCGAAGGCAAACTCCCTCATCGGGTAGTACCACTCGTTCTTGAGTGGGCTTTTGAGCACAGGGAGGAATTGATGGAGAACTGGAGGCGCGTGGAACGGAAAGAAGACCTCCAGGAAATCGAACCCCTTGTGTAGGAGGCGCCACATGCACTACGTCACGGAAGCGTCGTATATCGGCGGCCACAGTCTCAGGATTCGATTTGAAGACGATGAGGTTCGAATCGTGGATTTGTCAGATCATCTGGACGGTCCGGTTTTCGAGCCCTTGAAGGACTTGTCCTTCTTCAAACGTTTCACAGTGAACTATGACATAGACACCGTGGTTTGGCCCAATGGCGCCGATTTCTCGCCGGATTTTCTGTACGAGATCGGAGAAAGCGACCGCGAACCAGGCAATGCAGCCGATCGTGTACAGCCGCCCGCTTCGCGGTCGTCTGTGCACAACGGCTGATTGCCAATGTTCGGCGAATCAAAGGAGGACGCTATGGGCGACAGCAAGAGACCTGCAGTTACAGAAGGACTGGTGTTCGTTTCCAATCTGATTTTTCTTAGCGGGTGCCCATGTATCCTATGGTTCCTATTGCGGGCGTTACTTGGCGGCCTTGGCGTACCTCCATCGTGGTTCATGATATGGATGGTCCTGCTCCTGCTTTGCGTCGCCTATGCTTATTATTGCTTTGGTCCTCTTCGCAGGGCCTGCGTTGGCCCCGAGCCAGACGAGGACACTGTAGAGTATGGCAGAAAGGCGGTCGTCGTGGGGTGGGAGAGGCGGCGTCTCGCTTACAACGTGATTCTTCCGGCTGTGGTGCTCTTGGTTTTGCGGGAGCACTTTGTAACTCTTGTGTATCGGTTCCGGAATATCGCGATCATGTTTGCCATTGTGGCGAACGTTTGCTACACCGTTGGTCCACTGTCAGAACTCTTTTTCCAGTCCTCTCTGAAGCGACGGGTCGGCTGGGCCCGCGACGTGGTGTTCTGGATAGGGCTGACGTTTTCGGTCTGGTGGGCTTGGATGTGGGCACTGAGAGGCCTGGGAAAACTCTGAGAAAACGGTGCATATGCCGCCGAACACGCGGCTCCACCTGACGCCTCGCGCCGGTGAGCCGCAGAACGTTAGCCACGGCAGAGATGCGATAGGCTGTTAGCGAGGGGATAGGGAAAGGCAGCACATTCCGCTTCACGCTTCCACTCCTCCGCGAAGATCGCAAGGTCCCAACGGACGGCGAGGTGAAGACATGAAGAGTCGAAGCGTTCTGCTGATCGAAGACAACCTGATGAACATGGAACTGGCAACGGATCTGCTGGAAGCGGCCAGCTTCCAGGTGCTCAAGGCCGAAAGGGCAGAGGACGGTATCGCCCTGGCCGTGGCTCAACAGCCCGACATTATTCTAATGGATATAGCGCTTCCGGGTATGGATGGGCTGGAGGCGACAAGACGGATCAAGCAGGATGCCCGAACGGCCTGGATTCCCATCGTGGCCCTCACGGCCTCGGCGATGCGTGGGGACGACGACGTTCTGGGTCAAGACGGACGCGCCGCCCCGCGAGATCGAAGCCGTGTTCCTCTCGTGTCCGAACCACCTGCGCGACTGGCGATGCGAGTATGACCGAGAAAGCGAACTCTGGCGCGCAGATATCGGCTTCGGCACCCGTTACGGGACCATCCTCGACGCCAACAAAGCCTGCGCATGGGTCGTCGCCACGGACGGCCGCGTCAGCGACGCGCTCTCCGCGCCGATTCGATGGAAACTGCCGGAGTAGAGATGGGTCAACGGGAAGGAGAGAGATATGACAAGGCGCAGACTCCTGAAGACGGGCATCGGCGGCGCCGCGGGTTTGGCTGCTTTGCCCCAGTCATGCGACGATCGCGTCAACATCGCCGAAAAAGGGACAGAGAGCATCAGGGCCTTGTTCCACGGGAAGGACCCAGAGGTCATCCGGCTGACCGAAGAAGTGTACCAGAAGTGCATTCTTGGAAAGGTGTTCCCAGCGGAAGCTCCCTTGGAACACAATTGGATCGCCCCCGGTGGAGGCTACCGAGGCCAGTGGATCTGGGACACGATGTTCGTTGTCGATCTCTTGAGCGTCCTGCCGGGCAAGGACAAGGTCATTCGCGACGTATTCCAGAACTACTGGGACTTCCAGCTGCGCTGGAACGAGCGGATGCCCGACTGCGCCCATGACATGATCGCCTGCATGATTGAGCCCGGCAGGAAGGACTGGGTCGAGTTTCCGGCCTATTCCCAGATCCCGATCCTTGCCTGGGGCGTCGAGCGAACATATAAGCGAACGGGAGACAACGAACTCCTCAAGCAGTGCCTGGAGCCGTTGGAGCGCTTCCACGAGTGGTACTGGCGCGAGCGCGACGTGACCGATATCGGACTCGTGGCGGTCGGCGCCTACAGCGGCGACACCCAGCACGCGCGGTTCGAAACGTTCGATTATGAATGCAACATGGACGACCTGAAGATGACGACTCACCCGACGCGAAAGGGCGAGAAGGAAGGCGCGTGGTATGGCGACATCTGCGTGACGGGAAACACGTCCTACCTGATTCTCGGGGAGAAAAGCCTTATGCGGCTGGCGGAAGTGGCGGGAGACGAGAAAATGAGGGCGCGCCGCAGGGCAAGAATCGACAAGGCGGTCGAGGCCATGCGCAAGCACATGTGGGATGAAGAGGCGGGCGCCTTCCTGTCGGTCAAACGCGACACTCTGGAGAGAATCCCCGTGGCGACCATCGGAAGCTGGATTCCGTTGGCGGCGGGCGTTCCAACGGAATCTATGGCAGCGCGCATGGCGGAGGTCCTGCGCTCGCCGAGCTGGCAGACGCCCCTTCCCGTCCCCACCGTCGATCGAAGGGACAGCCGTTGGAAATCCGACGGTTTCTGGCGCGGGGACGTCTGGCCTCCGACGAACTACCAGATAGCCGGCGGTCTGGCGAGTTACGGGCATCGGGATCTCGCCGCGGACATCGCCGACAAGACCATCGCAAACGCCATGAATAACGGGATCAACGAACGCTACGATTCGGTCTCGGGCAAGCCGCTGGGGGTTGAGTGCCTCGGCATGACGTGCACGATCCTCACCATGATGCTGGACGGCCTCTCCCGGAGCTATCGACTCAAGGTTCGCAACGCGCCATAGACCGCGCCGCCGGAGCGGCCGCCAACAAAGCGCCGCCGCTCAAGCTCCGAAATCCTTCCCCAGATACGCCTCGATCACGGCGGGATTGCGGCGGATTTCGTCCGGACGCCCGGTGGCGATGATCTTTCCGGCGTCCAGCACGATGATGCGGCGGCAGATGTTCATCACCAGTTTCATGTCGTGTTCGATCAGAAGAATGGAGAGGTCGAAGCGGTCCTTGATCTCGCGGATCAGGTCCATCATCTCGCCGGTCTCGCGGGGATTCATGCCGGCGGCGGGCTCATCGAGGAGAAGAAGGCGCGATTCGGTGGCGAGGGCGCGCGCGATTTCGAGCTTGCGTTGCAGGCCGTAGGGGAGGCTTGAGGCGGGTTGGTCGCGTTCGTCCGCCAGGCCGAAGATCTCGAGGAACTCGACCGATCTCCGTTCGATCTCGCGCTCCTCGCGGCGGAAGCGGCGTGTGCGCAGAATCGAGTCCGCGAGGTTGTAGCGAATATGTTGATGGTAGGCGATTTTCACGTTCTCGAGAACGCTCAGGTTCTTCAACAAGCGGACGTTCTGAAACGTGCGCGACAGGCCGCGGTGGGAGATCGCGTGGGGCGCCAAGCCGCTGATGACGTAGTTATTGAGACGAATCTCGCCCGCGTCGGGGCGCTCGAGACCCGTCAGCAGGTTGAAGACCGTCGTCTTTCCCGCGCCGTTCGGGCCGATGAGGCCCACGAGCTCGTTCGGCCGGATCGTCGCGGAGAAGCCATCGACGGCGCGCAGGCCGCCATAGTCCTTCACGAGACCCTCGGCGCGCAGGAGGGCGAACTCATGGGCGAGTGCATCCACGGGGATTTCGGGGACATGGCGGGTTCCCCGCGCAAGGACTCTCAGGATCGCCTGGCCCATTTGGCTTTCATCCTGTTCATCTCCGCGTTCACGACGACCGGCTTTCCGGGGCATTGGTTCTTCTTGTCGCAGAGCCAACGGCCTTGGTTGTCGCGGAGAACCGGCATGCGTTTCGCAACGGCGGGCGGGTTGGCCACCCGCGTCGGCTTGTCGGCGTACCAGTAAGCGACCGACGACATCTCGTTGGCCAGGTGGTTGCCGTGGCCGTGCTCGATCGTCACTTTGACCTCTTTCTGGAATCGCACCGGGTTCTCGAGGTGGAAGACGTAACTCGTTTGATAGCCGTTCGTGTTCCTTTCGTGGATGGAGGAGCCGTTGCGCAGGAACGCGTTGTCCTGCATGCCCCAAGCCTGGTTCAGGTAGTCCTCGCTTCCCGTGCCGTGGAAGTCGGGGGGCCACTTGTAACCGTCGACCCAGATCATGTCGTCCCCCTCTCCCCACCACGCGCCCTGGAAATTCGTCACCGAGAGATTGCAGCCGACGTAATGCCCGCGCCCCTTGGTCTCAAGGATCACGTAGTTGTTCTGCCAGGCGAGTGTTTCCTTGTTCGCGATGTTCGCCTCGGCGGCGTTGACGGGGATCTCGTGTCCCCACCCGCCGAAGGGATTCGTCCGCCGGAACTCGGCGTGGAAATAGCCGGCGTCTTCGGGGACTTCAGCCGGCGCTTCGTGGTCGACGTAGAAGTACTGCCAATGGTTCTCTCGGCTCTCATTGACCAGCTCGACCACGGCGCGCTCCCGGAACGGCATCGGCGCGTAGCAGTTGAGCGCGCAGCCCTGGTTGAAGCGATTGTTTTGACTCGTGGACGCCGTGAAGAGGAGCGACTGGAAGCTGCTGACGATCCCGTGCCCGAGACAGAAGAAATCTCCGAGCGGGACCAGCACGCTCGGATGCCGGGCGTTGTCCCACGTGATCTTCAAGAGGCACTCCCGGTAGTGGTTGGGCTGCGTCATCCAGATATGGGTGATCCGCCCCGGCCCCTGGATATCGGCCAGAACGCGCGATTCGCCGGCCGGGATGGTCCACGCGTCCGCGTTTCGACCCGAAGTGTCCCACGAGGAGCGCCTCGCGCTCCGCGCGTTGATGATGGTTGGCAACGTCTTCAGCACCTTCCGATTCCTCCTTTCACAGTCCGATCTCGTTGGCCACTTCGCGCATGCCCATGATCGCATCGGCGATCAGATCGCCGAGTTCCACGCCCAGCATGCCGGCCCCCTTCTCAATCACCTCGCGATTGACGCCGGCGGCGAAGCTCTTCTGGTTCCACTTCTTCTTCACCGATTTCGCCGTCAGGTCGCGCACGCTCTTCGATGGTCGCACCAACGCACAGGCCGACACCAGGCCCGTCAACTCGTCGATGGCGAAGAGCGTCTTCTCGAGTTCGCTCTGCGGCTCGACGTCGCTGCAAATGCCCCAGCCGTGGGAAACCGCGGCTCGGACGCATTCCGCGGGCCAGCCGCGGTCCTCGAGAATCTCGCGGGTCTTCGTGCAGTGCTCACCGGGGAAACGCTCGTAGTCGAGATCGTGGATGAGGCCGATGACGCCCCATTTCTCCTCGTCCTCGCCCCGCTTGCGCGCCGCGTACCGCATCACCGCCTCGACCGCCTTGGCATGGTTGATCAGGCTCTCGTCCTGGTTGTACTCCCGCAACAGAGCCATCGCTTCCTCACGCGTGGGCGCCTGGGTCTCCATGTATCCTTTCTCCTTCGTTCTTAATCAGATCGCGGAACAGGGGCCGTCTTCTATCCAAAAATCCGCCCGACGCTCGTCCCGAATCCTTCCTACTCCCCATCCGCCGAAGGCCGTCCTTTCCACAACTCGAAGACGCGGCGTTTCCGCGGATCTTCCGACCCCTCGTAGGAGTCGAGCGCCTTCTCGAGTCCGTCGCAATGGGCCCGCACCGTATCGACGTAAGAAACGTCGGCGGGCCTTTTGGAGCGGGGCGGAAGATCGGGGAAGCCCCCCTTCTCGAGCATCTCGGCGCGCTGGGCGGCGGCGTCCACGCATTCCATGACGAGACGCGCGTGGGCCGCTTCGTACGTGTCGCCGAGACCGGCTCGACCGAGCGCGTCGTGGAGGGCGCGCAGCCTTTCCACACGCGGCGCGACGTCCCCCAACTCCTGCCCCGGGAGTCGCGTCTCGATCTCCTGCGCAGTGACGCGGTTTCCCGCCACAAAGAGTCGGATGTCGCCTTCCGGGTCGTAGGTCGCCGCAACGTGCGTCCACTCCCCGGCCGGAAGCTGGGCGTCGTAGGACGCCGAGCCGCGCGGCGTGATCAGGCGCAAAGAGCGGCCCGGGAATGTGTCGAGCAGAAACCCGTCGTTGAATCCCACTTCGCATTTGTCGATGATGCGGCCTCCGCGCTCGCCCATGACGCCGGGACAGATCCACGCGGCGAGGGTGAACGATCCCAGGCCGTCAAGCCACTCGTTGTGGGCGATTTCCAGGTAGCCGTCGCCCGAGAGGCGCACGGCCTTCCCCACTGGAGCATCAACAACCCCGATTTCTCCCACCGACTTAGCCTGCAGATCGTCTCCGGGTCCGGCAACGAAGGCTTCTCCTTGCCGCCGCGCGAAATCCCAGTCTGCGACTAGATCCGCTCTTTCCGCCGGCGTCGCGCGCGGATCTTGCGCCAGCTTCTGGATCTCATCGTCGGCCAGAACGCGCGAGAAGACCATGACGCGTCCCACGTCGCCGATGAAGCGCGTGCCGCCTTGGCTGTCTGCCCCGATCCGAAGGGGCAACGCGTTGCCTTCCGCAGGCTTGGAGATCCACTCTCCCTTCCAGAAGCGATCGTCCCTCCGCGGGATCTTCGGGGCCCCGCTCTCCGATTCCGGCGCGGAGACGGGAAAGGGCTTCCCACCGCCGAGGAGGATCTGAATCCGGGCGATGTCCGGGGTTTCGCTGTAAGGCAGTGTGACGGTTGCTCTATCGAATCTTTCCCAGGGGCGCCCGTTGACCGAAACCGACCGGACGTCGCCTTGGCCCGACGCTGAAATGAAAAGCCGTTTTGCGCCGAACCGGATCGGGAAGCGCTGTTCGAGAAGCGTGATGCCGGTGGGGATATGAGGAACGAGAGTGAGGGCATCGGCGGTGTAAAGGCACTCGAAAAGCCCCCGGATCATAGCGGCGGGGGGACCGAAGTTGTCGTAGCAGAGGTTGATGGGGTTCGTGTCGAACCACGGCGTGGCGCCGAAGTTCTTGAGGGGATTGTCCATCTGGAACCGCCGCGCGAAACCGAGCATTCGGCGCATCGACCGGCGCGCGTCCTCGTAGGTGCCGAGTCGATAGTAGGCCATGATCGCGCGCGCCTCGCACGTGGACCAATGCCCGCCGTTGACCCACGTGCCGAAGGAGAAGATCCCGCCGTCCTCATACATGTCGTCGAGAGAGGGGTAGTTGGTTAGGATCAGGTCGTGCGGGCGCAAGCCGGGAATGGAGGCGATCTTGGCGTAGATCTTCCGCGCCTGCGCGTCGTCCGCGACACGGAAGCAGACGGCGTCGTGGTTGACAATCGCTTCGAAGTAGCCGTGCTTCTCCGCGCCGCAAACGCCGTGGCGCGTGCCGTCCGGGTCGAGGTACTTGATAAAGTATCCCTCCTCCGTTATGAGGGCTTTCAGCCCTTCCTTGGCCAGGTCCCGGCGCTTCGCATAAGTGCGGGCCTTTTCCGGATTCCCAGCCAGCTTCTCCAACTCGATCAGGCGGTTCAGGCCCGCGATGTAAGTGACTGACAGTCCGGAGAGATAGGCCTTGTCATACGTTCCGTCCGGCCTTTTCCACCCGGCATAGCTCGGCGCAAGGAGGTTGCCGGCGGGTCCGGCGAGGAAAAGGTTGTTCTTCGGATCGCGGCGCGATTCGATGAAATCGGCGCAACGCTCGAGTTTCGGAAGGTAGCGGGCGATCTCTTTTTCATCGCGGCCGATGAGGAGCAATTCCGCCTGCATCACCAGGCCAGCGGCGGTGAACTCCATGCCCCAGTCGTGGATGTCGACGCGCCCGTCGCCTTGCTTGTGGACCGCCCAGTCGGGCGTTGCGGCGTCGCAGAGCTGTCCGTCGGGGACGACGCCCTGGCTCTTTTCGCGCCAGATCCACTCGCGCGTTCCGTCCCCCATCGTGTCAAACCAGCAGTCCTGCGCGTTCTGCAGGAACGTCCGGTACGGTTCCGTCAGGAAAGGAAGGCTGCAATAGGAGGGGCCATAGCTGTTCTGAATCCACCACGCGCCCCATTTCGGTCCTTCGACGAAACCGTTCCAACTTGGCGTGTAGAGCATGGCCGCGTTCTGGAACTCCGGATCCGGCGCGAACATTCGGCGCGCGACGTCGAGCAGACGCAGGTACTCGACATCCCCCTCGCCCGAGAAGTAGCGACCTTCGAATCGTCCCGGCCCCCGCCCGTTTCCCGAAGTCGCGCCGTCCCCGCTCGGCAAGCGGTCCGGCGCGGCCGCGAAAGAGAAAAGCGGCGGCAGAGCGCAAGCGCAGATCCACATGCAGGGAATCCCCGCACGGACACGAACAGGCCAGTGATTTGTCATGGGTGAAGCCCTCGTTTCTGTGAATGTAGTCGCAAGCATGCCTCGAGAGACCGTTAGTTCATGGTCCCGGCTTTCCAACCCGGTAGATCAGGGCCAGTCTGTCCCTGTAGCACAGCTCAAGCCAGGGATAGTCCCAGGGCTTGAAGCCGCGCGAACTCGGCTCGAAAGGCCCCGAGAAGACATAGTCGATCCCGTACTCGCCCAAGAAGCTCCGCATGGCGTCGGGCGGGTCCTGGCCCGAGTAGAACCCCCGCATTCGCTCGCACTTGTTCTGGAAATCGACGGTTTCGACTGGATGGACCACGAAAGGGCGCGCGAGGGTGTAGCGGCCAAGGAGATGCCCTGTCCATACCCCCGCCATGATGCGGGCGCCTTCGGGAAGATTCTCGTCGATCCAGCGCAGGGACTCGTGGATCTCGGCGGGGGGATAGTAGATGGGTGAGCTCTGCCCATCGAAGTAGGGGAAACGTAGGAACGAGACGTTCGGACGAACGGTGACCGCGAGGAGCCACAGGGAGGCCGCAATGAGGCAAGCGCGCTTTGGCCGGCCGGTTCGAGAGGCGGCCCAGCCGACCGCCTCAAAGAGGAAATACGCGGTGAGAATGGCCACCGGAACGTGGACTCCCTCGACAAGCCGGCGGCGAAAGGGGAATGGAAGCGTCATGAGCACACACGTCGTCGCCGCCCAGACGGCGAGGAAAATGAAAGGTCTTCTCTTCCGATCGCGAACGGCCAGCGCAGCCCCGCCCGCAGCGGTGAGCCAGAGGAAGCCAAAGAAGCTTACCCACTCTCCCCACCCCCGCACGGGAGCTTGGTTCTGTTCGGCCACCACGCCGAAGACGGGGTTGGTCGCTTTGGTGTGGAGGTGCATGCCCACCATCGTAGCGGCGACGAGCGCCATGAGGGCGAATCCGACAACCCGACCCGCCTTGAAGAGACCCCGCTTACGCACCCGGATCAGCCCGAGGAACCCGGCGGAAACGGCGCCCATGGACAGAAGGTTCCAGGGATGCACGACGCCCATGGCGAAGATTGCCGCCATGCACGCCAGCAGGGGCGGGCCGAGGCGTCGTCCCGCGCAGAAGGCGTGGAAGTTCCAGTAGTAGACAACCATCAGGAGCAGAGAGAGCGGAACCTGAGGGAAAAGCGCAAGCGAGCGAAATGTATTCGCCTCGGAGATCGCCTCGAAGCCGCTGGAGAAACAGACGATGGCCAGCATGCCCAAGCGGGCGCAGCCGTCGCGGAAGAAGTAGCGCGACTTGCCATAGAGGTAGACGAGAAACGCCACTCCCGCTAGGATCCGGATCAAGTGGAAGACGGTGAGAAACTCGAGTCTCAGCAGCGAGGCCAGCTTCCCTGCGAGCAGGTGATGGTTGAAGAGCGGCGCGGGCGGGTGTGGTTCGGTCGTGACGGTGCTCTGATAGAAGATGACGCCATGCCGCGCCCCGTAGAGGCACTTGCCGAGCATGATATTGGCGTCCAGCGGGTAAGGATGGCCGATGAAGAATGTCCCCTCGGGCTTCGACCATTCGCCGAGGAGATAGGCGACTTGAATGGTGACGAACACGGAAAGGATGAGAAGGAGTGCGATGGAATACTCGCTGCGTCGTTGAGAATAGAGCCTGGTCCAGGACATTTCGATAAGGTTCGCTCTCTGATTCCTTCGCACTCTGTACAGACGGTTCGCCACAGGCCGTTTTAGGAGATCCTGAAGCAGCCCGGTCTCCCTTGACCGAGCCGGGGGCAGATCGGCGGGGCGATGCCCCGCCCTACTTGCCGCCTCCCAACCGGCGCTTCACCTTCGCCTTCAAGATATCGAGAATCGGCGCGTTTCGCGCAATGTGCTCGAGAGAAGCGACGCGACGGGTCGTTTCCTCGGCCTCGGCGAGACGCTTGCGGACGACTTCGAGCGCGCGGGCTTCCTCGCGTTTGTCGGCGTAGCGCCAGGCCACCACCTGCAGGGAGCGCGCCAGTTGGAAAAACTCGTAGATCTCCTCGCGCGGCACGCGGGCCTCGTTCAGGTAGGGCCACCTCTCCAGGTAGTAGCGCTTCTCATCCTCGAAGTCTTCGGGCTCGAAGGCGATGCCGCGCAGATTCGTCTCGGAGACGCCGATTCTCTTGCCCCATTCCCACGCGTCGGTCCCCGGAAGCAGAACGAGCGGGCCGAACTGGATGAAACGAAAGACGTCCATGTTGTCGAGGGCGAAGCGCATCGAGGCGTAGAGATCCTCCCGCGTCTCGCCCGGCGCCCCGACGATGAAGCACGACGTATATTCGAGACCATGCTTGCGGGCGAGTTCCACCGTCTTCTCGCGCGCCTTCGCCACCGATTCCTTGTTGAAGGTCCTCAGCACGTTGTCCGATCCCGACTCGATGCCAAGACCGAGGAGATCGAAGTTCGTGCGGGCGAGCGTTTCAGCAAGTTCCTCGTCCAGCAGGTCTGCCCGGACATGGCAGCGGAAACGAACCCCCTCATGGAGGCGGCGCTCGCGCACCGTTTTCAGGATTCCGAGGACCCGGCTCTTCTGCCCGATGAAGAGATCATCGTAGAAATGGACGATCTCGGGATCGAAGTCGCGGCGGATCTCTTCGACCTCGCCCACCACGTATTCGTTCGAGGGGTATCGGTAGCCGCGCCCCCACATTTTGACGGTGCTGCAGAAGGCGCAGTTGAAAAGACAACCGCGGCTCGTCATCAGTTGAATCTCGGGGGCGTCCCTGAGCCATCGCTCGCGCATCAGTTCTCGATCCGGATAGGGGACCGAATCAAGGTCGGCGATTAGCGGGCGCGGCGCCGTTCTCAACAGAGCGCCGTTCTCATCGCGATAGAGAACGCCCGGCGCCTTCGCCAGACTCTGAGGCGTGAATCTCCCCTCCGCGGAAAAAAGGCGAAGCAATTCAACGAACGTCTCCTCCCCCTCGCCGAGGACGGCGGCGTCGAAAGCCGGATCGAGCACGGTGGGGAGAGTTGAGACGTGGGGTCCTCCGGCGAGAATCGGGCAGCCGAGAGCGTCTTTGATCTTGCGCGCCTCGCGAGCGGCGTAGGTTGAGTTCATCGTCACGAAACTCACGCCCACCAGGTCCGGCCGCGCGTCGATCACGCGCTCCGTTGCGTTCTCAATGATGAACTCCACGCCCTGAACGCGCGTCCGGGCATAAGCCGCCAGGTAACCGAGCCCGAGCGGCGCCAAGGCGTCCCATTTCTCGCGAAGCCACGTGTTCTCAACGCCCGGGTATCGGGCCGCCAGCAGAGCGATCTTCACGTTTGCAGGTCTCTTCCCCCGTGGTCCCGACCGGAAAAATCAGGCGCCGGCCCGCGCGGTTCCTTCTCGTCTATTCGGGAGCGCGCTCCTCATCCGCCGCACCCGCCGCGAACGGGCGTGTCTCATCCGCCTTCACGTTCAACGCACCCGCCGCTCCATATAGTACTCGGGTTCGGCGTCAAAGCCATACTCCGGCGCGGCGGCTTGCACTTGCTCGCGGACGACCTGGAACCCGAGTTTGCGGTACAGATCGAAGGCCCGCGGGTTGGCCTTCTGCACCGTGAGCGACATGACGGGAGGGCCGAAGACCTTCGCGATTTCGTTCAGACGGGACATGAGGGCCTTGCCCGCGCCTCGACCCTGGCAATCGGGACGGATGCAGATCCCGAAGACGCTCTTCTGCGCCTCTTCCCCGTCCCATCGGTGCCAGGCGTAGCCGCCGATCGCCCCTTCCGGCGTTTCGAGAACGAGCACGACCTCGAAGGGGCTGAGGGCGTTCTCGGCGTTGGTGCGCGCGTGGCGCCGGTCCAACGGGTAGGGGCGGTAGAAGCGGAAATCCTCGCGAGGAACGGCTTCATAGAGATCGCCCAGCTTCTCGGCGTCCCCCGTCGAGAGGGGACGAACAGTCGCGACCGCGCCGTCCGCGAGGGGGACTTGCAGTGGTGGGAACCTCTGTTGATCCTCGAGCCTCATTGCGCCTGTCTCATTCTTGTGCCTTCTCCCAACGCCTGTTCGCATTCTAATTGCGCCTGCCGGTCCCTTCAACGAAAACGAAGACGCCGAAGGACGCCAAAATGCGGCTTCCGGCGGCGGTCAATCCGACGCGCCCCGGGTTTGTCGGAGCGATTAGGGACTTCAAGAACCGGTTGACAAACGGCCTCATAACAGGGGTAAGAATTCCCCTGACCGCTTGCGAATGCGAGAATTCCAGCTCGCATTGGCCCCGAGGGCTCAGTAGGATTCGTGCGGGGATGATGTGACGGGAGGAGCGGGGCATGGCACAGAAACTGGTGACGGTGGCGCAGATGCGCGAGATAGACAGGATAACGATTCAGGAGCGGGGCGTTCCCGCGCTGGAGCTGATGGAGCGAGCGGGGAGGGCTGTGGCGGACGCGGTCGTACACCGGTTTCAGCCGCGGCGCGTGGGGATCGTGACCGGCAAAGGCAACAATGCCGGAGACGGCTTGGTCGTGGCGCGCGCGCTGAGCGAGAGGGGGATCGCCGTTCGCCTCGTCATGCTCGTGCAAGGGGCGGATCTCAGTGAAGCCGCTCGTCACAATTTTCAGCGTCTTCCCGAGAACGTCGAGAGGTTCGACCGGCCAAGCGGCTCTGGGATCGAGAGCTGGTTGCGAGACTGCGATGTCGTTGTCGATGCCATTCTTGGAACGGGCGCCAGCGGACCGGTGCGGGGGCCGTTTGGCGAGGCGATCGCTGCAGTGAACGGCCTGGGCAAACCGGTTGCCGCCATCGATGTGCCGTCGGGACTGAACGCCGACACAGGACGAGTGGAGGGAGCGGGCATCATAGCACAGCTGACGGTGACAATCGGGCTGCCGAAGATCGGGATGATCGTGGGCGCGGGAAAGCCGTTTGCCGGGGAGGTGATTGTCGCCGATATCGGGTTTCCGGAGGACCTGACTCACGATCCCGATCTCAAACTCCATCTCCTCGAGTTGCAGGACGTTTGGAATTCCTTGCCGAACAGACCCTTTGATGGACACAAGGGGACTTTTGGCAGCGTGCTCGTGGTGGCGGGCAGGTTGGGAATGGACGGGGCAGCATACCTCACGACCGCGGCCGCACTCCGCTCAGGCTGCGGGATGGTATACGCAGCGTTCCCTCACAAGGTAATGAGACTTGTGGCCGCGAGTCTAGTGGAAGCCGTGAAGATCCCTCACCTGGGAGATGCGGGGGAGTTCCTGACGCATCATTTCTGGGACGCCTTGAGGCCTTTTGTCGAGCGCGTGGATGTGATCGCACTTGGCCCCGGTATCGGAACCCATCCCGAAACAGCACGACTGGTGGACGATCTGATCGGCCAGGAAGTGCCGATGGTGATCGATGCGGATGGGCTGAACTGCCTTGTTGACAAGGTGAGTCGCTTGACAGAGAGGAAGGCGGCCCTTGTCCTGACGCCCCACCCCGGCGAGATGGGCCGTCTTGTGGGGAAGAGCGCCGAGCACGTGCAGGCGAATCGGGTCGAAACGGCCGCTCAGCTGGCGCGTGGAGCCAATGCAGTGGTATTGCTCAAAGGCGCCCAGACGGTGATCGCCGAGCCGGAGGGTCGCTGTTTCGTCAATCCCACCGGTAACAGCGGCATGGCCAAGGGGGGAATGGGCGATGTACTGACCGGGCTCATTGGGGGTCTTATTGCCCAAGGGTGCTCGGCATCGAACGCCGCGTGTGTCGGTGCGTACGTGCACGGGTTGGCTGGAGACCTTGCCCGGGAGGATCTTGGGGAGCGGGGAATGACGGCCCGAGACGTACTGCAGCGGATCCCGCAAGCTCTGGATGCAAGGGGAAAGAAGAAAGAAAGAGAAAAGGCTGTCAACGCACAATAGAAATGTCCCCTTTCTCACCACAATAGAAATGTCCCCTTTTCGATCTTTGGCGCATTGACC
>Ga0315274_10006381_pt1 | contig 17175 bp, 17 predicted proteins | sample YL17G02_20_MG_FD_203700 | JGI IMG/M metagenome (GOLD analysis project Ga0315274, IMG submission 203700) | Sediment microbial communities from Yellowstone Lake, YNP, Wyoming, USA - YL17G02_20 | ecosystem: Environmental > Aquatic > Freshwater > Lake > Sediment | place: USA: Wyoming | collected...
GCCGGCCAGGACCATCGAGAAGTCCTTCTCAAACACCAGCAGGTGTCCCCCGGCATCCATATCGTGGCTGACGAGGTCCCGGGCCACCAGATGCAGGTCCTGACTCTGCCAGTGTCGGCGCATAGCCCAAGCCTGTGCATCACCTCCCCCGGACGGCACATCTGCCTGCCCGCCGGCCGACACAAGGGTCCCCGGCGCCAGGAGCAGCGCGCCCGCCATCAGTAACGCGTATCGCATAGGGCGATTATCTCGTCATTGACAGTTCAAAACCCCCACCCGACTACGTCGCACGAGATTATAGCCGCCCACGCCCGCAACGCCACCAAAAATCGAGCCGCCCGATTCCCATTGATTTCGCGCCGCCGCCCTGGTATAAACGCCGCAGTAGAATGAACAGGCGGGATAGGTGACTACGGGATGGATTATGGCCCAGCGTGATTACTCCGAGCATCAGCAAAACATCATCTCCAGGTACTACACCCAACTGGACACCATCATGCTTCACAAGCTGCAAACGCTTGTCAGCGAATTGTACGTGGCCGACAGCGACGCCAGGAAGGACCGTCTCTGGCAGAGGGTCCACAAGGCCATGATGAAACTGAATGTACCGCAGCCCATCGTCGAGCATATCATGGCCGGCAGAGACGTGGAGATCCTGGCAAAGAACCTCCAGGAATGGCTCACCCAAGCCGGCGGAAAGCGGTGACCGCAATGGAGACGAACATGACGCAGGAGTACCCGCCTTCGGCCAAGGTCTACCCGACCGACAACCTCGGCAAGTTCAGCATTCTCGATATGCTCAAGTACTTCGAAGAGCACGGGGCCATGCGGGTCTCCGACCTGCACGTGAAGGTCAACGCCCCACCCACCTACCGGATCGACGGCGACCTGGTCAAGCTCAAGGGTCCGAAAGTCACGCCGGAAGTGGCGAAGCAATTGATCTTCCCCCTCTTGAAGGAGCACAACCAGCAGAAGCTGCAAACGGAGCACAGCGTCGACGGCTCCTACCGAATGGGGTCGCTGCAGTTCCGGATCAACGTCTTCTACGACAACGACGGCGTGGCGGCGGCCATCCGCGCCCTGTCGCTCGATGCCCCCGATATCGAGAGCATCGGCTTTCCCAACGACGCCTGGAAGGACATGATCAACCGCAAGCAGGGACTCGTACTGATGACCGGCATCACCGGAGCCGGCAAATCCACCACGATCGCCTCGCTGATCGGCCGAATCAGCGACAAGAGCGCCTCCCGAATCATTACGGTCGAGGACCCCATCGAATACATCCTGCCGCAAAAGTACTCCCTGGTCTCCCAGCGCGAGGTCGGACGGGACGTCAAATCGTTCCACGACGGCCTCAAGGAGATGATGCGCGAAGACCCGGACATCATCTTCGTCGGCGAGATGCGCGATTCCGAGACGATCGCGATGACCCTCATGGCCGCCGAGACGGGACACCTGGTCTTCTCCACCCTGCACACGCGGGACGTGACCGGCTCGATCACGCGCATCCTCGACTACTTCCCCGAGGGCCGCCAGTCGGAAGTGAGAAACCAGCTCTCCCTGGGGCTGGCCTACGTCGTCAGCCAGAAGCTGATCCCGCGCAAGGATGGACAAGGCCGAATCGTCGCCATGGAGATCCTCAACAACGGCTACGCCTGTGCCAACCTCATCCGCACGGGCAAGATCGAACAACTGTACTCGCAACTGCAGACCAAGACGAAAGACAGGCCCGATGAGAAGATGATCACCCTGGAGAAGCACTTGTCCATGCTGGTCAAGGCCGACAAGATCGACCTGCTCGAAGCCCAGAAATGGGTCAACGACCTCAAGGCCTTCGTGGATTGCATGCAACGCGGCTGAATCAGTTTCGCGAACGACCGGTCCCGTGCCGACTGATACACGGCAGCGTCAGCCCGGCGCATGGATCATGCGCCGCAAGGCATTGACTGATGTCACGAGTGCTCTCATTTCCGACATGTGTCGGGCGTTTCAGGTTCCGTCGGTGAGAGGACTTCTATTCCTAAATCCTTTGAGGAATCGCCATCCCTGGCTGCCTCCTCCAACATCCCCGATTCTACTTGCTATACTGATCCTGTGTTGCATGTCGATTTGAAGTCCGGGCTGCCGAGAAACGCCTCGGTTGCCTGCCTCACGCATTTGTAGAAGGCGGTGGACGGGCCGGAGGCTATATCCGTACAGGTCCCCTCAACGCTCTTGCCTAGGAGGGTCTTCCCCGTTTTGGCATCGATCAAGGAGAACGTGAGTCTTGTCCTGTACACCCCGCTCTTGCGAGTTCCTTCCCTGATAATCGCGCCAAGATCGCACTGCAAAGCGTAGCGGTGGTTGGCCGCGAGAAACGCCCGCGATTTGATCGTTTCTTCATGCCAGACCAAGGAGCTGACGTACTTGTTGGCTCTCAGCGATTCTTGGACCGATCGCATCACGCGTTTTGCATCGGGTGCGAGAGCCTCCGGCTTCACACCTTCGGCGCTCACGCGGATTCTGATGACATCGTCGAGGCCGGTGGGCGGGGGCAGTAAGATCGTGGAGGCCAGCCCGAAACCCTCTCGATCGCGCTCCGAGAGCTTCGATTCCCCGGCACAGAAGTAGGCACCATAGAGCGGAGGAGGCACGATGATGACCGCCATGTCCTTCCCATCGACCAGAGAGAATTCATGTCGAAACTCCGTCTTCTTCTGGAAATAGACGTAGTGCGCCCCTTGCACCTCATGTCGGCCGTATGGGAGCCTGAGAGTGTAGATCTGGTAGTACTTCGGAAGGCTCTGCCAGCAACGGGTGTCCGCTTCGGGCGTCATGGCTCCGGCGGCCCCCTGCACAAGCGCCCCGACCAGTGCCACGCCGAGCCCTGGGACACCGCCCACGTTGCTGCCAGCCTGCGTCAGGGACTCCCCAAGACCTCGAGTCGTCGTACGGGAGGCAGCCTTGCCTCGAAGGATGGCGTCCATCCGGCGGCCACCGCGGGTCGTCGCCTGGAAATCCACATCCACGGTGCTCGCGAGAACGCCGTCAGGATTCAGCGATTGCCCGTCCAGGTACAGACCGGGGAACTCACACGACGCCGTGTACTCTCTGAAAACGACCATTTCCGCATCGGTTCCTGTCCTGGTTTTTCTGGCGCACCGGCCGCGCGGAACGAGAATCAGCACGTTGTAGTCCCCGGAATACAGGGGACCCAGAAGAGTAGCCGCATCAATCGACTTGATCTGCTGGTCCAGTGTGCCGCTGAGGCTCTGAATCTCTGCGCGAATCTCGTCGTCGCTTCGCTTCTCGCCCAGCCGCCGCCGGTCCGATCGCGACATTTTCAGCAATTCCAACAGGTCCTGACGCTTGGAAAAACCGTCGCGCACCTGCATGGAGGTCAACCGAACGGCCTTGGCCGCCGCATCCTGCCGAGACGAGAACGCTTCCTTGTCGCCTCGCAGAAGGCAGCATTTCGCCTCCACGGCATGAAGCAGCGCAATATCTGAATCGAATAGATTCTCCGATGCGTCCGAGTCAGCAAGGATACCCGACTTGCAGGCAGCCAATGCGTTGTCGTAATCCCCGCGATCCATGAGGATCAGAGCCAGGAGCATGTAGGCGGATGCCTGCTCATAGGGATCACCCCGGTACACCTTCTCCGCCTCGGCGCCGAACACGGATAGCGCTCGCTTTTCACGCTCCTCGCTGTAGTAGGTATTGAGCAGCCGATCCACCTCCCGCAACTGCCGCTCCGCATCGGGATAATCCTCCCGGGCCAAGCTGCACATAGCGGATTCATTCAGGTACAAGATCGTGCTCGGGTGCATGGAAGCCGCGAGAGCTGCAAACTGACGCTGGGCGTCGTCATACCGGCCGCACCAGTACGCTCCGCGCGCCTCATCGGCTTGGCTCTCCATCTTGTTGAGCTTCTCGAGCCAATCGCGATCCCGTTCCTTGGCGTGCTGGATTCCCGTGGGCAGCAACAGTAGGAGAAGGCACGCGGTGCACCCCCTCGCTGATGATCTGATCGTATCCATTACAGCAGTTCCCTCGGATTGAGACGCCCAACACACGTCTACTTGGACTTAGGTTCAGCGGTCTGCTCTTTCACCAGAAGCGTCACGGCCTGCACCGCGAGCTTGTCGGCGCATTTGAGCAACGCTTCTTGGGATACGGCAGCGGTGGGCTTGTTGCCAATGGTCTCCGAAACCTGCGCGCGAAGGTTGGCAATTCGAGGTTTCTTCTTCTGTACAGTGTCGGTAACAGTTACGGTCCCATTGATGACGAATTGGTAGGATCCGGTTTTTATACCGGCGACGGTCGTGGGCACATACCAGCCCCATTGCAGAATGTCGATCACCGTTTTCAGCGTGCCCTCGTCATAGATATCGAAGTACTCCTCCATTTTCTCGCTGAATCGCTGCCGGACCAGTTCCTTGACCGTGTCGCCCGTGATGCCGCTCATGGCCTCATGCATCGCGCCGGCCCGCCCTGCGGTCACCATGGCTCCGAGCAGGCCCCCCTGCCCGGAATCGCTCATCTGTGCCTTCTCCGGACACTTGCCCACGGCGACGGACATCTGGCTCTTACTCTCGAAATACGCCTTGGGAATCGGTTTGGGACTGTAGCAACCGCTTGCCAAGGAGCCGATGATTGCACAGGACAACAACAGAATGATCACTCTCGTCATGGTTTGGCTCTCCCAATCTCGATGAAACAGAACAGCCGTGAACTACTTCAGTTCCGACAGCGTGACCTGGTAATAGGCACCCGATTTCACCGGGCATACGACCTTATGGTCGCTGGTGGCACCACGAAGCAATGACACCCGCTGCCAATTGGTTTCATAAACCGGCGGCTGGCGTTGTCCCTCGCCGACGACCGGGGCCTCGTAGAAAGCGGTCTGCACCGAGAGGGGAAAGTCGCGCCCGCGAACGTCCCAGAGGTGCTGTCCGCCCTTGGCGCGAAGACCGATCCGCACCTCTAACAGGCCGGCGTCGTTGCGCCGGGCCTGCTCATACACGACCTCGACGTAGTCGGACAAGGACTTCGTCCCCAGCAAGCTGTACTCGGTGGGGCGAACGAAGACGACCGTCCCCTCTGTAGCCAACTCGCGCTCCTGGGCGCGGTCCACGTTGTAGACGCTGCGACATCCTGCCAGCAACGTCACCAACAGAATCAGAAATCCAACGCGTCTGGTCAACACAGCGTTCATGGTTCTGTCCTCTCGTCAATTAGCGGTACACGGTCCCGACCTGGCTGGCTCGTTTCGACTCATAGGCATCCTCCCAAAGCAACTCATTGCTCTGGGGATCGACCAACTGGAAGCTCACGATGACATAATCAGATCGACTGGCCCCCTGGCTTGCTTTGCTCAGCGCGCTGATCTCACCCGTCAGGATGTAGTCTGCCGCGCCTGTCCCGCTTGCCATCTTTCTCTCCAGGAGAACCGTTTTCTCACACAGGATCGTCCCATCAGCCACGTGCACCAACTGGCAATGGAATCGCTTGGCCACGTTCGGGTTCTGCCTTGTCTCAAATTTGAGCGTCTGCTCGTCCGTATTCTCCTTGGAATACGTTTGGCCGAAGACCTCCGTCTTCTCCTTGATCTTCAGTTCGATCTGTTGCTTGCCCTCCGCGACCTGGATGGCCTCGGCCACGAACTCACCACAGAGAAGACAATCCACCCCGGCGCTCGGCGCCGCTGACTTGTCTTCGACCGTTTGCTGGACGCGCTCGGCAACCTGATCCGAGACAAACGCCACGCGCCCCCTGGACTGCTCCAGCAGGCGCGCACGCACAATCGTCAGAAAGCTCATTGCATTCATGCCCGTGATATTGACGTTCTTGGCCTGCCCCATGGCGACCCGAATCGGCCGCCCCGCAGTGGTCGGCGGAAGGTTCCGGAGCAGATGTCCTGCAATCTCATCCGCCGCAGCCTCCCATGCTGTCTCATCCTGCTCCAGTAAGACCTCCCGACGAACTTCCTGAGCATTATCCTGCATGAAGAACCGGACCCGCCCCTCGGACACACGGTTCAGTTCGATACGCAGGCGCTTCAAGAAGATCTGGCTGTCGATCAGAAACCGCGTGTTGTTGCGGACGGGAGCCAATGCAATGCGTGCGGCCTCACCCTTCGACGAGACTTCCGCCGTCGAGAGAATAGCGCTGGTCATTTGCTGTGCGATGGTGCGTATGTCGCTGCTTTCCAGGAAGGTGCCCCCCATGTCGTCCTCCTGGTCGGGATGGAGAATTTGTGTTCGAGATGTACCCGGGCCATCCGGCCTCGCGCAACCCGCGACCAGCACGATACACACCAGAAATCGGAACGCTCTTACGTGTCTCATTGTGCTCGCAGCCTCCAGCAAATATGGCCCTGTCACGCATCCGTCATTTTCCGATGAGGCGCCGAACGGCACACAACGAAAAGACCACTCTGTTGACCGGTCGCCATTTCACTGCTATGAAGAGAAGTATATTCTCCGCATTCAGACATCGTCAACAAGAAAAATTTGTTTTTTCTTTATGCGGTCGGCATGCACTGCCGCATCTTGTGCGGCACAGGCGGTGACCCATCTTAGGCAATGTTGTTCAGAAGTCGCTCCAGGAGATCCATGGGCAGGCCCATGACGTTGGTGAGACTGCCTTCGATGTGGTCGACGAACTGGTCGCCGGTTTCCTGAATGGCGTAGGCGCCGGCCTTGCCTTCCCAGGAGCCGCCGGCGACGTGCCTGGCGATCTGCTCCTCGGTCATTTTGCGCGGGTAGACGATGGTGACATCCGACCGCACGATTTCCGTGTTGTCGCGGAGGCGGACGAGGGCCAGGCCGGTGATGACCTTGTGCGGGGCACTGAAGAGCTTGCGCGTGATTTGCTCGGCTTCTTTGGCGTCAGCCGCCTTGCCGATGATCCTGCCGCGAAAGTCGATCAGCGTGTCGGCCCCGATCACCAGCGAATCGGGAAAGCGAGGCGCGACGCTGCGGGCCTTGGCCAGGGCCAGTGCTTCGGCGTGTCTCCTCGGATCGGACGTGCCGCTCGGGAATGCCGATTCATCCACGTCCGGGGCAACCACGCGGAACGTGTAGCCCGCCCGGGCCAGAAGCTCCCGCCGACGCGGCGAAGCCGAAGCCAGGATCATCCGTACTGAAGCAGTGCCGTCCACGATCCCTCGGCAGACTCATCGATTGATGGCGACATACGGCTCGTTATTGTACCACACGACCGATATGTCCCGCACGAGCCGCTGGCAGTAGGCCAGGTACTCCTGCTCCAATTGGCCCAGGTCGCTGCCGATGTAGTGCTCAAAGACCTGGAGCCCGACCCGGCGGTTCCAGTCCAGGGTCCGGGGCAAGTTGCGGTCTTCGGCGACGTTGCCCGTGGATTCGTCCAGCGGCCATTGTCCCCACAGGCCGTCCCACAACAGACGATGATAGCGGCTCAGGTGCCTGCCGTAGCTGGCCTCACGCAGGAACCGCACCAGGGCATACGACTGGCTGTAGAATGCCATGACCGCCTCGGTCTGGTCCGTGGCGAGCACTTCCCCGGGGCTCGTCGTGATCAGGTCGCGCAGCGGGATCTGCCGGGTCTTGTCGAGCGTCTCGCGCAGCGCCCCGAGCCTCTGCACGTTCCTGCCCGGATCGAAGAGGAACACGCCCTGCTCGTACCGGCTCGTCTCGAAGAGCATCGCCACGCCCTCGTCCAGCCAGCTCGGCAGCCGGAATTTGAAATGGCGGCTGTTGAACTGGTGCCATCCCTCGTGCCCGAGGGCGGAAAACGTGCGGCTGCCGCCGAGATCGTAGACAACGCAGGCGCCGTTGAGGCAATAGGCGCCGGTTTTGATCTTGCAGAAGACCGAGGCCTGCTCGCCGGCGAACGTACGGGTGAAGTCCTCCCACTGCGGCCGGCCGGCGAAGAAGTAGATTCTGAACTTGGCGACGGTCTCGACGGGCTTGGGCAGTTGATCGTTGTAGCCCCAGTAGGCGGATTCGAGGAAGCCGGGAATCGTCCGAAGCATCAGGGGCTCCAGGACAGTGGTGAACACCTCGTAGTGACTGGTCGTCAGCTTCAGGCCGGGACCGTACTTGCTGTCCCAGAGCTCTACGGATTCGAGGGTGGGCAGACGCTCGCTCCGCAGGCGCTCCATGGTCATCGTGCGAGCGTCCTGCGTTTCGATTTGCCGTGACGGTTCAGATTGAATATCGGCGGACTGGCGACACCCTGCCAGGCAGAGCATCGCTGCGGCAGGAAGCCACAACTGCTTCCAACTCATACTCCTCCTCCCTGTCGATACACTTCTATGACAGCGATGAACAGGCCCTTGCGACAGCGACCCTATCACGCGCGAGCGGCTGCTGACGCGGGCGGGCCCGTGCCCCTGCGGCCTCGTCGTGCCCATGAACCGACCGAAGACTCTTCGGACGCACCCATGTTCACGCCGACAGCCGCGGTTCAGCAAAGTATAACAAATCCGCCGCCGGGACAGGCTACATTTTCATGATGGACAGGGCCGTAAAGCCCCAGGACCGGTAAAGACGCGACAGGGAACGCAATGGCAGGTTGGCATGATCCGCTTCCGCATCCCCCAGAGTTGCTCGCGTCGAGCCGCCGGATGCCGGGCCTCACAGGGCCTTCCACGCCGCGTCGAAGATCTCCGCCGTAAACAGATAGACCTCTGTCGCCGGGTCCTTCCACGCGTCGGCCGAAAGTCCAGCCTTGTGAGCACAGCAGAACGACAGGAACTCCTCCTTGCTCCAGCCCGTCTCGTCCGCCACCTGCGGGAGAAAACAGCCTGACGCAAAACCCTTCTTGATATAGATGCCGTGGGTCCCGAGCTCAAGGCTCAGCGGATTATCCGTACGCTGCAGCGGAGACAGGACGGAAATCTCGATCTCCAGCCTGGTCAGCTCGCCGGGCGCGATCGGATTGTCCATGAAACGGGGATCGCTCCTTGCGGAGGCCCTGGCCATTTCCGCCACGAGCCGAATCAGCGGCTTGTCCGAGGTGAACTGACCGATGCAGCCTCTCAACCGGCCCCGATTCTTCAGGGTCACGAAGCACCCGCACAACGCATTCAACGCAGGATCATCCGATTGAGGCTTGGGAAAGGGCCGGCAGCAGACGACCGCCTCGACCGTATCGCGTGCGATCCTAAGGAGCTGCTTTTTCTGGGCCTCGTTCATTCGACTTGCGCCTCTTTTCCTTCAGAACCTCGATCACGGCCGGCAGGATGGAGATAATGATAATCGCGAAGATGACAATCGTAAAATTCTTTTTGACGATCGGGATGTTTCCAAAGTAGTACCCGCCGAAGACGAATGCGGCGATCCAGAGGACGCCGCCGGTCATGTTGTACGTCAGGAACTTCGCGTAACTCATCTTGCCGACCCCGGCCACGAACGGGGCGAACGTCCGGACAATGGGCACGAACCGCGCCAGGACGATGGTCTTGGCCCCATACCTTTCATAGAACCTGTGTGTGCGGTCGATGTGTTCCTTCTTGAGGAACCAGGCGCCCTGCCTCCTGAGGATCAGCGAGCCGAAGTACTTGCCGATCGTGTAGTTGGCGCTGTCGCCCAGTATGGCGGCGGCGGCCAGAACCACGAACAGCACGCCGATATTGGGAAAGCCATGTGCGGCGAATGTGCCCAGCGCGAAAATCAGCGAGTCGCCGGGCAGAAACGGCGTGACCACCAGGCCCGTCTCCGCAAAGATGATCGCGAAGAACAGCAGGTAACACCAGGGGCCGAAATCCTGCAGGATATGGTCCAGGTGCGTGTCGAGGTGGAGGATGAAATCAACAAAGCTGCCGATCAATTCCATGATGTGCCTTTGTCACAGTCCCGGGAAAACGGCCTTCGGGCGACGCTCCTTCTGTCGGCTTCTGCTCCCAAAGGCCCCTGTTCCGACCGGGTACTCAACATAGAATCGCCCTGTTATAATGTCAACCCTCAAGTTGAGCGAACGTGGCAGAAGCCACAGGGCAGCGCGTATTTCTCACGGGATGTAACGTATGGCGGATGTGCAACAGTTCGAGCGAGTTGGAGACGGCCTGCTGGTGCGGGCCCCCGCGAAAATCAACCTCAGTCTGCTGATCGCCGGCAAGCGGGCGGACGGCTATCATGAATTGGAGACCATCATGGCCAAGATCGACTGGTGCGATGAGCTGCTGATCCAGCCGGGCGGGCAGGCCGGGATCGAGCTCGTCTGCAAGGGCCCGGAGTGGGCGCCGCAGAGCAAGGACAACCTCGTATACCGCGCGGCGGAGCTGATCTTCGCCCACTGTGACCGCATCCCCGACGTTCGTTTGACCCTCACCAAGAACATCCCGGCCGGCACCGGGTTGGGCTCCGCCAGCAGCGACGCGGCCGCCACGCTGATGGGGCTCGACAGGTACCTCGACCTCCGGCTGCCCGCCGAATCGCTCGCTGAAATGGCAGCCCGGCTCGGCAGCGACGTGGCCTTCTTCCTCAATGGCCCGCTGGCCTTCTGCACCGGCAGAGGTGAAAAAATCGACCCGATAAACCCGGCTTTCCCCTTCACCGTCCTGCTGATCCTTCCTTCTATAAGTGTCGCCACCACAAAGGTTTACGCGCATTACGCGCACGACGCGGCCCTGTACGGGCGATGGCGGCGACAGATAAACGCCTACCGGCGCGAAAACAGGGTTGATTTAGTCGCGAACATGTGCGCAAATATGCTCCAGAGAACCTGCTTTCACCTGTTTGAGGAACTGGGCGCACTAAAAGAGGCCGTTGAATCGCTAGGCGTGGGGCCCCTCTGCCTCAGTGGTAGTGGCTCTGCCATGTTCCATATCCTGGATGACCGGGACCTGGAACGCCTTGAATACTTGCGAGACGCGATAACGGACAAGACGGATTGCAGAAGCATTGTCGTGAGGAACAACGGGTGGTAGAGTTTGGGCGAGGCGAGCGAATGAGAATTACCGAAGTGCGGGTGAAGCTGGTGAAGAACAGGGATGACAGGCTGAAGGCCTATTGCTCGATGACGCTCGATGACGAGTTTGTCGTTCGCGACATCAAGGTGATCGAGGGGGTCGATGGGTACTTCGTGGCCATGCCTTCCCGGAAGATGAGCGATCACTGTGCCCAGTGCGGCGCCAAGAACCACCTGAAGGCCAGGTTCTGCAACGGCTGTGGAACCTCGCTGCCGGACAGTCGTATGAAAGAGGACCTGAACGGCCGGAACAAATATCACGCCGACATTGCCCACCCGATCAACGTCAAGTGCAGGCAGAGCATCCAACAGAGGATCATAGCCGCGTTTCAGGCCGAGGTGAAGAAATCAGTGCAGCCGGGATACAAACCTACTCCAATGGATGAGGAACCAGACGATGATATTCCTGACATGATAATGTAGGAATATCACGCACGGAGGGAGCCGACCGCCGGGACAAGCACCACCTGAGCTGACGGCAGGTGGTCTTTCTACGGACGTGGACACACCACGGCAGGATGACTGCCGGATCAGGGCGAGGCACAGCTCAGGCGGTCAGGTCATCCAGCACCTTTTCCAGCGCCAGATCCAGCCGCTCCGTCAGGTTGTACCGGCCCTGGGTAATCTGCCGGCGGACCCGCAGCACCTTCTCCCGTCGAACTTCCGGAAGAGATGCGATCCTCTTCAACACCACGCCCAGGGGCGTGCGGTGCACGTTATCCAGGATCTGTTCCATGACAGCATCCCTGTCCTGCGATAAACCCGGACGGGCTCGACGATTATGCTCTTGGCCAAACATACTGGAACCAGCACTTGGCATCCGGTGTACCTTGTCAAAAATCGCTCCGAATGATCCGCTCCGCCGCCTTGAACGGAACCTCACACCACTACATCTAGTATGCCCCTGGAATCGCTGCTGGGGCTTGAATCACTATTGATATCGACATTCAGGGCTGGAAAACTTTAGAGAAGTTTGGCCGATGCCACCCTGTTTTTACACGAAAAAAACCACTTGCACCGAGGGAAAAAGGGGCCTGATAACACTGGCAAAACGGTGCATCGGTCCTTTGCGAGCAACGGCTGCCTCGCCCATGCCAGAGATCGGCACAGACCGCCCGCAAAGAGGGGACATACCACATATAGTGATATGTCGCCGCGAAATCATACCTGTAAGACTGCCCGGCCGGAATGGATCGGTCAGGCTCAGAAGGTGTACCAGAACGTCATCTCCGTATCCCACTGGTCGGGCATTCCCTCCTTCTTGGTCAGCTTGACTTTGTCGCACTTGAGGTTGACCCACATCGACTGGATGGTGGAGACGAACGTGGCGGCCTGGACAATGCCCACATTGGTCAGGGACACCCGGGCCTGCTGACTCTTCTTGTTGTTCGCCGTGATGATGCTGCCGGCGCTGTAATTGTAGCTGCTCGATGGGATTGCGCACAGGTTGGCCACCCGGTCGATGGCTTTCGCGTACTGGAACTCTCCGGACACCTCCGGGCTGCCGGTGAATGTCAGCCGCTCCGGATCGAACTTGAGGACCTCCAGAATGCAGGCTTGTCCCTCCAGGCACAACGCCTGCTCCTGGCGAGAGCTGCGCTCGGCGGCCGGCAGGTACATGAAGCGAACCAGCAACGGCCACGCCGCCACCAGGATTGGGGCGAGCACGTAATACAGCATCGGATTCCTATAGATCTCTCGCATATCTAACTCCTGTCCGGCTGTTTCTCCGGCTCCAGCGTCATATTGAAATTGTCCCGGTCGCCTTCGGGCGTGACGCGGTTGTCCTGGAGTTTCAGACCGGCCTTCTTCATAGCGTCGAATACGCCGTTGATGGTATTGCTGCGGCTGGAGGTGCTGCCGTTGACGTGGATGTTCCTGGTCGTAACCGTGATCGTATCGATGCGCAGGTCCGTCCGCGCGGCGCAGGTGCTCAGCGCCTGCAGGACGAGCGCCAGCTTGGCTGACAGCGACTCCTGGGGCGCTCCCTCGATGCCCTTCTCGATCTTGAGATTCTTGAGGTCCTTCTTCAGGTCGTCCACGGCCTTCTTGATCGTGGGTGGGAGCTCGGTTTTCCCGAGCATCACGGCCAGGTAATCGGGCTCGAATTTCGAGCGCAGAGCCGCCCGGGCCTGCTCCACCTTGAGCCAGTGAGTCTGGAAGTACACGCCGACGGCCAGCAGGAGGATCGTCACGCCGATGCTCAGGAACTTCAAGGCGCGGTTCATCCGGAGCTTCGTGCCCAGGTACGGCATGTGATCGGTTCGGAAGTTGAGGTTCTTATCGTTCGCCGAGAGGGCCATGGCCGCTCCGCAGGCCAGTGCAAAATCCACCGCGCTGCGGCAGTCGGCGACGTCGCTCAGTTGAACCTTGCCCATCTCCGTCAGGCTGCACGCCGTCACGGGCAGGCCCACTTCCTCCGCGAGCCGCTGCGGCCGGACCTGGCCCTGGGCATCGCACACGCGCACGTGGCCGATCGGGCCCATGCTCTCCACCAGGGCCTTCGTGATCAGGACCTCTCTCGCCAGCAATTGCTCCCGGTTCTGGGCGACCGCGACGGGGAATGCACGCATCGTGGATGCCTCCGACGGCTTGGAGAACCCGAGCAGATAGCCGCGCGAATCCGACAGCACGCCGTACAACAGCCCGTGCCCGGATGACTCGTCTCGCGTCTCGCACGCCCCGAGGTAACGGGACAGGCAGGAAATATCCGGCTCCACCGTCACAGGATCGATGCCGATGCCCTGCAGCGCGAGCAGAATCTCCGAGAGCGTTTCCCGCTGCACGGTGAACACATCGAGATTGGCGCCGCCGTCGTCGCTCGAAATAATCCGGAACGACACCGCCACGTCGGCAATGTCCGTGGCAAGGACTTCTTCCGTATCGAATCGGACGGTCGCGGCGATCTTCCTGGCGTCGGCGAATTCGCTGTGCACGGCGTGCTGCATGAACGTGGCACAGTCCAGGGCCACCGCCGCATCCCCGAATTTCACGCCGCGAGAGCGGCACGCCTCGCCGATCCGCTCCGCCAGAACTTGCTGGCTGTGCTCCTGCTGGTCCTCGATGGAAACTGAGAAACAGCGAAGCAGTCTCTTGTCACGCCCTTGCCCGGCCATGCAGACCAGCGTCGCTCGATCCGATCTCAGGTAAATCCCTAAGTGATTATAAGACTTCACTCTCCGTCATCTCCAACAATCGTTTGACACCTTCCATTCGTCTGCCGAGTCTGAAATGCAGCCGTTAGCGGACTTCCGCAAAAACTCCTATCCCTATTAGTCGGAAACTATGCCGATCTGCTTAACCTTATCCCCTTCTTTGCTGACGGCGGCAACGACCGTGACCTTGGCGACCCCGCTGACGGCCGTAATCCGGATCGTGAACGTGGTGCTCGCCGTCGTCATGAACCCCCTGCACTTGTCGATAGAGTCGGAGTACTGAAGGATCATCTTCTTCATTTCCTCGACATCCGTGAACGGCTTCAATCGCCTCCGTTGTATGACTTCCGAGGCGATCTTGGGCGCGTCGGCGACGCTGCCGAGTGTAAAGAGCGCTTCGAGGACGTGCCGCGGAGCCGAGTTGATATTGACCTGCCGGGTGGCCCAAAGGCCCAGGTATTTCATGGCCGACTCGTTGCGGGTGTCGCTGACAATGCTCGGACGGCGCAGGAGGTCGGCGTCGATCAAGGCACTGTGAAAGAGTTTCCCGTAGTCGACATTCTGCTGTTCCATGGGATCGACGGGAGGAGTGATTTTCCTGGGGGCCGTGCGCCGTGTATCCGGCCGGGCGGACCGGAGGCTCGCCGGCGGCTGGGGAGCCGCGGCCTGGGGCCTGTACGCGAGCTTGAACGGCCGGACCTCGTTGATCTTCGCGAGTTCCTCACGCATCGTATCGATTTCAAGTCTGTCGTACCCCATCCACTCGCAAAATGTCACAAAGCTCACGTCGGCGACCGTCTTCCAGGGCTCATCCGCGATCAGCGCCCAGCCCAGCGGGTACTTGGCGTTCTCATCTTCAATCTCGATCTTCACTTTCGCCGAGCCGATCTCGCACTCGATGGGCTGGGTCACCAGCGGCCAGGGCGGCCCGTATGGACCGGTAACAGGCGGCAGCTCCGTCCCCGACGAATCGAGATCGTTCACGTCATTGACGTCGTTGACGTCATTCACATCGTTCACGTCCCGGACCGTGCTGACCCTCTTGACTTTCCTGGTCGTGTCCGCCTTCTTGCTCCTGTCCATCTCCCTGCTCTTTTTCATGGCATCGGCTTTGGTGATACCGTCGGTTTCCTTCGTCCCTTTCCTCTTTTCGATGTTGCGCTCTGTCTGTGCATCGCCAACGTCGTTGCCGTTGGCCTCGCTGTCGGTCAGCGCCAGAGTCATTGCATAGCGGGTCATCATTTCCTGGTATTCCAGCTCGCTCATGGCGAAGACATCGGAGAAATCCGGCTCGTTGGGCCGGCTGACGAGCTGAGGGTCGAGACTCGGGACGAACGCGATGGCCGACTTCAGCGCCGATGCGCAGGCGTAGCGGGCCTGGCAGTAGTCGATGACGTACTGATCCCGATGCCGGCGCGCCGCCACCCGCGCGGTCAGCGTGTAACCGAGTGTGGCGAGGATCACCAGAATCACCATGGTGATCAGCAGAATCACGCCCGGCGGATTCTTAGCGCACTCGTCCCGTTTTCTCGGGCAATGGCCTGGTTTTTGTCGGAGGCGTTCGTTCATTGGTCTTTCGAGTCGCCTGTTCAGGGGTTTTCTGAGTCGTACGCTGTGTAGTCGTGCCGGCCACACGGTCCGTGCTCTTGCGAGACGTACGCTCGTCGGTTTTCCCGGGGCTGCGTTCATCGGCTCCATCGGGCACTTGCCCGTCGGCCACTGCATTCGGATCTGTGCCCTCCAGGGCCGTGGCCGATGCAATGAACCTGATCTTGCGGGTCTTGTCGATGGCGATGGTCCGGGTGATTTTTTCCAGATCGTCCACGTCGTAGGTGCCGCGCACCGTCTCAAAGGGCTGCGCGAACGAGATCGTGACTTTCACGCCCGGGGGCAAAGCCGCATCCGACCACTGGTCCACGAAATCGTCGCCCTTGGGCACCTCGATCCGGAAGAACGTGACGCCGCGGCAAATAGGGACCAGGGGGTAGTTCTTCTCCCACGCCTCCCGCTTCTGATCGAGAAGCTGATCCTCAGGGTTGATGCCCTCGTGGCTGCGATAGATGACCAGGCCGGAGGAGTTGTCGTAATCATACCCGGCCCGCCAGGTGATCTCCTCGAAGGTCTGCTCCTGATTCTTGCTGTCTCGCAACGTCCGGCGGATGACCAACTGGGCCCTCGGATATTTGTTGTCGAGCCCGTTCTTGATCTGGACGGTGACGCCCGGCTCGGTCCCGAGGATGCGGTCGAGATCTTCCGCGATGCACTGGAACACCTCGGCGGCGAGCGCCGGGCTGTCGATCTTGTGGAGAACCGCACTGGCCGCGTCGTTCATCCTGCCGTAGATCGTCAGGATGGCCGTCAGGACCATGGCGCCGATGACGAGCGCCACGAGCATCTCCCCCAGGGAGAACCCCGCCCGATATCCGGATTGTCGCAACCGTGTCGGCATAAGGCATTCCACGGGCCGGCTCGACCCGCCTACCTCTTTTTCTTGTCTTTCAACAGCTTCATCGTGTCGCCGACGCTCATCTTGTCCAACTGCTCCTGAGGCACGCCCGTCAGGCGGTCTTTCCCGTCGGAGCCGCGAAGCGCATCGGGGGTCTCGCCCTCGCCTCCCTCTTGCAGCTTCAGCGACTTGGCGAGTTCCTCGATGGATTTGACCTGCAGGGCCTTTTCCGACCCGGTCGGCTTGCCGTCGCTTCGGATGAAGACATCGAGGTTGTGCTTGAGGAAGGCGCCGCCCTCCGTCGTCACCAGCCCCTCGTCCATCCATTTCTCGATGGTCTCCGCATCGACATCGGCGTACTGGGCCGCTTCATCGACGGTCTTGATGAGTTGTTCGGCGGCCAATTCATCGAGGTTCTGCGGCTGGCCATCGAGCTGGCTCGCCTGCTGGTCGGTCAGCTCCGTGATCCAGTGCTCAAGCTTGACCGTCTGTTTCTGGCCGGTCGCATCGGAGTACTCCGCCGAGCAGACGGCACGGATCCACATCTTCTGCGTCATCGGCTCCGAGAACGCCTCGATCTGGGTCTGCCACGAGACATCGGGATAGAGGTCGCTCCGGCCGTACTCGACGGTCTCCGTG
>Ga0315274_10006382_pt1 | contig 17171 bp, 21 predicted proteins | sample YL17G02_20_MG_FD_203700 | JGI IMG/M metagenome (GOLD analysis project Ga0315274, IMG submission 203700) | Sediment microbial communities from Yellowstone Lake, YNP, Wyoming, USA - YL17G02_20 | ecosystem: Environmental > Aquatic > Freshwater > Lake > Sediment | place: USA: Wyoming | collected...
GGCCGCGGCGGCGGCGGGGGCGCCGCGCGGCGGGCGCCCGCGGCCGCGGCGCGCGCCCCCGCGGGGCCGGGGGGGGGGGGGGCCCGCGGGGGGGGGGGGGGTCGAGCCTCTCTCCCCACTCCAAACGCCGCTCCCGCTCCCTCCCGTGCCCCACCAGGTCGTAGTCCCCAATGGAAGGATCGGCGCCCGCCGCCAAATAGAGCTTTAGCAACGCCAGGTCGCCCCCCGCCGCGGCCGCTGCGCAGAGCAGCCCCGCCAGAGCGTCGTCCGACGCGCCCAGCGTCCCGCCCGCGGCGCGCAGGGTGGTGACCAAGGCGTCGTGCCCGTGTTTGACCGCCTCGTCGAGCGGGGTGCCCGACCACCTGTCGCGGACGTCGACCGCGGCGCCCGCCGCGAGCAGGGCGGCGACGCACTCGGCGTTGCCGTCCGCGGCTGCGATGTGCAGCGCGGTGCGCTGAGAGAGGGGGGGAGGGGGGAGGTTGGTGGGGAGGCGGAGAGCGGGCGTCGCGCGCGCGCTCCCCCGACCCCTTTTTCATCTCTGACCTTGTCGTAGTCGCCCGCGTCCGCGCGGCACCCCGCCGCCAGGTACAGCTTGAGCAGCGCCACGTCGCTGTTGCCGACGGCGGTGCACATCCGGGACGCGGTCTCGTCGTCCGACCATTTGAGCGCGCCGCCGTTGGCCGCGAGCAGCGCGACCAGGTCCGCCCTCCCCGCTTTGACCGATTCCAGGATCGCACACCCCCCAAAACAGTCGACCAGCACCGGGTCCGCGCCCGCGCCGAGCAAGGTGTTGACGGCGGCGGCGTGCCCTTTGGCGGCGAGCATGAGGCCCGAGCGGCCGTCGTAGTCGACGCTGTTGACGTCGACGCCGTGCGCGAGCCAGTGCCGCAGGCGGTCCGTGTCGCCCGACGCGGCGTCGTTAAGGAACGAGGCGACGCGTTCGTCGGTTTTGAGGGTGGGGGCGTCGACGGAGAGCAGAAAATCGATGACAGGGCGCGCGCCGACGCGGATCGCCTCGTCGAGCGGCGCGGCGCCCCACCGGTCGGCCGCGCCCACGTTGGTGCCGGCTTTGACGAGGGATTTGACGGCGACCAGGTTGTCCTCGGCGGCCGCGATGTGGAGCGCGGTGCGCTGAGAGGGAAAGAGGAGGGAGGGGCGGCGTGGGGCTTCGCGCGGCGCGGTCGCCGCCTCCCTCGCCGCCGGGCCGCGTCCGCAGTCGCCATCACCCGGCAGCGCTCCTTTTCCTGGGCCGCGTCCCCGCCACCCCTCCCCCCCCCTCTCACCTCGTCATAGTCCCCCGCGTCCGGCCTCGCCCCCGCCGCCAGGAACCGCGCCAACAGGGGCAGGTTCATCTCAAACACGGTCGTGCACAGTTCGGCAGCGGTCGCCACGGTGGACAGGTGCCACCCCGCGCCCGCAGCGCGCAGTTTGTCGATCAAGCCGTCCTGCCCCGCCTTGCACGCCTCCATGAGCGCGCACCCGCCCAGGGCGTCGACCGAGTTGACGTCCGCGTCGGCGGACAGGAGCTCGTTGACGACGGCGGTATGGCCCTTGGCGGACGATAGCATGAGAGCGGTGCGGCCGTCGTAGTCGGCGCTGTCGGCCGAAATGCCCTGCTGCAGCATGAGCCTGACAACCGACGTGTCGCCACGCGACGCGGCCGACAAGAATTCCTGGGTGCGGCGTTCATCCGCCCGCGCCAGCGCCGACGCGGCAAGCGCGCGCACGCGGATCGCGTCGGCGAGAGCGCGCTCCTGGGCGGCCGACAGCCCCCCCCCCCGCCCGCGCGCGTTGACGCCGACCGACCCTTCGGCCGACGCGCGCATGTGGGCGGCACCGGGGGGGGCGGCCGCGCCGCGGGACCCAAACTCGGCGTCGACGACCGACTGCGCGCGCGACCGCAGGTTTTCCAGGACGGCCCGCGTGCCCAGCGGAAAATCGGCCGCAATCGCCTCGTACCGGGCCTTGGGAATGCACAGCAGCCGCGCCACGGTGAGCGTGCGCACGGCGCCCGCGTGCGGGACGTCTGTGAAAAAAGCGACCTCCGCGACTGCGTCGCCCTCGCCCAGCAGCCGTCCGCCGTGCACCGTGCCGTCCAGCAGCGGCATATCGTCGTGGGATGCGCCGGAGGAAGGAGCAGTGAGGGCCAGGGCGCCGGAGACGCAGATGAGGAGTTCAGCGACGTGGTCGCCGTCGGACACGACGTCAGAGCCGGGCATGAGCAGCTCCACGTGGGACGCCGCCAATATCGCGTCCACGAAACGCATGCGGGCGGCAGCCCCGGCGCCGGAAAAGAGGTAGCATCGGCGCAGGGTGGAGAGGTAGAGTTGGCGCAGCGCGCGGCGGCGCAGGCTCGTCGGCATGCCGGCCAGGATCTTTTCGTCGGCCAGGTCGGCGTTGGAAAACGCGAGGCGGTGGTGATCGGACATGGCGGCGGTGAGGGAGGGGGAGAGGCCGTTGGCGGCGGCCCACAAGGCGAGGGCCGTCGCGGCGTCGCGAAACGTGGACGCCGTCGCGTCCCGCCGGATGACGAGCAGCGTGATCGTGCCCACAATGAACGAGGCCAGGGCCACGTTGATCAGTATGAAGCACATGGTCCAGAGCTAAAGGAAGAGAGGGGGGACAGAGGGCGTCGTCGGTCGCGCGCCCCGCCCGCCCCGCCCCACACCCCTCCCCCCCCCGCCTCTTCTCACAAGCTCCGGGACCGACACCGGGTGCCAGTCGCCGTACCCCACCGTTGCAAACGTGGTCACCGCCCAGTAGAGCGAGACGAGGAAGCGGTGCGGCGTGGATTTGAGCAACGCGAGTTTGTCTGGATCGCGCCCGATCCAGGTGCCAGCGCCGAAGCCCGACCCCCCATCCCCCACGCGCGCGATATAGTACAGGCCACACGCGGCCCAGTGGGCGACGTAGAGGACCAAGACGAGGTTGCGCACGATGGTGAGGGCGGCGAGCGAGACGTGCACGTTGAAGTCGAGGTATCTGCAAAGAGGAAAGGGGTTTAGGGTTAAGGGTTGCGATGAGGATTGTTAAGGTGTCTCAAAGTTGGCCCTACGCCTCTCTCTCTCTCCCCGACCTGAAAAAGGCCAACAAGCGGTGCAGCCGCAGCAGGCGAACCAACCCCAGCAGCGACAGCAGCCGCGCCCCGTTCTCGTCCGGGGGCGCGGCGTAGAGGGCGGGAATCAGGATGTAGTCCAGGGGGAGCAGGGCGAGGAGGTCGATGGCGAGGGTGCCGCGCGCCGCGTACCGCCCCGCGACCGCGCGCGCGTCGACCACGAGGCCGCCGTCCCCGTTGTAGGCGAGGCGGAGGCGGACGGCGACGTCGATGGCAAAAACGATGTAGAGCAAGTACTCGATGAGGGCTAGGAGAGAGGGGGGTGGGGGTGGGGGGGTGGGTGCGAGGTCTGGGCGCGGCACCGAAAAACAGCCACCCGCCCCTGTGCCCCCTTATACCTTGGGCGTCGTTGTACGGGTAGAGCCCCGGGTATTGGCTGAACGCGATGACGTACGGCTGGAAGGGAGGGAGGGGTGGGCGAACGGGGGTGCGCGCGCGGTCCCCTCCTCCTCCTCCTCCTCTCTCTCCCATACCGTGAACACGCCCGTCCAGAGCGACCCAATCAGAGTCACCAGAAACCAGCCGAGCCAGCGGCGCTCATTGGGCAGCAGCATGCAGCCGGGCATGCGCGCTTCGCCGCCCGACTCGCCGCCCACGGACGCGGGCCCGCCCCCGCCCTTGAATACGTGGCCGGCGGCCTGGAGCGAGGTGCGGCGCGACACAAACTGTCCCGTCACGACGGGGGCGCGCGCGACGCCGGAGGACGAGCGGCCGAGCGACGGGCGCGCAGTCGGGCCGAGGGCGCCCGCGGCGGTGCCTTCCGAGGGCTCGGTTTCGAACGAGGAGCGGCCGGAATGGTCGGACGCCGCAGAGTTGATCGAGGCGCGGGCGAGGGTGGGTCCGGGGGTCTGACACGTGGGAGGGGGTCGCGCAGGGTCGGGGAGTCGCGTTTTTTGGGCCGCCGGCGGGGTAGGCCCCAAAGACCCCCGCTCCGCTCCAAGACACGTACTGCCCGAGCTAGTAGGCGTTTACCGGGTGGCAATTCTCCTGGCAGCGCGCGCAACGCGCCGAAAAGTGCTGCCCTCGCAGCACGCGCTTGGTGCCCATCGGCGCACGCCCGCCCCTCGATGACCGGACCCCGACTCTCCAGCGACAATACTCACCTGGCCGCTTGCCAGGCGGGCCTGGGCGGCCCGAAGGCGATCCGCGCCGCTCGGCGGAGGCGCTTCGACGTCGGCTGGCGGCGGCGCCCCGCCGCGCGCGGCGGCCGCCAAGCGTTTCATGTCGGGATCTGAATCGGAGGGGACAGAGGCGCGGCCAGTGGAAAAAAGGGATGGGTCGCACGTGCGTAGTGCCTGCGGGCGGCCGACGCCGCGGCAAAGGCGCTGCCACAACTGCCGCGGCTAGCCGAAACCGCCGCGCCGCCGCCGCCCCCCCGCGCGCACACGCGCCCGGGCGACGCTGCACAGATGCCAATCACGGGCTCAGACTTTGCGGTCACCCTGGTGCGCGTGGGGGATCGGCGCACGGCGAGGCGCGGCGCGCGCCCCGCGCCGCGTAGACGCGCGCCGCACCCGCCCCCGCAGCGCGTCATATGACGCTTACACGCAATGGGGGGGGCGGTGTGCGCCATAGTGCGCGCGGCCGGCCGCCTTCGCGGGAAATGCGCACCCCACAGGGTCGGCGCATGTGGCGCCCGCCCCGCCGCCGACCTGCTCCCCCATAACCCCACGCGCTTCACCCTACACACCCCTGCTACACCACCCAGGCCATCAACGGCGCCATCGGCCTGGCGTCCACCCTCGCGTTCGCCGTCTTCCGCAACCGCTCCTGGGCCCGCAAGTTTTATGGTACGAAAGAGGAGAGGGGAGGTTGCGGTTTGACGGGTGGCGTCGAGGCGGCGAATGGAGGCTGCCGCGGTGGCCAGCGCGCGCCGGCACCTCCCCGCGCCCCCGTCAACCCGCCCTCCTCCCTCTGCTCCTCCTCTAGCCCCCAAAGAGTACCTGCCCGAGGCCGCCCTCGCCCCCCTGACCCGCCCCGACCGCCTGCGCCCCGGCCTCTTCAAGTGGATCCCCCAACTCTTTGCCGCCGACGGGGAGGCGGTGATGGCGGCCGCCGGCGTCGACGCGTGGACGTTTGTGCGGGTGTGCCATTTGGCGATTCAACTGTTTACGGTCATCACCCTGTGGTGCGGGGCCACGTGCCTGGTGGTCAACCTCCTCGGCAAGGAAGTCGCCACCTCCCTGGCCACCGGCGGCAAGGAAGTCACGACCTCCTACGGGTACACGTACTGGGAGCCGACGCCCGATGCGCCCAAAGACGGAAAGAAGGCGAAAAAGGAAAAGCCGGTCGACACGCCAGACTTTTTCGTGCCCGAGGAGGACCTGCCGCGCCGCCCCCCGGGCCTGGACTGGAAGCAGTACCGCACAGACGTGCCGCCGCTGGACGAGGCGCTGGCGGTGGCGTACCTGAAAAATGCGACGGCCAACAAGGTGAAGAGTTACACCGACGAAGAGATCGCCCGCTTTGTCTTCATGCGCGACCAGACGTCGATGGCGGACGATCGCTCGCTGGCCGACATCGACAAGGCGACGATCGCCAACGTGGCCGACCGGTCGCCGACGCTCTGGGTGCACGCGCTCACGGCGTGGGTGGTGACGGCCACCACTTTGGGGCTGCTGGCCAAGGTGAGGAAGCAGAGAGAGAGTGGGGTGGGTGGGTGGGCGGAGACCGCGAGGCGGGCGCCAAACCGACGCACGCGCCGCCCCCCCTCCCTTCCTCTCCTCTCTCCCCTCAGTACTCGCGCGAGGCCGTCACGCTGCGCCTGCGCTACCTCTCCCAAACCCCGAAAGGCGCGGAGACGCACTCCGTGCTCGTCACGGACGTGCCGGGCGTGGCCGACGGCACAATCGCGCACAAGATCGACGGAACGCTTTTAAAGGCCCTACCGCCCGCCTCGCGCGACAAGGTCAAGAACCTGGCGTCCAAAGTGTCCGGCCTGGCTGTCAAAGGCATCGACGGCGTGTCGGCCGCGGCGGGCGCGGACGTGTCGCGCGACGGCGGCGGCGCGCCGCGCGGGCTCGAAGTCGACCCGTGGGGCAAGGCGGCCGCGTTCCTGGCGGCGGGCGGCACGCCCGAGGCCATGGTGGAAAAGGAGTTCAACGAGCTGTACCCGGGGGAGGTGGCGCATGTGCAGGTAGGAGGAAGAAGGGGAAGGAAATTAGGAATGTTTGGGAGATGATCGACCACATGCATTATCTACTGTTGTTTCGTCCTCCTCAGACCGTCTACAACACCTCCGCCATCGACCCCCTGCTCGCCGAGTACTCCAAGCTCAAGCTTATGGCGGAAGACTTGCTGGACGACTACGTCTCCCAGAAGCGGCGCGGGGTGGAGGTGAAGCGCAAGACGACCACGGTGCGCGGCGCGCTCGCGGGCGCGTGGGGCCGCGCCAAGTACGGCCTCGACGCCAAGGGCTCGGTCAAGGTGGACGCGGTGCAGCACTGCCTGGACCGGATGGAGGCGCTGGAGGAACAGATCAAGGTCAAACAGGGCGACGCTCGCGAATACCCTTCCGCGTCCGCCTTTGTCACCTTCAAAGACCGCCGCACCCAGGTTCTGGCCACCCAAGCTTTACACCACCACGACACGTCCGTCTGGAAAGTCGCCGGCGCCCCTTCCCCCGAAGGCGTGCTCTGGCCTGCGCTCGCGCGGCGCTCGTGGGAGCGCTCGCTGCGCTTCTGGGGCGTGTGGGTCGCGTTTGCCGCTCTCTGCCTCCTCTACCTCATCCCCGTGGGCGCCATCCAGAAATGGGTGCAGACCATGGGGTCGGTGCTGCCGTCGTCGGGCCCCTTTAAAATCGTCGGGGGCCTGTTGACGGGCCTCCTCCCCCCTCTGGTCCTCGTCATCTTCATCGCGCTCATGCCTCCGATCCTGCGCGCCATGGGCAAGGTGGAGGGGGCGCAGGGGGAGGGGGAGCTGGACCGCGGGGTCATCACCAAGTTTTTCATCTTCCAAGTACGAGAGGGGGAGTGGAGAGGGAGAGGAGGCGGGGCGCGCGCGGCCATCCGCCGCGGGTGCCGGCGGCGCGCAGCGCGGCCGGGAGCTCGGCCGAGCGCGCGTGCGCGGCCGAAAGCGCGCCCACCGGCGCGAGCGCGCGCCGCCGGCGTCGCCGGTTCGCCCTGGCGCCCCTGCCGACCCACAGCACCCGCCCACCCCTTTCTTCTCTTCCCAGCTCATCGTCGTCTTCTTCGGCTCGTTCATCGGGGGCGCCATGTTCGACACGTTGAAGGATTGGGGCCAAGACCCCAAGGGCGCGGTGCGCGCCCTCTCGCGCTCGGTCGCGGGCGTGTCCACGTTCTTCCTCAACTTTGTGACGATCAAGGTGCGGACGAGAGGGCGTTTAGGGCGGCGTGGAGGGGGCGCGCGCGCCTCAACGCGCTCACCCCACCACCCTTCCCTCCCCTTTCAGGCCCTCTTTGCCCAGGCTTTCAAGTGCCTGCGCATCATTCCATTCGCCATCTACGGCGTGCGCACCAAGCTGGCCGCGACCGAGCGGTCGAAAGCGCGCGTGTGGTCGGAGCAGTACATGATTTATGGTGTGGAGATTCCCTCCCTCACCGTCGTCCTCCTCCTCGGCATCGTCTTCTGCACCATCAACCCCATGGTGCCCGCCGTGTGCCTGATCTACTTTGCGACAACGCTCTTCTTCCAAAAGTATCGCGTCATGTACGTCGCGCGGCGCCGCTACGAGTCCGGGGGGCTCATGTGGGCGCAGGTGTTCATGCAGGTGGTGACCGCGCTGTTCCTGTACCAGGTGAGCGGGAGGCGAGGGGTCGGTGGGGGTGGATCCGCGGCGTCGACCCGCCCACACACCGTCCTCTTGTCCTCTCCTCTCCTTAGATCGTGACCCTGGGCCTGCTCGGCATCAAGCAGTCGCGTTCGGCGGTCATCGTGCTCCCCCTCATCCCGCTCACCGCGCTGGGCGCCTACCTGGCCGCGTCGATCTTCCGCGCGCCGCTCGCGTCGGCGTCGCTGCGGGCGGCGGTCGACGCCGACGCCGCCGACCTGGCGGCGTCGGGCAACACGCCCAAGGGCGCGGCGGCCAAGATGTACGTGCCGCCGGGGATGGCGTTTGACGGGAGCGACCTGGCCGCGCTCAAGCGCGAGGCGGCGGCGGTCGACGCGGTCGTCGCGGGGCGCGCGCCGCTGCCCTCGGTCGAGGACGAGGCCGCCAAGGAAGCCGCGGCCGACGCCAAGGCTGAGGCGGCGTTCAAAACGCGGCGCACAATGAAAAAGCGCGCGTCGTCGTCGGGGCTGTGCGAGGAGCGCGCGGCGCCGCGCGCGGCGCCGTCGCCCTTTGCGGCCGAGGCCGCGCCCGCCGCGCCCGCTGACGTTGAATCGGGGCTGCCTGCGTCCACGCTGCCGCGTTGAGGAGGGGGGACAGAGAGGGTGTGCACACCCCCCCGCTCGATTGCGGTCGACTTACGCCCCCTGGCGGCGTTCGTCGTGTCGACGGGCGCCGCGGGGGGGCGCCATTATGTAGTGGTGCGTTGCGCGGCAAAAGGGCGGTGAGAGGGGCGGCCGTGAGGCTCGACGGCCTGCGCCCGCCGCGCGCGGCCACGTCGGCACACTCTCCGCGGCGGCATGCGGGCCCCGCCCGCGCCGCCCTCGCGCCCGCCGCCCAGGCCGCGCGCCACCGCCCCGGCCGCATCGCCCCGCGCCGCCGCCGCCCCCCCAACCGCCCGCCCGCGCATCTGCCGCCGCTGCCGCGGCACGGCCGGCGTCCCCTGCCCCGGCTGCGGCGGCGGCGGCACGCTCACGCCGGCTGGGTACGCACCCGGCGGCAACCCGCTCAACGTGGGCAAAGTGGTCGGCACGTCGTGGACTGCGCTCGCGCGCACGCTGGGGCGCACCCACTTTCGCGCGGCCGCCGTGCGCAAGGTGCCGGTGGTGGTAGAGATGAGTATGGAGGCGGGAGGCGGCGCGAGCGGCGGCGGCGCGAGCGGCGACAACGCGCCGCGGCCTCGCCGCCACCGCGGCCTGACCCTCGTCCATCTCATCTCCACGTGCGACCCGACCGTCACCCTTTGGCTCCCCACGACCGTACTCAAAGACCGGGCCGCGTGGGCGCCCGGCATGCTGCTGCGGTCCGACGCCGCCGCGCGCCGCGCGGCGGCTGCCGGGGGGTCTGGCGGCGGCGGCGACTGCCGCAGGTGTGGAGGTGGAGGCAGTGTGCCGTGCCCGCTCTGCGCGGCGGCGGGTGAGGTGGTGGAGGTCGAGTAGAGAGAGAGGGAGGCGTGTTTTTGGGTGAGTCTGATTTTTGTTGTGAGCACCGCACCGAAAGCACGAAACGAAACCATCAACGGCTCACGCGGACGCGTCGTTCTCGTCGCGCGGGCGCTTGACCGCGAGGCGGCCGGCGGCCGGCGCGTGCGCGGCCAGCGCGGTGGCCGCCGGCCTGCCCTCCTCCGCCTTGCTACCGCTCCCGCTCCCGCCGCCCTTGTCCGTTGCATGCTCCCGCGTCATGGCCCGCGCCCGGTCGTCAAACGCCCCCCGCGCGTGCCGAAACTGGTGGCACACGCCCGGGTCCAGCCCGTCGTCGCCGTTGGGCGCGGCCAGCAGTTGCCGCACCGTGGCCAGCACGGTGGCCACGTTGAGCGAGGGCGTCCAGGCGCCTTTCGGGGGGAGGGACAAGGTGTCGAGGCACACGCGGCCGCCGGCGTCGACGTTGGGGTGGTGGACCGGCGTGCGGAAGACGACGCGGGGGGGTTCGAGGGGGTAGCGGGGGGGGAGGGTGACGGCCAAGGTGAAGGAGCCGCCCTCGTAGACGGTGTCAGGCGGGCCCTGGAGACGGGGGGAGGGAGGGAGGAGGAGGGTGGTCGGTCGAGCCCGAGGCCAGCCTCAGCCTTCGCCCACCCTCCCTCTCCCTCTCCTCCTACCCGAATCTGGGCTGTCAGCTCGCACACGTCGTCCCCCGCGGGCCACGCCGCGACGCCGGGCGGCGGGTCGGACGCGAGCATTTTGAGCTCGCGTGCCATGCGGTTGGTCAGCATGGAGGGTGGAGGAGGCATCAGGAGAAGGGTTGGGGGTGGCGGCGGGGGCGGAAGCGGGCGAGAGCGCGCGGCGCGGGCGGGCGAGTGCGCGCGATGCTGGGCCGGCGGCGCGCCGGGGCTCGGGCTCGCCCTCGGGCGGCGCGAAGCGAGCAGCGGCGGCCGCGGCGCACGCGTGGCGCGGGCGCGCGGGAGTGGAGGGGCTTGCAACGGCGCCACGCGCATCTCTCTCCCCTTCACTCGCTCGCCGCCTCCTCGCCGGCAAACGCGCTCAGCACCGACACTTTGGCCGCCAGCTCCTTGACCCTCGCCCCGCCCACCGCGCCGGAAGACAGCATGCGCTCGAGGCGGGACGCCTCTTTGGCGAAAAAGGAGGCGCCTTTCTCGACGCCCTTGGCCGCGTACCGCGCGTACAGCTCCCCGTGCGCTTTCGCGTCCCCCGTCATCTTGCCCGCTGCGGCCTTGATCTTGGCGGCGGACGCGGCGTCGGGCGCGGCGGCGTGGGACGCGGCCAGGGCGTCGAGCGCCGCGACGCGCGCAAACGCCTTGTCCGCCGCGATCGAAGCCTTGACGTGCGCGAGGAACGCGTCCGCCGTGCGGCCGCCGGTGTAGCTGTAGGGAGGAGACGGGTGGTGTGTGTGGGCTGCGTGGGCGCGGCCCGAGGCGTACCTTCTCTCCCCCTCCTCTCCCCACGCACTCCTGCGCGTCCGCGACCGCCACCCCCCGCTTGAAGTGCTTGATCGTGGGGAACCCGCGCACGCCAAACCGCTCCCCGAGGGACCGGTGCGCGTCGGCGTCCACCTTGGCGACGACGACACGGCCCGCGAGCGACGGGTCGTCGCGCACCGCCTTGCCCAGCTTCTCGTATTCGGGCGTGAGGTGCTTGCAGTGGCCGCACCAGGGCGCGTAGAATTCGACGAGCGCATCGCGGGCGCCGTTGACGTGGGCGTCGAAAGTGTCGGCGTCTGGAGGAAGGAGGATGGAAAACGGCAATCAAAGCCGCGCTCCGCCGCCGCCCTCGCGCCTCCACGGCGTCGTAACACACACAGTGCCCCCGCGCCCGCATCGGCGGGCGCGGGCAGGGCCCGCGGCGGGCCCGGATCGCGCGCGCCCATCCCTCTCTCCTCTCACCCAAGTCCAGCACGCCCTCCAGCGGCTCGGTCGGGTCGGTCAGGGCAGCCGCGGTGGCGGCCAGGGCCAGGAGGAACAGGGCGGGCTTCATGGTGGACCAGGAAGGAGAGGCGAGAGTGGGGGCGCGGCGCGGCGCCGCGTCCTCGCAGTCTGCGCGGCCGCGCGATGATAACCAACGGTACCCAGCTCCAGGTGCGCCCCTCGCGCATCCCCTGGAGAGCGGCCAGCCCCGCCCGCGGCCCGCCCGTGCGGCCGCCGCGGCGCGGCGCGCATCCGCCGCCGACCCCGCCCTTCCCACCCCCCATCACCCCCTCCACGCGACATCTCAGGTCACCGATAACTCGGGCGCCAAGGTTGCCCAGTGCATCAACCAGGCGGGGCGCGCGTGGACGATCGGGGACGTCATCACAGTCTCCGTCAAGCGCGCCCAGCCCCGGTCCAAGGTGGCGGCCGGGCAGGTAGGTGGCGTGTGGGCGGGGCTGGTGTGCGGGCGGCTGGCAAGCACGCGGCCGCGCGGCGGCGCACCGCGCCACGCGGCGCGACCCTCCCGACTCCTCACCCCCTCCTCTCCCTCCTCTCCAGGTCCACAAGGCCGTCATCACGGAGACCGCGAAAGAGACCCGCCGCGCGGACGGCACCACCCTGCGCTTTGCGCGCAACGCGTGCGTCCTCCTCAACGCCAAGCGCGCCCCCCTGGGCACCCGCGTGCTCGGCTTTGCCACGCACGAGCTGCGCGCGCGCGGGCTTGTCAAGGTGCTGTCCCTCGCGGCGCGCGTGCTGTGAAGGGAGGAGAGAGGACAAAGAGCGTTTTCTGTTCCGCCGCCTTTCCCCCTTCCATGCCCCCTCAACCGCGGCTCACGAGAGATACGCTGACGTTGGCCGTGTTTGGCGTGCTGGCCGCCGGCACCGCCGCCGCCCTCGTCCTCACGTCGCAGGCCAAAAAGGCGGCGACCGCGGCGGCCCGCGCGGGGGCGCCGCCCGTGCCACCCGGGTTTGAGTGATGGCGCGTTGAGGGCGTAGGGGCGTGTGGCTTGGGCCGCGCGTGCATTTTTTGGGTGGCGTTTCAACCCTTCGCCCTACGCGCGCGCGGCCGCGCCGGCGCCACGGCCCGCCACACTCGCCCCGGCCCCGGCCCGCCGTCGGCCCTCTCCCGGTGCGTGGCGGGAGGCGCGCTGGACGCCAACTGCCGCCCGCGCGCCCCGCTCGGCGCGGCGCGCGGGCGTGCGTTTCAATCCGATGGGGGCGCGCGCGCGCGCGGCGCCCCGGCGCCCGTTTGTCGCCCCGCCGCCGCCCACCAGACGCTGCCGCCCATTTGGGCCAACGTGGCTGGGGGCGGCGGCCGGCCGAGGCGCCCCCGGCGCGGCGGCGCGCCCGCCGCAAACCGCGCGATGCGCCGACCGCCCTTTTAATTCATCCCTCCCCCAGGCGCGACACTCCGGCGCCCTCACCATGCGCCCCGCCGCGCTCGCTCTGGCCGCCCTGGCGGTCGCGGCCGCGGTCGCCCCGGCGTCCACTGCCTGGGTCGTGGAAACCAACTCGCTGCGCATCGTGGAGCCGGCCGACATCGCGGGCAAGGCGGACGCGGCCATCGGCGACGTGCGCGAGGGAGGGAGGGAGGGTGTGGTGGGACAAGGGCCGATAACTGCACACCTCTCACGCCCTCCCACCCACCCTCTTCCCTCAGTTTGGCGTCCCGCTCTACGGCGCCACCCTGGCCGGCGAGGTCCAGTACGTGGGCGGCGACGCCCAAGGCTGCAAACCGTTTTCCGAGCGCGTGCGGCCGAAGACGCCCGGCCTCCCCGTCGTCCTCCTTGTCGACCGGGGTGACTGCTACTTTATCGAAAAGGCGTACAACGCCGAGAAAGCGGGGGCCCAGGTAGGAGGAGGGAGGTGGGGAGGGAGTGCGCGGCGCGCGCGCCGCGGCCCCACCCTCCAACCCGCCCTCCCTCTCCTCCCTTCTCCAGGCCGTCATCGTGGCCGACTACAAGGACGAAAAGCTGCTCACCATGGCCGCCCCCGAGGACCGGCCGGAGCTCGCCAAGCTGAAGGACGAAATCACCGTCCCCACCGCCCTCGTCACGCAGGCCGTCGGCGACCGTCTCAAGAAAGCGGCGAAGGCCGGCCGCGTCCTCGTCGAACTCGACTGGTCGGATTCCGTCGCCCACCCCGACTCGCGCGTCGAGTGGGAGCTGTGGTCGTCCGCCGACGACGGGTGCGGGCCCGCGTGCGACCGCCAGGTGGCGTTCATCCGGGGCATGGCCGAGCGGGCGGCCGGCTTTGAGCAGGGGGGGTACACCCAGGTAGGGGGCGCGAGGAGGAAGGGCGGCACGGGGAGCGCGGTGCGGCGACGACCACCCCGACCCTTTCTCCTCCTCCCTCCCCTCACCAGTTCACCCCTCGCTTCGTGACCCACAAGTGCGCGTCCTCCGACACTGACAAACCTCCCTGCAAGGACGCCTGCATCCACCGTGGGCGCTACTGCGCGCTCGGCGCGCGCGCGGGCGGCGACGCGCACGCCGGAAAGTACAACGGTCGCGACGTTGTGGCGGAAGCCAAGCGCCGTCTGTGCGCGGCAGAGGTCGCGCGCAAGGCCAAGGACGGGGGCGCGTGGTGGGCGTACGCGGCGGCGGTCGGGAAGGAGTGCACGATGTCGGCCGGCAAGTTCGGCGACGCGGCGTGCGCGGCGGCCGCGCTCAAAAGCGCCGGCATCGACGCGGCCGCCGTCGAAAAGTGCGTGGGCGACATGGACGCGGACGAGTCGCCGGACGTCATGGAGGAGAACTACGACGCGCAGGTGTGGAGAGAGGGGGGGGGGGGAGAGAGGGGGAGGGGGAGAGTCGCGGTCGCCGTGGCGCCGACCCCAACCAAACGCCCCGCCCCCTCCCCTCTCCCCTGTTCAGGGCGTCGACGCATTTGGGTCGTCCAAGGTGCTGATCGTCCCCACCGTGGTCATCAACGGCGCCCAATACCGCGGCCGCCTCGACGCGGGGTCGGTCACGCGCGGCCTCTGCGCCGGCTTTTCCGAAGTCACCGAACCCCCGGAGTGCTTGGCCGCCGAGCTCGAGGTGGACGAGTGCGCGACGGGCGCGCACGGGTGCTGGACGCGGGGCACGTTTTCTGCGTGCGTCGACACGTTCCGCGGCTACACGTGTCACTGCCCGTCCGGCTTCCGGGGGGATGGCAAGAGTTGCGATGACGTGGATGAGTGCGCGGAGAAGACCGCGCTCTGCGACCAGGTAGGGTGGGGGGGAGGGGGAGGGGTGGGGCGGTGCGGTCGCCGTCGGCGAGACGCCCAAACGCCAAAACACCCGCCGACACCCCTCCCTCCCTCTCCCTCTCCCGCAGGAATGCGTCAACACCGAGGGCGGGTACACGTGCGCGTGCCGCCCCGGGTTCCGCCTTTACGGCGGCAAGGCCGGCCCCGGCGCGTGCTTCCCCGTGGGCGGCGCCGTCACCGCGGGGGTCGCCCGCGGTCTGACCCCGGGCGCCTTTGCCGGCGTGGCCGCCGCCGCGGCCGCGGTGGCGGTGGTCGCCGGCGCAGCGGTGCACAAGTGGCGGTCCAAGCGCGAGACGGCGGCCGAGGTGGCGGCCATCCTGCGGCAGTACATGCCGCTGGACGGCGACGATCGGGTCCCGGGGCTGGGGCTGGCGGCGCCGGCGGCCGCGCCGGCGGCGGCCGACGCGGCGTGACCCCCTCTCCCTTTTTTTTATTTTTCTTTCACCCCTCCCTTTCACCCCTCCCTCGCTCGACCACCCGCCCTGTAGCTCTCCCACACTGCCCGCGAGAGACCGGCGCCGCGGCTCGGTGCGACAGTGACAGAGGGCGGGGACCCCAAAACGCCCCCCCTCCCCCCCACAAATCACCCTCTGTGCGCCGCCCCCGTGGTCGACGACAGGGAAAAGATCCGGTCGTCCGGGCGCGGGTTGGACCGGCGGGGGGCGGACGCGGACGCGGCGGCGGAGAGGAGGCCGTCGTAGCCTGGGGAGACGGGTCGGGGGTGGGAAACCGCCCTCCCCCCCCTCCGCCACCCTCCCTCCGACCCCCCACGCCGCTCACCACGCAGCGCGGTGCCCGCAGGGTTGGCGTTGGCCAGGTAGCGCGTCTCGAGGTCGTAAATCTGAGAAGAGGGGACGGGGTGAGGGCCGGCATTGGGCTCGCGCCGCCTGCACCCGCGTCCGCTGGCGCTGCCTGCGTTGGCATGTCGCGTGGCAAGCCAGCGGGCCGCGTCGCGCCCGCTTTATGGGCGCCCGCTGCGGCAGCCCCAATTCCCTCCCTCTCCTCTCCCGCACCTGCTTCTCCACGACGCGCAGCTCGTCCACGAGCCCCACCCGCTTCTTCTCCGCGTCGTTCAGCTCGGCGCGCGCGGCGGCGAGCGCGGCGTCGCCTGACGCGCCCCCGTCGGGGCTCGACGGGGCGCTCGTCTTGGCGCCGGCCGATTTTAGAGGCATGGGAGGGAGGGGGTGAGTGGTGGGGCGGGCGGTGGGCGGGGTCGGGGCGTGGGGTGTGTGGCTGGGCTGCGAGCGCGCGCGGCGGCGCGGCGCTGGCGACTGCGGCCGCGGTGGGCGCCGGCCGCCGCGCCAGACACGCCTCACCACATCTCTGCGGCTCCAGGGCGGGGGCGATCGCCGGGCCGAGGCGCGGCAGGTCGACCCGCGGCCGCCGCCGCGCGCGCTGGCCGCCGGCCGCCCGCCTCCCGCGGCCCCGGCGGCCCGGGCGGCCAAGCCATCGGCCGCCGACACGCAGAATGCGCGTCCCGGGGCCGGCGCCAGTCCGGCCGCCGCCCCGCAACGAGTGGCGCGACGCGGCCGGGGGTCGCTGCGTTTCTCTTGCACTCTTCGCCGCCCCCCACCGCGGCGCGCACTCGGCCCCGCGCCAACCACCCACTCCCGGCCGCGCCACCAGCGCGCCGGGCACGCGTCCCGATGGCGGGCGACGACCTGCTCGGCACGTCGTCCTCCGGCGGCGATGACCGCCGCGGGGGGTCGAAGCGGGAGGCCATGGGCATCCTGATGCGGTGAGAGCGACGCGGCGGGGTCTTGCATTGGCTTATGGCGCGGGCGGCCGCCGGGCGCGGCGGCGAGCAGCGGGCGGGCGGGCGGCGCGCCGGCCCGGGGGGACTTGCGTCCGCGCCCGAATGCGGGGCCGCCTGCCCGCCGTCCGCGTCCCCGGCCCCGCTCGACCTCGGGTCTCATCCATTCGGCGCCTTGGCGCGGCGGCCGCGGGTCTCGGCGCGGCTCGGCGGGCCGCGCCGCGCGCTAGCGCCGCGTCGCGCGGGCACGATTGGGGCCGCCCCGCGAGCCCCGATGCCGACCCCCCACCCCCACCAATCGCAGCCTTGCTGAAGCACTGGAAGACGGGCACGACGCGGCGGACGACGAGTACACGAAGGGGCGCGAGGTGAGAGAAGGCAGAGGGGGAGGCGAGGGCGAGCGGGAGCGAGGGACGGCGGCGCCCGGCCGCCCGCGCCCGCCGCGCCCCACCATGCGCCGCATTGCGCATGTCGGGCCGCGCTGGGGGGGCGGGCGCCGGGCGCAGGGGCCGGGCCGCCACGACGCGCGGCCCGGCGCGCGCTAGCGCCCCCCGCGCGCCGCCGAGGGCCGCGGAGGGGTCGCCGAGACGCCCCGACCGCCCCGATCACGCTCCTCACCCTCTCTCACCCTCCCTCTCTCACCAGGGCTACACCCACTCCCCCCTGGACACGTACCAGTCGGCCGGCGGCAAGACAACGCTGAAAACCAAAAAGGCTCCCGTCCCGGAACTGTCGGACGACGAGGACGAGGAGGAGGTCGAGGTGCGGGGGGGAGGGGGAGCGGGGGAGAGAGGGGCCGATGCAGGGAGCGGCGGGAGGCGCGGCGGCGGCCGGGGCGCGCCTCGGGGGGACCACCCCCAAATCGACCTACCCCCAAAACGTCGCGCCCACGCCCTCCCTCCC
>Ga0315274_10006384_pt1 | contig 17166 bp, 9 predicted proteins | sample YL17G02_20_MG_FD_203700 | JGI IMG/M metagenome (GOLD analysis project Ga0315274, IMG submission 203700) | Sediment microbial communities from Yellowstone Lake, YNP, Wyoming, USA - YL17G02_20 | ecosystem: Environmental > Aquatic > Freshwater > Lake > Sediment | place: USA: Wyoming | collected...
CGGGCGAAGGCCACCCATTCGCCGGTGCCAGGGCGAAGCGCGATGTCGTGGCCGCGCTCGGGAAGGTTCACCGACCGCGTATCGCCCTCCGCGACGGAGAAGAGGGCGGCGGAGAAGGTGCCGCGATCGTCTTTGCGGGCGGCGGCGAAGAGCTCAGGGTGGGCCCGCGCTGCGGTGGCGCGCCCGCTAGACAGGGCCAGCATGGCGGCGCTGCTTGCCGCGCCCAAGAGCAGCTCCCGGCGGTCGAGGTCCATGGTCAATCTCTATCCAACGCGTTGAAACCGAAGGTGAGGCCAGCGCCGCGGGCGATCGCATCGCCGGCGGTGGTGGCCGCGCTTTTCAGGGAAACGCGCAAGGCTTCGAGCCTGGCGCGCAGATCCTCGTTGCGTACGGCTTGCGCGATCGGCTGGTCGATCCCGCGCAACACCTCGATAGCGTGGTCGAGGTCGAACAGGATCGAATCCTCTACGCCCGCCGAGTCGTCGTGCACTACTCCTGCGAATCCGCCCTTGGCGAAAAGGTCGCGGACGCCGGCGAGATTGTCGGCCATGTTGGCGAAGCTCAAGCCGCTCCGCCAGAAGGGGGTGAGTTGGGGTCTTGCTTCCTCGGGCTTAGCCCCCAGCGCCTTTGCGATCTTCTGGTCGCGCACCGTCTCGATGCCGGTGTTAAAGGTCTTGAACAGCTCGAGCGTCACCTCCTTCGGCGTGTGATAAGCGGCGTTGGCCGGGCCGGGCTCGAGATAGGCCTTGGTGTAGGGCGCGCCCTTTTGCCAGCCCTGCTCGATCTCCTTGGTCATGGCGGCAACATTGGCGGCAATGCTGGCGGCGAAACGGCAGCGAAAGGCAGCTGGGCCGGCGCCTTTGACAAGCGCCTCGGCGCCGTCCCCGTAAAGCAGGTCTTCGAGCGCGGGCAGGCCCTGCAGCGCCACGCTCTTACCGGCAAGGGCTTTGCTGTCCGTCACGCCCTGGTCCTGTTTGGCGAGCGCCTCGTGCACCTGGCGACCGCCGAGCCCCTTGGGATCGGGCCAATAGAAAATCCGCTCATAGCGATCCGCTTCGGCGACGGGGCCGAAGCGGATCGGCTCGATCTTGCTCCAGGCCGCGACCGTGGCGGCGAACGCCGTTTGCGCACCCTTCAGCGCCGTGGCCGAAGGCTGCTCGCAAAGCGCGCCGACGGACTGGCTGAGCGCCTCAGCGCTTTCGGCGAGATCGGTGTAACCGGGCCTGATGTACTGCTCCAACGCCGCCCGCGCGATCCCTGCGTGATCCGCTTCGGCATGGGCCGCCGATGCGCCGAGGCAGAGGAGTGCAATGGTAAGTGCGGCGCGTGGCGTGAGCATTTTCACAGCGAGTTCACGAAAGCGATTAGCCGCTCCCGGTCCTGTTTGGAGAGCTTGGCGAAGGCGTCGCGCGAGGCTTGCCCCTCGCCACCATGCCAGAGAATGGCTTCCGCCACGTTGCGGGCGCGGCCGTCATGCAGAAACAAGGTGTGGCCGTTGACCGTCTGCGTGAGTCCGATCCCCCAAAGCGGGGCGGTGCGCCATTCGCTCCCGCTAGCCTCGCCGTCGGGCCTGTTGTCGGCAAGCCCGTCGCCCAAGTCGTGCAGCAGGAGGTCGGTATAGGGCCAGATAAGTTGGTGCGACAGATGCCGCTGACCCGGCGCATCGCCGGTCACGAATTTCGGCTTGTGGCAGCTCGCGCAGCCGATCGAGGAGAACAGCGCCTTGCCCTTCAGCACCTCGGGGTCGTCGGGCTTCCGCCGCGGCGGAACGGCGAGATTGTGTGAATAGAACACGATGAGCTTGAACAAATCGTCGCCCAGCTCGACGTTCTGGTATTGGGGCGAGTTGCCGTTCGGTGCATCGAGGCACTCTTTCTGTTTCTCGGTGCAGTCGCCGGACGGAGCGGGGATGAGCGAGGTCGAGAGACCAATGTCGCCATTGGCTGCCGCCGCCGCCTGCTCGGCAATGGTCGGCACGCCGGCCTTCCAACCGAAGCGGCCGAGCGTCACCTTCTCCTCCTCACGCGACCACACGTGATTGGGCTTGCCGGAGATGCCGTCATGGTCGGAATCGTCGCGATCGGCATTGCCGAGAATCTGTTTCTCCGGAACCGCTTCGAGCAGCCCAAGCCCGATCATCGGGGGTGCTATCCGGGGACTGATCATGGTGTTCGGGGCAAGCGGGCCATAGCCAAGGTCGACGATGCTGTAGCCAGGCGCGCGCAAATGCGCGACCTCGCCGCCGGCGAGCTTCACCGGCTCTTCCTTGTAGTCGATCTTGAGCTGACCCTCCGCCTTGAAGCCTTGGATGGAGAGGTCCTGCAACTGGCCGCCGTAAGTGGGCTCTGGCGTCGAGTTCACGCTGTGGCTTGCGAGCTTCGCCTTCTCCGCCTCGGTCGCGGGTGGAACCGAGAGACGCACCAGCATGGAGTGGCTGTCGTCGTGCACTCCTTCGGTGAAGGGCGGGTGCCCCCGCCCGTCCTTGAGATGGCAGTTCTGGCAGGCGCGGGAATTGAACAAAGGTCCAAGCCCGTCGGAGGCGTCGGTGGAGGACGGCGCCGAGACCCAGTTCTTGCGGAACATGGCGTTGCCGATCTTGAAGTCGAGCTCGCGCTTGACGTCGAGATTGCCGGAGGAATGGGAGAAGGCGTCGGCGTTGTCCGCGCTTCCCCGGGAGGTCGCGCCGCCGCCCGGCTTGTCCTCGCCCTCTTCCGGACGCGAATAGTCTTTGGTCGGCGCGATCAGGCCCGCAACGCCCGCATCCGCATCAGCCCCATGACTCTCCCAGACGCCGGCGAGCAGCGGGAAGCCCGCGCCGAGCGCCATGGCGAGAATAAGCCAGGCACGTCGCGCAGAGGGTAGCTGCGGCGATGCTTCAATCGGCGGTGGCACTACGCGGCACCGGAATTTGGGATGGGTTGAGAGCAAGGGTTCTTTGTCAAAAGCTCATGCTGCTACGGGCCCCGAACACAGCCGCATCCTGCACGGCGCCGTTCCCCGGCTCATTGGGCAGAAGGCCGCCGGGCTGCCAGATGTATTGGAAGTCCGGCTGCAGTGTCCACCCGGACGCAAGCTGCATGGTGTAGCAAATCTCCAAGAGCGCCTCGTAACTGCGCGCCACGGGCATGCCGGAATCCACATCGAAGCCATGCACCCAGTCGGAAATGCGAGTATAGGCGACGCCGATGGCGAAGACGTCGTTGGGGCGCCTCGGGATCATGCCTGAGAAGGTGATGCCGCCATCGGCATAGAAGTCGATGAGGTTCTGTGCCGACGGCGCGCCGACAACGCGTCCGAAGAGGGCCACGCCATTGGCGTCCGCGCTCCCCGGCACCCGCCAGATGAGCTGGTCGATGATGCCGTAGAACCCATAGTCGTTGTCGAGCACCTTGCCGGGAGGGCCGGTCACGGCGATCAGATTTCCGCCGACGGTAAAGCGCTGCTCTCCAAAATTGCCAAAATGGTTCCAGGCGCCGAGCTTGATCGTGCCGGCGAGCCTGTCCTGATGGTATTTGTAGAACCCCTCGGCCATCAGCAGCGGCGGCGAGTCGAACCGGAAGTCGAGACCGTTATTGTCACAGACCTGTGGATTGCCGGTGCAGTTGGGTCCCGCCGGATCGCCGTTGTACACACCGATCAAGAGTCCGAATTTGTCATTCGGATTGATGGCAACACGGACGCCGGGCGTGGCGAGCGGATAGGCCGGACCGCCGCTCGGCAGATCGGCAGCGGCGATCGACGGCAAGCCCCAGGTGCCGTTGAGAAAATTGGTGCCGCCTTGGGAGATGACGAACTCGGTATCGGCGGCGAGCTGGCCCACCTTGACAGCGAGCTTGTCGTTGAACAGGTGCTGCTCCAGCCACAGCTCGTCCAGCCGGGTCGCCGGCGTGGCTTCGAGATTGCTCACCGGCATCAGGCTGCCAATATTGTCGGCGGTGATGCTCTGGCCATGGATCTGGTAGCCGTTGGTATGGAAGCAGAGACCCTTCCAAAAGCCGAGCTTGTGCATGTCGGCGTCCATGGTGAGTTCGAGCACGCCGTCATATTTGCCGCCTTGATTGAAACCTCCGCTGTTGACGAAGGCCTCGCCGTAATAGTTGCCGCCGATGGCGATACCGGACTTGGCGAGCATGGGACGCAGTCCTCCAAGACTGGCCCAGTTGGGCCCCAAGCTCGAGAGCAGCGTCTCATCCGGCACGCCATTGTCCGGGACGTCGCAATCCGCTCGCGCCGGTGCCGGCAATGCCGCCGCGGCAACGGCAAGCAGGCTGGCGACGCCCGCGCCGCGCAGACGTCGTGCTGCGAAAGACACTGCCTCGATCTTCCGTCCATTCATGAGTCTCAGTTCCCTAACCGGCTTTTTGTCATCTCCGATCTGGCGTGGCCGCCCCGTCTTACGCTCCAGCCTCGACAACCATGTTACATTATAACATAGAGCATATTTCACGGCCCGCCTTCTCTCACTTCTCATTCGGGGCTCGCCGGCGCTCCCGTGCCGGCGGCCTTGTGCTCATCGACCTTACCCGCGCCATCCAAGCTGTCCGAGCCCTGGAACTGAATCGCGTGCAGATCCAAGGCGGCGACGGCCCGCTCGATTCCTTTCGTCTGATCGAGGAGGCTGTCGATGGCGCGCTGGACGGTCGCGTTGCCCTCGTCGTTCCCCTCGCCGATCATCTGATCGTAGGACTCGACCATGACGCCACGGCGGTAGAGCGCGCCCATGGCCGCCATGGTGGCGTCGAGCTTGGCTCTGAGCTCGGAGTCAACCTCCAGCGCCTTCGCCTTGACCAGATCAGACACACTCGGGCCCTCGACCAGGGAGCCGTCCACGCGCCGGTAGCGGCCGACATACACATTGCGAATGCCGAGCGCGTCGAAATAGTAGGCGGCAAAGGTATTGTCGGAGAAGCAATCCTGCTCCTCCTCGGGATCGTGGATCATCAGGCCGAGTTTCATGCGCTCTCCGGCAAGCTCGCCATAAGAGAGGCTGCCAAGCCCGGTGAGGATTGCGGTCAAGCCCGCTTGGTCGGTCCCGTCCATGAGCGTCTTGCGCGCCGCGCCGCCAGGCCCCCATTGCGCCGCCATCCAGGCGAGGTCGTCGACCAGCAGGTTGGTCGCGGCACGGAGATATTGAGCGCGGCGATCACAATGGCCGCCGGTGCAAATCTTGGTATCGAAATCGCTCGCCGGCCGATTGCCCGCCCCTGGTCCGGTGCCGTTCAGATCCTGGCCCCAGAGCATGAACTCGATGGCGTGGTAGCCCGTGGCGACATTAGCCTCCACGCCGCCAGCCTCTTGCAGCTTCTGGCTCAGCAGCTCCTTGGTGATCTTTGCGGTGTCGAGCTTCTTGCCGCCGATGGTCAGCGAGACGTTGGCGATGACGTCGGCGGCGTAGAGCTCGTTCTCAGGGGAGTCGGCGCCATAGGCGCCCGCGACGTAGTCGATCAAACCCTCGTCCAGCGGCCAGGAATTCACCCGGCCTTCCCAATCGTCGATGATCGAATTGCCGAAACGAAAGGCCTCGGTCTGCATGTAAGGAACGCGCGCGGCGATCCACGCGGCGCGGGCGGCACGGAGATTCTGGCCTGTCGGCTTCGCCAGCAATTGATTGACGGTCAACTGCAGGGTCTGTGCCGTGACCAAAGCATCCGCATAGCCGGCCTCGGCCATGTCGGCATAATTTTTGATCACGTCTTTCGCGCTTGGGTCGGCTCCGGCCGGCGACAGTCCAAGACAAGCGCCGAGCACAATCAGAGCAAGCAGCCTGACAAGCATCGGTATGCGAATCATAAGCACCCCTTGATCGTAAGCGGTCTCGAGCCCTTCGGCCCAGGAGACCCGGACTCCTTGCAAAAACCGTAGCTCGGCGACTAACATGCATGTAATGAAATCTTTTCAGCAGAATTATTTCGTTTCATGCATCTAAAAGAAGTTGACGCCAACCTCCTCGTCGTCCTCGACGCCCTGCTCGTGGATGCGAGCGTCACGAGGGCCGCCGAGCGCCTTGGGCGGAGCGCCTCGGCCATCAGCCATGCCCTTGCCAAGCTTCGCGAAATCTTCGCCGACGAGCTCTTCGTCCGCGCGGGCCAGCGTCTCGTGCCGACGGCGAAGGCGCTCCAACTCGCCCCCACCGTGCATGTCATCCTCGCCGGCATGGAGAGCCTGCTCAGGCCGGCCAAGCCTTTCGACCCGAGGGACGCAGAGCGCGACTTCGCCATTGCCGCCAGCGAGGTCGGCGAGCTTATCCTGGTTCAGCCGCTCCGGCTGCGGCTGGAACAGATTGCGCCCTCGGTGCGCGCGGGGTGGATGCCCGGCCAAGGTCCGGAGATCATCGACGCGCTTCGCCGTGGGCAGTGTCATTTCGCCATCGACGTCGAATCCATGGCGCTGCCCGCGCCGGACATCCACGTGCTGAAGCTTTATGACGACCGCCTCGCAACGCTCGCCCGGTTCGGGCACCCCTTGGGTGCGCAGGGACCGGATGCCGAGGCCTTCGCCGCTAGCGACCACATCGCCGTGAATGCGCTCCCCACCATCGAGCTGCTCGACCGCGAGCTCGCCAAGATGAAGCTTGCTTGCAACATTTCCGCGCGCGTCTCCTCCGTGCTCGCGGGCCTCTTGCTTACGCTGGACAGCAACGCCCTGCTCACGCTCCCTCATTCCTTGGCGCTGATCCTGGAGCGGCAGTTCTCGCTTCTGCGCGTCGCCCAGCCGCTTGGCGACATCTCCATTCCGGTGCGGCTGCTCTGGCATTCGAGCTATGACCGCGACGAGTGTCACCATTGGGTGCGGGATGAACTCGCGGCGCTGGGTCGGCAGAGCGGACGGGCTGCCTGACCTGCGGGCAGAGGCAATAGCGATGCGGATGCACCCGTTGTGGGGCGCTGGAATATCTTCCCCGAACGCGCCGCCGACGGGCTTTGGTCGACGGCAACGGACTTGGCCAAGCTGCTCGTTGCGTTAACCGAGGACTGGCAAAGCGAGGCCCCGGCCTCCTCGCCCGCTCACCCGCCAGAATGACTTTCCAGCATCCCCCCCCCCTCGCTTCCGTCACAAAGCGTCACTACATTAGGGTTGCGTCCCGCCGCGCCGAGGGCGGGCCCCGGGAGGAGATCAATGCCTGCACGCTTCCGCGCTGGCCTCATCGCCGCGCTGTTGGTTTTCGTTACGACGCCCCTCATCCCCGTCCAAGCCGCCGAAAAGACTTTCCAAGACGCCTCTCTTGACGACGCCGCGATCAAGCTTCAGGCAGACCTGAAGGATGAGACGGGAACCGTCGAGAAGCCGGTCATCGCGCTCAAAAAGGACGCCGACGCTGCTCTCAAAAAAGGCGACCTCGACAGCGCTGCCGATTTCTACGTCCAGATCGTAACCGTCGCGCCGAAGGACGCGCAAGCCTGGCGCCGGCTCGCCGATCTCTGGCTCAAGATTCCGACAACCGATGAGGACGACGGCAGCACGCGCTACGAGCGGGCGACGACGGCGGCCTATATCGCCTATCAGGACGCGACCAACGCCCCCGACGAGACCGATGCCCTCATCATGCTCGCGAGCGCCTATGGCAAACGAAGCGACTGGCGTCCGGCACTGAATGCGCTCGCTTTGGCGCTCAAGCTGCACCAGACGCCCGAGCTCAAGACCACCTATGACGGCTTACGCGAGAAATACGGCTTCCGCGTCTCCAACTACACCGTCGATTCCGATGCGGCATCGCCACGGGCCTGCTTCCAATTCTCGGAGAGCCTGCCGAAGCGCACCGACTTCTCGCCCTTCGTCGCCGTCGCCGGCCAAGACAAGCCGGCGATCTCGGTCGACGACCAGCAGCTTTGCGTCGAGGGACTGAAGCATGGCGAGAGCTACGCCATCACGCTTCGCCAAGGCATTCCCTCCACGGTCGGCGAAGACCTGCTCAAGACGGCGGACTTCAATATTTACGTACGTGACCGGAGCCCCTTGGTGCGGCTCGCCGGCAAGGCCTATGTGCTGCCGAAGACCGGCCAGCAGGGCATCCCGCTCGTCAGCGTTAACACCGACAAGATCAAGATCAAGGTCTACCGGATCGGCGATCGCAGCCTGGTCGACACGGTGATTGGTGGCGATTTCCAACGCAATCTCTACAAATATTCACTCGACGACATCGCCGACCAAAAGGGCGAGCTCGTCTGGACCGGCGACATGACCGTCGAGAAGGAGCTAAACGCCGAGATCACCACCGACTTCCCCGTCAACGAGGCGGTGCCGGCGCTTCAGCCCGGCGTCTATGTGCTCGCCGCGCTGCCGGCCAATGTCGATGAGGAAGGCTACAACGAGCGGGCGACGCAGTGGTTCATCGTCTCTGATCTCGGACTCACCGCCTATTCGGGAAGCGACGGCATCCACGCTTTCGTCAACTCGCTCGCCACCACCGCGCCTGTAGGTGGCGTCGAGCTTCGCTTGCTCGCGCGCAACAATGAGGTGCTCGCCACCAAGACCACCGAGGCGAGCGGAGCCATCACCTTCGACGCAGGGCTCGCGCGCGGTGAAGGCGGGCTCGCGCCGGCGATGCTGATCGCTTCGACCGCTTCAGGCGACTACGCCTTCCTCGACCTGAAGCAATCTTCGTTCGACTTGACCGACCGCGGCGTCGCCGGGCGCGACGCGCCGTCTGGCCTCGATGCTTTCGTCTTCACCGAGCGCGGCGTCTACCGCACCGGCGAGACCGTGCATGTGACGACCCTGCTCCGCGATCCGGAAAGCATCGCCGTTCCCGACGTGCCGCTCACGCTCGTGGTCACGCGGTCGGACGGGGTGGAATATCGCCGGAGCGTCGTCCCCGATCAGGGGATCGGCGGCCGCTCACTGGACGTGGCGATCATCTCCTCGGCGCCCACCGGAACTTGGCGCGTGGCCGCCTTCACCGACCCCAAACGCCCGGCCATCGGCGAGGCGAGCTTCCTCGTCGAGGACTATGTCCCGGATCGGCTCGAATTCGATCTCACCACCGCCGCGACCAGCATCTCACCCACCGCTCCCGCCAAGATCAACGTGGACGGGCGTTTCCTCTACGGCGCGCCGGCCGCGGGGCTCGACCTCGAAGGCGAGATCAAGATCGCCAAGGCGTCGGAGCGTCCGGGCTTTCCCGGCTATGTGTTCGGGCGCGAGGACAATAGCGACGCCGACCAGGACGACGAGTCCGATACCATTCCGCTCGCCGATCTGCCGCAGACCGACGCCGCGGGCAAAGCCACATTCACCGCAACCCTCGACAAGGTGCCGGCCTCGACGCGGCCGCAAGAAGCCGAGATTGCCGTGCGCATGGCCGAGCCGGGCGGACGGGCGGTCGAGCGCAAGCTTACGCTGCCCGTCACGCCATCTGCGCCGATGATCGGAGTTAAATCTCTGTTCAGCGGTAAGTCGCTCGGCGAGTCGGACACGGCAGGCTTCGACGTCGTCATGGTCGCGCCGGACGGCACGCCAATGACCAAGACCGGCCTCCGTTGGCAACTGCTCCGCGTCGATTCCAAATATCAATGGTACCGCAACGACGGCTATTGGCAGTACGAGCCCATCAAGGTGACGCGCCGCGTCGCCGACGGCAGCGTCGACGTCGCCCCCGGCCAGCCCGGACACATCGCCGTGCCGGTGACCTGGGGCCGTTACCGGCTCGAGGTCACGAGTGCCGATCCGCAAGGGCCGGAGACCGTGGTCGGCTTCGACTCCGGCTGGTATGCCGAGGCGAGCGCCGATACGCCGGACGTGCTCGAGATCGCGCTCGACAAGCCCGAATATAAACCCGGCGACAGCATGACCGTGGCGGTCACGGCGCGTACCGCGGGCCAGGTGACGCTGGCAATAGTCGGCGACAAGCTCTTCACCACCACAACGACGGATGTCGAGGCTGGCACAGCCAAGCTGCCGCTCACCGTGGGCGAGGACTGGGGCACCGGCGCCTATGTGCTCGCCACTTTGCGGCGCCCGCTCGACTCGGAAGCTAAGCGCATGCCCGGACGCGCCATCGGCGTCGAATGGTTCTCGATCGACAAGGCGACGCACACGCTAGGCGTCGCCATGGACCTGCCCGACCGCATCCGGCCCGAGACCACACTTCGTGTGCCCATCAAGCTTGCCGGGCTCAACCCCGGCGCCGAGGCCCGCCTCGTGGTGTCGGCCGTGGATGTCGGCATCCTCAATCTCACCAATTACAAGGCGCCCGCGCCCGAGGACTATTATCTCGGCCAGCGCAAGCTTTCCGCCGAAGTCCGCGACCTTTACGGCCAGCTGATCGACGGCATGCAGGGCACCAAGGGCACGATCCGCTCCGGCGGCGACGGCGGCGGCGCCGAGCTGCAAGGCAGCCCGCCGGCGCAAGCGCCGCTCGCGCTCTATTCGGGCATCGTCAGCGTCGGCCGACACGGCACCGCCGAGACGAGCTTCGAGATTCCGGCCTTCGCCGGCACCGTGCGGGTGATGGCGGTCGCCTGGAGCAAGGACAAGGTCGGCCATGCCTCGGCGGACGTGGTGGTGCGCGATCCGGTCGTGGTCACCGCCACGCTGCCGCGCTTCCTGCTGATGGGCGACAAGAGCACGATCCGGCTCGACCTCGACAATGTCGAGGGCGAGACCGGCGAGTATCGCGTCGGCGTTGCCGCGGACGGGCCGCTCACTCTGCCTGAGGCCACCAAGACCATCACGCTCGACGCCAAGAAGCGTGGCGCCATGAGCTTGGCTGTGGCGGCCGCCGGCGTGGGTTCCGGCACGGTTACGGTCAACGTCACCGGCCCCGGCGGCTTTGCGTTGGAACGTCAATACGCGCTGGCCGTAAAGCCCGCGACGCAGATCCTCGCGCGCCGCACGGTCAAGCCGCTGCCGCCCGGCCAGACCCTTACGCTCACCGGCGACCTGTTCGCCGACCTCGTGCCCGGCACTGGCAGCCTCGCGCTGTCGGTCACGCCTTCGGCGGCGCTCGACGTGGCGAGCCTGCTTGCCGCGCTCGACCGCTATCCACTCGGCTGCACCGAGCAGATCGTTAGCCGCGCTTTACCGCTGCTCTACGCCAATGAGCTCTCGGTCAATTTGCATCTTGCGGTCGACACCAGCATCGATCAGCGCATCACCGACGCCATCGAGACGGTGCTCTCGCGCCAGGGCTCGGAGGGTTCCTTCGGACTTTGGGCGCCGGGGGGCGAGGATGCCTGGCTCGACGCCTATGTGACGGACTTCCTCACCCGCGCCCGGGCGCGCGGCTTCTCGGTTCCGGACGAAGCCTTCAAGCTCGCGCTTGACCGCTTACGCAACTATGTGAGTACGGCGCCGGAGCCCTCCACCGACGGCGGCTTGGCGCTCGCCTACGCGCTCTATGTGCTCGCGCGCAACGGCGCGGCGCCGGTGGGCGATGTTCGCTACCTCGCCGACGCCAAGATCAACGATCTGAAGACGGCGACGGCGAAGGCGGAGATCGGTGCCGCGCTCGCCATGCTCGGCGACCGGATCCGCGCCGAGAAGGTGTTCGACATCGCGCTCAATGCCTTGCCGGCGCAACCGACCCTCGCGATCGGCCGCACCGATTACGGCTCGCCCTTGCGCGACGCCGCGGTGGTGGTGACGCTCGCCGCGGAAGGCGATGCGGCGAAGCCGATCCTGGTGAGCGCCACGGCGCGCGTCGATGCCGCCCGCAATCTCGTGATGCGCACCTCGACGCAAGAGGATGCCTGGCTCGTGCTCGCGGCGCGCGCGCTGGGCAAGCAGAATGTCCGCCTCGACGTCAATGAGGGCGCGCAGATAGGCCCCTATTACGGCACCTACGATCAGGCGGACATCGAAGAGAGCGCGGTTACCGTGACCAATAGCGGGGACGTACCGGTCGACACCGTGGTCAGCGTGAGCGGCGCGCCGATGACGCCGGAACCTGCCGCCGATCATGGCTTCGCCATCGAGCGGAGCTTCCATGGCTTGGACGGAACCGACGCCGATCTCGCCCACGCGAAGCAGAATCAGCGCTTCGTGGTGGTGCTCAAAGTCACCGAGCCGCAGCCACAATTTGCCAGAGTTGCGCTGATGGACTTCGTGCCGGCGGGCTTCGAGATCGACAACCCCGAGCTCGTCTCCTCGGGCGACGCAGGCGCGCTGTCCTGGATCGAGAATGGAGTGACGCCAACGCATAGTGAGTTCCGCGACGACCACTTCACGGCGGCCTTCGACCGCAATACCAGCGATCCGGCCGTCTTCACCGTCGCCTATGTGGTGCGCGCGGTCTCGCCGGGAGAGTATGTGCTGCCGCAGGCGGACGTTGAGGACATGTACCGGCCCGACCGCTTCGGCCGCACCGGCACTGGAATGGTCAGCGTGCAGCCCGCGAAATGACGAAGAGCGGCTCAGAGCCAGCGGCAAATTCCCCGCTCCCCCCTTGTGGGGGAGCACGACCGGTCGACGACCGGTCGGAGGGGGGTGAGCCGCAGGATCAGAGTTTGCCTGCTACCCCCCTCCCTACCCTCCCCCGCAACGGGGGAGCGTATCGACCGCACGTATGGCGAAGAAGAGCCGTCTATGCAGCTGTCGCTCTGCTCTGGATCGCGTCCGCTACCGTGGGCGTTGTTTGGGGGCTGGTCGATGCGTTTGGACCGGCCCCGCTCGGCCGCGACCTGAAACTCTCCAAGACCGTGCTCGACCGCCAGGGGCGTCTGCTCCGGTCCTACACCACGAGCGAGGGCCGCTGGCGGCTGCCCGCAACCCGCGCGCAAGTGGACCCGCGCTATCTCGATATGCTGCTCGCCTATGAGGACAAGCGGTTCTGGCAGCACCCTGGCGTCGATCCGCTGTCATTCGGACGGGCGGCGCTGCAACTCCTCACACAGGGGCACATCGTCTCGGGCGGCTCGACCATCACCATGCAGGTCGCCCGCTTGCTCGAGCCGCGGCGCGAGCGCTCCCTCCGCGCCAAAGTGAGGCAAGCGATCCGCGCGATTGAGCTCGAACGCGCGCTCAGCAAGGACGAGATCCTGGCACTTTATCTGACGCTCGCGCCCTATGGCGGCAATCTCGAAGGCGTCAGGGCCGCCTCGCTCGCTTATTTCGGCAAGGAGCCGCGCCGGCTCACGCTCGGCGAAGCAGCACTCCTCGTCGCCCTGCCGCAATCGCCGGAGCTGCGCCGGCCCGACCGGTCGCACGACGCAGCCAAGCGCGCCCGCGACCGCGTGCTCGACCGCATGGCGCGTTACGGCCTGTTCAGTGCCGACGAGATCAGCCGCGCCAAGCAGGAGCCCGTGCCGGATGCGCGCAAGCAAATGCCGATGCTCGCGCCCCATGCGGCAGACGATGCGATGGCCAACGAGCCGAATGAGCGAGAGCATCGGCTGACCATCGACGGCGCCTTGCAGAAGGGCCTGGAAGAACTCGGCCGCGACCGCGCGAAGGCGCTTGGGCTCGACATGTCGGTGGCGATCATGGTGGTGGACAATTCGACCGGCGAGGTGCTGGCCCGCGTGGGCTCGCCGGACTATTTCGACGCGCGCCGCGCAGGCCAAGTCGACCTGACGCGCGCAATACGGTCACCCGGATCGGCGCTGAAACCCTTCATCTACGGCCTCGGCTTCGAGGATGGACTGATCCATCCCGATACCCTCATCGAGGACCGGCCGGTGCGCTATGGCAGCTATGCGCCGGAGAATTTCGACCTCACCTTTCAGGGCACGGTCACCGTCCGCCGCGCTCTACAGCAATCCTTGAACGTGCCCGCCGTCGCGGTGCTCGAAGAGGTGGGCCCGAGCCGCCTCGTGGCGAGACTTAGCGAGGCGGGGGCGAGCCTGATGCTGCCGAGGCGCGAGGCCCCGGGGCTCGCGCTTGGCCTTGGCGGCGTCGGCATCAGGCTGGCCGACCTGACCATGCTCTATACCGGACTTGGCCGGCAGGGCACCGTCCAGCCGCTCCAGGAGCAGCTTGATGCTCCACGGCTTCCAGCCAAGCGCCTGCTCGAGCCGGTCGCCGCCTGGTATGTCGCCAAGATCCTGCAAGGCACGCCCCCTCCGGAGAACGCCGCGGGCGGCCGCATCGCCTTCAAGACCGGCACCAGCTACGGCTATCGCGATGCTTGGGCGGTCGGGTTCGACGGGAGGCGTACCATCGGCATTTGGGTTGGGCGCCCAGACGGCGCTCCGGTCACCGGGCTTGCCGGACGGACCGCGGCCGCGCCGATCCTGTTCGACGCCTTTGCGCGGGGATCGCAGCCGCTCGAGACCCTACCGCCACCGCCACCAGGCGCGCTGATCGCAACCACGGCCAAGCTGCCGCCGCCGTTGCAGCGCTTCGCTTCCCGTGCGGAAGCGGCCTTAGGCCTGACGCCGACTTTGCATATCGTGTTTCCGCCGAATGGAGCGAGCCTCGAGCTGTCGTCGCTTGCCGGCGACGAGCCCGATCCCCTGCCCATCAAGATCGCGGGCGGCACGCCGCCGCTGACGGTGCTGCTCAACGGCATGCCCCTCGAGGCCGAGCGGAACGGCCGCAACCTCTTTTTCGAGCCGGAAGGACCGGGCTTCGTACGCCTCACGGTCACCGACTCGACAGGCTCCGCCGACAGCGTGCTGGTGCGACTGCAATAGGGGCAGGCGCTAGCGCGATTTCGTTCGTTGCTGCGCTCCTGATTTGGCTGGCATGATCGATCTCTGCTCACGATGACATCATGCCCTCAACGCGGCAGTCTCACCCCGCCTTCCCTGCCTCAGGGAAGCTGTACAGGCGGCGGAGCGGAAAGGTCAGCGCCGCGACCAGCGCGCGCGAGGCCGGTGGCATGTCGCTTTTCCAGGAGGCGTCTTCCTTGATCTCGGCGAGGGTCAGGGTTTGGGAGCGCATGCGGTTACCATAGAGCTGATGCCGGTTCTCGCCCGAACCGATCGCCTCTGGCCGCCACTCGACACCCGGCAGAAGCTTGGCGAACAGGCGCTGCATTACCTCGTTCGGATCTCGAGTAAGGTCCTCGTAGCGAAGCTGGATATAGCGATCTGGATGCATCCGGCCGAACAGCGCGCAAGCGAGGTTCGACACCGACCAGCTCAGGGCCGCGACGACGCCGCGCAGAGCTATGAGGGGGCGCTTGCCCTTGCGGCCCGCCTTCTTGATGGCCGACCAGGACACCGCGCGCGGGTCGCGCACGATGTGCAGGAGCTGGAAGTCCGCCCCGAGCTTGCGGTGGAGGCGAAAGGGGGCGGCGGCCGAGCTCCATGGGGTCTTCGAGGAATCCACCATGACGGCATGGGCGCCGCAGACCCGCTCCAGCAGAGCGAGCGTCAGCCTCTCATGGGTCCAGCCGTCCAAGGCGCCTGGCGATGTTTGCAGCGGGCCCCACACTGGACAGTCTTGGGCAAGCCGCCCGCAGGTGCATTTGGCTTTCCGCCCGCGCTCGCGGGGCACGCTCACGACTTCGCCGCAGGCGACCACCTCCGGGCTTGAGGCCAGGAGATATTCGAGCAGCGTGCTGCCGCTATGCCCATAGCCTCCGATGTAGACGAGCTTGGTCACAACACTCCCGGCGAGGGTGTCCCTCGGTTGCCGTTTCGGTGGAGGCCTTGAGCCGGCCGCTTATGGCACTTTCCGCGTCAAAGCACGAGTCCGCGCCAAGTTACCCATGCGCCCTTCCGCCGCGTTGCCCTCCTAGTCTGGCAATGTTGGATGGCTTGGCCTAAAAGCTCTCGGGCTCACCTGAAATGAGGGTCGGATGTCGTCAAGCGCTGCCGGTCGCGCGGGTCAGCCTCCCAAAAGCGCTCCTCTCATTTCCACCCTGTTCTTTCTCGCTCCGCTGGCGACGGCGGTAGCTCCACGGCTCGCGCCCTTCTTCCTCCCCATCATCGGCCTTGTGTTGATCGTGGGCGCGCTCCGCCGGAGGGTCGCATGGCGCGAGCTTGTGCAGCCGAACACCGCCTTGATCGGGCTCGTCTCGGTCGCCCTTTACGCCATCTTGAGTGCGACATGGGCGGCGGACCAGAGCGAGGCCGTGACCAAGGGCGCCATGTTGCTTGGAATCACGTTTCTCGTCTTCGCCGCGACGGCGGCGCTCGCCACGCTGGATGAGCGGCAGGTTCGGCGTGCCTCCATCGCCTTCCTGGTGGGGGCCTCGCTCGCGGCGATTTTCGTTACCATCGAATTGCTCACCGACGGCGCCGTCACGCGCGCGGCGATGAACTCGATATCGCTGCTGAAGCCGGAGCGCGCCAAGCATGTGAAGATGTCCAAGGGCCTGGTGACGAAGATGAACTTGTCGGAGTTCAATCAAAATGTGGCGATGCTGTCGCTACAGCTCTGGCCAGGCTTGCTAGCGCTACGCGCGGTCGAGGCCGGCGCTCGCCGTATCGTTCTCATGATTCTTTTCTTTCTCTTGGTAGCGGTGCCGATCGCCATCTCGGAGCATGATTCCTCGCAAGTCGCGCTGATCGTATCGCTCCTTGTCTTGCCGCTGGCGCGGAGATGGCCGCGGCCGACCGTCCGCGGGCTGGCGATAGCGTGGTGCCTTGGTTTCGTGCTGGTGCTGCCGCTCGACTTTCTCTCTTACAAGGCCGAGCTGTATCGGGCGTCCTGGCTGCCGAGCTCGGCTCGGGCAAGAATCATCATTTGGGAGTACACGGCCGAACGGACGCTCGACCACCCTTGGCTCGGCATCGGCGCCGACTCCACCGCCGCGGTCAAGGCGCAGCGCGTGACGCAGCCGGAAAAACCCAAGGGCTACGTCATCCGGCGAACGACCGGGCAGCACGCCCACGATCTCTTCTTGCAAGCCTGGTATGAGCTCGGGCTGTTCGGCGTTATCCTCCTGGCCATCGCGGGCGCCGCAATGGTGCTGCGCATCCCGTTGCTGCCGCGAGAAGCGCAGCCCTTCGCCGCCGCATGCTTCACGACCTTCGTCACGATCGCGGCGTTCGCGTGGGGCATCTGGCAGGTCTGGCTGATGTGCGCCGTTGCGCTCATGCCCCTCTATATGGCGATGGCCGCGGCTCGCTTTCGAACCCCTCGCGAGGAGCTACCTCCAGACGGCACCACGCCCGCGTCTCGATGACGCGGGCCTTCGCAACGCCGCACCCTGCCGAACCAATTCCGCCGCTTGAGCCGCGACGGTGACGGGCGGTTTCGGAGCAACACCAGGGACTTCCGCAACCCTCTTCCAATGTTGCAGTGCAACAAGCCAGTGCTGAAAACCAGCGTGCCCTC
>Ga0315274_10006386_pt1 | contig 17165 bp, 17 predicted proteins | sample YL17G02_20_MG_FD_203700 | JGI IMG/M metagenome (GOLD analysis project Ga0315274, IMG submission 203700) | Sediment microbial communities from Yellowstone Lake, YNP, Wyoming, USA - YL17G02_20 | ecosystem: Environmental > Aquatic > Freshwater > Lake > Sediment | place: USA: Wyoming | collected...
CTCTGGAAATGTTCCGCGACTTGCATCAGATGCTCGATCCCCGCGCGGGTAATCGCATCGCCCACAGTGGCGATGTACACATACTTGGCGGACACCTGCCGGATGCCGTAGTTCCACGATTGATAGAGCCCCGGCGGATGCTGCACGATGCGCCAACGCGGGTGGATCAATTCCCGCCGAACGCAATCCAACGTGCCATCGCTGGACTGACTGTCCACGACAATCACCTCGCCCGCCAGATCCAGCCACCCCTCCAGCGCCTTCAGATGCCGCGGGAGGAGGGCTATGCTGTTGCGGGTGGGGATGACAACCCCCAGCAAAGGCGAGGCGTTCATCGTCAGGTGGGAGGAGGCCGATTCTTCGACCGGGCGAAAAACCGCGTCCACCTTCGCCTTTTTTCCCGCCGCCGTTGAAACTCCCGGGCGAGGTTGGCGAGGTGGAGCCAGTCCGCGCCATGTTTGTGCATGAATTCGGTGAGCCCCGCACGGATCGATCCCGGATAGAAAAGCAGGACATCGTCATAAACCGCCAGGCGATGGCCTGAACTGAGCTGGCTCAGAGCCTGGTTGACCTCATGAAAATCCGGCCAATCGGCTAGCCGATGGGGAGCCGGAGGCGGGCACAAGTAGAGCCGGGCGTCGTCAATCAACACGACGCTTTGGGGATGAAGGGGGCCAATGGCCTGCAACTCGCGGATCAGCGGACTCTGTGAATCGGTTCCCGCTGTATGGTCAGCCACGCACCAGTGGGCATCCAGCCAAAACAGAGCGGGACGGGCGCAATAAACCTGCCGGTGGGCCAGCAGGAAGGCCGGCGATTCACCCTGATGGAGATGGGCCGCCGGATCGTCGCGAAACTTCGCCACGGCGGCGGTAAACAATTCATGCGAAAGTTCCACCGAAAAGCATTCCTGAAAGAATTTCCTGGCCCGTTGGAGCGAGTCGCCCTGGAAAGTGCCGGTTTCGACAAACACCTCCAACGGCAGTTCGCGAACCAGAAATGCCACCAACCTTTCGTTGAGGGAAAAGCTAATCGCGCCCATGCATCATCATTCGCCGGAGATTCCGTTTGAGCCGGTTCCAAGGATTGCGCCGAACCAATTCCTCGGCAGCATTGGGACGAGGAACGTAATCCGAGAGACGGGAGGTGGTCAGTTCTTGCGGCACAAACACGCCATCGGACCATCCCAACCATCCGTCCCGACTGTAATACTCGTCAAATTGGGCAGCCATGACATAGCCCTGCGCCGCGAGCCAAGCGGCCAGCTCGTGGGGATGTGCCTGACCTTGGTAAAGGGGAGCGTAGATGAGTTCGACCACCAGCCAGGGCCGGCTTTGCGCGAGCGTCTCCTCCGCACCTTGCAAGGCTCTTAAATCGTTGCCTTGGGTATCCGTCTTGATCAGGCCGACGTTCCCCGTCCATCGCCGGTCCCGGAGATAGGCATCCAAGGTCACGCAGGTCACGGTGATCCGCTTCAGGGGCGCGGAAGGCACGGACCGATAGTTCAGCAGCGATCCCGTGTAGGTCTCCCCCGCACAGTAGAATTCATGCGACCCGCCGGCAACATCGCACGCGGAGGATTCGATTCGTACTGCAGGGTTTGCGGCAAAGCGCTCCCGCAGCCGCGCGACATTGGCTGGTTGGGGTTCAAACAAGACCGCTTCCTGAAAGGGACTGCCCGCGGCGATCAGGGTTTGCCGGCTGAACTCCCCCTGATAAGCCCCAACATCGACCAGCAGCCGACGGTTAGCGAAATAGTCCCGATGCCGGAGGAGTTGCGGGTGGAGCCAGTCTGCCAAGTTGCCGTCGATGGCTGGGTCTCTCATCATGGTTCCGCTGACGCTCTTCGGGAAAACCACCTCCGTTTGGGCTTGGCTTGGACTGCCTCCAGTTGCCGGAACAGCCGGTTCTCGATATCGACAATGTGTTGAGCGATCCCTTTGCGGGCTGCCGCCAGGACGGAATCGGTCATGAAAACCAGATTGCCCCATTCTTGGTCGGTAAACCGGTCGGGATTCAACGAAATCAATTCCGCCGTTCCCCGCCGCCGAATGGCCACGCAGTGAGGGTTGCCAGACTGGCGGGCTTGGTTGACCAAACCCAGCGGCTCCGCGTCGGTCCAACCTGCGTAAACTCCCGAGGTAAAAAACTCGCAGATAATCACGTCGGAACGAACCGGGCCCAGTCCGCGGAGCACACGGAGATCGTTGCCTTCCGTATCGATTTTCAACACTCCAAGATTGTCCGGGATGAGTCCCGCAGCGTGAAGGCTTGCCAGGCTGCGGCATGTGACCGGAATGGATTTATTGTGGTGAACACGAGCGTCGTTGTCCAACCGCTGCAGCGAGTGGAAAAAATCCAGCGGCTCCCCGCGCTCGTCACAAGCAACGTGAAATTCCCGCGCTCCGTCCGTCTGATCCACCGCATAATCGAAATACCGGTTGTTCGTGCCCCTGGTCAAGCTGGCTAGAGCCGTTGCGTGCTTCGGAAGCGGTTCAAAAATAGCCCCGGTAAAACCATGTTCCATCAAAAAACGCGCAAAGGATCCCTTCTCAGCGCCAATGTCCACGAACGACTTGCGGACGTGAGGCAGAAGTATCTCGACCAGTTTGAAGTCGCTCTCTTGCGAATGCAGTGTTGACGGCTTTGCCATACCAGAGCAAGTAGTCAAGTGGTCTCCCTGGCGGCGTGCAAGACCTTTCTCGGCAGCTGTCCGAACCCGACCCCTTGCCTGCATGATGGGACCGGCGGGATCACGGCCGCCTCGCCGGGCTTTTTACGCTTTGACGGCCCAAGGATGCCGGCGCAACGTCGGGCATGCTGCTGCGACCCCATCAGCCGCTCCACGCTCCGCCTCGATGAGCCCCGGGATTCCCCACTATTACAGCTCGCTGGCTGCCTTCCAAGGCCTGTTTGCGCAGGGCAACCCGATCCTGACGTATCACAAACTCGGCCCGCGACCGCGACGGACCCGGCTGAAAGGGCTCTACGTTTCGGCCCGCCTGTTTCGTCGGCAATTGACCGAACTCCGCGCGGCCGGCTTCAGCAGCGGCACCCTCGAAGCCTGTGTCGGGCCGTCCGCGGAGCGGCGGATGGTCGTGACGTTTGATGATGGTTACGCCAGCACCCTGGAGCACGGCCGGGAGTCGCTGGCGGAAACCAGCTTTCGCGCCATCCAGTTCCTCGTCGCGGACCTCTTGGGCCGGACCAACGAATGGGACCGGTCCACGGGGGAAGTCCTGGAACCCCTCATGGACGTCGCCCACGTGCGGGACTGGCTGGCGGCCGGCCACGAGATCGGCTCCCATACCCTGAGCCATCCCTGGCTGACGCGGCTCCCTTTGCCGGCCGCACGCGAGGAAATCACCGGCAGCAAGAAGGCGCTCGAAGACCGGTTCGGGAGACCTGTCGTGCACTTCTGCTATCCGTATGGGGACTGGAATGACCGGGTGCGCGAACTCGTCATCGAGGCCGGCTACACGACGGCTTGCACGACCGAACCGGGCATCAACACCACGGCGACCGATCCGTTCGCCCTCCGTCGGATCACGGCGCGGTATCGCAGCCGTAACTGGAAGAACCTTTGGACTGCGCTTTGGCGTGGCTGGAAGACACAGTGAAGTTCGGGCGGCTGCCCGCCCTACAATCCAATAGGACGTGGTGAACTGCGGCGCTCCTCCTTCTGCGGACCGTACCCTGCGGAAGCCGAAGTCCATGCTCGCCCACCGTAGGAGGGCGGCGACGATTCGCATGCCCAAGTTCGCGGCCTGCGCCCGTCGGTGCGCATCGCCGACTTGTCGGGGCGCCGGCCGCCGGCACGGCGGGGATAGGGCCGCCGACCCAGCGAGGCCTTCCTTGAGGCTCACTTCGCTCGGTTCAAGATAACGTGCGAAACCGTAGCAGAGGCCCCGCGCCGCTCGGGCGATTCCTGAGCGAGTGAGAGGAAACGTGCACAGTCCCGACGGCACCAGCGCGCAATCTGTGGCGAGCCGGCCGCTTCCCCCTTGGCTTCGCGCGCGCGGGTGTTAGATTGGCGGCATGAAAATGCTAACGGTGTCTCTCGCCTTGGGCCTGGTGTGGCTCGTCGGGTGCGGCCAGAAGGACGAAACCCAGCCGGCGAAATCCACGAATGAAACCGCCGCCACCGGCAACCCCCTCACTGCCCCGGTCGATTACCTCGGCGCCATCGCCAAGGCCAAGAAGAACTCCGTGAAAACCATCGACACGGTCTCCCTGAACCACGCGATCCAGTTTTTCAACACGGCCGAGGGCCGCTACCCGAAAGACCTGAACGAGTTGGTGACGGAGGGATACGCCCCGCGGATTCCCGACGCCCCCTACGGCATGAAGATCGTCTATGACGCCACCCGGGGCGAGGTAAGGGTCGTGCAGCAGCCAACGAACGCGGTGCCCGTGCGCCGCTGAGGGTGGTCGGCTTGAGCCCTTCCGTGATGGCTTTCGTGGGTTTCGTGGTGGCACTGCTCTTGGCGGCCGGAATGGGTCGAAATCGGGCGTTGACACCCCAGAGGCTTTTTGGTGTTATCGCTCTCCCCTTGAGCGGGAAACGCTATGTACGCTGTATTGGAAACAGGGAGCAAACAATATCGGGTGGCCGCCGGCGACACCCTCCAGATCGAGCGCGTGCCGGCCGAGGCGGGTCAGACCGTGACCTTTGACCGCATCCTCCTCGTCAGCAAGGACGGGCAGGTGAAGGTGGGCACGCCCACGGTGGCCTCCGCGAGCGTGCTGGCGGACGTGGTGGAGCACGTGCGCGGCCCGAAGGTGGTGGCGTTCAAGATGAAACGCCGCAAGGGCTATCACAAGAAGATTGGCCACCGGCAGGAACTCACGGTGGTGAAAATCAAGGAAATCCAGGCTTAGATCTTATGGCACACAAGAAAGGCGGCGGCAGCTCACGCAACGGGCGCGACAGCGTCAGCAAACGGCTGGGCGTCAAACGATTTGGCGGCGAATTCGTCACCGCCGGCAGCATCCTCGTCCGCCAACGCGGCACCAAGTTCACCGCCGGGCGCAACGTCGGCACCGGCCGCGACTGGACCTTGTTCGCCCTCGTGAACGGCAAGGTGCTGTTCGACAAGGACAGCAAGCGCATCAACGTGCTGCCCCAGGCGGCCCCGGCGAGCAATTAGCGCCTCCGACGAGTTTTCCCGGGCGAGGTTTCGGCCTCGCCCTTTTCATTTGGAGAACCGGAAACATGGTCAGAATCATCGCACGCCCCGGGCGCGGCTCTGTTCCGGTTTGATCACGCTCCTCCGGTCACGGGTCCATGTTTGTTGACGAGGTCAAGGTCTTCGCGCGCGCCGGGCACGGCGGGAAGGGCTGTGTCGCCTTCCTCCGCGAAACCTCCCGGCCCAAGGGCGGGCCCAGCGGTGGCAACGGTGGCCGGGGCGGCGATGTTATCCTCGAAGCCGATCACGACTTGAACAACCTTATCGCCCAGTACTACCAACCGCGCCTCATTGCCGAGCGTGGCGAGGGCGGCCTGGGCAAAGGAATGGATGGTCACGCGGGTGAAGACTTGGTCGTCAAGGTGCCCTGCGGCACGCTCATCTGGCGACTCTCTCCGAGTGCCTTTCCCACCCCTTTGGAGGTCGAGCCCTCCGCCCCAGCGCCGGAAGTGAAACTCCGAATTGCGACGGGCAACCGCGCCCGGCTTCGCTACGCCGGCAGCGCGCGTGCCCTGGAAATTGATCTCGAGGAAGCAGCCTCAGCGGCGCGGTCGAGCGCGGGCGGCTCTGAGAAAGGCGAACTCGTCGCCGACCTGACCGAACACGGCCAGCGATTCGTCTTGTGCCAAGGCGGGCGCGGCGGTCTGGGCAATCGCAATTTCGCCACCGCCCGGCGCCAGGCGCCCCGCTTCGCGCAACCGGGCGAACCGGGCGACGAGGGCGAGTTCCTGCTCGAGTTGCGCATCATCGCGGATGTGGGCTTGGTGGGTTATCCGAACGCCGGCAAGTCCACGCTGCTCACCGCTATTTCGAAGGCGCGGCCGAAGATCGCCCCCTATCCCTTCACGACGCTCCACCCACAGGTCGGGATCGTCGAGTATGCTGACTGGCATCGGCTGACCGTGTGCGACGTGCCCGGACTGATTGAAGGCGCGCACTGCAACGTCGGCCTCGGCCATGCCTTCCTCCGTCATATCCAGCGCTGCCAGGTCCTCGTGCTGCTGCTCGATATGGCGGGCACGGACGGTCGCGAGCCGTGGGACGACCTCCGGAACCTGTTGGATGAACTTGGTTTCTATGAGCCGACGTTGCTGAACAAACCGCGGCTCGTGGTGGCGAACAAGATGGACGAGCCGGTGGCGGAGGCGAACCTCAAGAAATTCAAGCGCCGCGTCCATCGGACGCGCGTGCTGCCGATCGCCGCCGCGTTTGATCAGGGCATCGAGCCGTTCAAGCAAGCGATCCGCGACGCCGTAGCCGAAGCCAGCACCTGAACCAGCTCGAAAGACGCCTTTCGGAGTGGCGAGCTGATTTCGGAGAGGTGAGCTCTGCGGACCCTGAGAGAGTCACTCTTTCAACGTCGAGAGTCCGGTGCACCGCTGATCCGGGTGTCGTGTAACTCCGCCCACGGAGACGAAGTTGGAGATTGATGCTGGGCCCCTCAGCGCTTACGCTTCGTGCGCGAATTCACAATCAACCTCGGGCGGGTTCCTATGCTCAAAGCTGGCATCATCGGTCTGCCGAACGTCGGGAAGTCCACCTTGTTCAACGGCCTGACCCGCTCGCACAAGGCGCCCGCCGAGAACTATCCCTTCTGCACCATCGAGCCCAATCTCGGCGTCGTGACCGTGCCGGAGCCCCGCCTGGAACCGCTCGCCAAGGTCGCCAAGGTGAACACCCGGATCCCCGCCACGATCGAGTTCGTGGATATCGCCGGGCTCGTGAAAGGGGCGTCGCACGGCGAAGGCCTGGGCAACAAGTTTCTCAGCCATGTCCGCGAGGTGGATGCGTTGGTGCACGTCGTCCGCTGCTTCGAAGATCCGGATGTCGTCCATGTTACCGGCAGCCTCGATCCCGTGCGCGACATCGAGATCGTGACGACGGAACTGGTGCTGGCGGACCTGGAGGCGATCCGGCGGCGGCGGGAGAAGATCAGCAAGGAGCTCAAGGGCGGCGACAAGCACGCCCTGGCCGAGAACCACGTGCTCGACAAGATCGAGCCGCACCTGAACACCGGCAAACCCGCCGTGGCCTTGTCGCTCGTCAAGGAAGAATGGGAACTGGCCAAACCCTGCTTCCTGCTGACGGCCAAGCCCACGCTCTTCGCCGCCAACGTGAAGGAGTCCGAGCTGGCGGGCGCCGACGGCAATCCGTTCGTCACTCGAGTGCGCGAGTATGCCCGCGCGCATCATGCGTGCGACACGGTGGCAGTGGCGGCGCAGTTGGACAGCGACCTGGCGGACCTCTCACCGGATGAGGCCCGGCAGTATCTCCAGGAACTGGGAGTCGGCGAGTCCGGCGTCTCCGCGCTCATCCGGCACAGCTACACATTGCTCGGGCTGCGAACCTTCTTCACGTTCAACGAAAAGGAGGTCCGGGCTTGGACGGTGCGCGCCAGTGACACGGCGGCCAGAGCGGCGGGCAGCATCCACACCGATTTCGAGAAGGGCTTCATCAAGGCGGAGCGGATTTCGTGGGAAGGGCTCGTGAAAAGCGGGTCGGTCGCTCACGCCCGCGAAACCGGTCACTACTCGCACGAAGGCCGGGACTACGTGGTGCGCGACGGCGACGTGCTCCTGTTCCGGTTCCACGTGTGAGGGGGCGGAAACCGGCGTTGCCGGCTCTTTACTTCTTGTCTTTGAACCCGGCGAGGAAGGGCTCGATCGGAAAGTGCCGGCCCGGGCAGCGGGTGTAAAGGGTGTTGATCTGCTGGTGGGTACAGATGCTGTCGGGGTTCAGCTTGCAGCGGTCGAGCAGGTCGTGGATCAGGGCCCGGAGGCTGTCCATCTGCTTGGCCGTGGGGCGGGCGTGCTCGAAGTCCCCCACGAGACAAATGCCGATGCTCACGGCATTGAGTTCGTCGCTCCGCAGGTGTCCGCCGTCCAATTGCTCCGTCCAGCGATGACCCACCGCGATTTCGCCATCACCCATCCCCTGGCCGTTGCCGATGACGAAATGGTAGGCGAGTCCATTCTCCATGTGGCGCTCCTCCCGATGGAAACGGTCCATGCCCTTCACCGTCCCCATGTAAGTGCCGCTGTGGTGGATGACGATGTGTTTCCACTTGCCGGCGGTCACGCGCACACCGGCCAATTCACGACGAACGACCACCGGCAAGGTCAGGGCTTCCCTGTCCGCCGAACGGCCCGGAATCACCAATCCTTGCCCGATGAAGAGCTTGTCGGTGGTCTGGAGGCTGTTTCGTTTGGCCAATTCAGCGACGCTCACAGCGTAGCGCCTGGCCAGCCGGGTCAGGGTATCCCCTTTCCGCACGCTGTAGAACTGGTCTGCCTGGGCGCTGGTCAGCCAGAGGAAGGCCACTGCGGCAGCGACGACAAACGCCATCACTGTCTGAGTCAGCCGCACAGGGCTAGGGCGCAACATGCTTCGTTCAGATGGCACGGGGAAACTACCTCAACGAGGGCCCGCGGACAAATCCGCGCCCCGGCTCTTGGTTCAGCCCACTCTCGGTCCGCCGCACCTGTTCTGGGCGGAAGCCAGTAGCACATCGAGCCCGTCCCTGGCGAGCAGCAATCTCGATTTAACTTTGGAGATTTCATCTCAATGGTTCGGACCTAGAAGAGCGGCCGGAACCCGAGCTCGTTCCGGTAACCTGGCCCGAAGCGTCGGCGGCCGTTACACTTGGCATCGATCGAGGGTCGCATCTCACGAAATGGTTCACCAGCAATCGATTCGGGTGGCTGACCGTTCGCTACGGTCTCTTGGAAGGGGGCTGGGAAGTCGGCGAAGCTTACACTTTCGGTGGCTTGGGTTTGCACCGCCATGTTCTGTATCTATCGCTTCATCCTTGCTGTCAACCATTTGGGTCAGTTCATCTGATCACGTGCCCTCCAACGGCATGAAGTATGCGAAGTAATTTTTTGATCAGCGTATGGCACGCGTGATCTTATGTATGTAAGGACGTGCCGGGCGAGTGAGAGATGCAAATGAGTAATCTTATGAAGAACGTAACAATCAAAGCAATCGGGTTGGCAGTGCTGTTTGTCGTGGGCGCCGCGGTGCCAACGCAGGCGGCGGTCATGAGTCCTGACGGCCATTACTACGAGATCTACCAGTTCGTCCCGGGGCAAGCAAACACTTGGGACGCAGCCAACGCTGCCGCCAATGCTTCCTCCTACCTGGGCCTGCCCGGACACTTGGCGACCATCACCAGCTACGACGAGGATGTCCTCATCAATGGCCTCGTCGGCCAACGCGGCGAGGTATGGGCGGGCGGCTACCAGAACCCGATCGATCAAGCCGTTGCGACAGCAGGCTGGACCTGGGTGAACGGTGAGGGCACCTTTGGATATTCGAATTGGCTCGGCGGCGAGCCGAATGACGCCTACGGCGCTGGTGCAGAGCAGTACCTGGGTCTCGGGCTCGGGGGAGCCTTTGGCTGGAACGATGAAGGCGCCTTGGGCAACATCACTGGCTACGTGGTCGAGTATGAACGCTCGGCGGTTCCGGAAGGCACCGCCGGTCTGGCTGGTATCCTCGCCATCGTGGGTCTGTTTGCCGCACATCGCCGGGTGAAGAAGACCTGATCGAATCCACCAAACGCTGACAGTCTTTTAAGGGCGGCACACGGGGTGCCGCCCTTTCTGCTTCCAGGCGAGCGTATTGCTGGCGGCCGCAAGGATAATCCTCTCGGCTTTCACGCGTTCGGGCTGTATTCTCTGGGCGCATGAGAACGAGAGTCAACGGCATCGCGCGTCTCGCCTCGATCGTCTGCTTAGCCCTGACGACGGCTATCCCGGCCGCCTTGGGCGGGCAGGCGTTTCAGCGAACCGAGGTGATCTATGGCCGCAAGTTCGGCACGGCGTTGACCCTGGACGTGTTCCGGCCGGAAAAGCCCAACGGCTGCGGCCTCTTGTTCATGGTGAGTGGAGGATTCTTTTCCAGTCACGAGGCTATCAATCTCACCTTCCTCAAGCCCTTCCTCGACCGTGGTTACACCGTCTTTGCGGTGGTGCATGGCTCCCAGCCGAAGTTCACCATTCCCGAAATCGTGCAGGATATCCACCGGGCCGTTCGGTTCGTCCGGCACGAAGCCGCGGCCTACGCCGTTGACCCGAAGAAGTCCGGCATCATCGGCGCCAGCGCAGGCGGACACCTTTCGCTCACCATGGCCACGCAAGGCGGACCCGGCAAATCCGACGCCTCGGACCCGGTGGACCGTGAAAGCAGTGCGGTCCAGGCCGTAGCCTGCTTCTTCCCACCCACGGATTTCTTGAACTACAGCCAACCCGGAGAAGATGCGGTGGGCGTCGGCATACTCAAGGATTTCAAACCTGCCTTCGGCCCGCGAGCCGACACGCTCGAAGGACGCCAGGAACTGGGCAAGGAGATTTCTCCCCTCTACTACGTCACCTCGAATCTCCCCCCGACTCTCATTCTGCACGGCGACGCGGACAAACTGGTACCGATCCAGCAGGCGGAGGCCTTTGTGGAGAAGGCCAGGAACGCGGGTGCCACCGCACGCCTGGTTGTCAGAGAGGGCAAACCGCACGGCTGGCCGGAAATCGTGGCCGACCTTTCCCTCTGCGCCGATTGGTTTGACGAACACCTGCGCGGCTTGAAGCCGGCCAACTGAGCGATTTCCGCAGCCGGAGGGCCCCTTTAGGCTCTAAGCCGAAAGGAGCCGTTCAGCCGCGAGAAGGCACAAAGAGCAGTGCAAAGGGCGAACGGATTGGAGCGAAGCTCAGGCTCACCAGTTGGGTGAGGCATGGGACTGCCGTTGGTTCTTCCCTTTGCGTTTCTTGCGTCTTTTTGCGGCCATCAACTGCCGGATTCAGGTTCAAAGGTTCAGGTCGCCTCCGGTCCCAGCCTCCGGTCCCAGACTTGACGACAAGCGGGCGGCTGCGGATATTCCGCGCGCTACGATGCCTGAACTCAGCAGCCGTCAACGGTCGCTCAACGCCGAACAGGTCAGAAACCTCGACATCGAGATCGGGTTTCTGGAGGGCGTGCTGCGCCGCGACCCCGCGTACGTCGAGGCCCTCCAGGTCCTCGGCGACGACTACACGCGGCGCGGCCGGTTCACCGAAGGGCTGCGGGTGGACGTGCATCTGAGCCGTCTCCGGCCCGAAGACGCCCTGGTCCAGTACAACCTGGCGTGCAGCTACTCGCTCACCGATCAACCGGAACCGGCGGTGATGGCCCTGACCCGCGCGCTCGACCTCGGCTATCGCGACTTCAAGCGGATGCGCCGGGACCCCGACCTCCGGAAAGTCCGCCGCCACCCGCTGTTCCGGCAGATTCGCGCGCGCATGCGGTCGCTCGAAACCCGCCCTCGCTGAAGCACAGTTCCGCTTGCCGGCCGCTGCCATCGGGGCACACTGCGGCCATGAATGTCATGCTCCGCGGTCGGACCCGGCATTACCGTTCGGTTTCGTTTGACGCCTGCGCAAACTCCGTCCGCCTGATCGAACAACGCCTCCTGCCGCACGAGTTTCGCATCGTTGGCACCCGCGACTTCCGGGAAACGGCTCGGGCGATCCGCGACATGGTTGTGCGCGGAGCGCCCGCCATCGCTGCCACCGCGGCTTACGGTCTGGCTCAGGGCGCCCTTGCCTTTCGTGGGCAAAATCTCCTCGCCTTCGCCCGCCACATCGCAAACGTCTGCCAGGTGATTCAGTCGGCGCGGCCCACGGCCGTTGACCCCGTCAACGCCATGAACCAGGTTCGCACCCGGATGAACACCGGCGGCACAGTGGCCGAGCGACAGAGCCTGGCGCTGGCGGCGGCGGCGGATTTCACCGACACCAGCGCCGCGGAATGCCGCGCCATCGGAGAGCAGGGCGCGAAGCTGATCCGCGACGGGATGCGCATCCTCACGCACTGCAATGCCGGTTGGCTGGCGTGTGTGGATGTGGGCACCGCCACGGCGCCGCTCTACGTCGCACAGGAACGAGGCCGGCGCTTTCACGTCTTCTGCGACGAGACACGACCCCGTTGCCAAGGGGCGACGCTCACCGCCTGGGAACTGGCGCAGCAAGGCATCTCCCATCAGGTCATCGCCGACAATGCCGCCGGCCACCTGATGCAGCGCGGCGAGATCGACCTCGTGATCGTGGGCAGCGACCGCACCCTCGGCCGCACCGGCGAGGTGGCGAACAAGATCGGCACCTACACCAAGGCCGTCCTGGCCGCGCGCCACCAGATTCCCTTCTACGTCGCTCTCCCCCTCTCGACCTTCGACTGGGAGCTGAAGTCAGGCCGGGACATTCCCATTGAGGAACGGGGCGAGGAGGAAGTGCTGGGCGCCTGGGGCGTGGTCGCCAGTCGGAGGTTCGAAGGCAGACGGCGCAAAGCCCGTGAGCGCGTCTATGTGCAGATGGCCAATCCGACGAGCGGAGCGCGCAACCCGGGCTTCGACGTCACACCTCCGGAACTGGTGACCGGCCTCATCACGCCCGTGGGCATCTTCAAGCCCGGTGAGCTCTGGACAAATCGCCGGGCGTTGGGACACCCGGCGTAAGCCGATTGGCCACGCTGATCGCGTTCTGGCGGCAGTCGCGTCTGGCTGGCGCGCTGCTGGTGCCGTACCTTGTTTGGGTCAGCTTCGCCGAGGCGCTCAACTTCGCCCTTTGGCGGATGAATTCAGGCTGACCGAAGCCAGCGTCATCTTCACTTGTCGCCGTCGAGCAAGCGGCCGATGCCGCCGAGGAGTGAGCCTTCCTCGCGCCCCTTGCCGCCCGCGCGCGGCGCGGCGGCGTAAATGCGATCGGCCATCCGGCTGAACGGCAGCGATTGGAGCCAGATCCGGCCGGGCCCGCGTAGCGTGGCGAAAAACAAACCTTCCCCGCCGAACAAGGCCGACTTGATCTTGCCGACGTACTGGATGTCGTAGCTGACGAACGGTTGAAAGGCGACGATGCAGCCGGTATCGACCCGGATGCTCTCGCCGGGCGCGAGATCGCGTTGGTGCATCCTGCCGCCCGCGTGCAGGAAAGCCCAACTGTCCCCTTGCAGGCGCTCCATGATGAAGCCTTCCCCGCCGAACAAGCCGGCGCCGATCTTCTTGTTGAAGGCGATGCCGACGCTGACGCCCTTGGCCGCGCAGAGAAAGGAGTCTTTTTGTGCGATGATCTCGCCGCCGATCTCCGCCAGGTGGACGGGAATGATCTTGCCCGGGTAAGGCGCGCCGAACGCCACGCGCTTCTTGCCCGCGGCCCGGTTGTGGAAAACGGTCATGAAGAGCGACTCGCCGATGAGCAGGCGTTTGCCGGCGCCGACCAGCGCGCCCAGGAACCCGCTGCTCTGCTGGGAGCCGTCGCCGAAGATCGTCTCCATTTCGATGCCGTCCTCCATGTACATCATGCCACCGGCTTCGGCCACGGCGGCCTCCTGCGGATCGAGTTCGACCTCCACGTACTGCATGTCATCGCCAAAGACCTTGTAGTCCACTTCGTGCATGGCGCTCATAGTGTTCGTTCCCGGCTCGTTGTTGTTCGCGGTCGCGCGGTCGGCCGACCTCGGGTCGGCTCGACACCGCGGCGACACTGTCGATTAAACGACACCCGCCGCCGATTACAAGTTCCCCGCGGATTTCCAGGTACCGCTCAACGGTCGGAGGCGTACGGGCGCAGGTTCCACTCCTCCCGGAGTCCGGATGGCAGCTCGCCGAGGAATCGCGAAGGTTGCTGCATCACGTCGCCGCCGCCGTGAGTGGCGCGGATCAGCGGGTGGCTCAGATAGAGCTCGTTCTTGGCGCGCGTGATGGCGACGTAAAACAGCCGGCGCTCTTCTTCCTCGCCTTCCGCCGTGTCGAGCGAGCGGGCCGAGGGGAACAGCTCGTCGCACAGCATGATCACGAACACGACCCCGAACTCCAGCCCCTTGGACTGATGGATGGTGGACAACCGGAGCTGCTCGTCGTCCGCGCCAGCGGGCCGGTCCTCATCCGCCTCGAGGTTGGTGAGGAGGGCCAGTTGAGCGAGGAAATCCTGCGTGGCCGGGAACTGCCGGGCAAAGGTGGCGAGCTGTTCCAGGTCCTCCAGTCGCGAGCGGTAATTCGTGTAGCGCTCCTTCAAGTAGTCCTCGTAGTCGGCCTCGAGCGCGAGTTGGATCAGTTCGCCGGGTTGGTCGCGGCGGGTTTCTTCCTCGAGTTGCGACATGGTGGCGACGAATTGCGCCCAGGCGACCGCCGCCTTCTTGGGCACGGAACCGACGCAACTCTGCAGCGCCGCGGCCAGACTCGGCCGGGCGCTCTGGCCCCCTTCCAGCGCCGGTGGTCCGGGTGCCGTGCCGACATCGGCCGGCTCCGCTGCCGGGACAACGGAGACGTCGCCCTTCCCGGCAAACCCGCGGGACACGGCCGCGGAGAACAGGGCCCAGAGCTTGTCGGCCGTCTTGCCACCAATGCCAGGCAGCATCCGCGCCAGGCGCTTGAACGCCAGTTCGTCGTGCGGGTTGCAGACCAGTTTGAGATAGGCGGCCATATCCTTGATATGCGCTTGCTCGAAGAACCGGATGCCGCTGGTGATGCTGAACGGGATGTTCCGCCGGGTCAGCTCGAGCTGGAGTTCGAGCGCGTGGAAATGGGATCGGTAGAGCACCGCCATCTCGCCGAGGTCGAGGCCCTCGTCGCGGAGTTCGAGGACGCGCTGGGCGACGAAGGCCGCCTGTTCCGCGCCATCATGGCAGGTCACGAGGACCGGTTTGGGGCCGGATTTGCGAGCGGGCGCGAGCTGCTTGGCAAACTGGTGGACGTTGGCGGCGATCGCCGCGTTGGCGAGCTGGAGGATTTCCGGCGTGCTACGGTAGTTCGTCTCGATCTTGTAGATCTTCGCGTCGGGATATCGCTCGGGAAAACGCAGGATGTTTTGGAAGCTCGCGCCGCGCCACGAATAGATGCTCTGGGAATCGTCGCCCACCACCATGACGTTGTGGTGTCGCGCCGCCAGGAGGTCGATCAGTTCGCTCTGGAGCCGGTTCGTGTCCTGGTATTCGTCCACGAGGATGAACTGAAACCGGTGCTGGTAAAGCTCGCGCACCTCGGCGTGGTCCTGGAGCAGCCGCAGCCAGAGCGCCAGCAAATCGTCGAAGTCCATGACGCCGGTGGCGCGCTTGCGTTCGACATAGCGTCGCTGGAGTTCCTCAATCTGCGGCGCCAGCGCGCTGAAGTAATCGTATTGCGCTTCGAGCACCTGCGGCAGCGTCCGGCCGGTGTTCACTGCCAGTGAGAAGATGTCCCCGAGCACGTCCGCTTTGGGGAAGCGCGTGGCCTTGACATCAATTTCGGCGCTGTCCAGGCAGGCGTTGATCAGGTCCTTGGCGTCTTCGCGGTCGAGGATGGTGAAGCCGCGGCTGAAGCCCAGCAGGTCGGCGTGCCGGCGAAGGATCCGGTTTCCCATGGCGTGAAAGGTGCCCCCCCACAGCGACGAGAGGTCGCTGCCGAGCAGTTCGGCGACGCGCCGCATCATCTCCTTCGCGGCCTTGTTGGTGAACGTCAGCAGCAGCAGCCGGTCAGCCGGGATGCCCTGTTCGAGGAGGAAGGCGACCCGGTAGATGAGTGTGCGGGTCTTGCCGGCGCCGGCCCCGGCGATCACCAGGGAAGGGCCGGGAGCGGCGGTTACAGCGGCCAGTTGCTGCGCGTTCAACTCACGCGCGTAGTCGATCTGCAGATCGACGGGGGCGCGGAACGGGCGCAGCGTGTAGTCGCGCGACATGGTGCGAAGGTAGCGAGCGAGGCGGAAATCGAAAGCGGAAATCCGCTCGCGCGGTAAGAGTCTCCACGGGAGGGCACCGCACAGCGCCTGAGCCTCCGCGGGCTCCGTCAGGGCGGGCCCGGAGCCCGTCGATTGCGGAGGCGTTCGATGTTGGCCTCGATCTTCTGGACGTAGAAGTTCGGGCCGTGGGGGTAGGGGTGGTTCAGAAACCGGTAGAGGCCCCAGAAATCCTTCTCCAGCTTCGGCAGGACGTAGGTGTCCCAGAAATCCGGCGTCCGGCGGATAAGGTCGGCCGCGCTGGCGAAGGTCATCATGCTGGCCATCTTGCCCTCGTAGAACCGGGCCGATTCCTCGAATTCGGCGTAGAGCGTCGGCAGCTTGTCGATGTAGTCGTCCGCGGACATCTGCCCCAGGAGATCGGCTGTGCCCAGCGCGAAGCCGACGATCCGCTCGAGCTCGCCCTGAAAGGGAATCCGGTCCAGGTCCACATGCACACCCGTGCAGCGGATCATGTTCTGGATGGAACGAATCTCGGCAATGGGCACGCCCTTCGCGCCGAGGAATTCCTCAGCGAAACTGACGCTGCGCGCCACGTGCGTGAGGGTGTACTTGGCGCCGGTCCCGTCACGGTCGTCCTTCCTCTTCAGATAACCTGTGTCGTGGAAGAGCATGGCCAGCAAACCGAGCTCAAACATGCGTTGGGTCAACAACGGCCGGGCCAGCGCCTGTTGTCGGCCCTGCAGCAGGCGCGCCATGCAGAGCGTCCCCTGGAGGGTGTGTTCGAGATCGTGGTAATGGGCATCGTTGGCTTGGAAGTCGGCGTAGGATCCGGCGAAGCACTCGCGCAGCCAGCCGAAGGCCCTCGGCACAAAGGCCGGATCGCCCTGGGGGAACATGCCCTGGTAGGCTGCCTGGACCTCACCTTCCACCGCCAAAGGGTCTTGGGTGTCAATCGGGCTGAACATGCGGTTACTTGTAGCCCGGGTTTCTGGCGATTGCACTAATTTTCTGCCCCGCGCGTGCTCCAGGGTGCCTCCGAGCTGTCCCTCTCGCCTCGGCCAGTTGCGGAACCGATTCTGGCTGGGTGGGCCCGCGTCCTCGCCGGCGAACCGGTCGCGGGCCGTCGAGACGTCACCCCCGGGGGTGACGTGGCCAACTCGGCTGCACAGGCCTTTCCCCGGGCGGAGAACATGGCCCTCGACAAGGTGGCGGGAGCCGCTTTTGAACTCAAAGGGATAAGTCGATTTTGCTGGCGCGCCCGCCGGTTCTCTGATTGGCTGGCGGCATGTCTGTGTGCCAT